>Ga0153915_10000287_pt1 | contig 45876 bp, 34 predicted proteins | sample Opewatmetagenome_2_FD_107003 | JGI IMG/M metagenome (GOLD analysis project Ga0153915, IMG submission 107003) | Freshwater wetland microbial communities from Ohio, USA - Open water 3 Core 3 Depth 3 metaG | ecosystem: Environmental > Aquatic > Freshwater > Wetlands | place: USA: Ohio, Lake Erie...
GTTCAAAAGCACCCAAGAGGACTGATTCAAAGCCTCGGATTTTAATTATTTTTGTTCGATTCGTATTTAAACCAATACGTTTCGAACAAAAAATAATCAAACTGCGAGAGCTTTCAATTCAGTATTTCATTAAAAGTATATTAAAAAATACTATTTATAATTATAATCTTTGTTTGTTTATAATGAAAATTATGTTATAGTTAAATGAAAAAGAGGCTAATTATGGCTGGCGCAATAACTGGCATAATATCGACATTTTCTGGCGTGACAGCAACCATCCAAGGACCCATCGCAATCAGCGAAGGCAGTTTTCGAAGAGGGCTAACAGAAACATTCATGGGGTTAACATTGATAAATTGGGGAGCCCGATGTTTGAATATTGGTGGCTCTCTTCGCCAAGGTATACTGAAATATTCTCTTTTAGGCGGCATAGCTGCTGTTGCAAGAGGAGGAATTTCCCGATGCTTCAGTGGATACAAGAATAAAAATTACCTTCAAATGATCAAAGGGACAGCGCAAGCTGCTTTGGGTCTTGTTGGCTCTGCCTATATTGCGAGTGTAGATTCCAAAGTAATCGCAGCTCTACAGGAATCTTTACTTTTTGCGCTTCCTAGCGGATACGTTGCTTATTCTGGAGTAGGTGATGTTGTTCACAAACGATATGTAAAAGGAGTTTGCAAAGTTTTACTCGGCGGGTGTGGAGTAGCTTGTTCTGCTTATTATTTTTATAGCAGCCAACTATCTCCAGAGCATGTTTATCATCAAATGATTGCCAGCGGAGCACAAATGCCGCCTGAGGTTAACGATTTTCTGCAAGCCCATCAATCTGAAGTGAGCGCCATGAATCAAGACAAATATCAAACGGGCGATTGGGAACGTTTGGATAGTGGTGTATCTAAAATCGTATACACTCACCCGGAATTGCCAGGTTATATTGTTAAAATTCCATTAGAAAATGAGTCATATTGGGGCGGAAGGGAAAGTGATATCATATTGCATATCAGAAATGCAGTTGATGCCAGAAAAATTATCGAAGCCAATCATTATAGCCATATCGCTATCCCTCAATCCTATCTTACACTACTGATAGGTACGCCAATTGCGGTTGAAGAGAAGTTCGATTTTGTACCGTTCTGGTCAGTTTCAGGAGGCCTCGAAACAGATCGTGCTCTCCACGAATTACGGGACTTTCTTGATAAAGCTGAAATTTGTGACGTTGACGTATATATTAATCACAATGCAGGATTTTTAAAAGACACAGAGACTCCCAAAATTGGGGTTTTCGACTTGGATTGTAAAGGTCCACAGTTTTCTTGATTAATCAGGCGTAGATTAGACCTTTTTCGAAATTAAAGTTCTGTCGTTTTTCTGGTTCTTTTGAGCCGTTTTTCGATTCAAATTGCAGGGGTAATAGACGACACTATCTAGTACTTTGTAAACAAAATTCTTGCGCTTTCGCTCAAGCCGCAGGTTCTTTGAGTATATATTAATAATAAAGAGGAGTTGTCGAAAATTAGATCGGCTAAAATACTACCGGAGTGATTTCTCTTTGCTCCCAATATCCTCTGCCGTAGTCATAACATAACTGTTCGTCTGGGTTCACCTTTCTGTCTGTTATAAAAATAACATAAGGTATGCCGTTATAGAAAAACTCCACGCTGCTTACATTGCAGGCATGGTTTCGGACGCCTTTAATTTTTGTTAAAGCGTGGTTCATGAACCGAGTAGCATTGCCCTGTCGAAGACCGTCGATGCAGACTTTATTTTCATAGGGAGGATCGGTCCATTGAAATACATACTCTTTATTCTGAGCTCTGGACGTAAGATAACCAGTGTATACTCCGATCACTTCATTTTTTTTATAAGCAGTTTTGGCAAACAGTCCATAACCAACCGATTCGTTGATCCATCGAACATCATATTTTTGCACCCAAGGATCTGATCCATCATCACGACTTCCTTCAATACATTCGATATATCGTTTGCTTTCGGAAGAATCATTCGCAATTTGATCCTTTCTTAATCGCGACCAACATTGTTGTAGGAATCGTTGACATGCAGGGTTGATTATGGCTCGGGCGGCGTATTCAACAGTAACTTGAATTTGAAATAGCCTGAAAAATACAGGATCGTAACTTGGCAACTGGGGAGATGGCGAGACAGATAATGAAGGTTTTGGAGTAGGAACCGGTTGGGGGCGCACTGGAAATAATTGATAATCTTCCCATTTTGATGGCAGTTTTGATGATCTTCGAATCCTTTTAAGGGGGGTGGCAGATGCTTCGCATTCTGCTCTTCTTTTATCGTAGGATGGGGATGTTGAAAGATCGACTGACATAAAACTATTGGTTTTGGTTTGTTGTTTTAATTATTATATTAAAATGTTGTATATATAATCAATATTTTTGTTTTTTTAAATAAACACCTTTTATGTGGATAAACTGTAGTAGTTTTGGGTGTTATGTTGTTATTTGGAATATTCAATATAGAAAAAATTTTAAATACGCCTGCCTTTACAAATGGCAGCGATAGTCTGCTTTTTTTATTTGGCCTGTTGAATCTCGGCCCATGTTTTGATATTTGCCTTTAATCGAGCTGAAGGCGATGGATGCGTGCTGAAGAGGTCAACAAACCAATTGTTCATAATTGATGGATGAAGATGATTGAAATAATGCATGAGCCAAATTGCAGATTGAGGTGATGTTGGATTGAATCCTAGATGCTGATCTGGCGTATGACTCATGAGAATCATTCCAAAATGATCGGCTTCGTATTCATGACGGCGGCTTTTACTCAGACATAAACTCGAAAGAATCCAATTGTTTATTCTATCAAACCAGGGAAACGTTGTATTGAGCATTTCATTGCGGCGCAATGTCCACATGCGAACTTGACTTTCGTTGCCCTCTTTTCGGCTCTTTTCAATTTCTCGGTCGTATTTATTTCCGATCCAATAGCTTAAGGCTATTTGTAATATCTTAATAACACCCATCAAAAATAACGAAAACTCAATACTTCGTCCGCTATGTCTCGCTCCTGCATGTGTAATTTCATGGCTCAATACGGCTCCGATTTTTTCTGCTAAAGAAAATGTGCGGCCCATTCCATAATCGCTCGTCTCTTCTTCCATACGCTCGATTAAACCAAGATTGATTCCGATTTTGCCTCCTGGCAAACACCACGCATTTTCTTCTCTGCTGTCGAGTACTGTAAATTCAAAATTGAGATCTTTTCGCGGGCATTTTGCTGCTAGTTTTTTTCCAACTTCCTGAACAAGCTCCACGTAACGGCCATATTTTTGATTAGTCGGAGAAATAGCTCCTCCGTTAGAGCGGATCAATCCCGGATAAGCTGAAGTTCCGAGCCATTTTTCTACAACGGTTGGTATAATGTGTACTTCACGATGGCCATTTACGGGGTTGCGCGGAAGAGTTCTGTCGAGAATAGATTGGCCTGTATGATTTAATTTTTGAATAATTGCTGACATAATTGCTCTGTTTTAGTTTCGATAGTAACATGTTTGCTTAATTAAGTTAAGTAGTGGGTGTTGCTTAATTTATTGTTAAACGTTTTGTGTATGTCAAATGTGAGTTCCGGGGCTTTGTTTCAAAAAATATTGCGATATACACAAACAGCTTAAAAAATCAGATTTTGAGCTTGACTAAAGCCTCTATGACGTTGATTCTGGGGAGCTTTCGTTAAGTCCAAAAACCGATTTTTCCAGTTTTTGGGGTATACAATGCGTGTCGTTTTTGTTTATTTGTTTTTGATTGTTCATTCATTATTTTCTTTGGATTTTCACGACTTCGATATTTATCAAAATAAATTCACTTGCGAAGAGGTTGATTTAAAGATAAAAACGTATCTTGAGAAGGATCCTGCGATTCGGAAATTCTATCAACTTACACCACAAGTTCTCTATGTAGGAGATTTGCAGCATCAACAGATTGACTATGCCTTGCATTTGAACGCTCCGCCGCCTTTTGCGTCGGAAGAATCTCCCAATGCCGATACGCCGATTGTCACTCCGCGTAAAACGTACTGCGGCCTCAAGGGAGTAAAGATAGCGATAGATCCTGGGCATTTTGGCGGTGTTTTTGCTGAATTAGAACAACGCTATGTCAAAATACCCAAAGAAAACACCCGAAACAATGAAGCTATTTGTATTTATGAAGGGGATTTGACCTACTTGACTGCCATCGAGCTGAAGCGTTTATTGGAAGCTGAAGGCGCAGAGATATTGATCACTCGGTCAAACATGGGCCAAGGAGTAATCGAAGAAGATTTCTTTACATGGTTAAATAATCATGGCGATCTCAAAAAAAGTTGTCTTTCCCTTTCCGAACTGTTTCGAAACTATTATAACAAAGAAGATTTGAAGAAGCGCGCCGAGAAGATTAATGATTTTTCACCGGATATTACGATAGTCATTCACTATAACGTACATTTAACAAAAGAATCCGAGATCTTTTTTACGCAATCGAATTACAGCCTTGCATTTATTCCAGGAGCTTTTTGCTCTGAAGAACTAAAAAATGCTAGAGATCGGTACGAATTTTTGCGTTTGATTGTTACTGATAACCTAGAAGAATCGTTGAGGATTAGCGAGTGTATTATTGCGCAATTTGTTGATCAGTTGAATGTCCCAATGATTGCAAATGAAAAGGCCCCTTATCTCGATACGGCTTGTATATTTCAAAGATCAGGCGTGTATAGCCGCAATCTTGTTTTAACACGCCTAATCCATAGTCCTGTATGTTATGGAGAAACTCTTGTCCAGGATAATGAAGATGAAGCATACAGATTGTCATTTCATGATATTTCGATCGCAGGAATTCCTTGCTCAAGCCGTATTCAAGAGGTTGCTCAAGCTTATTTCGAAGGGATTAAGAAATACTTCACTCGTTATACTGCGCCCGGTCTGAAATGATGAATTTGAGACAGCGTGAAAGCTCCGTAGAATCGACGACCGCAGGCTTCGCAAGTTGATCCGTATTAATGCAATACGAATCAACTTGCGATCGTCGATTATACGGGCTTTGACGCAGCCAAATCGCCCACTTTATTGTTTCACAGACCCTTAGTGAGAAAAGCAAAGGCTAGTTTATTTTCCGCTATTATTCTTTCGGAGATTGGGGAGACGTTATAATCAAACGCTTGCATATCCATTTCTGCTTTCATTTTGGATGATATTAGCAGGAGTAAAAAGATGACAATCTGCCAGCTGCGGCTTCGCCAGCCTTCCTATTCAAGAATGTTATTTCTTGCGAGAATCAATCTGTCTTTGTCTCGCGAGGAACCTCGTAAGCTGCTTTCGCTTGCTTGCTCTCTGAAGTGGTGGGATTGCATCAAGCTAAAATTGCATTTATGTACGATTTGCAAACCGTGTGTTTTATGAAAAAAAATGTTTGTTTGCTCATTTTATTCATTGCCGGAGTGCAAGCATGGCCCTGCTCGATTTTATATACGATCACGAAGAATGTATATTTTGGTTGCACTTATTTTGAGATGGATGGGAAAGACCAATATGAAGGACGTGTAGCTAAAAATCACTTTTCTTTGCGTTCAATTTACGACTTGTATGATCCTTTGGGTAAGTACGAGGCGCAAGGAATTTGCCGTTTGCTATCCCTGGGCGCATTAGCAGCCTCATTCGGTGAAATTGATGTATACGATGCCTCAGGCGCTCTAATCGGATTTATCGAAGGAAGGCTTTGGACGGTTTCGGCGGCAAAATTCAGTTTTTACAATAGTTTCAATGAACCGATCGCGAATGCCTATCTGGATTGGAATTGTTCCTCGTTTACGATTATATCATTGAATGGGCAGACGATTGCACGGCTCAAGCGTATTTTTGTTCGCGATGATATCGATCATTGGGAAGTGGCTATTTATAAACCAGAGCTGTTAGATGCGCGGGTCATTAAAGTGTTTTCCTCATACACAATCGATAAGCATGGGTATTTTAAAGAGGATATCTAGTCAAGGAACCGAATCAGCGTGTTCAAGATGAATTGGAAAAGCTCAGAGGCTATTTCTAAGCTCTACAATGAAAGATTCAATAAAAGCAGGCTGAGTATCCCAAGAAGTCATCCATCGAGCAACGGCTTGTTCCTTGTCCCAGATCCAGAAAAAGCTTTTTTTCTGTAACTTTTGCAAGATCTGAAAAGAAGACAATTTGACGAAGACCGCATTGGCTTCGACGGGATAAAGAATGGGTAATTGGGGAAAAGAAAGTTTTAAACGGCTCTCAAGCAATTTGGCCATATTGTTTGCGTGCGAAGCATTACGAAGCCACAAGTCTCCTTCTAAAAGGCCTATCATTTGCGCCGATGAAAACCGCATTTTGGAGGCAAGTTGCATCTGCTGCTTTCGAACGTATTTAAATTCTTTCGCTAGGCCTTCTTTCAAAAAGACGATAGCTTCTGCTCCCATAAGCCCGTTTTTTGTCCCGCCGAAAGAGAGAAAGTCGACTCCTACGTCTGTCGTCAAAGCTTTTAATGTGACATTTAAATGTGCCGCTGCATTGCAAAGCCTGGCTCCATCGACATGGAAAAGTAAGCCGTTTTTATGTGCAAAATCTGCCAGATTTTTCATTTCTTGTTGGCTATAAACAGTTCCCAGCTCTGTAGATTGAGTAATGGAAAGAAGAGCGGGTTGTACATGGTGGGGATTGCCTTTCCCGTGCAGATATTTTTCGCATTGCTCTGCGGAAATTTTCCCAATCTTAGTTTCTATCGGCAACAAGGAGCTTCCGGTATTGGCTTGAGGTGCTCCGCATTCATCGGTCCAGATATGTGCATTAGATGAACAAATAACTGCTTGCCAAGGAGATAGTACATGCTTGATCGTGCAAACATTGGCAGCAGTTCCATTAAAAACAAGAAAGCTTTCTGTCGAAGGGCCGAATACCTTTTTAAATAGCCCCTGCATTTTCTCAGTCCACGGATCTTCTCCATATGCCATCGCATGCCCTACGTTAGCTTTTTGAATGGCATCCATGATTTCAGGATGGACGGGAGAAAAGTTGTCGCTGGCAAATGAACTTTGCATAAAATGCAATCTGTAAAGATCTGAACTTAAAAAGTAGGAGAATAGTGTTTTTTTTTCTATGAAAAAGTCTTGGAGTTTTTCAACCAAGTCAAAATAGACCCCAAAACCGAACTGGCGGTAAAAATTTTTTGTAGAGACGTTTCCCCTTTCGTTGCGTCATTCAAAACTAGAGGCTGGCTCACTGTAGAAAATACTCATAGGGAAAGGCATTCAGGAGGGCTTCTGCATTAAAAATAGGGGGCGGTTCTCCCCCCATTTCCAAGGCTTGCTGAACCGAGAATGCCTGTGTGTACCCAGGTCTTCCGGTGCCCATGTAATAATCGAGATATTTTTTGCTGAATACTCTTTTGGTTTTGTTTATGCATCGGGCGGGGATGCCAAAGCTTTCCGCAACAACCAGCCCATGAAGAGAACTGGAGATCACAAACTTGCTGTTTGTAATTTTTTGTACGATTTCCTGCCAGGGCTCTGTCGGCCAGACGACATTATTTTCTCGTGCGAAAAGTCCTATTTCGCTGATATGCGGGATGATGATGTAGTCATATGCTGGCGTTTCAGATCGTTTAAATTCCGGAAATAAATACGGCAATAGCAGCGCGGGATCTCCATAGATGGCGGGCGCATGGATACCGCAATTTAGTAATGCTTGACGGGTCAGCGGACCCCGCACGGCTCTGACATCCAAAGTTTTAAAATGAAATGCGGAAGCTGAATTCTGTTGATCTCCCGATCCCCACACGACATCGCCATCGATTGCAAACTGTAAAATGGAGCCGACAGCTAGCAATTTGTGTTCCGAAGCAGAAGCTCTTGTAGGAGGCTTCCCTAAGATTCTTTCAACGATTGCAAAGGAGAGTTCATCACCGAAATTAGTTCCTTCAAAAGAAGTTCTCTCGTTAGTTCTCCACCAATATAGCGGAAGATCGGCAAAAAGGGATGCGTCGCAGAAGATAAATAGTACGATCAGGGTTTTTTGAATAATAGATAACATGAGACAGTTCCATTGGATTCTCGTTTTGCAAAGGCCGACCTTCCTTCATCAAGGTCTGCATGCAGGCAAAGATACCATACTGCCTTTGCTGCAGTCACCCTATCTGTATCATTGAGCCAGATATACCCTCCGCTTTTGACTTTTGGGAAAAACATCTGCACATCTTGCAATGTAGATGCCTCAGAGTGGTTCCCGTCGATGTGCAGGATATCTATTGATCCATCTGTAAAGTAGGAGCATGCATCTTGGCTTGAGAGGCAAAGTAATCGGCAATAAGTATCTAGATGATGTTTTTTAAGCAAGTTTTCCAGATCGTGATGTATCTGCATTAATGGAACTTGGCTCCACCATTCATAATCTGGATCGCCGATTTTATATCCGATGCAGCAATCTGTATGCGACCATGAGTCGATTCCGTATACTTGTCCGCAGTTAAGATATTGTAATGCGCAAGCAGTGGGAAATAGGGAAGAGCCGCCGAATACTCCAATTTCAACGCACAACTGGGGTTTTGTTTTATAGATGAGATCCATCATCGCGGTAGCTTTTGACGGGCCGCACCAGCCTGGAAGAGTCTGCTGCTTGGCGATAATCTGTGATTGCCAGTTTGTCCAGTCGGCGTAGACAGTGGCGCTTGCAAGCCACATGATCCAAACTAGCACTTGCACAAAAGATCCTTTAATCGTATTTCCAGCCTATGCAATCGTAAACACTTTTCGTGATTTACGCAAATTTTTCGCATAAGACTAGACAAAAGTGGCCTGAGTGAAAAAAAGGACTTATCGGTTTCCCTTTAAGTCCCTGATGTACTCAGTGTTATTTGATTTGGTTTAGTCTGAATTTTGGAGGTGGAGAGAATCGAACTCTCGTCCTTAGCAAACGCCACATAAATCTCTACATGCTTAGTGCCCCATTATACACTCGATCTTGCTGTAGGGCGCAACACAAAGGATCGAGGGTCACCTCTATCATCTCGAACACCTATGGGAAGGATCCAAGCCCACGGGGTCATACCAGGATGTATGACAGAAGATCCCTGAAACTCTTGGTCGGATTTCAGGCTTCCGGACCACTAAAACGGTTAAGTTTTAAGCGGCCAGCAACTCTTCTTGAGTGCCGTTTAAAAATTGTAATCGGATTTTTAAAGAGGCCAACCGATCATCCTCCACATGCAACCTATGTTTTATTTCCAAGTCGAAACCTTGACACCCCCGCACGAATCGTCAGGGTGGCTGGCGGTTCGAGCGTGAGCGTCAAATCATAACACCCTCATTATAACATATATGTATTTATTGGTTCAAGGTTGATTTTTAGGTCGGAGGATTTTAAACTGAGATCTTATGTTTACCTTTGATCAAAATAAGACATTTCCCGCGCGGGAAGAAGAAGTCCTCCGCTTTTGGAAGGACCACCAATTGTTTGAGCGCTCTGTCGAGATGCGCAAGGATTCTCCACTGTTTTCTTTCTATGATGGACCGCCGTTTGCAACGGGATTGCCTCATTATGGCCACTTGTTAGCCGGTACGATCAAGGACGTTATTCCGCGCTATAAGACCATGAAGGGGTTTTTGGTGCCGCGACGTTTTGGATGGGATTGCCATGGCCTGCCCGTTGAAAACGAGATCGAAAAAATGCAGCAGCTCTCCGGGGCGAGTTCGATTGAGAAGTTTGGCATTGCCAATTTCAACGAAGAATGCCGCAAGATCGTTTTGCGCTATACTGGCGAATGGAAGAATACAGTTGACCGCATCGGCCGATGGGTCGATTTTGATCACACCTACCGCACGATGGACCGCACCTTCATGGAATCGGTTTGGTGGGTTTTTAAACAATTATGGGACAAAGGGCTTGTCTACGAAGGTTTTAAAGTCATGCCTTTTTCCATCCAGCTGGGCACTCCACTTTCGAACTTCGAGGCGAATCTTAACTATAAGGACGTGGACGATCCGTCGCTGACATTGCAATTTCAGTCGCTCGATGATCCGCATACCTATTTTCTGGTCTGGACGACTACGCCATGGACATTGCCCTCCAATTTGGCGTTGATGGTCGGTCCTAAACTGACTTATGTAAAAGTAGAAAAAGAAGGCAAATTCTATATCCTTGCCGAATCACGGCTTGCGGCAAACTTTAAAGATGATGAATCTTATGAAATCGTAGAGCGCTTTTCTGGCGAGAAGCTGGACGGCCGACGATATGTTCCGCTATTCGATTTTTTTGCCGATCGGGCGAAAGCTGGGGCTTTCCGCATCGTTCTCGATGACGCTGTTTCGACGGAAGAGGGAACGGGCATTGTACATACGGCGCCGGCATTTGGCGAAATCGACTTTTATGTTTGCAAACGCGAGAACATCGATATTGTTTGCCCCGTCGATAACAACGGCTATTTTACTCAAGAAGTGCCTCCATATGCGGGCATGCTTGTGAAAGATGCCGATAAAGAAATCATGCGCGACCTTAAACGGCGCGGAGCTGTTTATCATCAAGCGACAATCCGCCACCGTTATCCATTTTGCTGGAGATCGGACACCCCATTGATTTATAAAGCCGTGCGGACATGGTTTGTCGCTGTCGAGAAAATCAAGGATCAGCTTATCGCAGCGAATGATCAGATTGATTGGGTTCCCGAGCATATTAAGAAAGGTCGTTTCGGCAATTGGCTGGAAAACGCGCGCGATTGGGCGATTAGCCGTAATCGGTATTGGGGTACCCCGATCCCAATCTGGCGCAGCGATGACGGCCAGTGCGAAGTTATTGGGTCGATTCAGGATCTTGAAAAATATACCAATGCGAAGATCTCAGATCTCCATCGTCATTTTATCGATCAGCTGACCTTTGAAAAAGGCGGTAAAACATTCCGCCGGATTCCCGAAGTATTCGACTGCTGGTTCGAATCGGGGTCGATGCCGTATGCCCAAAACCATTATCCGTTTGAGAACAAGGAACTGACTGAAGATGGTTTTCCTGCCGATTTTATTGCTGAAGGATTGGATCAGACTCGAGGATGGTTTTATACTTTGACCGTTCTATCTGTCGCCCTGTTCGATAAGCCGGCGTTCAAGAACGTAGTGGTAAACGGCATTATTCTGGCTGAGGATGGCAGTAAAATGTCCAAACGGCTGCGAAATTATCCCGATCCGGAATTGCTGATCAACCAATTTGGCGCAGATGCCGTACGCTTTTATATGCTGCAAAGTCCCGCTGTTCGCGCGGAAGATTTGCGGTTTTCGGAGAAAGGGGTTGAACACGTTTTGCGGCAAGTGCTCATTCCGCTGTGGAATTCATTTGTCTTTTTGTCGACCTACGCAAAAATCTACGACTGGCAGCCGAAGGAGCTTGAACATCCTCCCGCTGCGTTGATCGACCGCTGGATTTTGACTTTGACGAAGAAGCTCGTTTGCGATGTGACGGGGGCTCTGGATGTTTATCATTTGGATCAGGCGATTGAACCAATGATCCGGATGGTTGATCAGCTGACGAATTGGTATATCCGCCGAAACAGGAGCCGTTTCTGGTCTGATGAAGACAATAAGGATCGGCACGAGGCTTTTTCGACACTGTATTCAGTTTTGCTTGATTTAGTCAAAACTGCAGCTCCGTTTATTCCTTTTTTAAGCGAAGCGATTTATCAAGAGTTGCGGACGCCTTCAATGCCTGAATCCGTGCATTTGTGCGATTTTCCCATTGCTGACCGGTCATATGATCAGGGATTGCTCGATGAAGTCGACGCAGCCCAGCGAGCAGTGAGCTTGGGGCATAGCATTCGCAAGGAATATAAGCTGAAAGTGCGCCAGCCTTTGATGAAGGCTCATTTGATCACATCGAATCCCGAGCTGATGAAAGCGTTGAAGAAGCAGTCGCAGGTCATTGCTGATGAATTGAATGTCAAATCAATCGAATTCCATGAAGAGGAGGGAGATTTTGTTCAATGGTCAGTCAAGCCCAATTTTCCCGTCTTAGGAAAGAAAATTGGAAAATTGATGCCGATTGTCCAGAAGATGATGCAAAAGTTCGACCGCTCGCAAATGAAGTGTTTAGCCGAAGGGCAGACTGTTGCTATCCAAGTAGAAGGAGAGACGATTGAACTGACCCAAGAAGATGTTCAAATCGAACGTAAAGTGAAAGAAATGCTCGCTGCGGGTAATGAAGGGGAGTTGACCGTCGCTTTGAATACAACTCTCAATGATGAATTGCTTGAAGAAGGGCTGGCTCGTGAGATCATCAATAAAATTAACACGATGCGCCGTGATTTAGGTTTTGAGGTTACCGACCGGATTTTGATCAGTTTGCAGACTACGCCGCGGGTTAAAGAATGTTTTGAGCATTATGGCAAAATGATCTGTAATGAAGTCCTTGGCATCGATGTACGGTTTGGCACTGTTGAAGGAACAAAATGGGATCTCAATGGTGAAGAAACCGTGATTGCGCTTGAACGCAATGTTGGCCGCAATCCCGGTTCGGTTTCTTGAGCGGCGAAGAAACTTTTATGAATTGCGAATAAAGTGCAGTGTTTTTTCCAGAACGCGTCCGTCAGCATCATGGCGGACCGTCCCTTCAGTAAACTGACCATCCATCAAAATGGAAGGAAGGATTTCTCTGACAAAATCGATCATTGGAAGCGTTGGAATCTGTTTGTAGGAAAACCATCTGAGTTCTCCTTCATCGCATTCGATGAGATCTCCGGAAAATTGCTCCGCCACATACATAAATAGAATCCAAGAAGAGCCGGCTCCTTCTTGAATGGTTTTGAGAACTCCTTTACATGTCAGATCGAAAACATCTAAGCCTGTCTCTTCTTTGATTTCTCGAAGACATGAACGATGAATATCTTCATAAAAATCAGTTTTGCCTCCGACGCCTGTGTAATAGCCCTTCATGGGCGCGCGACTGCGTTTTAAAAGCAGTATCTGCTCGCTCTTGAGATCGCGAATGAAACAGACATTTCCTATTATTATTTTATTTTCCATTGATTTTACCAAGACGAAGATCCTGTGAAATTTTGAGTACCGGCTCTAGAAACTTCTGATCTTTGTTGTCGATAGCATTCTTAATTTGTCGAACGCTAGTGATTACCGTCGAATGATCTCGATCGAAAATTCGTCCAATCTCTTGAAATGACAGCTGTAATGTGTTTCGGCACAAGAACATAGCGATTTGGCGAGGTTGGGCATATTCGCGCATTTGCGAAGAGCCTGTCAAATCTTCGCGGCGAATCCCAAAAAATAGCGCGGTTTGATCGATAATTTTATCGGCAGTGACTGTGGCTGCCGATTCTTTATGTAATAGATCGGATAACACATTTTCGAGATGACGAATATCAAGGTTGTGGGGGCATCTGAGCGCAATTGCATGCAGCGCTTCTATCGATGCAGCTGGTTGGCTAGAAAAGTGATGGAGAAGATAGTTAAAAAGTTCTTCAGGCGGCCTCAGATCCAACTGATGGGCTTTTCTTATTAGAATTTCCCTAAGGATTTCGATGGATGGAGGATCAAGCTGTAGGGTGATTCCCCATTCAAAGCGGCTGATTAATCGAGGTTCAATATCCTGAAGCTCGCTTGGTATAATCTGCGCTCCTAATATGATCGGTTTTTGTTGAGTATGCAATGCATTGAAGGTGTGAAAAAATTCTTCTTGGGTTGCGCTTCTGCGCGCGAAAAGTTGAATATCGTCGACGATAAGGACATCTATTTCGCGATACACTTTGCGAAACTCAAGCATCCTTCCAAGTCGAATGGCTTGAACCACATGCTCAGTGAAGTTCGCAGCATTCACAAGAAAAACGTTTTTGCCTTTAGCGGTCAAGGCATTTGCAATTGCAGTGAGAAGATGCGTTTTTCCGCTGCCTGTCGGACCGGAAAAAAATACAGGGTTAAAAAGGCATTTGTCATTTTGGCAAAGTTCCTTAGCCATTTCGAATGCCATGCGATTTGGTTCCGAGCCAATAAAATTTTCTATGCGCAGTTCTGGATCGGTTGTGTCAGGGACGATGCAAAATTCACTTTCAACTGTTTTTGGGGAGTGATTATTTGCCGAAGTCCAATGGATTTTAATTGGTCGTTGATTGTTGTTTGAAAAGCTGCCAATCCGAGGCCGAATTTGCTCTTCGAACCAATTGATCTGAAATGGCGTTGCTTCGAGGTATAAATTCGCTGCATCAAAACGAATGACTTTTATCGGACGAAGCCATTGCTGAATGGTTTCAGCTCCCAGCTCAACTTCCAGAGCTGAGAGCAGATCTTCCCAAGCTTTCATGAGAATTTGTCTCTTCGATCACTTTTTCAAGATAATTGGAGTCTCTTTCATTTTTTTGGTCAAATACCATTGTTGAAGGATTCCAAGCAGGGTAGAAGATATGAAATAAATATTTAACCCGGAGGGGAAGCTGTAGAACATTACAGTGAAAACGATCGACATAATATTGCCCATCATTTTCTGTTGTTTTTGCGATTCGGAAAGATCCCTGGTGTCTTTGGGAAGTTTCGATGTCATTTTTTGCTGCCAGTACATCGTTGCGCCTAAGAGTATCGGCAGCAGATGGAATTCATTACCGATCAAGAAAATTGGGTAATTCCAGCTAAAGAGGATGTCAGGTGCGGCTAAATTTTCGATCCAACCGGGAATGAATGATGCCCCGCGCAATTGAAAAGTGGATTTAAGCAAATAGAACATTCCAATCAAGAATGGCATTTGCAATAACATGGGCAAGCATCCGCTAAAGGGATTGATTCCTTGCTCTCGATATAAGTTCATCACTTCTAATTGAGCTTTTTTAGGGTCTTTTTTGTATCTATCTTGAATCGCTTTGACTTTCGGCGAGATCTCCTGCATCCGTATAGTTGATTTGAGCGACCAGTTATTTAACGGGTACATCATTAGCCGAAGGGCGATTGTTAACAAAATAATTGAAAAACCCCAAGAGTGACTGATGAAGTAAAAGAACCGGAGCAGCAAATAAAGAAATTGTGCGAATGGCTGGGAGATGAATGAGAACCAACCCTGGATGCTCTGAGCATTAGAAAATTCTGGATTGTATCCGGAGATAGGATCATCGTACAACTCATCTAATTCATTAAGCAGCGTGTCATCAAAAGGTCCAGCAAATATTCGAAAAGTCTGGCTGCCGCTTTTCAGTGGCAAGTATGTTGAATAGCCTGCAAATTTATTGGCCTGATAGGGTTGATAAGTTGGATCGATCATGCTTAAACGGGTAGGCACATCGTTTCCAGGAATCTTGAGAGCTTTGAAACCTTGGCCGATCTCTGAGACCGGATCGATGATTATACCAAGATATCCGTTTGAATTGCTGATCCAATGCGGGGAGACCGAAGTGATCACGGTCATCGGATTTTTATCGGAGAGATTAATTGTTTCGACATCCGAATCATGGTCATGCATCACCTGATAGCGTAAAAGCGGGTTAAATGAGCCGCTCATCAGTTCCACTTCGGGAATTCCTGATGATATCCATAATCCCCGGGCATCGCCATCGACATTTACGACGAGTTCGAAACAGTATGGGCCGTTTCTCTCTTCAGGAATTGTATAAGTTTTTGTGATTGTTCGACCCGATTGTGATGCTTCGAATTCGATTAAATCTTTCTCAAATCGCTTGACGCGATATTGAATCTGAGAGGTTTGAGGATCGTCGTTTACAATATTTAAAGCATAATATTGCGAGGATAAAGTATGGCGTACCGACCCGTCAGAATTGAAAATTGTTCTCCGTAGAAGAGGATAATATCCGCCTTTAGATCCTGCAGACAGATTCTTACCGGCAAAATAAGCCGGCTGGGAGGGAAAGTTTGCGTTGACTGGCGAATCTTTGAGGATGGCGCGATCTGATTCGATTTCCTTGACGTAGCTTTTGGATTCTTTGGATGTTCGGAAGGGTAAATTAATTTCAGCTAAACTTCCGCCGAGTGTCGAAAAAACGAGCTGCTGATATTGATTTTCAAGTACATATAAATCTTCGCCGAGCGGCTTGTCTAACGATTCATCTGATTTGGCTAATTGCGGCAAATTGCCTGCGATCTGGCTTTGTTTATTAATATTTTCAATTTTTTCACTGACGGCTTCCGTGTGCGTTTGCGAGGCCTTTGCTCCGCTTTGCCGATCTGACCAGTATTGAATCCCAAAAAATGCCAAGCTGACGCAGGCAATGAAAAGAATTGAGCGTTTATCCATGAATCATTTCCTCTGTGAGGATGAAATTTATCAAATTCATTCAATCAATGAAAGCTTATACCCAAATAACTTAATTCGAGCGTATTGTGGTGTCAATGAAAATTTAGAGTTCGGCAGACCCTTGGCCGTGCTTTGTCTCAAGGCTGGAAAGAAATTGGGCGAATTGTTCTGTTTGTCTGAGGTTGTCAAGCCATTCGTCATCGATCATTTCTTCGATTGATGGGAGGGCATCGGCTTTTAGCGCTTTGCGCAATAGTTCGATTGCGTCTTCGAAGCGGGACACGATCGAATAAAGGCAGGCGAGGTTGTAATATGCGCTTTGATTGCCAAGCTGTCCGGCGCGAATGATTTTTTCTTCGGCATCGGCGTAGCTCTGATCAACTGTCTCTTGATCCAACGAATGATGGGCCAACAAAATGGATGCGAGCCCCCATTCCAGCCATACTTCTTCATCTTCTTCATCTTGCCGCAGAGCAAACCGGAAATGATGGAGTGCGCGGCGGAAATATTCCGCTTCACCGCATGACTCTCCAATGTGCCGCAGGCAAAGCGCTATATGAAAATGAATTTTGGGTGTTTCGGGGTCCAGCAGCAGAACATTGAAATACAAGTCGAGCGCCCGGACGTAATGGGTATCTTCGTCTGTAAAGTTCCCTAGCCACTGAAGGGCGGTTGCATATTTGAAGAGCCATTCCGGATGGTTGAGAAGAGCTTCTTTTTGATTTTGCAAGAGCGATTCGTAAAGGACAATCGCTTGATCGAGATATTTGTATTGATCGCAAAGTTCAAAAGAAAGCAAATAGGCATTTGCGGCATCAAATATCAGGGAAGGGCACGCGGGTTTGAGATCCATTGCACGTGAAAAAAAGCGGATGGAGCGTTCGATCAAATCTGGATCGTCGGTAAGATTTGCGACCTCGGAATGCGCGGAAGCCAATGCATGCCAAATTTCCGCATGCGTTCGATCCAGAGAAAGGCCGTATTGGAGTTTTTCGATCGCTGATTCAAAGTAGTCTGGATCATGGTAATAATGACCAAAGGCGATCATACATATCCCATAGGCGTGCCATAAATCAGGATCGTCAGGATATTGGTCAGTCGAATGCAGGATTTTGTTTTCCGCTTCAATAAGCAGGTCGAGACGGTTGGTCAGTTTGCCAAGTTCAGATAATGATTCAACCCACTGACATAACAGCGCGGGGTGATCGGGATCGATCGCATGGCAGCGGGCGCATTTTTCTATGGATAGGCTGAGTTTTTTAGGATCGCGGTTTCTCAGCCCCGATTCGCCAAGGAGTTGCGCCCATCCGAGCCAGCTTTCGGCATTATCGGACGAATCTTGGCAAAGATGCGCATAACAATCATTCGCTAGTGAGACATAGCGTTCATCCATCGTGTTAATGTATAGCTGGGAATAGGCATTTGCCAGCGATAGCCACCCTTCACTGTAATGCGGATTAGCCGCTACGGCATTTTTTAATAGATCGACAGCTTGAAGATACAGTCGTGAGTCGTTGATCAATAAACCCATTTGCAAATAGGCATTTCCACAATCATTGAGAAAATTCGGCGGCAAAGCATCTTGATAGTTCATCGCGGTTTGGAATGCTTGAATCGACAGACGTACATCGACAGCTTCGCCGGAATGTTGCGCCAGTTCGGTCCAAACAAGTCCATAATCCCAATAGAGCTGGGCAAGCATACGGCGCGGCATGGATTTGCCGAGATCGATGGCTCGCTGCAGCTTTTCTTTCGCTTCGAGATAAAAATGGTGTTCGTTATATGCAATGCCGAGCTGTAAAAGAACGCTACCCCAGCACGCCCACACTTCGAACCTGTCGGCGGCAAGCTGTGCGGCGAGCTTGAAATTGCGGCTTGCAATCAGGAGAGCTTTTTCCTTGTCTTGGAGCATTCCATAATCGAAGAATGCGCGGCCTTCTCGATACCATGTTGCGAAGTTTTCAGGAGCTAGCTGCGCGGCGGATTCAAAATATCCAAGGGCTGCCAGATTATCATTCAATAAGGCAATTTCTCCTAACGATAGGTATTGATCCGCGAGTTCGGCTTTTTGCCCTACTGGCAGATGCTCCCATTGTTTCGGGTCGGCGTCTGTCAGATTGTCAATGACAGCTCTGCGGGGAAAAAATCGAGAAAACATTTTGCGAAATGAGTACGTCTGCAGCATGGTCCGCGAAATTGTAGTAAGGAGCGGATTATAGAGAAGCTCATTTTTTTTGCCCAGCATGTGAAACAACATATTGATTAGTAGCGTTTTGTTGCATTAATTATATGATAATTTTTATTTGCATATTCGATTAATTGTATGCGGTTGGGTTTTAGATTTCCGGTTTTCGGCAGCGGAGCAAGTGCAACAGGTATTTTATATTTTGGGAGAAATCTGGAGGCGTGTGCAATGATCTGATCATATGACAAGGATCCTTTGATGAAAGCCATCGGACGCGCTCCAAATTCTTCATCAAAAAGAGGAACGACAATCACTTGTTCGATAGATGGGCATGAAAGGAGGCAAACTTCGATTTCTTCCGGCTGAATGTTTTCTCCGCTACAGATAAATTGAAAGTCTTTGCGTCCAACAACAGCGAATCCATATTTTTCATGATATATTCCGCAATCGCCAGTGGCTAACCAGCCATTTGCAGGACTTTGCGGGGGATAGCCGTATCCCGAAAAGAGGCATTGTCCTGCTACAAAAATTTCGCCAGATGAAATTTTTGCTGCGCGCCCAGGCAATGGATGTCCAAGATAAGGAATAGATTGATGCCACACTGGATTCGATGTGAGCAATACTGTCGAACACATCTCGGTCATTCCATACGTCAAGGATAATTGGTGTTTTTTTTCAGTAGCCTGATGATAAAGCTGTTGAGAAATCGGAGCGCCCCCGATGAGCAGGTGAGTCGATGATGCGGCAGAGCCGCTTTGAAGCAGGCGGTAAAGCTGTGTAGGGATCAATGATGCGAAACGAGCTTGAGCTGAAACGATCCGGTCGGGATAGGGGAGCTGCCGGTTTTCGAGAACAATGGATCCGCCGCTAATCAGGGCGCGCAACATTACTCCGAGGCCGCCTACATGGTGGAGGGGCAAAGAAAGAAGCCAACGGTCTTGCGGCTGCGCATTCAGCGCCCGGGATATTGTTTGCGCGCTTTCAAAAAGCTGGCCAAGTGTAAAAGCAGCCCATTTTGCATCGCCGCTTGATCCCGATGTCATTAAAAGGAGAGAAACCGACTCTAGTTCGAGTTCTCGTCTCTCATCGATTGATGCGGCAATCAATGATGTGGTGTCTTCGATTAATAACCTGAGCGGGATTCGTTGCAGATGTCGTAGCTTTGTTTCAAGAGGGAGGCTTGGAGAGATTAAAGCAACTACAGCTCCGAGGCGCCAGGCTGCGAAGAGAAGAGCGATTGTTTTTGCGTCGGCATGAGATGGCAAAGCAATACAATCGCCTTTTTTGATCCCATGGCCCTGCAAACCATGTAAAGCCTGCGCAGCCAGATAGTCAAGCTGTGCATAGGTATAATCGGGGGCAATGGCTATCGCGGTTTTATCTTTGTCGCTTAAGGGACATCTCTTTTGAGCCATTTTCTCTCCGGCGGAGGTAATAAACAATCGGACAGCACCCCATTTTTGACAACCATAGGAAAAAAGTTAGAAAGAAAAAAACGATGAGTATCTATTCCTGCAGCAGTACCAGGTGAAAAACGCGCTTGAAGATGCGCGATGTGCAGCAGTCCGATCGCGCTTTCAAATGAAGAGCTGAAGACTAGTTTCTTGTTCAGTTTGAGTCCCAATTCAATCAGATCGTCCAAACGACATCCAAGCAATGTCGGCTTGAGTACAAAAGTGTTAATATTAGGAAGATGAAGCCATCTGTTTTCGGGTTCACGCAATGTTTCGTCGAGAGCCAGTGGAAAATCAAATTGATGAAGCCGGTCGAATTCGTACGTAGGTTCTTCGATGTATTCGACTTGTTGAGGGTTGAGACAGCTTAAAAAATAGGATGCGTCAGAAAAGCTCCATCGACGGTTCATATCGATCCTCAGATGGATGCCGGGTATTTGCACTTGACTCACAAAATCTAGAGCATCCTTAACGCAATAATCTTTGAGCTTGAGTTTGATGGTTCGATAACCTTGCGAAACGGCCCATTTGGCTTCCAATGGATTGGTGGATAAGGCCGAGATCGGAATGGAAGGAAACGTTTTGGGAAAAGGAATGCGGGCGCACCGAAGGCCGAACTCTAAGGATGGATAATAAGCTCCATTTGTAATTGCATGGATTACATCTTGGATTGTTTCATTGCTCCAGCCGGGCAATGGAGCTGCCTCTCCGAGGCCATGTTCAGTTTGGAAGATTATGCCTTCTCTTTGATAGAAAGGCATCAGAGGCGAAGCAAGCGGCAGGCAATATCTATAAATTTGCATGGATTCCATAGATGGCAGCACAGAACATTATGGTATAAATGGCAATCATTTTAGTCGTAATAGCAAGAGCTCGATTGAAATTTTCGCAATGACGGAAAATGATTTTCAGAGGTTCTTTAGCCATCATAAGCCCCAGCCAAGAGAAGCATATCATTGATGGCCACCCCCGCAAGACAAGGATTATGGGAATAATGATTCCCGTTGAGATGCATAGGCAATATTCGATTCGTCCAAATGTTGGCCCAAAACGGACAACGAGAGTCTTTTTTTGCGCTTTACAATCTTCCGTGATGTCTCGCAAGTTGTTTATGGATAATATAGCGCACGACAAACTGCCGGGGATAAGTGAAACGATCCAAGCATCAAAAGGAATATAAGAAAGCTGGGCTATGACGGTTCCGCAAGTCGCAATTGGACCGTAAAATATAAGAACAAGTAAATCTCCTAGCCCTAGATAGCCTAAAGCATATTTGCCGCCTGTATAAAAAATCGCACAAAAAATGCAAAGCAGCATGAGCGGCGTATAGGCTATGCCAATCCGAGCCAGGAGAGGAATGGAAATGCATACCGCAAGAAAAAATATTGCAAAGGCAGCATTTCGCATAGCAATAGGGGAAATTTGTCCAGAGAGGATTGCTCGGTGAGGTCCTTTGCGTGCGAGGGTATCTGCTCCTTTAATAAAATCGAAATAGTCATTTACCCAATTCGTTCCAATTTGCAAACACAGAGAAAACAGGAAAGTCAAAACTAAGACCCAATAAGAAAGGGGATGATATAGCCATGCGATCATCGAACCGATCATTACCGGGCTGATGCTTGCGATTAAGGTTTGTGGACGTGTTGATAAAACCCAAGACCTGAAAAGAGACTGAATATGGTTTGGTTTTTCAACCGAACACCCTTTTTCGCTGTTTTCAGGGGAGCCTGGGGAATCCGGAGAAATCGGGTTTACGTTTTTCATTGAATGCATTTCGCCCTTCTTGTCCTTCTTGAGACATATAAAATAGGAGGGTGGCATTACCTGCTAATTCTTGCAACCCCGCTTGCCCATCGCAATCGGCATTCAGTGCTGATTTCAAGCAGCGAAGAGCCATCGGAGAATGATTCAAGATCTGTCGGCACCATTGAATGGTCGTAGTTTCGAGCTCTTCATATGGCACGACGCAGTTAACCAGGCCCATTTCGAGAGCTTCCTTCGCATTGTATTGGCGGCACAAAAACCAGATCTCGCGTGCTTTTTTTTGACCTACGATGCGAGCGAGATAACCCGCTCCATAACCACCATCAAATGAGCCGACTTTAGGTCCAGTTTGACCAAAAATTGCATTGTCAGCTGCAATGCTGAGATCGCAAATCAAATGAAGAACGTGGCCGCCGCCGATCGCATAACCGGCAATCATTGCAATCACCGGTTTTGGGCAGATTCTGATTTGCCGTTGAAAGTCGAGAACATTTAGCCGCTCTTCTCCCTTATCATTGCGATATCCTGCGTTTCCTCGAATTTTTTGATCGCCGCCGGAACAAAATGCTTCTTTTCCTTCTCCGGTCAGGATAATAACTCCGATTTTAGAGTTGCGGCGCGCATCATCGAGTGCATGGATCATTTCATCCACTGTTTGGGGACGAAAGGCATTGCGCACATGGGGGCGGTTGATTGTGATTTTAGCAATGCCATCAAATTGATGGTATTTGATGTCTGTATAATTTCCGCAAGATTGCCAGATTGTCATTGAATAAGATTAACGAAAAAAAATGTTTGCATCCAGGAGAAATTCCGTGAGCCTATCCACAAATCCTATATTCTAATTTCTTGAGGAACTTCTAAATGTAGAATGTGTCCGGCCCCTTTTATACAGCGTGCATTGGGCCAATTGTTGTAGAGTGCGGCTAATTTTTCATCTTGTTCTCCATAAATGATTTGTGTCGGACGGCTAAATGCAAGAAGTTGTTCGCGATAACATTCCTGGCGGCCCAGGCTCCAAGTGAGCAGAGCTTTAGCTAACTCTTGAGGTTTTTGCTGCTGTCGCATGGATAAGATGGTATTCATCAAATGCGGTTTTTGCCGGATAGACGTAAAGATGGGCTGACCGTACCATTGCAGTAAAAATTCGTCCCAAGTCAGAGTTTGAATTTTTTGCGCCCAGATTTCATCTTGATGAAGTCGTGATATTTTTTCTTGTGCAGTGGATAGACCATAGTTTGTTGAAATTAATGTCAGAGAATGAATCCTCGATGGGTAGCTTAGCGCAAATCGCATAGCCAATCTTCCGCCTAGAGAATAACCGACGAGATCGATCGGTTGATGAGGCAGTTCTTTAGCTAAATAATTCTCAATATTTTCTTCCGACCATGGAGTTTTACCATGACCTGGCAAATCATATGTAATACAGATCCTGCGAGATAAGCTCGAGATGACTGCCTTCCAATCTTGGCCGGATCCCAGAAATCCATGAAGAAAAACAATGGGAATGTCAGAGGTTTTGGTGAACATGCCAGTTCTTTTGATGCTCGATAATCATTTGATGAAAGCGTTTATTGTCATTGCGAGATGTGTTGACTTCCAAAATAAATGGTGCCGAAATATTGAAGATATCCCCCCATTCATTGGAAGCTGTGCAGCGATAGGAAATGCCGAACATTTGGGCGATCTTCTCGAAATTCCATGAGTGCGGGGCGCCAAATAGCGATTCAAAATGGACGGGTTCTTGTGCAACAGGAAGGTGCGAAAAGATTCCGCCGCCATGATTATTGGAAATAACCAGAAGAAAGGGCATTTTAATCTGTGATAATAAGGCTATGGAATTTAGATCGTATAGACATGATTGATCTCCCATCATAGCCATAACCGGCTGATTCAAAGCAGAAGCGATTCCCGCCGCTGTTGCGATTTGGCCGTCAATGCCAGCAAGCCCTCGATTGCAAAAGATCGAATTAGGTTGGTTTGGGAAATAAAAATGATTGGCATTGCGGATCGGCATGCTGTTGCCAAACAAAGATGACCATCCTTTGGGAATCTGCTCACTGAGGCTGCGCATCATGTCAGCTTCAGTGAAAGGATGTGGAGTTGAAAAGGCCGTAGAAAAATTCTGCTCGATAACAGCATCTACAGTTTTGCATTCATTGAGCCAGCCGCGATTAGTTTCGTGGTGGATATCTAAGGATCTGCAGAAGCTCGCTATGTCCGTTAAAATCCGGATCGGTCGAATATGATTGGGGTCGATCCGTTCAGGATAAGGGTGGATGTGAATGGTTGGAACTTGCTGCTGATTTGTCCATTCTACGAGTGTCTTGGAGATAAACGATCCTCCGAAATGCAAGATTAGATCGGGAGCTGGCGCTTGTTTGGATTGGATTGCCCAATCGAAGTTAAGTAGTATTTCTTCGGTTTTCTTTTGACAGCGAATTTGGGAGAGAAGATCAGCGTAAATCGGCCATTTTAGTCGATGCGCCAAAGATAACAGCGGCGATAAATCATATTTTACCGGCAAACGGCCGATTAGGATTAATCCTTTTTTAGCTTTACGAATTTTGTCTTCGCAAAATTCGGCTGTTTGGGAATCAATGCTTAATGTTGGGAAAAACAATGGTTGGCAAGAGCCTTCTTGCTGCGGTTCGGAACTCGCGAATAAAGGTTCTCGAAATTGACAATTGAGATGAACTGGCCCCATACGCATCGCATGGAAGACGGCATAAGATGCCTGGGATCGGATAAAACCGTCGTTTAATGATTCGCTTGGGCAAGGGAGATCGGTTTGCCAGAGAACGAAATTGTTGAAGATCTTGATCTGATCGGCCGTTTGCAATGCTCCGCAATCGCGCAGTTCGGGAGGACGGTCAGCTGTTAATAGAATCATAGGGATATGGCTATAATGCGCCTCCATAACTGCAGGCAGCAGATTTCCTACCGCAGTTCCTGATGTGATAATGACTGCGCAGGGTTTTTGTTTGGCCATGCTGATCCCCAAAGCATAAAAGCCAAGGCCTCTTTCATCAAAATGGACTTTCAAACGAGCCTTGGGATGTCGGGCAGCTGCCAAAGCAAGCGGGGTACTTCGCGATCCCGGGGCGATGCAAAAATCAACAACGCCTTGCTGGATCAGTTGATCGATCAAAGAGTGTGCCCAAGTGTTGTTATTCATTAAAAAAAATCTTCCACTGAGAAAGTTTTTGTTCAGATTCTTCCCATTCACGAATCGGATCCGACGCCGTGACAATTCCCGTGCCCGCATATAGATAGGCGCGGTTTTCTTGGATGAGGCACGAGCGGATCCCGACTGCAAAATCGGCTGATTCGTGTCCTTTCCATCCAATTGGAGCTGCATAAAGACCGCGTGAAAATGGTTCATTCTGCTCGATAAAGGCAAGAGCTTTGTCTGACGGATAGCCTCCAACAGCTGGCGTAGGATGCAGTGCGTCGAGCAACATGTCATCGGTAATCTCATCTTTCAAATTCCCGGTAATTAGCGAATAAAGATGGGATATACTAGAAGAATCGTAAAGTCCTATATCGGTTGCTGTTGGCGGGGCAATGCAATGGGCGGAAAGAGCATCCATAATGCGCTTTTGGACAATGAGAAATTCATGCCGGTCTTTTGCGCTCGCAAGCAGTTCCTCTTTTTGATGCGCTGGCCGCGTTCCTGCAAGTGCATCGCAGTGAACCGCTCGACCGTTTCTTTGATATAGCATTTCAGGCGAAGCGCCGATAAAGGCGCTCGCCGGAGTCGGCTGGATAAAAAAAATGGTTCTGTTGAGCGGAGTTAACGAACGGCAAATAGCCAAAGCATTGATGCGTGAAGTGCATTCGATGGCGACTCTGCGCGCTATTACAACCTTTTCGAACTGTTTTGCCTCAATCGCGTTGACTGTTTTTGCAATTAAATGCATCCATTGTTCGCGTGATGGAAGGGATTCGATGCTTTTTACTTGATAATGAGGATGGTCAGATGGTTGTTGTAGGACATAATTTTTTTGGATGATTTTTATTTGCGGGGAAAAAAAATAGGATCGGGCAAAACCATCCCATTCGCTACTTGAAGCAGGTGTAAAATGGCGCCAGCCGAATTGCATGGGCGAATCATCATTAGCTGATGCGGTTCCTGCCGCTGCTATGCGCAATTTGCCATCGCGGCTGGCCCAGTAGATTTTGGGATAGATTGGAATGGCATCTAACCAGTCGAATAGATCGATGGAAGAGACTTTTCCTCCGCTTAATGGAGTGTGTTCAGTGTCTTGCGCCTTCATTCCTTGTCTCCGTGGAAAAGTATGACAATTCCGCAAAACAAATTAACTGCGTGAACATTTTTCCATCCGGCCTGGCGCATCCAAGCTAAGAATTCTCTCTGTGGGGGGAAACGTTCAATGCTTTGATAGAGATATCGGTAAGCCGAAAGATCTTTTGTCAACAATCGACCGATCAATGGCAAAATCCACCGCAAGTAAAATCGATAAAAAGAAAGCCGCCAGTCTCGAGGCATAGAAAACTCTAGAATAAGACATCGCCCCTTGCTTTGGGTCACTCTCAACATTTCCGATAGAGCTCGAAAAGGATGCTGGACATTGCGAATCCCAAATGAAAATGTACATAAGTCAAAAGAGTTATCGCAAAATGGCAGATCTTCTGCGTCAGCCTTTTGGAACTCTACTGAAAAAGGAGGGGGGGAGAAAACAAATTTTTTCTCCGCAATTTTCAACATTTTTTCAGATAGGTCGATTCCGATTGCTTTATTGATCGGCGCATTTTTTTGTATTAATGAAACAATTTGATCGCCAGTTCCTGTGGCAAGATCGAGTACGTTCAGGGATGCTGCATCGGGGAGGTAGTCAGCTAATGATCGCCGCCATCGCAAATCAAGACCGAAAGATAAAAACCGATTGGTGCGGTCGTAATTTGTTGAAAGACGATCGAACATTTCGCAAATGCTATTGCATTTGCAGTTCTTTTCTTTCAATGCATCCAAATCGGGCGAGTAATCCGGCGATTCCAAAGAACAATAACTTTCCCTGTTGAAATACGATCGGATAATAGTCGCAGCACCCAATAAATAGAAAGCCAATAAAAATGCTCCATAACAGAGCTAACTCTAAGGAAGAATCGTTCGCGCGCAAGCCCCGCCAAACTAGCAATCCTACCCAAAATATAAAGAAGCCCATCGACAATAGCCCCATTTCCGATGCGATCAGCAAGAAGATGTTGTGGACGCAGTAAACATGTATTTTAGAAAGATTGGTTCCTTTAGGAAGATAATCGATCGTTCGCGATGAAAATTGTTCATAGCCGATTCCGAACACCGGATGTTTTTGAATCATTTTAATCGCAACTTTCTGATAAATCAGCCGTTCCTGATCCGATTGGCGCGATGTCTGATTATAATTAACAAGTCCGCCCCGGGAATAAATTTGCTCATGTAGTAAAGTTCCGACAATTGAGCCAGATGCTAAAGACAAAACAACAATTGAGCGCATAAAAACTTTTTGCCGCGCCCATGTCCACAATATCCATAATGACGTGCTGATTAGATAAGCGAAAATTGCTGAACGCGAATAAGTTACCGCCATTGCAAAAAATATGATGAAATAAGCGGTACCGAACCATAGGCGTTTTTTGCGATAAATAAAAAAAAAGTAGGCTGTGATCATTAATGCGACGGCAAAAAAACCGCCCATGACATTGGGATGCGGCATAGTGCCAATCGCTCGATAGATTGTCGTATTTCCATTAGAATAGTGAAGCCAATGATCGAACAGCCAGCGATAGCCGTTGGCGACCGGAATTGTTGCTTGCAGTGGTTGTTCGCCAAGCAACCGCAATCCTAAGGTATGTTGATTGAAATATTGGCGGATCGCGATCAATGCTTCGAAAAGGCCCATCCCGAAGATCGACCATGCAAAGACATTAAATATACGTTCTTTCGGGTAGGTGCTGTGAGCCAAAAAAAAGAAGAGCGCTAACGGTGTAAAAAACTGCAGTAGCCGTGTGTAGATAACCGGATAGCTGCAATATGGAGATGCGATGATCGAGGCTAATGCGCCCATAAACAATAAAGCTAAAAACAGCGCCCCCCGCTCATGGTAGCGTTTGCGGATTTGCCAAATCCCAGTGATAAAAAAAACGATACCCAGCAAATCGGAAACGTAAAAATAGATCTTCGGGTCAAAGTTTATGAGTTTCAATCCCGAAGGAATCAAGGTGAATGAATAGAAGCGAAAAAGCTTATCATATTTATGTTCAATGGGGATTGCAAAAAAAATCAAAAACAAAAAAGGCAAAATAAAAAAAAATTGCGATTTTGACTTTTCAGACATAGGAAAAAGTAAAGTTGGCCGTTGGCTATTTTTCTCTTGAGTGGCGTTTTCTTTCGAGCTCTGTTAAATATTGCTTGCGCATACGGATAAAGTTTGGTGTTACTTCGACGAGTTCATCATCATCGATGTAATCGATTGCTTGTTCGAGTGTAAAGTTTCGCGGAGGCGTTAAGATGATATTTTCATCGCTTCCTGCCGCACGGATATTGGTAAGTTGTTTTGCTTTGGTTGCGTTGACGACGAGATCATTTTCGCGTGCGTGTTCGCCGACAATCATTCCTTCGTAAACTTCGTCTCCGCTTTTGACAAACAGTGTGCCGCGATCTTGTAAATTGAACAGAGCATAACCGTTTGCCTTGCCAGCGTTGTTAGAGATCATTACACCTCGGTTGCGGCTGACGATGTCTCCTTTCCAGGGACTGAATGTTTCGAAGATCGAAGTGAGAACGCCCAGACCGGATGTTCGGGTTAAGAAATCGTTGCGATAGCCCATTAGACCGCGCGTTGGCACTAAGAATGAAAGTGTTGTCAATCCATGCTCAGAGGTGCTCAGTGATCGCATTTCACCTTTGCGCTTTGATAAATCCTCGATCACCATTCCAGAATACTGCTCGGGTACTTCCACATGAACCCTTTCTACAGGTTCCATAATCGTCCCATCCACTGTTTTAGTGATAACTTTAGGTTTGGAAAACGAGAGCTCGTATCCTTCCCGCCGCATCGCTTCGATCAGTACCGCGAGGTGCAGCTCGCCGCGGCCGCAGACGCGGATTACGTCGTCCCGTCCGGCAACCTCTTCGATTTTTAGCGAAATATTTGCCCGTTTTTCCTTGTTGAGCCGTTCGCGGAGCTTATTCATCGTTACATGTTTACCGTCGCGGCCTACCATTGGGCTGGAATTAATCGATATCTCAATCGATACAGTTGGTTCTGCTAGTGTAATGGGAGGTAATTGAACAACTTCGTCGGGCGAGCAAAGAGTGTCTCCGATGTCGATATCCATTACTCCGGCCAGGGAGACAATGTCTCCGGCGCCCGCATCTTCCAACTCAACTTTCTTCAAGCCTAAATGGCCTTCGATTTTTGTGATTTTATAAATAGTATGATTGCCATTGCGGTCGACGCGAGTAACAGGGGCTCCTTTAGCGATTTTTCCTTCAAGGATTCGTCCCGTAGCTAGACGTCCGAGATAGTCATCATATGTCAGGGTAGCCGCTTGCATGAGAAAAGGTAAATCGAGATTACCCGGGGGAGGCGGGCAAGCTTTAAGGATCATTTCAAAGAGAGGCTCTAAGTCTTTGCGCTCATCTTGCAGTTTGTTGATGGCAAATCCAAGCGATCCCGATGCGTAAATATATGAAAAATCGAGTTGTTCGTCATTGGCGCCAAGCTCCATGAATAGATCGAATGCTTGGTTGAGCGTTTGATCGGGATTCGCAAATGGCCGATCGATTTTATTTAAAACCACAATGGGGCGCAGGCCCATTTTGAGCGCGGCCGATAATACAAATCTCGTCTGCGGCATAGGTCCTTCTTGCGCATCAATGAGCAGCAGCACGGAATTAACCATGCCGAGGACGCGTTCCACCTCGCCAGAAAAATCGGCATGGCCAGGGGTGTCAATAATATTAATTTTAAAATCTTTGTAATATACCGAGGTGTGTTTTGCAAAAATAGTAATTCCACGTTCCCGTTCCTGGTCATAGCTATCCATAACTCGCTCGGGAATTTTTTCATTAGAGCGGAAAATATTCGATTGCTTGAGCAGGTTGTCCAGCAAAGTCGTTTTTCCGTGGTCAATATGGGCAATGATGGCAATGTTGCGAATTTTTTTTGGGTCAAACATCTGTCGTCGTATTTTGGGGTGAATTGAAAACTACAGATAGTTTATGATCTCAACTATTTAATTGGTAGAGATTTCTTGTTGCAAAAACATAAAAAAATAGGTTATCTTTATTGCAAACTTGGGACATGGTGTGGAAATGCTGTTAGTCGCTTGATGGCTTTGCTCAAAAAATCCCGGGCGTTGATACAATTTTTTTCGAGGTTGTTGGTTTGTAATGTTCTGATTTATAGGTGATTATGTGATTTGCCTTTTGACTTACGGCGGCAAATATATGATCGGTTATCAATCAAAAGATTCGCCGGCATCCGACAATGGTTGTAGCTATTTGAGGGTGTTGCGAAGGCCTAAACACGTAAAATTTAGATCCATCGATTTAGTCCTTTTTACACCTTTTGAGGAAACAATGATTGATTAATCTTTTGTTCTTGAGGTGCACATGGAAACTTACGCCAATAAAGAAACGGAAGTATTGGACTACCCTCAAGGAAACCACGAGACTCAAACCGGCCATCTCGATGACATGTTAAAAGAAAAGCTTGAGGGGGCCGTTCATAAGCTAACTTCAAAAGTCAGTCTTCATGATCTGGCAAAAATTGCTCTTGAGCATTCGCCGATCGATCTCGCATACGCTGTCTCGTATCTTCCACCTAATGTCCGCCCAGTACTCTATGAAAATCTTCCGAATCGGGAGGCCAAAATCAAGTTTATCGTCAATACGGATAGTGATACCCGTTTGATATTATTCCGCCATTTGAGTGATTTGGAGCTGAAAAAACTTTTCGAGAAGATGCCGACTGACGAAGCTGTTTGGACGGCTGAAGACATGCCGGAGCGGCGTTTTCGGCGTTTGATGGAGCAAATCGATTCTAAAAAAGCCGCCCGCATCAAAGAACAGAAAAAGCATCATCGCAATAGTGCCGGCCGATTGATGACTTCGGAATTTTTTGCTTTTATGATGGATATGACGATCGGCGAGGCGGCGGCGTATATCAGGGACAACCCCCGAATTGATTTCCTGAAGGGAATTTTTATATTGAATCAAGCCAGAGAGCTTCAGGGGTATGTTCCTGCTCGGAATCTGATGATCAATCCGCCGAATATTCCGCTGCGTCAAGTAATGAGACCAATTCTTCATAAAGTCACCGCAGATGCGACACGCGAAGAAGTAATCGATATTGTTGAACGCTATAAAATTTCTTCTCTTCCTGTAGTAGATATTGATAATTTTTTGATTGGCGTCATCACCCATGAGGATGTGGTGGAAGCCATGGAAGATCTTGCTGACGAAACAATCGCTCACATGGGGGGGACGAAGGAAAAATATACTTCCCATGATTCTGTCATGAATCGCTTTTGGACGCGCGCACCATGGCTGATTGCTACGTTATTGGCCGGGCTGATCAATGTTGGCGTTATATCATCTTTCCAAAATCATATTTTGACTTTCGTTCTCTTTTTCGTTCCTTTGATTACTGGAATGTCGGGCAATATTGGTTTGCAATGCAGTACAGTATTGGTGCGTAGCATGGCTGTTGGCGCCCTTTCTGCGGCCGCCAGCCGTAGAGAGACAATCATGAAGGAGCTGAGCAGCGGATTGCTGACAGGAGCGATTTTTGGGGTTGGATCCGGAGTGATTATCTATCTGATTGATTTTTTTGGGGGGGGCGCTCTTGCGACAACGAATCCTTTAATCGTAGGGTCGATTGTAGGCATAGGACTTTTCGGGGGGTGCATCGTTGGTACTTTGCTCGGAGTATTTTCTCCGCTCTTTTTTGCTCGCATCGGGGTGGATCCTGCGATTTCTGCAGGACCTGTCGTTACGGCTTTTAACGATTTTCTGTCGCTGACAATTTATTTTTTGATCGCCTGGGGTATTTGTTCGATTTTTGTAATCTAATTAATTTCGAATAAGCCATTAGCTCTTTTTGCCCCTCATAACTGGTGCTGCTGAGGGCGATTCGGATCACCCCATCCGTACGAGCTCCCTCGATTGCAAAAAATCGGTCTAGCAGATCATTAACACCTCATTTCAATTAAAGCATGCGGAAATCGGTTAGTTCAGGTTGATAGGAAAGACTTGGAATGTCTTCAGTGTTGAGGTGTTTTTCGCTACTTGATTTTTTGGCTGATCTAATCTATTGTGGAGATCGGTTCATATGAAGCGGACGCCTAGAAATTTTGATGGGATTGAAAAGCCTGCTAAAACGCTCCAAGAGCTGCTTCCCGAAGTTTTGAGCAAAATTCAAAAATATAATGAACCGGATGAAGATTTGTTGAGGCGCTGGCCGTCGATCATTGGGCCTAATTTGGCGAAAATGACAGATGCGATATCTTTTATTGATGGCGTTCTCACTGTGAGAGTGAAAAGTTCGACGCTTTACAGTTTGCTCAGTTTGCATGAAAAGCCTAGGCTTTTACGTAAACTACAAGAAAGTTTCCCGAAAACCCAAGTGCGGAACATAATCTTTCGCATAGGATGACGTAGGATATGACGACAATGGCAGATAATAAGGAATACAACGCGAGTTCGATTACAGTACTGGAAGGACTGCAGGCCGTGCGCGAGCGTCCAGGTATGTACATCGGCGATACAAGCTCAAACGGTTTGCATCAACTGGTGTACGAAGCTGTTGACAATTCTATTGACGAAGCGATGGCTGGCTATTGCAATTTGATTACGGTCACTTTGCGTGCCGACGGTAGTGTTGTCGTTGAAGACAATGGACGCGGTATTCCGATTGAAAAGCATGAAAAAGAGTCGCTTAAACAAGGCCGGGATGTATCTGCACTGGAAGTCGTGATGACCATTCTTCACGCGGGCGGCAAGTTCGATAAAACGTCATATAAAGTTTCCGGAGGTTTGCATGGCGTTGGGATCTCTTGCGTCAATGCGTTGTCCAAAAGGTTTATTGCCAATGTTTATCGCAACGGAATCGCTTATGAAATGGTGTTCGAGCGCGGCAAGCCGGTTACGTCTCTCAAGCAGCTTGGCAAAACGGATTTGCGCGGAACGAAAGAAACCTTTTGGCCGGATGATACGATTTTTTCCGTAACGACATTCGATTACGATGTGCTTCTCAAGCGTTTGCGGGAGCTGGCCTTTTTAAATCGCGGAATAACCATTGTATTTCAAGATGAGCGCGATCCCAACCGCGAAGTTGTACGCTTCACTTACGAAGGAGGGATTTCTTCCTTTGTTGCTTACTTGAACGAAGGTAAAAATCCTTTGTTCCCCAAGCCTATTTACATTCACGCAACGAAAGAAAGTTCGGATGGACCTGTTGATTTTGAAGTGGCGATGCAATGGAACGATACTTATACGGAAGCGGTCTATTCATATGTCAATAATATCGCTACGCGCCAAGGCGGGACGCACGTGACGGGGTTTTCGACAGCGCTGACCCGTGTTTTGAATAACTACATTAAAAACCATCCCCAACTGAAATCAGAAAAAATTACCGTAACTGGCGAGGATATGCGCGAGGGGCTTACATCTGTTATTTCTGTGAAGGTGCCCAACCCGCAATTTGAAGGTCAAACGAAGCAAAGGCTAGGCAATAGCGATGTTGCTTCGATTGTGCAGCAGATCGTCGGCGAAGAACTGACGATATTTCTCGATGAGAACCCGCATATCGCTAAGATCATCTCTGAAAAGGCGCTCATTGCCGCTCAAGCGCGCGAGGCGGCTAAAAAAGCCCGTGAGTTAACGTTGCGTAAGAGCGCGCTTGATTCGGCGCGGCTTCCCGGTAAGCTGACGGATTGCCAAGAGAGGGATCCCGAGTTATGCGAGATCTATATTGTCGAAGGGGATTCGGCCGGTGGCTCTGCAAAATCGGGTCGCGACCGTCGTTTTCAGGCTATTTTGCCCATCCGCGGCAAGATCCTCAACGTTGAGAAAGCCCGCGTGCAAAAAGTTTTACAGAACACTGAAGTCTGTGCAATGATCTCCGCCTTGGGCTGTGGAATCGGAACGGAGAATTTCAATGTCGCGAAACTCCGTTACCATAAAGTCATCATTATGACCGATGCCGATGTCGACGGCTCGCATATTCGTACATTGCTGCTGACATTCTTTTATCGCAACATGCCGGCATTGATCGAAAATGGCTATATTTATATAGCTCAACCGCCGCTGTATCGAGTGACGAGAAAAAAAATAAGCCAATACATCCATTCCGAAAAAGAAATGGATTCGTACTTGCTCCGGCTGGGAGTTAGCGATCTTGTCATCCGCCGCTCTGGAGAAAAGAATCCTTTAGATAAAGAGCACGTGGAAAAATTGATGGAGACGATTGTCGATTTCGAAGGTTTTGTTTCCTCAATCGAGCGAAAAGGGGTGTCATTCCGTGATTTTCTCGCAGCACGTACAGATCGCGGGGAATATCCACGCTATCAGGTGGCTGTTGGCGAAAAGATGCAATATGTCTACACCGAAGAAGAGCTGTTGGCGCTGAAAAAAGAAAATGAAGAGTTCCAGCGAAAAACTCATGAAGAGACGCTTGCCTCGATTCCCCCTGAAGAAATTACTGAAGATATGCGCGCGTTTATTCCGAAATCTTTGGCATTTGTCGAGCTTTTTGATCCGATCCGGCTGGCGTTTTTTTGCGAAAAGCTTGTTTTATTCGGCTTGAAATTCGATCAGTATATGATTCCCGATGGCGCTCTTTTCGATCTTGTCGATGAGGGAAATCAGACAAACACGCTTCATACCTTGCGCGAGCTAATCGATGTCGTACGGCAGAATGGCCGCAAGGGAGTCGAAGTACAGCGCTATAAAGGCTTGGGCGAGATGAACGCCGACCAGCTTTGGGAAACGACGATGAACCCCGCGACGCGGACTTTGGTGCGCGTTACACTGCCAGATGCGATCGCCGCTGACCACATGTTCTCTATGCTCATGGGTGAAGAGGTTGAGCCACGCCGCCTTTTCATTGAGCAGCACGCATTATATGTGAAAAACCTCGATATTTGAGAGACTGTTTTATGTCGTATACTAAAGATGAGATTATCGTCCCGCGCAATGTCGAAGAGGAGATGAAAGAGAGCTATCTCCGCTACTCGATGTCGGTGATTATTTCCAGAGCGCTCCCCGATGTACGCGACGGCCTCAAGCCATCACAGCGGCGCATTCTGTATGCCATGCGCCAGCTCAACCTCACTCCGGGCGCTAAACACCGAAAATGTGCGAAGATCTCCGGCGACACTTCCGGCGACTACCATCCACATGGCGAGACAGTGATCTATCCCACACTGGTTCGTATGGCGCAAGATTGGGTGATGCGCTATTCCCTTATCAATGGCCAAGGAAATTTTGGATCGATTGACGGAGACCCCCCAGCTGCCATGCGTTATACGGAAGCCCGGTTGACTTCTGCTGCTATGGCTCTCATGGAAGATTTGGACAAAGATACGGTCGATGTTGTTCCAAATTATGATGAAACAAAGACTGAACCGACTGTTTTTCCAGCAAAATTTCCTAATCTGTTGTGCAATGGCTCTTCGGGAATTGCTGTCGGTATGGCGACCAACATACCACCGCATAATCTGGGCGAATTGATCCAGGCCACCTTGCTTGTTCTCGATAATCGCAATACGACTGTCGATGATATCTTGAAAGTGATGCCCGGCCCCGACTTTCCTACCGGTGGAATCATTTGCGGATATCGCGGGATCAAGGAAGCATTTCATACAGGCCGTGGCAAACTGCTTTTACGTGCGCTATTGCGTGTTGAAGATTTGCAGTCAGGACGCCAGCAAATTGTCATCGATGAGATTCCATACAATATTAATAAGTCGCGCCTCATTGAGCAACTTGCCGAATTGATCAATAACAAAGTATTGACCGGCCTTTCCGACGTCCGCGATGAATCGGATAAAGATGGTCTTCGCATTGTGCTGGAGCTTAAACGCGGAGAAATTCCCGATGTCACGATCAATCAGCTGTATAAGAATAGCGACCTGCAGATAACGTTCGGATGCAATATGCTTGCGCTTGAGCATGGTTTGCCACGGACGATGAATGTCAAGCAGATGATTTCCTATTGGATCGATCATCGTATTGAAGTGATCCGGCGGCGGACGCGTTTTGAGCTCAATCGAGCTGAAGCGCGGGCCCATATTCTCGAAGGTTATCTGAAAGCCCTTGATCATTTGGACGAAGTCGTCAAAATCATCCGAGCCAGCCGCAGCCGAGAAGCTGCCCGTTCCGAATTGATGGTTCGGTTTGGCCTGACTGAGAAACAGGCGAATGCAGTTCTCGATCTAAGACTTTACCAGTTGACTGGTATGGAAGCTGAGAAGATCGATGCGGAATATAAAGATCTCTTGCAGAGGATCGCGCATTTTAAGGCGATTTTAGCTTCAGAGGCTCTGGTCCGCGATGTCATCCGCGAAGAACTGGAAGAACTGCGAAAAAATCTTAAATCGGAGCGCAAAACCAAGATTATTGCGGCTGAAGGCGAATTTCAAATGGAAGATTTAATCGCCGACGAACAGGTTGTAATTACGATCTCCAATGATGATTACATTAAACGCATGCCTATCGACACATTCCGCGAACAGCGTCGCGGCGGCCAAGGCGTTGTCGGCATGGAGATGAAAAAAGAAGAAGATACCCTTAAGAACATCTATGTCGCCTCGACGCATGATTCTCTTCTTCTATTTACGAATCTGGGACGGTGCTATTGGACCAAAGTTTGGCAAATTCCCGAAACGGGGCGCCGCACGAAGGGCCGCCCAATTATCAACTTGCTCGAAGGCTTGCATGAGAACGAAAAAGTTGCAGCCGTATTGCGTGTGCGCAATTTCGAAGAGGGGGGCGCTTGTATCCTGCTTGCTACTCTGAAAGGCGTTGTGAAAAAGACTGAATTGTCTGCATATAACAACCCGCGCAAGAAAGGCGTTTATGCTATCAATATCGACGAAAGCGATCAATTAATCGCTGCTCGCATGACTCGTCCGGGCATGCAAGTGATGATTTTTACCCATAATGGCATGGCTGTGCGCTTTGATGAGGCTTTAATCCGTTCGATCGGTCGTGTTGCTCGAGGCGTGCGCGGTGTGATGCTGAAAAATGAAAAAGATTTCGTCGTAGGATGCGAGGTTGTCCATCCGGATGAATCGATCCTTGTTGTTTGTGAAAACGGATTCGGGAAGCGTTCTAAAGTCGAGGATTTCCGTCAGACGAATCGCGGCGGCGTTGGCGTTCGTTCGATTATTACGTCTGAACGCAATGGCTTGGTTGTCGCTGCAATCAGCGTGAAAAATGAAGATAGTGTAATTTTGATGTCTTCGTCTGGGCAGGCGGTCAGGATTCCAATGACCGAAGTCCGCGTGATGGGCCGTTCAACGCAAGGCGTTCGTCTCGTCAATATCAAGGATGACGATGTTGTCATAGGCGCTCAAAAAATTGAAGCAGTTGTTGAAGAAACATGATCGTACCCCTGCGTAGAGGCGTATTTATTACATTCGAAGGCGGGGAGGGAGCTGGCAAGTCTACTCTGATTGAAGAGGTTGCGCGCCAGCTCGCTTCAGATGGTTATTATGTTGTGAAGACGCGCGAACCCGGCGGCACTCATCTCGGCGAGCATATCCGAACTCTTTTGCTTGAACATTCTTCCAGGCCTCTCTCTGCATATGCGGAGGTGTGTCTTTTTTTGGCTTCCCGCGCTCAGCATATCGATGAAGTAATCTCACCGGCGCTTCAGGATCGTAAAATTGTTTTATGCGATCGCTTCAACGATTCGTCAATAGCCTACCAAGGCGGTGCAAGAGGGTTGGGTATAGATAAAGTTCAGCAATACTGTGATTTTATTTGCCATGGCGTTCAACCCAATTTAACTTTGTATCTTGATATCGATCCTGCTGTCGGACTATCGCGTGCTCGCCGCGATCAGCCGCCAATTGCAGGCGCACGCGGTTATGACCGCATAGAATCGGAAGGACTTGTGTTTCATCAAAAAATCCGAGAAGGTTTTTTGACAATCCATGCAAAAGATCCTGCGCGTTTTGTTCTTCTCGATGCGTCCCAAGCTCCAGCAATTATTTTTGCAGAGGCCATGAAGCGAATATATTCGCTACTCAAGTAATCTATTTTCTTGGAGCTTTCGATGACCTTTGCACATCTACTAGGTAATGAGCCTATTAAGACTTATTTGTTGCGGGCGCTAGAATCGGGCCAGCTTCATCATACTGTTTTATTTAGCGGACGCGAGGGCATTGGCAAAGGATTGTTTGCTAAGGCGCTGGCGCAATATCTGCTCGAAACGTCATCTGATCGTGTTCAAAATGAAACACATCCAGATTTGCATCTGATGCGGCCGGAAAGTAAAAGCGGCACGCATCTTGTTGAACAGCTTCGTGAAATGATTCTGGAAGTACATAAACCGCCATTTGAAGCGAAACGCAAAGTCTTTATTGTCTATGAAGCGCATCGGATGCAACCCGCTGCTGCGAATATGCTTTTAAAAACACTGGAAGAGCCCGATCTTGATTGTCAGATCGTTTTGATATCAAGCTCTCCCAGCGAATTGCTCGCCACAATCTTGTCTCGATGCATTCATTTGGCATTTCAGCCGATTCCCCGCGATCTGATCGCCCGCTTTTTAGAGGATCACCATGCACGGAGTTCTGATCGGGCGCAAGCTCTGGCCCGTCTTTCCAATGGTTCGATTGGGCATGCGCTGAACTTAATGCAAAATGACTGGAGTGAAAAGGCAGGTCGCGTTCTCATCAATGCCTTAGAAAAGAAAAGTTCGAATACTCAGGCGATTGCCGAAATCGAGGCTCTTTTGGGCGATTTAGATGGAGTGGATCTTCACCTTGAAGCTGAGCATCTGTTTGCGACCTACCTGATGTGGATACGCGACCAGGAGCTCAAGCGGACCTCTGGAGATGAACGTCTTTGCTATTTTTCTTCCGAACTCGCAGCTCAGCCGGTTTCTTCTTTAAAGGCTGAACTTCTTGCCGCGAAAGCAAAGACTGCATTGGAAAGAAATATCAAACTATCTGCCTGTCTAGATTTTCTTTTAAATCAGCCTTTGTGATCTTGCAGTTATTAAACTATGCAGCTTTCCCTGTGTATCCAAAGAACCTGGAAAATTGGCTTTTGGCCAATGAACCTATCTCGATATTTGAAAAACATGCTTTTTGAATCTTTTTCCACATATTTTCGAGCCGCTTCTTGGTCTACTTATTCAAGTATGCCCTGCGAAGCGGCTCAAAAATCCATGAAAAAATCTTTCAAAAATCAAAGTTTTCGAATATCGGGATAGATTCATCCGAAAGCCGATTTTTCAAGTTCTTTAGGTGTATTGGCATTTGAGTAAGTTACATAAACACATATTATGTTCTAAAATGGTAATGATTTTTGCTGTTGTGAGATAAATTAATATGATGTTTTTACCAACAATCGCGGACGGCGAGGACAAAAGTTCTCCGCTTAAAAATAAGATTAGAAAAAATTATAGACACGTTCGGAAATGGGCTAAGCGGACTGAGACAAATTGCTTTCGAATTTATGATCGGGAAATCAAGGAGTTTCCTTTAGCAATCGATTTTTATGACGGTCGTTTTTGTGTTCATTATTTTAGCAGCGTGCAGGATAACGATGAGCCGCGACAAGATTTGTATGATGAAGCGGTAAATGCGATCTGTTCGATTTTTAATGTGTCGACTGATTTGATCTATTGGCGAACGAGAATCAAGAGAAAAAAAACTGAACAGTATGAAAAAAACAATGAATTAAATGAGTTCTTTACTGTTCAGGAATATGGGGTCAAGTTTAGAGTCAATCTACTTGATTATCTTGATACAGGACTTTTTCTTGATCATCGAGAAACTCGCCGGTTAGTTTCTTCCAAGGCTTTTGGCAAACGATTGCTCAATCTTTTTGCGTATACTTGCTCGTTCAGCGTTCATGCAGCGCATGCTGGTGCGATTTTCACTAAGAGTGTCGATATGTCAAACACTTATACAGATTGGGGGAGAGAGAATTTTATTCTGAATGCAATTTCTCTAAATAACAATCAAATTGTTCGAGAGGATTGTTTAAAATTTCTTGAGGAAGAAAAAGAAATCTATGATCTTATCGTGATTGATCCTCCGACGATTTCACGGTCAAAAAAAATGGATCAAATGTTTGATGTGCAGATTGATTATTATTATCTGATTTCGAAAGCTTTGAAGTTGTTGGCTAATGGAGGGATGATCTTTTTTAGTACGAATTCACGAAAGTTTGATTTTGATGAAAGTTTGTTTAAGGGGTGTTTTATTCAGGAAATATCTCATAAGACGATTCCGCTTGATTTTCATAATCAAAAAATCCACCGTTGTTGGACCATTTCTAACGTTCATTATAAATAGTTTTTCTACTTACGTTTGTTCTGTTATTGTAATTTGCTTGTTTTTCGTTATCCGTACTTAACAGGTTAAAAAATCGTCTTTTATCGTTTGTTTTTTAAGTAGCTGTATGTTACTAAGTTAGCGCTTAGTGTTGTTTTTTTTGTTTGCGTTTAGTGTTAAAAAATACTTTTACTTTAATGTCTTGTTTGTGTATAATAATATTAAATAACAAAATGCGGGTTTTATGTCAGTTGAACGTTGCTGTTTTCAGGAAGAATCAATTGTTGATTCTAAAGTTTGCTTATCATCAGTACGTCAATTGCAAATAGCTGGTGTCGTTGGGATAACCGCATTAACAGCAATAGCGGCGGCGTGTCTGATATTTATTCCTGGAACGCAAGTTGTTGGAGCTGTTGGTATAGGATTGAAATGCCTTTTGGCGTCAGCCTGTGTTGTTATTCCGGCTGGATGTATTTCAGCAAGTATCGTTGCTTACAATATATTACATTTTCGAGCTCGCGATAATAAAGATAGAGTCGAGACTGCCAAGCTTTTGGTTCCTACCACAGCAGTTTTGCCTGCATTGGATGATTCTTCAAAAGTTCCTGAAGAAGATGATCGATCGCATGGCGATTTAACGGCAGTAGAAAGAGGACCGGATGGTGGTAAGCAAGCTACTCTAATTTTGGATGATGATGATGAGATAGCGAGGGCTTTTTTAGTAAATGCTGTTCCTATCTCTGATGAAAATCCATCGTGTGACGTCGATGGCTTGATTTCTGGAGTCGCTGACTTGATTTCTGGAACAGAAGGTATTGCTGCCAATTCGTCGTCATTTCGTTTTTCACATGCAACTCGGGATTTGACAAGAGTTTCTGAAGTTATTGATACCTGTTCTCAACTAGTAGAGCCAGTTCTGTCGCAAGAGGCGATTAAAGCTAAGAGTGTTGAAATTAAAGCTAAGGGTGTTGAAGTTGTTGGTGAAGTAAGCGAATGGGTTGATGCGAAACTTCCTAGTAAAGAAGAAATTAAGAAACATTATCGCGTAGTTCATGACCAAGCAGTGAAAAATCTTGCTAGGTTTAGAACATTCTTAGGGCGTAGTAAAAACCCATAACATTCAATCAGCCTGCGCTTTAATCAGTAATTAATCGGGGTGTCAATGTATCTATTGCTGGTTTGTGGGCGGCCTTGATTCCTTTCGGTGTAGCGTTCTCTACCGCCAAATTCAAAATTCAGATATTTATCTCCAAAATACCAGAAAAATACTTTTGAATTTTAGTGGAAAATATTCTTCTGGTATTCAGCCCTTAATGGGTATTTCAATTTATTGAAGCCTTATTTTTTACGCGATTTTTTGTTTCCTTCATTTTTGACATTTTGAAGGATCCATATGGGGGAACTCCAAGCCATATGGCCATCTGCTTGCAAAGCGCGTAAGTAATAATACGCAAATGGAACTTGGCCTTCTTTTGAAGGAGCGATCGCGACTTGTTCTAGCGGCTCGCTATCATCGATTTCAAATTCTGCAGCGCCATTTTTAATTTCCAGCTTTTTCCAAACTTTTCCATTGCGGATCAATACTGCTTGAGTGATTGGCTGAGTGCCGATCGCAAAACCTGTAATATGGCGATTATATTCCAATCCAGGTCGCGCTTTTGTCTCAATCTCCGATCCCATTGGAAAATTAGCGATATTGAGACTAAGAATGATCTTTTCCCCTGTTGTAGCATAGCAAGAGTGATTGTTTAGAGCTTCCAGCATGGAAGTGCGGTTGTGTTCTTTTGCTAAAATTGCCGTCAATCCAGGGGTATACTGTTCTTGATCAGATTCAAATAAATCGCTATAGGGACCGCGATCATCGTGGCCGCCAGCTACGAAGCCAAACCTGCACCCCGCATTGAGGGCCTTTTGAATTGATCCTTCAGCTGATTCGGAAATGCCTTTTTTGCCTCCTTTAATCGGAAAGACGTTGCCTTCTTTGGCGAGGCATTCAGAGGAACCCCAAGCGTTATAGATTTCTACGACCCGTTCGTAATCAAAATTGTAATCTTCAAAATCAAAAAGAGCCGATTTTCCCATCGTAAACGAAGGAATGGAAATAACATCTTTTGGGTTGTGCGTTTTATAAATTTTTTTCAGCGAATTATTCTTGGTGTCTTTTCTTCGGAGAATTGGTTTGGCGTCCTTTGTGTAAATAAAATGGCGCAATCCCTCGGTTTTAAGCTCTCCCATCCATTGAAAGCCCAGCATGGCGACAAATCTTTCGTCTTCGTTGAACTCAGCAATTTGCTGCATGATTTTTTTCCAGACATCATTGGATGTTTCCTCTTCTGAGTCAAAGCAAGATGTCGCAACGAACTGCAGCGACTTTTCGTCCCGAATATAGCGCAGATATGCCTCAATATTTTCTCCGGAATCGGTGCGATCCGATTCACCGTGCAATAATCCCCAATAAAGGTTTAGTGAACTTTCCGGCAGGCATTTGATGGGAGGAGATAAAAAGACTTCGTTAGTCTTGAGGTTGCGGAGCTGGATTTTGTAAAGGCCAGCTTCATTGAAATACAGATTCGGAAGGGCAATGAAACCGGTTTCCGGGACAAAGAGCTTCCAATTTAAATTTTCCCGCAGATTCTCGTAACTTAAATCGATTAGCGTTCCCTCCGGCGCATTTGAGGTGAGATTGCCATACACGTCTTCAAAACGTACAATCACATCAAAACGTTTGTTGCGAGCGACGAGAGAGGGGGCAACAATTTTCAATGTTTTGAGAAGATTGCCGCGTACATCGAGGGCAAAAACTTCGGGCTCTTTGTAATCACCTTTGCCTTTCGGATCAATGTACAGGTTAAATGGACGTCTTCGCTGGGCAGTTTTTTGGCATGCATTTCCTTTTTTGGGATCTTTTTCTTTTGTTCCCATTACGATTGTGAAGCTTTCGCTTCCTTTAATTTCCACGGGCAATACAAATTCGAATGATGCAAAAGGTTTGTCGAGTGCTTTTGCCGGAATCGTTTTCCCGCCAGGAAGCTCTGCCCATATCAGATTGGCTTTTTCTTTCAGATTGGTCTCGGGAATCTGCCAATCAATCGGACGGCCTTTTGTCTGCAAATCGAAACGCATTCGCGTTCCTTTCGGCAGTGGAATAGCTGTAGTGTAAATAAATTTCCATGTTGAAACATCGCCAGCAAGGGCATATACAGGCTCGCAAACACAAATCGATCTACGCATGAAAAAATACCTTTTTTAAATATCTATAATGCCTGATCGGTATTTGTTTTAGCAAGTTGCATTCTTTTCAAAGAGGGGGGCGTCAATTTTTCGAGAAATTTCGGAGTAGCTTTTTCGGCTGCCATTGGCAAAATATTTTTTTAACGGCGTTTGATCAGTACATTAATCTCATCAAATGAATCATCTAGTTTTTTTTGATAGCTCTCAAAATCTTCTGGAGAAAGTTTATCCGAGCGGGTAAATAACTCAAATTCGACCCTATCAACATCAGATGAAGAGTGAAATACAAATGCATCGTCTTCGATCGTTTCTGTGTTTGCTAGAATGTAGCCTCCTTTTACAGCGATGCTTTCCCTGATTCGGGAAGTGGGCAACTGAACCGGAGTTTTGCGCTCAGTATTAATAGTCTGAGTGAAATACAGCGATAAAAAATAGGGGACATAATTCAGATATTTATCCGATTTTTTCCCAAAGGATATCCATGGCTGGTCGAGTGCTATGTGTGCCGAGACAGTAATATGATTATTGGTTCGGTCGTCTGAAATCTCTACGGGAGACAATAATTTGAAGTCGCCGAAGCCAGCTTCCAAGTATCTACTAAATGGTTTTAATGCTTTGAGTCCTTTATATTTGAGTAGTGCTCGATAGTAATTGGCCTCGTTTGCGTAAAAATCGATTGAGGCGTTCATTTCGACGCGATCGTGGTCGATTTCAAATAGCGTGCGGCAATCGATTTCCGGGAAGACAACCATTGAGGGTATGTCGATTAAATCTTGAGTTTCCTTGGAAACAATGAGTCCGGTTTTGAAAGGACATCCGATTTGGTTCAGGCCGCCTCCTTGATAAAGTGCAGTTGCATCGACGTATGTTATTTGTCCGGCGAGCTCGATTCGAACTATAATATGATTGAACAATAAAGGGCTTGGAAGGCGGTTTTTGGCCGCTGCGCCCAATTCAGAATGAACCAAACATATATCGGCGTGGATGCCGAGGAGATCCAAAAATGCTTTTAGCAACACTGATTTGCCTTTGCAATCGCCAAAGCGCCGTTTCAGTGTGGATAATGGATCTGTGGGTATAAACGATCCTTTTCCTGTTTCTATGCCTAAATATCGGATTTCATCCTGAACAAACCGGATAGCTTGGAGCGCTTGCTGTTCGAGATTCGTACTGTTTTCTTTCCATTTTTCTATTAGCCGCACTACATCGGGGTCTTCATTAAATCCTTCATTGGATGGATAAAATGCGGCGATTTCTGCGGCGACTTCGTTCCAGTTGGAAAATTCACTGATTTCCAATTCCGCACACGATGGAAATTCCGAAGGCTGGTCGGGCTCCCAATTATCCGCAGGGCAAGGTTGCAATTCCCAGACGAGTTCGTGTTCGTCTTCTTTGACAAAAGAGCTCCATTCACTGGGAATAATATTGGTTTTAAATGATCGATTTGCTGGTTTGATGATCCGTAAGTTCGATTTTTCCCAGCGAATAGGATGTTGCAATGGAATTCGGAGTGAAAATTTTGGAAAGAATGTTCCCGAAAGAGAATATGAATAGTCGATGATATCGCCTTCTCGGACGTCTTCCAGAAAAATAAGGGCGTATAATTGGGATGAATATAAATTTTCTTCCAGATCGTTTTCTGGCTGAATAATTCGTAATTCGTTCATATCGAGTTTGTTGAGCCAGGTTCCGTTCCGAAACACTTTGCATTCATGAATTGTAAGCTTTTGAAACGTCGGATCGAAATGAATTGAAAAGTTGGTTAGATTTTGCAAATCAAATGCATTCCAGACCTTATAAACTGTGTGTTTATAGATCGTAAAAGAATCGATATCGATTTGCGTGTCGAGCATTTGATATGGGGTGCCACCTTCATTTTTACATAAACGCTCAGTCATTTCGGGATATGAAGTTGGGTGGGTCCAACCGGGAATTTCGTTTTGAAAGATCGTAACATTTACAGGTGAGTAATTGGGATCGCTGCCGGTGTGAACGAAGCAATTTGTTTCATATTCGGGGGTAACAATGTAGTGGTAGGCCGATTCAGCGATTAATGGTGCCATAATTCCCAAGATTGGTGGAGATGTGATTTTATAATGCGCTTAGCGAGGAATTGTGAACTTCTCGACAAGTGAGTATAGGATGAATTTCGATTATAAACTATAAAAAAACAAGAGCCATTCCTTTAGGGAAACACTGAATAAATCATGTTTGAATCTCGATGCGAGTTTTCTGTTCCGATCAAGTTTTCGCACTTCGCTAACTTACCAAAAGTTAGCTTCGTGCTCCAAACTCGATCTCACGACGAAAATCACTATCGATCTTCAAAACAGCATTTAATCAGTGTCTCCTTAGGTTTGGCTCTATGGGTCTGTGAAACAATAAAGTGGGCGATTTGGCTGCGTCAAAGCCCGTATAATCGACGATCGCAAACGGGCGCGTATTGCATTAATACGTACCCGTTTGCGAAGCCTTGCGGTCGTCGA
>Ga0153915_10000288_pt1 | contig 45870 bp, 60 predicted proteins | sample Opewatmetagenome_2_FD_107003 | JGI IMG/M metagenome (GOLD analysis project Ga0153915, IMG submission 107003) | Freshwater wetland microbial communities from Ohio, USA - Open water 3 Core 3 Depth 3 metaG | ecosystem: Environmental > Aquatic > Freshwater > Wetlands | place: USA: Ohio, Lake Erie...
AGGCGTGAAAGGATGGATCTGACAAAAATTCTTTACAACGTTGTAAAGAATTTTCGTTTGGAAGCCAAAAAACGGCATTTTTTGCTTGTTTGGGGGCATTGAAAGTGGGCCAATAGAACCGATTTAACAACTGAAAACTGAATAATCTTTGAAAGCTGCTGGCGGCGGATAGGATCTGCCAGCAGCTTTTTTTGTCCGCCGCCAGCGAATCTTCATGTGCAAGAAAAGAAAACCGCGGCCGAGAAAATAGCTCGGTAAGATTTCATGGCGCTGGACAGTACCTCGACACTCGATGACGCCCTCGGCCAGTATAACGATAACCTCGACTGGGATGGGGATGCAACTAAGGCCGGTTTAGCCTTAGCGGCCGTCCGCTGGATCCTCGTCAATCGTCCCCGCATCATCGCCACCAATAACCGCACGATCAACTTCGACGCTTTGGCCGACGAAAAAAAATGCCTCGAGGAGTTCATCGCACACGCCGGGACCAACGTCAATCGCTGCTCCTTCACGCGGGGAGGGATGCTGACATGACGGTGCGAACGCCCAAACGCAGAACCAGCTCCGAACCGATCGCCGTCGATGGCCTTCGCCGCGTCTATGGCGCCTTGGGCTACCGCAGCGCCCGCATCGCCGCCTCCGAGGGCCGCAGCTATTCGGCCTACGCGGGTGAAACGCACGATGAGCGGGACCGCACCAAGCTCGTCAACCAATCGCGGGACTTCATGCGCAACAACGCGATCTACAAGGGCATGATCGAGCGGATGGTCAGCTACATCGTCGGCAATGGTTTCGAGCTGCAACTGACCGGGGCCGCCGACGGGACGATTAAAAAGGTCGAGGGACTCTGGCGGGCGTGGTTCGCCAAGCCGGAGATCCGCAACCTGCTCTCGGGGGCGGAGGTCTCGAGGATGGAGTGCCGCGAGCTTCTCGTAGCCGGTGACATCGCCAACTTGAAAACCGATAAAGGCGTCCTCCAGCTCTTCGAGGCCGAGCAGATCGACTCGAACCAGACCAAGAAAATTCCCAACGGGATCAAAAAAGACGACTTCGGCCGGCCGGTGGAATTTTCCTTGTGCCCCTGGGGCACGCACGGCATCGACAAAACGAAGGCCCAGCTCATCGCGGCGGAGAACATTCTTTTTCTGACCAATCCCGAGCGGCCCAGCAGCATTCGCGGTGTGCCCGCCTGCCAGAGTTCCTTCGCTATGCTGCACCGGATCAACGATGTCTGCGACAGCGAGGCCATCGCCTGGCAGCTCCTCTCGAGACTGGCCGTCTCGATCATCCGGGAACAGGGACCCGAGCAGGCCTATACCGAATCCAAAGAGGACCCCAATAAAACAACCGAGGATTTGGAAGGGGACCTCGCCACGCGATTGACGGAGCTGGATTACGCCCTGATCTTTCACGGCAAGCCGGGCGAAACGGTTCAGGGCATCGAGCGCAATATCCCCGGCATGAATTTTTCTGAGTCGCTGCGGATGTTCCTGCGGCTCTTAGGTCTGCCCATCGGCTGCCCCCTGGAGCTGGTGCTCTTAGATTGGACCAAGAGCAATTACAGCCAGTCGCGGGCCGTGTTAGAGCAGGCGTTCGAGAACTTCCTCTTCTGGCAGTACAAACTGCGTGACTTTTTCTACCAGCCGCTCCTGGATTGGAAGCTCTCAGCCTGGCAGAGCCAGGAAAGCGCTGTCGGCAAGAACAACAAGTTCGCAGCCAACTGGATCATGCCGACCTTCCCCTGGATCGACCAGCTCAAGGAGGTCCAGGCCTACGCCGAGAAGGTCGAGCGTGGCTTCACGACGCACAGCCAGACCTGCAAATCCCTCAAGCTCGATCCCGATGAGGTCCTCGAGCAGCGGGAGGCCGAGATCCATAGCGCCATCGAGCGGTCCCAGCGCATCGAGAAAGAGACGGGCGTCGCCGTGCCCTGGCAGCACTTCGCGGGCCTCAAACCGCCGACCGCGGCGCCGATGAAGACCGATGAATCCGATTCCTCCGAAGCATCGGATAAAGAAAAAGAAGGAGATGAATAATGCCTTATCCCAACGAGCACAGCGCGCGATTGCAGGATCCGGGCCGATTCAATCCTGACACCTTTCGCCGCACGGATGATGGGACGATCTACGGTAAGATCAAGGTCCCCGCGACGGCGGCGGTGATCTGGGGCAAGCTCAAAGGCAAAGATAAACCGGCGGATAATCCCATACCGCAGGCGATTCGTTTCCCAACGAAGAATTGGACCGCCGATCGGGCCCGCAAGTGGCTCAAGGATAACAACGTTAAATATATTCGCTTCGAGCCGGCCAGCGGCGGCAAGGAAAAGAGCCAGCAGGATGAAAACCAGCGAACGGCAACGATTCAAACTCTGCTGGCGCAATTGAGATCGCAGATGTGGGCAATGGAGGCGCATGCCCTGGAATCGCTCTTTGAAGCGATTGCCTCCCAGCAGACGATTCCACCGCCCAATGTGGCCATTGACGTAAAGCCGGCCGGCCTGAAGATCGATGGCTCGACGGCCATCATTCCGATCAAAGGCGTGCTGATGCGAGAGATCCCGGTTGCCTTGAGCTGGTGGGGCATTCAGGGCACCAGCTATATCTGGATTCAGCAGCAGCTTAGCGAGGCCCTCGCCAGCGAGCAAATCAAGCAGATTCGTCTGGATATCGATTCGCCGGGAGGCACCGTTCCGGGCGTCGATGAGACGGCCGAATTGATTCGGGCCGCCAGGGAACAAAAACCCATTGTGGCCGTTGTCGATGACTTATGCGCCTCGGCGGCTTATTGGCTCGCCAGTCAGGCCGAGCGAATCGAGGCGACAAAAAATTCCGAAGCGGGTTCCATCGGGGTTTTCAGCGTCTATTGGGATCTTTCGGCCCGCGCCAAAGAAATGGGCGTGAAAGTAATCGTTATCAAATCCGGTGAGCATAAAGCCATGGGCGTGCCTGGCGCCGAGATTAGCGAGACTCAGATTGCCGGCATTCAGCAAATCATCGACGGCATCGCCGAGAACTTCATCGCCGCCGTTGCCACTGGGCGCCAGCGCGCCAAGGAAGATGTCCGCATCTGGGCGACCGGCCAGCTCTGGTTAGCTGAGACGGCCAAGCAGCTCGGCGTCATCGACAAAGTGACATCGCTACAAATCAAAGTTCCTCAATCCAAGGAGAAAATCATGGACATGACCGATGAACAAATCAATGCGCAGATCGAGAAGAACCAATTGCGCGAAGCGGCCGAGAAAGAGCAGCGTGAGCGGCTCGGCCAATTGAAGGCGGCGTTCCCGGATGACCTGGCTTTCGCCGTCGATGCCTTCGAGAAGGGTTTGACCGTCGAGCAGGCCAAGGCCAACTACTGCGACGTCCTGCGCGAGAAGCTCAAAGACCAGGGCAAAAAGACCGGCGACAAGACGAGCGGCGCCCCGCCCATTGCCGAGAACAGCTCGGATGCAACGGCCCAGGGTGATTTTCTCGCTGAGGCCAGGCAGCTCGCCAAAGAAAAAGGCATCACGATGACGGCGGCGATGAAGCAGTTGAACCGCCGCAACCCGGGTCTGCACGCCGCCTTCGTGCAGCGCTGCGAAAGCGAAGGCAAGCGGATGTACCAGGAAGCTTGCTGACAAAAGTCGGACAGGTCAGACGGGTCGGACAGGTCAGACAAAGTAAGGAGAATTTATGACAACCTATTCCAATTCACCGAAGACCTTCACGTCCGGCGCCGCCCTGGGCGTATTCTTGCGGGTCAAGATCGCCGGCGCCACGCGAAAGGCCTATCTGGCCGGGGCCAGCGATTACGGCGTCGGGACGGTCCAGCAAGGCGTCGCCATCAATAAGGACGTCAGCATCCGGCTCTGGGATCACGGCGGCAGCCACAAGTGCGTGGCCTCCGGCGCTATCCTCGCCGGTCGCAAGGTCTATGCCGCCGCCTCCGGCAAGATCGCCGCGACGGGGACGCTGCTGATCGGCACAGCGCTCGATGCCGCCAGCGGTAACAACAGCGTGATCGAGGTGCTGCCTCACCTGAACTATAAGCAATCGAGCAGCTCTTCCTCAAGTTCAAGTTCGAGCTCAAGCTCCTCTTCAAGCTCGAGCTAATCGTCCAGCTCGTCGAGCAGCTCTTCGTCATCGAGCTCATCGTCCAGCTCGTCGAGCAGCTCCTCGTCATCGAGCAGCTAAATCGTCAATCTCCCGAAAGGGACGCCATCAGGCGGAAAATTGAGAAAGGGATATTATGACAACAATGGCCAACAGCCCGTTCACGTTGACGGCCGGGGCCGCCATTGCGGTGTTCCTGCGCGTCAAGGCCTACGGCCGGACCGGGTATCTCGCCGGGTCCTCTGACTACGGCGTCGGCACCGCCATCGAGGGCGTTGCCAGCGGCAAGATCGTGGCCGTGCGGCTCTGGGAGCATGGTGGCAGCCATAAGTGCGTCGCCTCCGGCGCGATCAGCGCCGGCGCTAAGGTCTATGCCGCCGCCTCCGGCAAGATCGCCGCCACGGGGACGCTCTTGATCGGGACGGCGCTCGATGCCGCCAGCGGCAATAACAGCGTGATTGAGGTGCTTCCGCACATCGGGCACACGCAGTCCTCATCGAGCAGCAGCAGCTCCTCGAGCAGTTAGAAGAGTCCGAACGGGGCAATGAAAAAGAAACCCATACAGGGCAATGAAAAAGGAGTAAAACAATGATTCAGAAATCAACCCACGCGGTGCCGCGAATGGATTTGGGCGTCGCCTTTCACGAGTACACGATGAGCAAGGTGCGACTGATCGCCGACGCCGTCCTGCCCATCCTGGGCGTCGCCAAGGAAGCGGCCACGATGAGCGTCACCAAGCGCAAGAACCTGACGATCCCCGCGACCAAACACGCGAACGGGGCAACGTACAATCGCGTCGAGCTCTATATGGACGATCTGGCCTACGCCTGCGTCGATCACGGTCTCGAAGGCCAGATCACGGACCGCGACCGCGAAAAGTACGCCAGTGACTTCGACGCCGAGGTTGAAAAGACCCAGGCGATCAAGACCAAGATGAAGCTGGCCAGAGAGAAGCGAGTTAAGGATCTTATCTTCAACACGACCACCTGGCCCAGCGGGACGGCCGCCCTCTATACGGACTATAGTTCCGCCCCTTGGGACGCCGCCGGCAGCAAGGTGATCAAACAACTCCAGACGGTCCGTGAACTGGTCCGGCTCAACTGCGGCGTCCCGGCGGATAGTCTCGTCATCAGCGAATCCTCCATGATCAACCTGATGAATAATACAGAGATTCTTGCCAAATTCCCCGGCGCCACGGCGATCACCGAGGCCATGCTGAGGGCGGCGATGGCGGCGATTTTAGGTATCCCGAACCTCATCGTCGGCCAGGCCGTCTATAACTCCGCTGATGAGGGCCAGGATTTTAGCGGCGCCGAGATCTGGCCGGATGATTATGCCATGGTCGCTGTTCTGGGCGCCGACGGCCTGCCGATGACGGAGCCCCAGCTTGGCCGCACGATTCTGTGGGAGAATTACACACCCGACATCGAATACATCGAGATGTACCGCGAAAACCAGACCAAGAGTGACATCATCAATGTCGAGCAGAGTATCGATGAGAAGGTCTTCGATGCCTACTTCGGCCATCTGATGAAGATCGATGCGTAATGAGCAGCGTCTTTGACGACACGCTGAAAGCGGCGGCGGATAGTTTTTTCCTGCTGCCGGACGCGGAATGGCTGACGTACTTTCCGCGAAACGGGGCCAGCCGGCGGATCCGGGCCGTAGTGACGCGAAGCGAATGGCTGGGGCTGCCGGGCGTAGAAGGCGGTTCCCGGCCACCGATGGAGGTTCTGGTGAAAAATAACGCCGCCGCCGGCATTGATAGTGAGACGGTTGATACCGGCGGCGACAGGATTGAAGTGGCCCCGAACATCAACGAGCCGCCTGCGATGTTCCGGATCGTGGAGATTGTCAATCACGATGCGGGCCTGATGCTCCTGAAGGTGCAATGATGATTGAGATTCGGTTCGATGAGCATAAGCTCCGCCAGGTCCAGCAGCAGCTTGCAGCGATCCCCAATGCGATGCCGAAGGTGATGAGCCGGGGCCTCAACCGCACGGCCACGCAGGCCCGAACCCTGACCAGCCGCCGGCTCTAGTCATCGACCGGGCTTCGCGTCCAGGATGTGCGGGATCGCATCGCCGTCGAGCGGGCCAGTTATAAGAACTGGCGCTCGGCCATCCGTTTCCGCGCTGGCGGCTTGCCGATTGTCCGGTTCCCTCATGAGCAGACGGGCGAGGGCATCACCTGGCGTCCCTCTCGCAATAAGACGATCCTGATCCGTCATGCGTTCCTGGCCACAATGCCGGCCAGCGGCCATAGGGGTGTGTTCCTTCGCGCTCGATACGCCAAGGGCCGCTTTATCTCGATGAAGGGCCGCAAGAAAGAGGCCATCTACGAGCAGAAGGTCCGGCTTCAGGATGTCTTTACCCAGAGCCAGGCGGAGATGGACCAAATCTATATTGAAAGTCTTGCCCGGCTTGAAAAGAATATCCACGACCAGGTGCAGTTGATTCTCAAACAGAGGGTCGCATGAGCACGCCCGTCATTGAAGAGATCGCCGTCAAGCTCGTGGCTTTGATCAACCAGATCACTGTCGGCAACGGCTTCAACCAGACGCTGACCGCCGTTAGGCCCAAGCGGATCCACTTAGAGGGCGACATCAATACAGATAAGACGGTGATCATCGAGCAAATGGATGGCACGGCGGCCCTGGACGCCAACGAGACGACCGTCTGGCACCAGGGCTTCGCCATTCAGGCTTTGGTCATCGATTCGGACGATGCGACGGAGGCGCTCGATACGCGGCTCAATCAGGTGGCGGCGGATATCATCAAGAAGCTGTTCACGGGCTCTAACAGCAATTTCGACGGCCTGGCCGACGGCATATTCCTTCAGGGAACCGAGCGGTTCATTGCCGACCCGCAATTGGCCGGCATCGCCGTCAATATCATCGTGCAACTGCCGTTCGATACGGCCGATCCCTACACTCAAAACTAAGGAGAATCACCATGGGAACGCTCTATGGCTGGACATTAACAGGCTCGATCAGCGGCATCTTAGGCAAGCTGACCAACGTCGATTACAACGGTCTGAATATCGATGAGATCGACGTCACCAATGCCGATTCGAGCGGTCAGTGGAACGAATACGAGGCGGGGTTCAAGGACCCGGGCGTTGTTTCGGCCACGCTGATTTTCACCGCCGCCCTCTACGAGACGCTGCTGGCCGCCTTCGGCGTTAGCCAGACCTGGACCTTTGAGAAAGACACGAAGGTCTTTACGGTGGCTGGCTACGTCCGAAACCCGAATGTGACGATGCCCCTGCGCAGTGCCTCGACGTGCGCCATTGAGATCCGCTGCAGCGGAGCGCCGAGCTTCAATTCGTCCAGCAGCTCCTCAAGCAGCTCCTCGAGCAGCTCGTCAAGCAGCTAAAAATATCAATCGAAAGGATAGCTTATGGCCGACCAATGGGCGAACAAAGACGTTCTATTCAAACAGACCGTGCCGAAGGAGCGGTACACGATCGCGGGCGTGGGCGATGTCTGGATTCACGGCTTAACCTGCGGCCAGAAGGATGAATACGAGAACCAGGCCGTTAAGATCCTGGCCGGCAAACGGGAGGTCCGCATGGAGGACGCCCGGGCCTTGCTGCTCCTCTGGACCATCCACGATCAGCATGGCAATCGTTTCTTCAGCGAGGAGGAGATGGGCAAGATCCGGACCATCCCAGCGGCGATCTCCGAACCGATGTACGAGAAGGCCCGGCGGCTCAGCCGCATGTCCGTCGAGGACGTGGAGGGTCTCGTAAAAAACTCCGTGACGATCCAGGGCGGCGACTCCGCTATCGAATAGCGGCGGCCCTGGGCTGGAGCAAGGCCCGCGTCGATGCCGAGCTCTCCGCCGAGGAAGAGATGGATTGGCGGTTGCTCGAAGGGATTGAGCCGTGGGGCGAGCGGCGGGCGGACTACCGGGCGGCCCGCATCATCGAGGCCATCTACTTAGCCAACGGTTGCAAGCCGGATTTGAGGAAGATCATGGCGATGTTCAATTCGGATACCGATAGGCAAGACCTGGACGATGAGCAATCCGAGCAGGTCCTCGGACAAATCCCCAAAGGACGGGGGCAATAGCATGGCCTTATCGACCACCGTAGGTGTTGAGTTTATCGCCCGAAACCGTTCGGCGGCGGGCATTAGTGCCTTCAACAGCAGCCTGGGCACCACCACAATGTATCTTCGCCGTCTGATGACGGCCGCCCTGGCCGTCGGCGGCGTCTATGGCATCGGCTACATGATCAAGACCGAAATAGAGGCAATGCACACGACAATCAATCTCGCCGACCGTTTAGGCATGAGTACCGAAGCCCTGACGACCCTGCAGCACGCGGCCAAGATGACGGGCGTCGAGCAGGAACAATTAACCACGTCTCTTGATTTCTTCAATCGCACCCTGGGCGACGCCCAGAAGGGTTTGCCCTCAGCACAAAAAGCATTCACCGATTGGGGTATATCGTTAAAGGGCATGGCCGGCCTCAATCTGGACGAAAAGATTGGGATCGTCGCCGACCAGATCAATAAGTTAGGCAGCGAATCGCAAAAAGCGGCCGCGAGGCAGGATCTTTTCGGCAAGGGCAGCCAAACCTTAGCGGGTTTATTCGCCGAAGGCAGCAAAGGAATAGCCGCCTACCGTCAGGAAACCGAAAAATTCGGCCTGATTCTCAAAGCTATCGATGCCAGTCAGGTAGAAGCGGCCGAAAAGGCGCTGACTCGATTGAATGAGCTTTTTGGCGGCATACGGCGGCAGATAGTGATCGAGCTCGCCCCTTACATCGAGGCCGCCGCAAGCGCCTTTGTTAATTGGGCAACCGCCGGCGAAGGCGTCGGGGCGAACGTTTCGCGAGCTTTTGAAATTGCTTCGCTTAGTGTGGTCGAGTTCGCTAATCAATTAGAAGCCATTCCCGCCAGATACAATGAAATCATGGCAAGTATGATGCGCTTCAATGCCATGATGGAGAAAACGGCTATAGGAAGAGCTGGCGCGCTCGGGCGAAGAATTGTCGGAGGGGAAGATCCTGCTAAATTAGCTGCTGAATATGAAGCGAAAGCCGCTGAAGCTCGCGCCAGGGCACAAGCTAACCTTACAGGAGTCGAGCAATTCTACGCCGATCTGAGAGCCAAAGCCCAGGAGCGGGCGGCAGCGTTGCCGCGGGAAGGGGCGCTCGACATTTCACCCAGCGCCCTCGAAAAGATTGCGGCAATGAAGCGATACATCGCACAAACTAACGCCCCGGCCATGAGCGCCGAAGAAATGCGGGCTGTTGTCGAGCGCACGCGGGAGGCCATCGATTCGATCCGCCATATGGATGATCTCACGCGGCAGGAGCGGATCGCCAATCTCAAGGCGTATGCCTCCGCCAACGCGGAAGAATTGGGCAAGGTTGCAGAAGCCAACCGGGCACTCAATGATGAGATACTGGCCATCGAGCGGTCTCGCGTCGATGCGATGAAGGTCTATCAGGCCGAGTTGCGCGAGGACATGCAGAATATCAATCTCTACATTTCCGAGCGTTTCGCCGATACAGCCCGGAATATCGAAGGCTCGCTCTCCAACGCCTTCAACAGTATGATCGCCGACGGCGCCTCGTGGCGGGATGCGATGAGTCAGTTCTTTATCGACGTCGGGAATGCCTTCTCTCGCATGGCGGCGGACATGGTTGCCCGGGAGGCGGCGGCCCGTATCATCCAGCCGCTGATGGGGGGTTTGATGGATATAGTCGGCGGCGGAGCGGGGACTGATATAGGCGGAGGCTATGCCGCCAAGTTGAACGCTGATTTAATAATGGCCGGTGAGGCACATACCGGTGGGAGAGTAGGGGCCTTGAATGCCCGGCGCTGGGTTGATACCTCGCTCTTCGAGAACGCCCCGCGCTTCCACGATTTGCGTCCGGGCGAGACGGCCGTGATTGCCCAGGATGATGAGGTGATCTCCCGCCCCGGACGCTCGCGGGCCGGCCAGCCTCCGAGCGTCGTGATCAATAATTACACCGGCCAGAAGTTCGAGAGTCAGGGTCCCTCCTTCGATGGCGAGCGGTGGGTGGTCGGGATCGTGGCGCAGAACATCAAACAGGGCGGTGGCCTCAAGAAAATGATCAGACGATAATATGGCGACCTTTCCGACATTAACCCGGGCTGTTTCGCATCGCGGATGGCAGGAATCCAAGCTCATCGATCCCACCATCCGGACGGAGTTCGTCTCAGGCGCGATTGCGACACGGGCGAGATTCTCAGGGACGGTCCCGGTGCTCTATAAGGTGACCTATCATCATATCTCGCCGGCGGACAAAGTCTCGCTGGAGGCGTTCGAGGATTCAATCGACGTCGGCACGACCACGTTCAACTGGTATAACATCCTGACGTCCACGATGTGGACCATGCGCCTGCACTCGCCGATCCAGTTCGGCCTGGAGCCCAACTGCATCGATAAATATTATGCGCAGATCGAAATGTTCGGCTCGGCGGGATCTTCAAGCTCGTCGTCCATTTCGTCCTCATCCTCTTCCTCTTCCTCGTCGCTTTCGTCATCAAGTTTTTCATCGTCTTCTTCGTCTTCATCATCGAGTGCCTGATGCCCGAATCAATTGATAAATACATCGCGATCGAAAAGAACAAGCTCGCCGGCGGCGGGGCCTGGCTGTGGCTTCTGGACATAGATATTGAAGGCGAGGAAACGCTGCACTTTGTCAACAACATCGAGAACGTCACCTACAGGGGCACGGTGTATTATAAATGCAATTTTCAGATGGCCGCCTACGACAAGTCCGAGCCCGGGCGGCTCTCGGAGGTCGAGCTCAGTATCAGTAACGCCGACCTGGTCGCTTATGTCCTGCCCTACGTCAATCAGTACGATGGTCTCGTCGGGGCGGCAATCGCACGAACGCCGGTCAACTCGAAGTACCTCGATATCGATATGTCCTCCAAATCTGAGGAGTTCATCGTCATGGGCTGCTCGGCGGGCGAGGAATGGATCGCCTTCACTTTAGGCGCCCCCAGCCCGCTGAACAGGAAGTTTCCGGAGAAACGGTTTTTCGGCGCCTATTGCCGTTACGTCGGCAAGTTCAAGGGCATCGAGTGCGGCTACACCGGCGCCGAGACGGTGTGCAACGGCACGCCCGAGGACTGTGAAGACAACAAATCGAATTTGGAGCGCTTCGGCGGCCAGCCGGGCCTGCGGAGCAAAACGGTGAGGTTTGCCTGATGGATGTCCCCCGCGTTAAAGCCAAGCTCGATCTGAAAGACTTGATCGGACGGCCCTACAAGGCCGGCGGCCGGGGCCCGGCGGACTACGACTGCTGGGGCCTGTGCATGAGCATCGCCGAAAAGACCGGCGGCCGCCTGCCCGATCTGGATATTCCCCAGGACAATGACACGCGAGCTGAATTGGTCAACCGCCAGCAGGCGGGCCATTTCAAGAGGCTCGATGTCCCCGCCGCCGGGTGCCTGGTGCTCTTTCGGATCATCGATGACGCGGGCGCCATTAAATGGCATGTGGGCACCGTCCTGCCGGATGCCCATCACTTTATCCACACGACCGAAAAGATGGGCGTCAATATCGCTGCCCTGGACCGCCAGCCCTGGAAACTGTTTGTCGAGGGCTTTTACATTTATCAGCCCACGCCATGAATAAAGAATTGAAGATCATCGTTGTTCGCAATCCTTTGGACGTCCAGAGGGACCGGCTCATTGTCTCGGCGCCGTTCGCCGGCCAGGACCTCCGTGACATCCTGGCCCAGTACGCCGCCGATCTGGAGTGCGTCATCGTCCGGATCAACGGCGTCAAGCTGCCGGCCGTCGAGAAGGACCACTACAATCAGACGCTTCGGCCGGGCGATGAGGTCCTTATCCTGCCCGCGGTCCATGATCCGGTCAGCGCCACCATTGCCGTCGTTGCCTGGTTGGGTGCAGCCGCCGTCGCTGCCGCACCATATCTCATATCCGCCGCCATCAACATCGGGATATCCATTGGGATCGCCTACCTGATCCGGGCCATCGGAGGCTCGCCTGATGACGCGGACGTGGACAGCACCCCGTCCTATGGCTGGTCGCCCATTACGATTCAGAGGCAGGGCACGCCGGTCCCCAGGGCCTACGGCACCAACAAACAGCACGGCAACATCATCGCCGGCTGGCGCTCGCCCTCCGGCGCCGATGAGACCCTGAGCCTGCTGTTGGCGTTCAACGAGGGACCCGACAGCGGCATCGTCCCCGATACGATCTATGTGAACGGCCAGCCCATAGACAATTACGACTCGGTGATCACCTATGAGCGCAAAGGGCTGATGGAGCAATCCGCCATCTTTAGCGCGCTCAAATGCGAATATCAGCCGGAGCTGGAGGTGATTCACACCTCCGATGCTGGCGGTCCGGTCATCTGGACGACGCCGGACAACGATTTCAACTCGCTGGAGATCGCCGTCAAGTACAGCGGTCACTATGTTCACCAGGATGGAGGAACCGAAACCCAAACCGTGGGTGTAAAGATCGAGATATCCGAGCACGGCGCCGAGGATTGGTATACCCTGGCCAACGAGCTGCTGAACTGCGCCACGACGCCGCTGCAGAAGAACTACCTCTCGACCGGCACCTACACCGGTGGCGCCGCTGTTGCGATCACTAAGGGCACCCGCTGCGATATCCGGATCACCAAGACCAACGCCGGGCGGATCTGGGACGCGAATCGAAAGAGCCGGTATCTTTATCTCTCGACCGTCCGTGAGGTCATCGCCACGGCCTTCGAGTATCCGGGCTTGTCGCTGTTGGGGATATCGGCTATCGCCACCGAAGACCTCAGCGGGGCGATGGAGGTCTCCTGTATCCGCAAGGGCCGCATCGTCAACGTCTATAACGGCTCGATCTGGACGCTGCAATGGTCGGATAATCCCGCCTGGGTGATCTGGGATATCTTGACCCGGCCGGTGATCTCGGGCGATGGCGGCGGCACCCCATACGCCATTGAGCGGTACGATGGCATCGATCCGGCCCGGCTGACGGCTTATCTCGATGAGTGGTATGAGGCGGCCGAATATTTCGATGATTCCATTTCGGACGGCAAAGGGGGCTACGAAAAACGCATCATCTTCAACGGCGTCTTCGACTTTCAAACCACCATCTGGGACGCCGTGGATAAAGTCTGCGCGATAGCCCGCTGTGAGGTGCTGCGGATCGGCCGCAATTATACGATCTTAGTCGATAAGCCGGACGCCTCGACCCCGGTCCAGTTGTTCAGCGCCGGCAATATCAAGCCGGGTACGTTTCGCCGCAACTACATCGACCTCAATGACCGGGCCGGTGAACTGGAAATAGACTATCAGGATTTAGACCTCGACTACGAGATGACCCCGATGCTCCACGTGGACCAGGCCATCGATAGTCACGCGGTCAAGACCATCGAAGGATTCGGGATCACGCGGGCCTCGCAGGCCTGGCGGGCGATCTATTATGAGCTCGCCAAAAACCGAATCCTCAAGTACATGGTCGAGTTCGAGGCGGACATCGACGCCATCGCGTGCAAAAAAGGCGATATCGTGTTGGTGGTCGAGCCCTGGCGATTGGGCGGCCGCGTGGTCGCCAGCACCGCCGCCAACAAGGTGACGCTCGACGTGGCGCCGGCGCTCAGCGCCGCCGATACGATTGCCGTGCGGGTCAATCACCCCGATACGGGCGCTGAGACGGTCGAGACGCACACGGTCGCCTCCGTCGCCGGGGCGGTCGTGACGATCGCCGACACCTGGACGGTGAGGCCGAAAAAGGACGATCTCTACGCCTTCGGCCCGACGGCAACCATCCTGAAGAAATTCCGCGTGGTCGGGATCGTCGAGGGTTCGGAACTATGAGCCGCAAGATTGTTCTGATCGAATACGACGAGGATATTTACGATGGCGATGATATGGAGCCGAACATCCAGGATCCCAATTTCTACAATGCCGACCAGGGCGGCGAGACGGCCGCCGCGGCCGCCGAGGCGCTCGAAAGCGAGCGCGTGGACGCCAAGATCGAGGTTCAGCTCTCGGACCTGCACAGTTACCTGATTGGAATATCGAGCAGCAGCTCCTCGAGTTCTTCAAGCAGCAGTTCCTCAAGTTCCGGGGCCTGATATGCCGCGAAAACTTACACTAATCGAGTACGATGAAAACGTCTATGACGGCGACGACATGGAGCCCGCCATCCAGTTCAGGGACGCTGTGCCCTCCGTGACGGGTCAGAAACGCCAGGAGATCACGGATAAAGAATTAGAGACCGTCGATAACGTAGAGATTGCCCAGCGCATCGAGGACATGCGGGTCTATGCCCGGTACATATCGAGCTCATCGAGCGCCAGCTCCTCGAGCGCGACGCCCAGCGAGGAGCTCTTCGAGCATCATGAGACCGGCGGCGATTCGTCTTACACCATCGGCCAGACCGGTTACGCCAATATCCTCGCCCAGACCTTCACGCCGGATATCGCCCACCGGATCAGCCGGGTCGAGTTAGAACTCTTCGATCAGCAGGGCAACGGCCTGACGGGTGACATAACCATCGAGATCAAGGCGACCGACGTCAATGGCCTGCCGACGGGATCGGCCCTGGCCAGCGGCACGATTGACTCAGCGGATCTCAATCCGGGCCACTACTCTGACGTCTATAACGACATCTACCGATCAGGCACAGGAGGAACAAATTATCTGTATGAGGTCTGTTTTTCCCAGGATGGCCTGCACATGTACTCCATCAGTTATAAGAGTAGCTGGGGTGCTTACGGCATTCATCATTATATTCTGTCCGTGGCCTGGGATATCACAACAGCCTCATTGTCCGAATCTCATGAGCTGGATGACTGGGGACATGGTTCGTATTACTTTTTCGCGTTCGATTATAGGGGAATTTTCCTCAAACCAGATGGTACGAGAATATACATCGTGGGCAATCATACCGAATACGGAAGTTTCATTTGGCGGATAGATCTTGATGTACCTTATTATATAAGCTCGGCGACTCCTTTCATCTCAGAAGATTTATTTGCCACCGCACAACAACATTCCTGCTGGTTTAACGATGATGGGACCCGACTCTTCACGGCGGATAATTTAAACGATGCCGTTTTTCAATACAATTTGTCCACACCCTGGGATATCACCAGTTTTTCATCGACGCCCAGTCAGAGTACGAGCGTTTCAGCCTATACCAATAATACTCGCGGCGTTGCCTTCAGTGCCGATGGTCTGAAGATGCAGGTTATCGATGCTCAGTACCACAAGATACTCTTCTGGAATCTATCGACGGCCTTCAATCTATCGGGTGAATCAAAGGATTCCTACGAAATGGACATCTCCGGCATCATGACAACGCCGAGCGGATGCTATACGAAAGGCAATGGGAATACCTTCTTTGTTTGCGACGGCAGTTTGTCTGCCCTGACAGTCTATCGTTTCGATCTGCCCGCCCTGCACGGCGACTGGCATGAGGCGGACTTGGGGCTGGGCGACGAACTCGCCGCCGCGACCCAATATGCCCTGTGCGCCAGCTACGCGAATTACGAGGAAGGCGTTAGCGAGCCGGAGTGGGTCAACAACGCCGATGGCGACGATAACTACCCGGCCGGAACGCTGCTGCGGTATGACGGCAGCAACTGGTACGACTCCTGAGATTTGAGATTATGGGTGAACAGCTTTACACACCGGGTCAATCAGGCAACTGGCAAGCGCCCTTTGCCGGCGAATGTCTCGTCGAATGCTGGGGCGGCGGCGGCACGGGCGGCGGCGGGGCCAACGGCAACGGCACGGGCGGCGGCGGCGGCGCGGGAGGTCAATATGCAAAGAAGACCGTCACCGTCGTTAAGGGCCAGAACTATTACTATACCGTCGCGGCCGACCGGGCCGGGGTTGGCAAGGGCATCAACGGCAACGCGGGCTATACTACCTCTTTCGGTCCGATTGCGAGTCCTTTGGTCCGTGCGATGGGCGGCGCGGGCGGCTTGGCCTACGATAACGGAGGTACAGGCGGCGCTGGCTCGACCACTAACGGCATCGGCGATACGGTCTATGCCGGCGGCAATGGAGCGGATTCGGGCGTCGATTACGGAGGCGGCGGAGGCGGCGGAGCGGGTTCCACCGGCGCCGGCAATAGCGGCTCCGGTTCGACGGGCGGGACGGCCAAAGCAGATAACGGCGGCGCCGGCGGCAACGGATATTCCGGCAGCACGGGCGATGGCTCTCCAGGGGGTGATTACGGCGGCGGCGGAGGAGGGTCCACCAAGGCCGGGACCAGCGGCGGCGGCAACGGCGGGTATATGAAGATCACATGGGAAAACATCGCCGGCAGCAAATACGATTTGAATTTCCGAGAGTATGGCTATCGATTGGAGTAACGCATGGACGTGAAGATTCTCATCACTGTGGCGGCCATTGTGGTCCCGATTATCGTGGGGCTTTTCTGGGGTCTCTATAGTCACAGCTCCAATACGGATCGTCATCCGGCCAAGAAGGACCTCGTCTTCAAAGACGTCTGCGAACCCAAGATGAAAGGCTTAGAGGATTGCATCGAGGCGAAATTGGATGGCTTTGAAAAATTGATGAAGCAGCATTTTGACAATCTCGAAAAACTGATTCGCAGCAACGGCGGACCGCCCCGCGTGCAAACCTGAAAGATTGAATTCTATGACTGAATCCCAGCCTCAATTTCCCGACCTCGAGACCTGGCGGCGGACAGTCGTCAAGCCGGGCGATCTGCCTCAATATCTGAGACAGGATTTCTACGATTATTACAAGAGCAAATTCGAGATTGCCCTATCCGCCCGGCCCCAAGTCATCTGTGAGATCGGGGTGCGGTGGGGCTATTCGGCCTTCAGCTTTTTGTGTGCAGCCTCTGCGGCCCATTATACGGGATTCGATATTGTGGACGGCACGCACGGTGGGGCCCGAGGGCTGGATACATTCGATTATGTAAGGACTATGCTCAGCGGCCATTTCCCACAGGCCGTCATCGATCTTCGCCATGAGGATACCCGCAAGCTTCGCGACTTAGGCGGGCCTTACGACTTGGTCCACGTGGACGGCGATCACAGCGAGGACGCCGCCTCTCACGATATCTGGATGGCCCTCCGGGCCTGCCGTCCGGGCGGGATGGTCCTGGTCGATGACTACAACTATATCGCCGGGGTGACAAGGGCGGCGGATTACATCCTGTCCGGCGCGCCCGAGCAGATAGCCCGCCATTGGACGCAGGATTCGCTGCGAGGTGAATTGATTCTAATCAAAGGGGATCCGAAATGATCAAACTGCGGCCCTCGATAGAGATTGTTCGCCATTGCTGCCCGGCCCCCGTCGCCGGCGCCGAGATCGGCGTTTTGGGCGGCGGCCACGCCGTCACTATGCTCCGCAATTTCCCTGAGCTGCGGATGCTTCATCTGGTCGATTCCTACGGCGGTATCAGCGAGCAGGACCCCAAGGTGATCGAGTTCAAGAATCGTTTCGCCCCCGAATCGCAGCGGATCCGCTGGCACATCCGCACGTCGCTGGACGCCTCCATTGAATTTGCCGACGGCTCGCTGGATTTCGTCTATATCGACGCGAATCACCGCTATTTCGAAGTCGCCCGGGACATCCGGGCCTGGTGGCCCAAGGTCAAAGCGACGGGCCTTTTGTGCGGACACGATTATTTCAGTCATGGCTCAGTAAAACAGGCCGTCGATGACTGGGCCAAAGAATTCAATCATTACATCTTTTCGACCGCACCCGACTGGTGGTGCTTCAAGGAGTGACATGGACATCGACTATAACCAGCTCATCAAGGACAGCAATAACCGCATCGCCGCCCTCGATTTGCAGCTCTTGGAGCGGGCCTGCGATCATTGCCGGGCAAAAACGATTCTGGAGATCGGCTCGGCCGACGGCGGCTCCTCGGTCATACTCGGCCTCAAGGCCAAAGAGCGCGGTGGGCATCTCTATTGCATCGAGCCTCAGCCGAAAGGTCGCATGAAGGCGAACATGACCGCCCATGATTTGGAGGGTGTTTACACCCTCATCGCTAAAGCGTCCCCATGGATCCAGTTCGAGGCCATACCGCCAATCGACCTATTGTTCATCGACGGTCGTCACGATCTTCGCTGGTGCCTGGTTGATTATCACTATTGGCAGCCGAAGGTCCGCGTCGGCGGCGTCATTGTCTTTCACGATACGAGCGGTCATTGCCAGGAAGACCGCCGCCAATCCGGCTACGGCCAGCCGGGCTATAAGCCTCTCGTGCAGCGGGCCATCGATATCATCCTGACGACGGACGCGCTGCGGATTGTCGGCATTTCAGAGACCCCCAACGGCGGGGCTATCGCCTTCGAGAAAACTGAATTCATCGAATCGAAAGGAACGCCATGAATATCTTAGTCACCGGCGGGGCCGGCTTCATCGGCCGGCACGTTTGCGCCAATCTGATTGCCCGCGGCCACAAGGTCCTTGTCTATGATGTCGTCAAACCTGACTGGCCGGGCGTGATTCATACGAGCGGCTGTGTCCAGGATAAGAGCAAACTCTGGTCCGCCATCGAGATTGCCGACGCCGTGATGCACTTGGCCGGCGTCTTGGGCACGGCTGAGACCATCGAAGATCCACTCTTGCCGATCAACGTGAATATCACCGCGTCGGTGGACGTGTTCGAGGCCTGCCGAAGGTTCCACAAGCGGGCCTGCTATATCGCGGTGGGCAATCACTTTATGAACAATTCATACGCGATCACCAAGACAACCGCCGAGCGTTTCGCCCTGATGTACAACAAAGAGCACGGGACAAAGATCGCCGTCGTGCGAGGCCTCAATGCTTATGGTCCCTACCAGAAGCATAAGCCCGTCCGCAAGGTCATCCCGAATTTCATCATCCCCGCCCTGCGAAATGACCCCATCATCATCTATGGCTCCGGCGAGCAGATCATGGACTTCATCTACGTGGAGGACTTAGCGGAAATTTTGTGTCGGGCCTTGCTGGATGATCACGGCTGCTATGACCGCATCTTCGAGGCGGGCAGCGGCCATCGTATGACGATCAACGAGGTCGCCGAGATAGTGATCCACCTGGCGAGATCATCATCGCGGATTGATCATCATGCTATGCGCGGCGGCGAGACGAACGATTCGATCGTGGTGGCGGACGTGCGGACGCTGGCGCCGTTGAAGTACTCCGTCGCCGGGATGATCGCATTGGAAGAGGGTCTGACCCGGACCATCGATTACTACCGAGAGCACCTGGAACTTTATCCATGAAACTTTTCTTTTTCACCTACGTGGATCGCAATCCCAAGTATCGGGCGGAGGCCGATATCCTGATTCGGTCCGGGCGGCGGTTCGGTCGGGACATTTATCTATTCGAGATCCCCGATGGTGCGATGTGGAACCGATACAAGGTCGATCTCTTGGCTGCTGAGCTACCCGCCGCTGACCGCTACATCTGCCTCGATAGCGATACGATCCTGACGGGCCCGGGCGATTGGGAGGCGGAGGATTGTCAGGGCGTGATGGATATCCTGTATTATTGCGATGAACATGAGCGGGACAAACATACGAAGGCCTTCATCCGCAATCACACCATCTGCCGTGGCGATCCGGGCGCCTACGACTGCGTTCTATCGCTGTGGCGACAATTCAATGATCCGATCTGGCCGAACAGCGGCGTCGTGGTCCTCGATGCTGGAATCCGCCTGCCCTTTGCCGAGTGCTGGAAGCAGTGGATGGCCCAGATTGATAGCCACTGTGATCGAGGCTATATCATCGGCGATGAAGCGCCCTGCATGTTCGCCCGGCACGAGTTCGGCCTTCCGCTGCTGCCGCCGCGATTCAACATCTGCTTGAAATGGCAACCCGTGCCGGCCGATGCCGTGCTCCTGCACGCCGACGGCAACGTCACGGGCGAAAAACGAATCCCTTACAATGAAGTTTTGGAAGATCTGATCGCCTATGAGCGAACCGCAAAAGCCTTATGAGATTTCAAATCTCGAATCTCAAATTATCTTCCCGCCCTGGTATGGTGAGTTGGGCTGGGAGGTGATGACCTGGGCGCCCTTCTGCCGGCGGGCGGCCCAAGGCCATGAACGGGTAATCGTGACGACCTTCGATGGGATGGCTCCCTTATACGCCGACTTCGCCACCGAGTTTCGCTCGAATGGAGAGAGGGCCCGCTCGCTGACGTATCCCAAGCATTATCGCGTCAAGGGCCTCCATTACCGGTACGGCCGGCGCGAGAAGGCGGGGACGTATTTCGACCTATTGATTCATGCCAGGGGCGTCGCCCGCAAGAGCAGTATCAATTATCGCTACTGGCCCCAGCTTGCGGACCTCATCGAGCGCAAGGGCTGGTCGGTGGCCTGGATCGGCGGGCCGAAGGATACCTGGCAGCCCGGCTGCGGTTTCGATCTGCGAGGCCTGGAGCTTCAAAAGCTGATGGACATTATCGCCGCCTCGAGGTTGGTCATAGGCGTCAGCTCGGGGATCATGCACTTAGCGGCCGCGTGCGGAACGGACTTACTCGTCTGGGGCGATCGCCGGACCTATTTCGGCGAGACGCTTGAGACGCGCTACAAGGCAACATGGAACCCGCACCAGGTCCGGGTCGGCTGGATTGACGCCGACAACTGGCAGCCGGAACCGCAGCGGATCATCGAAGAAATCGAAACAATAATCAATCAGACGGGTCAGACAGGTCGGACAGGTCAGACAATGAAAGGACAGCAATGAAAATTCTCTTGCGCAATACCCAACCGCTCTTGGGCGACCGGCTGATGTTCACACCTTTAGTGCGGGATTTGAAAAAGGCCCATCCCGACTGGCGGATCGGCGTCGAATCGGCCGGGCCGGAGATCTGGCTGAATAATCCACACGTGGATTGCTCGATCAATGAGGCGAACGCCGACAAGATCTACGACGTCGGGCCGGGCAAGGTGACGCGGGGCAGTAAGACCAACGGCTTGCACATCACAGCAGCCTTCCGCTGCTCGCTGGAAGAGCAGTTAGGCGAGGCAATTGCCCAGGGTCCCTTCAAGCCGGACGTTTATCTTTCAGACGCTGAGAAGGCCCAGCGCATGATCGACGGCGACTATTGGGTGATCAATTGCGACACGGGGCCTTTCACCGCCAAGCGCTGGCCGTTAGAGCGATTTCAGGCCGTGGTAAATGCATTGCCGGACCTGACGTTCGTTCAGGTCGGCTTAGGCAAGGACTGTCACGGCCGGCTCAAAGCCCCCAATGTCATCGACCTGATCGACGGGACCAAGGTCCGCGAACTCTTCAGCCTGGTCTATCACGCCCATGGCTGCATCAGCCTGGTCAGTTCGCTCATGCACGTCGCTGCCGCCTTCGATAAGCCTTGCGTAGTGATCGCCGGCGGACGCGAGCCGCCGACCTTCGAACGGTACGCCTGGCATCGCTACATCGACAACGTCGGCTGCCTGCCCTGCTGCAAGATGCAGGCCTGCTGGCACAATGCGCTATCCGCCTGTAAGGACCATGATGACAATTACGCCCATTGCATGAGGCTCATAGAGGCCCCTGACGTCGTCTCAGCCGTGCGATCCTATTATCGGGGGGGAAGGCTCGAATCGCCCAGGTCTATCAAAGCGGCGGCCACGCTGCGGCCGTTGCTGCGTATCGTGGCGAAAGGCTCATTCTTAGGTGGGGCCGAGCGGTCCTGGACCACGATTGCCCGGCTTTTCGTCAAGAACAACTGGCGGGTCGAGATCTCGCCCCCCGATCCGCTGAATCCCGCCGTCGCCGCCCAACTGCCGCCGGAGGCCATCGTGACGAACCATCTCTCTCGCCCCTGCGATGTGCTGCTGTTCTATGCCTCGGATCTGGTGTTCAGCTTCGATGACCCCAAGTACGGCATCTTTGAGGAGCTGCGGTCCGGCCGCAAGGTCATGGCCCTGACCTATAAGATCGGCAAGGCGGGCGAGGTCCCCTGGACCAAAGGCTGGGACCGGTATCTCTTTCTCTCGACCGCGCTTCGGGACGGCTTTCAGGCGAAGGTTGGAAAGGCAGTGTTTTCAAGTTGCGTTCTCGCCCCCTGTGTGGACCTTGAACCGTTTCTGAGAATGTCCGACAAGTCAGACAGGTCCGACAAGTCCGACCAGATTCGATTAGTTCGCCATTCGAGCCAGGGCGATAAGAAGTACCCGATGAGCCTCTTGCAGATCATGGCCGAGACGAAGGCCCGGTATAACTTCATGCCTAAACCGGGCTTTTTGTCGGAGAGATCGGACAAGTTAGACTGGTCCGATTGGTCCGACGACCCCGAGAAGGTCGCCGCCTTTCTTGCCTCCGGCAATTGCTTCTGGTACCTGCTCCCGGACGGCTACACCGACCAGGGCCCGCGCGTGATCGTCGAGGCGATGGCCGCGGGCCTGCCGGTGATCGCCGAGAACCGCGACGGCGCCGCCGATCGCGTCACGCCGGAAACCGGATGGCTCATCGATCGGCATGAGGAGGCAATCGAAATAATCTCAAATCTCAAATCTGAGATTTTGATGGCGAAGGGCCGGGCCGCCCGCCAGCGGGCCATCGAAGAATTCAAACCGCTAAAATGGTTCGAGGCCATCGTGAAATAAATGTCAACCACAGGGGCGAAATTTCCGACCGCATCGTCCACCACATCAGAGGCCCCCTACGATCATCTGACCTGGCAGACGCCGAACAACATCTTCGGCAACGAAGGCAACAACTGCTACATTGACGACAACGCCTTCGATAGCGGCATCGAATCCTACATCCTCAAGGGCAAAGGTTTTGACTTTTCCGTCATCCCCGACAGCGCGACCATCGTCGGCGTCACCGTCAAGGTGGAAGCCCACTATACCACTGGCGCCGCCGGCATTGCCTTGGCCCAGCTCTTAGATACCAGCGGCGCCAAGGTGGGAACGAACCTCTGCTCGACGCCCAAACCAATCACTCAAACGACGCCGACCGTGATTACGATCGGCGCGGCGGACAATCTCTGGGGCAACGTCCTGACGCCTCAATGGGTGAAGGACCCCGATTTCGGCGTCGCGCTCGGGGTGATCCCGACGGGCAATAATTCCAATGTCTATATCGACTACGTCACGATGGAAGTGACCTACGCCGAATCCAGCTCCAGCTCCTCGAGCAGCAGCTCAAGTTCGAGCAGCAGCGAGTCGTCTTCCAGCTCTTCGCTAAGTTCGAGCAGCAGCGAATCGTCTTCCAGCTCATCTTCGTCTTCGAGCCAGTCGAGCAGCTCCTCTTCACAGTCGAGCAGCTCGACAAGTTCCAGCTCTTCATCATCGAGCAGTTTTTCAGCGACGCCTTTGCCCGGTTTTCTCGTCACGGATGACATCACGAACTATATTAATCTCAACCATACGATACACCGAAAGCTGGTACGAACATCGAACGGGGATTTGCACTGTGTCTATTACCGTACCATTTCGGGATACAATCAAATCTGCTACGCCAAATCGACGGATGGCGGAGAAACATGGGCCGAGACACAACTAACTTCTGCCAATTATGGTCAGTCCAATCCAGCGATAGCAGTTGATTCGAATGATGTTCTCCACGTCGTTTGGGAAGGCAAATCAGCCGGCAGCACCACCAACGCACAAATCCGCTACATGAAATACGACGGTTCGTGGAGCGGCATTACTGAATTGACCGACAGCACAAAGGGAGACGGCGCGCAAACCTATTGTGGCATCGCCGTCGATTCGAATGATTATCTTCACGTCTGCTGGGAAGGTAAACCGGAAGGTGGTTCTTATCACCAAATTCGCTATATCAAATTTACAGATTCATGGCAGACCATTGTAGATTTATCCTCTGAAACCTACGATCAGGGTGTTCCCACTATTGGCGTCGCTCCCAATGATAATGTTCACGTATTCTGGGATGGCCAGAACGATGCGTCGCCAACCCATGTCCAAGTCCACCATCGTGTCTATACGGATTCGTGGCAGGATATTGAAGACCTCACATCAAGTGAATGGAGTTCATACGAACCGCACTGTGCGTTTGATTCAAGCGGCAACGTGCATTTAGCTTATCAAAGTCAGGAAGAGACTGTATGGAATGTCAGATACCGGCTCTACAACGGCTCCTGGCAGGCCGAGGTGGATATAACAAGTGGAAGCATCTACGAGAACTCATCTATTACGATTGCTGTCGATGCTCAGGATGATATACACGTTGCTTGGAATGGTTATCACGCTGGTTCGTCGAGCACCTACCAAATCCGCTACCGCCTCTATAACGGTTCCTGGCAGGCGATTCAAAACCTCACGGAATATTTACCCGAGCAGCGGGTGCCCAATCTGATCTGGGCCTATCATCCCATCATCGGCGGCGCCCGAACGAATCGCCCGGCGACGGGCTATGCCCTGATCTGGGCCAACGATAATTCAGAGATCCGCTATTTAGCCAGTGACGATCTAACCTGGGATCCGCCGAGTTCTTCATCGAGCTCCTCGGAATCTTCAAGCAGCAGCGAATCGAGTTCCAGCCAGTCGTCTTCCAGCTCGTCATCAAGCCAAAGCTCCAGCTCGTCGTCCTCGAGTTCGTCGCAGTCCAGCTCCAGCAGCTCGTCAAGCCTGAGCTCCAGTTCGTCCAGCAGCAGCGAATCGTCCTCAAGCTCATCGTCCTCGCTGAGCTCCAGTTCGAGCAGCAGCCTTTCGTCCAGCTCATCATCCAGCAGCCTTTCCAGCAGTTCGTCCAGCAGCTCGCTGTCGTCCAGCTCATCGTCATCGAGCCTTTCGTCCAGCTCATCATCGAGCGAAAGCTCCAGCTCTTCGAGCAGCTCAAGCTCCGAATCGATTTCATCGTCCAGCAGCTCGCTTTCGTCAAGCTCATCGTCATCGAGCCAAAGTTCCAGCTCTTCGAGCAGCTCAAGTTCCGAGTCGAGTTCATCGTCCAGCAGCTCGCTTTCGTCAAGCTCATCGTCATCGAGCCTATCGTCCAGTTCGTCATCGAGCCAAAGTTCCAGCTCTTCGAGCAGCTCAAGTTCCGAGTCGAGTTCATCGTCCAGCAGCTCGCTTTCGTCAAGCTCATCGTCATCGAGCCAGTCGAGCAGCAGCAGCCAATCGAGTTCCAGCCAGTCGTCTTCAAGCCAATCGTCTTCAAGCCAATCGTCTTCAAGCTCGCAGTCGTCATCGAGCCAGTCGAGCAGCAGCAGCCAATCGAGTTCCAGCCAGTCGTCTTCCAGCTCGCAATCGTCATCGAGCCAGTCGAGCAGCAGCAGCCAATCGAGTTCCAGCCAATCGTCTTCCAGCTCGCAATCGTCATCGAGCCAGTCGAGCAGCAGCAGCCAATCGAGTTCCAGCCAGTCGTCTTCAAGCTCGCAATCGTCATCGAGCCAGTCGAGCAGCAGCAGCCAATCGAGTTCCAGCCAATCGTCTTCAAGCTCGCAATCGTCATCGAGCCAATCGAGCAGCAGCAGCCAATCGAGTTCCAGCCAGTCGTCTTCAAGCTCGCAATCGTCATCGAGCCAGTCGAGCAGCAGCAGCGAGTCGTCTTCCAGCCAATCGTCTTCCAGCTCGCAGTCGTCATCGAGCCAGTCCAGCAGCAGCAGCCAATCAAGTTCGAGCCAGTCGTCCAGCAGCAGCGAATCGTTTTCCAGCCAGTCGTCTTCCAGCCAATCGTCCTCTTCCAGCTCGATCTCACTATCTTCATCGAGCGAATCCTCGAGCACCTCCTCCTCCTCGAGCAGCTATGGCCTATCACCCAATACGGCGGACCGGGCCTTAATGGCGGCGGGATTCGGCGTTCAGGAGAGTCTATCGGCGGCGACGATCACCTATCTGGCTCGCGGCGGCGGCTCTCGCTCGATTAAGGCGATTGTGGAATACGTGGGCGCTCAGCCGCTCGACGGTCTAAAAGGCGGCTCGCGGCCACACGTGGAGCTGCTCGTTCGCAATCACGCGACGTTAGGCATCTTATCGAAGGAGATTGACACCGGCGGTGATAAGGTCCAGGTCCCGCTGCGGATGGGCCGCTCGGTGCGGACCGTTCGGATCGTGAAAATTATAGCCCAGGACCGGGCCATGCTGCGGCTCGCCGCCTGGTAAGCGGCGGGCGTCCTTTCGGCCCCCGCGCTGTCGTATCGCCCGATAGCCGCGGGGGTTTTTATTTAGCCACAGAGGACACAGAGAGCACAGAGAATTATTCTCTCTTGGTCTTGTTATTCAAATCTCGCAATTGCTCCCAGATCTGCTGAAGAAGCAGGATTTGCTCATTCACGCGAAACAGCCAACGCATACCGATGATGTAAATCAGGGTGAACAAACTGGCTCCGCCGATCAAAAGGACGAACCATGTATCCATTTTCCTCTCCTTCAACTGGCTGTTTTTTGTTTCCTTCGGTGAGTTTCCCCGCCAGGAGGACCAAGTGCTTTGCGCAGACTCTCAAGCTCTCGTTTTTCTTCAGCGCTCGGGATTTTATACGTGATAAAATGCTTTATCTTGGCCGTCAGCTCGTTTATGGGTTCTGTTCTCATCGCCGCCTTGTCTTCGGACCGGCCAATCTGCAGTTCATCCAACAGTCTCAACAGTATAGCACGTATTTTTTCTTGCTCGGGATTGCGCTCAACCTCTTTGCCGACGGCCCTGGCCATATAATATTCCCTCGTTTCCGCTGAGGAATCTTGCAAGGCCATCACGCCAGCCGATAGAATACGCTTCAGATTTCCCGATCTGGCCACCAGTTCGGCCGCTACCGGCTTGGCAAATTCCTCTAAATCATCAATGCGCGTCGCCATAAATCTGAATTTTCTGAAAAATATTTGAGCTTGCAAGTCTCGTATAAATAAGCATTTACGTAGTAAATGTATTTTTCGTACAAAATTGTATTGACGAAATCCACGCCTCAGTCGATATTACTGATAGAAATGAATAAGGAGTTACCGTATGCGACAGAGCAATCTGATGAACCTCAAGCATGGCCCTCAAGCGCCGATACTTCCCGATGCTCTGTCGCAGGATGTCATCCTTAGTGTCGGCGCTGTTTTTTCTTTTGACCACAAAGACCACGAAGGGCACGAGGGGCACGAAGCCGGATCGATGAACGATGAACGACGATCGATGAGCTGTTTGGGCCTCCTTACCCGGCCATGGTCCGGGTCTTTTCATCGCCCGGATTGTAGCATAAGTGGAGCGGTGTTGTCAACAATAAATTTTCACCACGAAGGGCAAGGGATTACGAATAACGGTTTAACCACGAAGGGCACGAAGGGGCACGAAGATGAACAATCTTAAATCACAAATCACAAATCTTAGATCCAAGTCGGGAGGTCAAGCCTGATGGTTGCTTTTGCCGAACATAAACTCCCCGCGGCCCTCGACATCGCCATGACCTTAGAGGCGGATCTCTACAGGGTCTGCAGGATGGACGGTCTGGCAGCCGCCTGCATCGACAGATACTGGCCGGCGATGACGGCTGATCAAATCGCTGAGATCATGATGAACACCTTTGCCTCTGAGTTGCTTCCGTCAATCGACAGTCCATCGGCGGAGTTTAATGCCATCGCCAAAGCGGCCTTCAGGACAGCCCCCAAACGCGCCATAGACGATACGCTCGCTCAAACGTGCCGAACCGCGAAAGGTACAAAGGAACACGAAGATGAGCAATAATCCCTCGACAATCCGCGAACGCAGAACGCAGCACGCACAACGCGGCACGCCCAAGAGCTGGCATCATCGCATGGCCCGCCTCATCGTCGGTGATTACCGGCCGGCCTGCATGGCTTCCGGATGCCCGAAAGCATACGGCGTCGCCCGCGCTGCCACGTTGGTCTGCGAATGGGACCAAGACCAGAACGGCCGAATGGTTAGCCGCCAGAGGCTGTACTGCAATGAGCACGGTTCGCATTTCGCCGGGATTCATAGAATCTATTTGGCTGACCTGCCGCAGGCGAAGCTCTCGGAACTCGAGCAGGCCGACCGCAGCGGCTGGCGATACAGCGATGATCTCACCACGAAGGGCACGAAGGAGCACGAAGAGGAGGCATTCAATGTCACCCGATAAACCCGCCACAATTATTCTCGATGAGAGCCTGATGCGAAAAGCCCCGCCGCTCATCGAGCTGGAGGCCCTGGCGGGCAAGGCGGTGGCGCTGCTGGCTTGCCGCAAGGAGGCGGTCTCGGCGACGATCTTCCGCAAGCCAGCGGGCAAGTCATATTGGGTCAGCTTGATGGATACCGGCCGAAAGATAATCGCCCTTATGGAGCTGAGGCCCCAGACCCCGGTGGTGGATTTCGAGATCGTCAATCGGGCGGTGAGTGACTTGGTTGTTTACCCACGAAGGGCACGAAGAGCACGAAGGAGCACGAATGAAGACATCTTTGATCGATAGAACTAAAATAGTGACCCTTCGAAACGGGAAGAAAAAACGAGTAAATCTCTTTGATTACAATATGGCCTATGCAGCGGATGGATACGTTCAACTTACAGATGATAGCTGGATCAAGGCGAGATTACTTAAGGCTTTAAATAGTCAATAGTAAATAGTCAATCGTCAATGGCGGCTCCGCCGCTGGGTTCTTTGACAAGTTAAGACGGGTTTGTAGCTCAGTTGACAGGGCGCCTTCTTTTTGATAGGCTGCCGCGAACCTTGGATGACGAGGTTTGTGGCTAACCCTTGGAAAGGAGGTGGTGGCCATGATTACAGCCACATCCCTGGTTCAGACTTTTTTGAGTGAGCATGTTCTGTTTTTAGCCGAAAGCACACTCGAGACGATCGAGCGGGCGTTCCGTTACTTCGTTCGCGCGGTGGGCAATCGGCGGATCGACCGGATCGAGCCGGCCGATGGCGAGGCGTACAAGGCCTGGCATTTGAGGACCAGCCGCAGCAAGACGACGGCGAACATCCATTTGCGCAGCGTCAATTGGGTGCTCAATTGGGCCGTCGATCCGAAGAAGTTTCTGGCGGTCAACCCGCTGGCTCGGATCAAGCAGTTCCGCATCACCCGCAACCCGATTCGCATCTATGAGCCGCACCAGGTCGAGCGGATGATGCGCTTTGCTCCTAACGATCGATGGCGGGCGATTCTGCTGAGTGCCTATCAGACGGGTCTTCGTCGCGGTGAGCTGCTGAATCTGACGCGCGACAACGTTCGCGGCGGCCACATCTACGTCGAGCCCAAGCGCAGCACGCGGCAGACCTGGCCCTGGGAGCCGAAGGATAAAGAGATCCGTCAGGTCCCGATTACGCCCGAGCTCGATGCGATGCTTGCTGCCTTGCCCGGTTACTATGTTCTGCTGGATCCGCAGCAGGTCAGTCGGTTGCTCGGACTGCAGAGGCTCGGTTTGCTCAGGCATCGGCAGCGAAAGTGCCCGCAGGAGAATTTCCGCCGGACGTTTGTGGCGATCCAGCGGCGGGCCTTCGGCCGACAGATCGGCAACTTTCATCAGTTGCGAAAGACCTTCACGACAATGATGTGTACCGGTCTGCCTGACTATCAGGTGATGCAATTGACCGGCCACAGCAGTCTCAAAACGATGACTTATTACCTGGCGAGCAGGCAGTCGGACGACCAGATCGTGCGCCAAATCGCCTCGCAGGGGCTAAAAAAAGGGTCTCCGGCGATACCAGAGACCCAGCCACACCCGCTGTGTCGCGGGCAAAGCGATTGGGCGATACAGGACTTGAACCTGTGACTTCCTGCGTGTAAGGCAGAAGTCCAAAAAAGACGGTAATGAGTCATCTAATTTAACCAGCTACAAACCTCCTTTCCAAGGTATGCCGGGGGGAACGTTCTTCTGTTTATGTTCACTTCTCATCCTCCCGGCTGGCATTATTTTCCATACCCTCCTCGTTTCGCAGCGCCGGCCTTGGGTTCCGGGCCGGCCTGCATTTATCGCGGCGAAGAGCAACCGGACGCTCACCTGGCTCATAACCAGGAGGTTGAAGGTTCGAATCCTTCCGCCGCAATAGGCGCAAGCGATCAGAGCTTGCAATTACTGGCCCCAGCCGGCGGTGGGCGAAAACACCGGCCTTTGAAACCTTCATGACCCGGCGCCGCAGCGGGTGATCTGCGGCAGATTTAAGAAAATGTTCACCACGAAGAACACGAAGGAGCAATCGAAAATCACTTACACCAGGTAACAGGCGCTGAATCGCAACGTGTTGGAGGCGGTAGAGGAATCCGGAAGGATCGGGACGGCGCCTGAACCTTTTGAAGGGAACCGCAGGTGAACGCAGGTGAACGCAGATGAACGCAGATGAACGCAGATACAGACAGGAGATAGAAGAATGGAACAATTGAACGAATGTTACCAGGAGCAAGAGCGAAAGAACGACGAGCTGATCGTGACGATGGCCTGGGCCCTGGCCTTCGGCTTCGGCCTGGGCGTGCTGTATGGCGCCGCCCGGCTGGTCATCGCCGCCGCTCAATGGATTTTCTAACCACGAAGAGCTGGGTAGAGACGCCTTGACCGGCCTTGACTGAAAAGGAGAATGAAGAATGCATGAATGTCCTGATTGTGGGCAGATGTGTTGCTGTAACGGCGATATCGATGACATCGATTCGGGGCCTTGGCGCGGTTGTGAACATTATAAAACGGCAGACTGTGACCATGATGATGACTTCGATGATGAGGACTATTACCCATGACTGATCGCGAATACAAAGAGTATGAATGGGCTGGGTCGAATCGAAAATAGTCAATAGTCAATAGTCAATAGTCAATAGTAAATCCAAAGATGTCCTGGCTTGAATGTTTTTATCTGATGCAAAGCTGCGGCGGCGATCTGAGTCGCGTGGATGGCTCGGAAATCGCGCGGGCGACGGCCAAAGGGCACGGCGATGCCGAGAGCCAGATTCGGATCGCCAAGGCGTATTACAACAATCCAGATCGAAAGGAAGCAGACAATGGGCAAAGCCAGTGGAACTTCGGGTAAGCGGGGGCGAGGCCGGCTGAAAGGATCGGGCAAAAGACAAACCAGTGAATCAATCGAAGGCGAGCAGTTGTCGCTGATCGACGTGGGGCCGGAGAATCTTAAAGAGATCATGCCCTGGGCGAGGCGATATAACGCGGCGATGCACGAGCGGCTGGCCGCGCTTCAGAAAGAGTGTGAGGCTAAGGAAAAGATCCTTGCCTTAGTGAAGGAGGCCAAGTTGTCCCGCCTGCCTGACGGTTCGATCCGATTCAAATGCCAGGGCATGACTATCTCCGTAACGCCTCGGGATGAAGTGATTCAGATCAAGGAAGATAAACCGGAAAAAGAGGATGGCAAAGGCAACGGCATGGCGGCGACGGTCGCGGCCACCGAGAAGGAAGATTAGCCACAAGAAAGAGATGATAGCCGTTGGTTCATTGTTTATCGATGAACTACAAACGAACAACTCACAACTGTATTGAAAGGAGTCATCATGGCATGGAAAGACTGGTTTGCACAATCGGGAAAGGTCGCCACAGCGGTGAGCGGCAAGAAGACGCATCTGACGGTCATAGCGGCGCTGGCCCTGGCCTTCATGGAGGCGTTCGGGATCTGGAAGCCCCCGGAATGGGTCTGGCTGATCTTGGGTGCCGCGGGCGTCGGGTTCCTGCGGGTGGGTGTCAAGAACACCAAGACGTCAATCGAACAAATGATTAAGGAGATTGAAATGAAAAAGTTAGTGATCATCTTAGCGGCCCTGCTGGCGATGTTCATGGGCAGCGCGGCAAGGGCCAATGGCCTGACCCTATGGGGGCTGACGGAGCAGGACCTCGGCAGCACGCAAAGGGCGATCTCCGCCCGCGCCGGCTATCAGTATGGGTTCATCGAGCCATTCATCGGCTCGACGTGGCGGCCGGATTATGACGTCAAGGCAGGACAGGTTAAGCCGCCGCAGGTCCTTTCCTTCGGCACGCTCATCCACGCCAGGGACCTGCTCGACCCCAATAATCCGCTGCCCTGGATACCGGACTTGCTGCTCACCTTTATCCCGGAGGACTTCGTGGCCCAGCCCTATCTCGGCGCTCAGGGGACCTGGAATTTCTTCGACAAGGATGCTGGATTCTACGGTCCCATTGTCGGCATCCTGGCCAAGACACAGGCGGAGAGTAAGGCATCGTTTGTGGCCGAGGCGCAATGGAACAAGAATTTTGACGACCTCAACGCCCTCCCTGACAAGTTCCGCCTAAACCTGGGCTTTCGGTTCTATTTCCCCTGAAAGCAGATGAGCGATTGGCGAGACTACGCGGACTCAGCGCAAAGGATTCTTACCGGCGACCAGATCGAGGCTTTCGTCCAGGCGAAAAGCGCGGTTCTCAAATGGGACCAGGAAAACCCCGATGAGCTTTTCTATGCGGGCGCCGTTTACGGCGCCTGCAAGGTCCTGCAGACGCAGGCTAAAGGATGATCCTGACCAGGCATCTTCCAGTGGCCGATGAGAAAAATGTCCCTCCGCGCAAGCCCGCCGGTCCCTCTGGCGGGCAAGCCCTGGCCGCTTGATGAAACGGTCGGCGGCCGGGGCGATTTGTGAACCACGAAGGGCACGAAGAACACGAAGGAGTTTACAAAGCATGGACGCGGCAAAACAGTCTGACAGGTCAGATAGGTCGGACGGGTCAGACAAAAAATTAACCGGCACGCGCGAGTGGGCGGCGGCGACGACCAATATCCAGACCGGCTGCGAGCATGACTGCCGGTACTGCTATGCGCGGTACGATGCGGTAACGCGGCGTAAGCGATGCACCCGCGAGCAATGGCGAGTGCCTTTGATCCACGCCGATCGGCTCGATGCCCGCTACCGGTTGCTGCCAGGCCCCGTCATGTTCCCCTCAACCCACGACATCACGGCAAACAACATCAGCGAGTGCCTGGTCGTGATTAAGAAGCTCTTAGAGGCGGGCAATGAGCTGCTCATCGTCAGTAAGCCCACCCTTGAATGTGTGCAGCTCCTCTGTGAGGTCCTGCGGCCCTGGCAGCGGCGGATCACATTTCGCTTCACCATCGGCTCGATGAGCGATGAGATTCTCTCCTTCTGGGAGCCGGGGGCGCCGAGCTTCGAGTCGCGGTTCAAGAGCCTCACGTGCGCTTACTTCGCCGGCTACCGCACGAGCGTCTCCTGCGAGCCATACTTGGATGGCTTTCCGCAGCATGTTTATCACGCCTGCCGCGATTACTTGGTTGATAGTTTTTGGATCGGCAAGCTGCGCAATTGGGCCAGCCGGGTCGATCTATCGGGTGCCACGACCGAGGAGATCAAGCTCTACGTCGAACCACTCAAGGCCGCCCAACGTGACGGGTTTGTGCGGGGCCTGGTCCGAATACTCGACGGCCGCAAATTCATTCGCTGGAAAGACAGCATCCGCGAAGTCATCGAAAAGGAACCGCAGATGAACGCAGATGAACGCAGATCCACGAAGGACACAGAGCAATGAGTTTGAATATTGGGTCCATCTCGATACCGGTCAACGCCGCCACGAAGACCTTTGCTCTTTTGGGAAAGCGCGGCGGCGGCAAGAGCTATACGGGCGGGGTCATGGCGGAAGAGTTTTTCGCCAACAATATCCCGTTCATTGTCTTCGATCCGATCGACGTCTGGTGGGGCCTGCGGCTGGCAGCGGACGGCAAGAGCCAGGGATTGCCGGTGGTCGTTTTCGGCGTTAAGCACGCCGATATACCCCTGGACCGGGATATGGGCCGGCGGATCGCCCAGGCCGTCGTTAAAGAGAATATCTCCTGCGTGATTTCGACCTTCGGTCTTCCCAAGAAGGCTCAGCGGTATTTGATTGCCGAGTTCGCCGATGAGATTCTCACCATCAACAATTCCCCGAGGCATATCTTCATCGAGGAGGCCCATGAATACGTTCCGCAGCGGGTCATGGGGGCCATGGGTACGGTATTCAACGCCGTCAGCAATCTGGTGGTGATGGGCCGCAACCGGGGCCTGGGCGTCACACTACTCAATCAGCGGGCCGCGACGATCAATAAAGACGTGCTCACGCAGCTCGATACGCTGTTTGCCATGCGCTCCGTAGGTCCGCAGGATCGCAAAGCCTTGAACGATTGGGTCGAGGCCCATGCCGCCCAGGGAGATTTCGAGGCGTTTATCAAGAGTCTGCCTTCACTGCCGACCGGCGAAGCGTGGATATGGTCCCCTGAGTTTTTGAACATCTTCAAACGGGTACAAATCCGAAAGCGAGAGACGTTTCATCCGGACCGCGAAAAGCTCGGGCCGCGAGTTGAAATGCCTGAGCTAAGCCGGATCGATATTCAGTCCTTCATCGAGCAGTTCAACAAGTCTCTTCCCAGCAAGACTCCTAAGCAGATGGAGAAAGTGCAAAAAGACACAGCCGTAACGGAAAGACGATCTTACAATGAGAGCTACGTTAATCAACTCCGCAATGACTACGAGAGCAGACTGATCACTGCCGAATCAGAAGTTCGCCGGCTCAATCAAGTGCTCAGCAATATACGGAACCTGATCGACATCAACGGCGACCCTTCGAGTGCAGCCCTTGCCGGCGTCGTGAATAGTGGCGCTGTAGCCTTGTGGCAGAGCAAGCTGGGCGGCGGAGCGGCGAGGATTTTCAAGTTATTGGCTGAGCACCCCGGCAAGACATTCACGCGAACGCAGATCGGCTTGGCTGTCGGTCTCCAAAGTTCCAGTGGTTCATTCGGTAACTGTCTATCGAAGCTCAGGGTCAATAAGCTGATCGTCAAGGATGGTGACCAATTCAAATTGAATCCGGATCTCTGAAAGCTGTGATCAAGAAAAATAGTCAATCCCAGCAGGAACATCGCTGCATGGAGCATCCGGAGCGGATTGCCTGCGTCGTTATTTTCGGTAGGCGGCCCCTATGCTGGGAGTGTTATTTGGGCCATGAAGAATTTCTCCTTAAATTCGGACCGGACGATGCCGAGCGGTTCTATCAGCCGGGCGGACCCGGCTACGCCGGGGAATCGTAACCACGAAGGGCATAAATGAACACGAAGCAAGGCAAACACCTGACGCTGGAAGAACAGGCGATAAGGTTTATCGAGAAGTTGGACGCGATTTCAGGTCGGCCGCCGGATATGAAGCCCCTGATTATCGAAGGACAGACGCTGTGTCTGTTTCTCTATCTCGAAAAGCTATCCAACGGCCACATCAATTTCGATGGGACGCGAACCACGAAGGGCACGAAGAACACGAAGGATGAAAGATCATGGAGGATGGACCAATAATAAACTGTCAGCGATGCGGGGCGGCATGTAAGGTCGATCCAGTCCCAGGGTCCAAGGCAACCATGCTCAAACGGGGCAAGGACGCGAAAGGATTGTGCATCAATTGCGCCGCCCATGATTGGCTGCGAAATACCTATCCCGTGAATTTGTTGCTGGCCCGATCGGGTCCGAAGGGGCTTGCTTTGCCTCATATCCAGGAGCAATTCGCCGGCCTGATGAAGATGGCTAATTCGGACGCCCGGGCCGATGAGATTAACTGGCAGCGGATCATCGACAACTGGGAGCTGCCCTTCCCGAACAAGGTCAAAAGGACCGCCGAGAATCCGGCAGATCAGGAGGAGCTTGACCGAGAAGCCGAGCGGCACCGCCGACAGATCGAGGGCGAGCAAAAGGAATTGAAGGACCCGGCGAAACGCGAAAGAGAAAAGGAAGAAGCTGTTCGTAATTTTCTAAAGGCCGTCGGTTCGCCCAATGCGGATAAGCCGATGAGGATCAGGGAGGATTTAGGCAACGTGGCTATCTTTATGGATAACGACGATGCACGAGAGTGAGCAAATCTATAAGCAGATCATTGCCACGGGCCGCGAATGGAAAGGCTGTGAGCAGTGCGGCCGGCGGTTCGAGATGGGTGAAATCATCACGGCCATGCAGATATACAGCGGCATGGTGGTTTACTGGGAGTGCAGCGACTGCACGGAGGAATGGTTCGGCCCTTACGATGACGAGCTCAAACTCCAGCCGCCGCCTCCGCCGCCGGAATTTGTACTGATCTCAATGAATCCCCAGACAAAGACGCTCGAGATGTTTGATGGTCAGACCGTATCGCCGCTGGCGAATCTGAACCACGAAGGGCACGAAGGGACACGGAGCAAATGGTCAATCGTTCATCGTTCATCGATGAACTACGAACCATGAACCATAAACAGTTTAGCTTTGAGAATCTGCGTCAGACGACTCGGACACCTCTGACAAGTCCGGCACTCTTACCCAATCCCTCGGTGCCCGTTGAGATCCGCCCGCGGCTCAAGCGCCAGGCGGCGGCGATCCTTGCAGCGCTCAAGCGTGGGCCGTTATGGACCAACGATCTACGCTCGATGGTCGCTCAGTACAACGCCCGGATCAAGGAGATACGGGTGTATCTTCGGGAATTCGGGGAGACTATAGATATGACGGCCAGGGGCCGGGACGGGAATAATCGCTTCGAGATTCGCCTCTTCGCCGGCAGCCGCTACGAGGCCGAGCTGATGAAAAAGCAGAGCAAAACAATTAAGTCCGACAGGTCAGACAAGTCGGACCGGTCAGACTAAATCAACGAAAGGAAGCAGAACATGAAGAAGGAAAAATCGAAGGCCATGGCGAAAGGGCAACTCGTTTTTATCGAGCTCAAGAAAATAACCATCACGAAGGGGTACAACCCGAGGCAAATCGACGTCAAGAGTCCTCATTTCCTGGACCTGGTGGAGAGCGTCAAGGCCCAGGGTGTGATTGTGCCCGTTCACGTGCGAAAAACCGGCGACCCGGCCGGCCCCTATGAGCTGCTGGCCGGCGAGCGGCGGTACCGGGCGGCAAGCCAAGCGGAATTGAAGCAGATCCCTGCCATCAATCACGGGCCGATCAGCGACGAGCAGGCCTTTGAGATCACCTTCGTCGAGAACTTCGCCCGCGAGGACCTCACGACGCTTGAGCAGGGCCGGGCCGTGGGGTTTCTGCTGGAGCGGTACAAGGGCGATTATACCGCCGTCGCCAGCAAATTAGGCAAGGCTGAATCATGGGTCAGGATGCGTCATGCCATCGAAACGAACCTCAGCGAGGAATGGAAGAACGCAACCGCTGAGGGCTGCCGGCTGGAGCATTTCACGGCGGCGCACCTGGCCCTGGTGGCTCGCTTTCCTGCCAACGTGCAGGCAAACATTCTCAACGAGATTGGCTACCGAAAGGAGATGAGCGTTAAAGGTCTGGCTGCGATCGTGGCCGACATGCTGAGGCTAATCCGCAAGGCCCCCTTCGATACGGCCAAATGTGCCAAATGCACCAAGCGCAGCGATGCCCAGCCTCAGCTCTGGATGGACCGCGAGACGCAGAAAGTCGGCACGGGCGACCGCTGCCTCGATATCAAGTGCTGGGCGCGCAAGGAGCACGCGGCCCGCAAAGAGAAGCTCGCCGAGCTGCAGGCCAAATATCCGGGCCTGGTTAGCATCTGTACGAAGGACTATCTCTGGGGCGAGGAAGCCAGGAAAGCCCAATCGAGCTATGGCAAATATCTGTCCAAACACGATTATGAGATGTGCAAAAAGAGCGACGCCAAAGCGGTACCGGCCGTCATCGTCAACGGCAAAGGCGCCGGCAATATCCAGTACATCAAGATCAAGCATCCGGATTCGCCGGCTGCGCAGAAGGCCAGCCATAGGACGCTCAAGGACCTCCGCAAGGATCTGACTGAACGTCGCTGGCTCGAGGCGATCCGCCGCATGTGCGAGCAGATCGGGAAAGTGCCGTTCGACCAGATCATGGGCAAAGACGGCATGAGAGTTATCGTTTGGATGGCCGCGCTCTATGGGACGGGGGATGGAACCTTCGGTGCTGAACGCACATCGCTATTGAAGGAATTCGACAAAGGAGCTGGTGAGAGTGCGGCGGTGCCTCTGCGGATTATCTGGGAGTGCATCAGCCAGCAAATGGACTATATCGCCGACAGCATCGGCGCCGACCAGCGGGAAGGCGGCGTAATAGCCAAGCTCTTCAGCCTGGACTTGGACGCCGAATATAAGAAGGTCTGCCAGGATCCGGAATTCGCGGAGCCGACTGAATGGAAGAATCTCAACGCCGATGGGACGCCGAAAAGCCAGAAGACAGGAGACGGAAAACAGAAGGCAGAAGAGAAGGGCAAGAAGGCAAAGAGCGAAAAGCAAACATGCCGGGAGTGCGGGTGCACGGAGGACAATGCCTGCATGACGGACGGCGAGCCGTGTCACTGGGTCGAGAAGGATTTATGCTCAGCGTGCGATCGTCAATAGTCAATAGCGAATAGTCAATCTTGAACAGGTGGCTTTGTGACTAAGACACGCAGGACGCAGAACGCATCACGCAGTACGAAAAAGGTCTGGCGGATATTCCATTTCGATCAGCGGTACGAAATGCCGGAGGACATGAAGAGTAATCGCAAGAGCGGCCTTAATTATACCAAGCGGTTTGTTGGCACCAATGGCGGCGATGAGGCCGTCGGCTATCAGCAGCAGATGGGAATGGTCTGCAACGGGGATGGCGAGCAAGCGTGTTTCCTGGAAGGTTTATATGGCAAGCTGGTCACTATGGCAGCCGCCTTGTCGCGGGCGAAGCGAGGATATCTGTTAGACGCCGACGATCAGCCGCTCTCGTCGGCACAGATCGCCAAGCTGCTCAATATCAAGTCACCGACCATGCGGAAGATGATCGCCCGCTTCGAGGCAGTACGGCTCTTAGAAAAGGTTGAGATGCCGGAATTCGACCTATCGAAGAATGAGCCACCACCGCCGGCTGATGAGGGGGGCAAAGGCAAGAAGGCTGGACGGCGCCAAGTTTCCGGAAATTTGCGGAAATTTCCCGAAAAATCGGGGAAAAAAGAAAAGCCTTTAAAAGAACCTAAACCTAAACCTAAACAAGAAAGCCTAACGGGTTTAAACGGGAAACTACAAAAGAGCGCAACCCTAACGGGTTGCTTAAAAGAAGAGCAGAGCACAATAGAGCAAGGCAAGCCACATCGCAACATAGCACAGCACATAAGCCGAGACCCGGAAAAACCCGAGAACCCGAAGGAATCCGAAGCTGGGGAGGCGGCGAAGCACATCATGCCAACCCCTCCCCGCTCGGTTCACCGCGATGATCCGCAACCTATCGGGCGGATCATCGCTGATCGCTTGCCTGAGCATTGGCAGGATGCGGACGCTGAGGCCTTTGGCTGGGAGATTGTCGAGGCCCTGGGCCTGCCGGAGGATCGGCACAACATGGAGATACGCTCGCAATGGGGTGAGTTTGCCAAGTGGTGGTGTAAGGTCAAGCACGCCGCTCCTGCTATGATGCTGCCTGAGCTGCGCTCAACGGCAATCAGGAAAGCGGTTTGGATATACGCTGGTCCCAAGAAGCCCAAAAATGTTCGCAACCCACCGGCTTTGTGGAACAACATCATGGCGAAAGAGCTGCTGCATCACGGGATCAGACTGCCTCCTGCCCGGGCTTCGCCTTTGAAACATGCAAGGATATGAGTGCATGTAAAGCCATGTAAGTTCGATGGTTGCAAAAATTTCAGAAGCCTTAGCATAGAGACGCGGCGATGTGTGATGAAGGAATTAGAAGATTTAACTGGTTGTCTTACAAGAACTTATATCACGGGTCCTTCCTGGCGTATAGCGCTCAGCGGATAAAAAACATGCGGATTAGGGATGGGTTTGATTTTTTTTTATCGGGTTTACATACGTAACGTTTTGCAAATACAGCAGTTAGAAAGCTCATGGGGGACATAGTGACATCAAGATTTAATGATTGCAACCAATTCAAACGCGACCGATTACAGCGATCCGCGATACGCGGCAGAGATGGAGACATGCGGCCCGGATTTTGATGCCGACGTATGGCGCCTGGAGCGGGCCGCATGGATCAGCGAATGTCGAATCGAATTGTTTCGTCGGCTCGGCGCCAAGGTGTCCAGGCATCGCGTGCTTTGGTGGCCCGCCGGGTGCATCGGCTTGTTCGGTCCGCAGCGGCGGAATCTCTCGCGGTTGCGATACTTCGCCGGCGTTCCGAGCCATCATCGCGGCCGGCACTGGAATCGTAAAAGGAGATCGATATGAGTGACAGCCGAAGCACGCCACGCGAAACGCCGAACACTGAACGCAGTACGCTTTTGGGCATTGAGCTGCCGTTCGACTGGTGTCTGGTGAAAGGTGAAATGCTCCGCCGCCTACAGACGGACCTCCACGAAGCACAGCAGACCGCAGCGCTGCGGCTGCGGATCTGCGCGAATCTTCAAAGGCAACTTTTGCGGAAGGATGAACGATGAACACTGAGGAGCATGGAACGACAGTAGCTTATTTGAGACGACGGATTGCTGAGGCTCAGAGGACGGTGAAGGTCTTTACCGAAAGCCTCGTGCTGCTCGAGGGTGTACCGGTCGTATCGTTGCCGGAAGAAATAATCCCTCCCGGTCCGGTAGCGTCGCTGGAGCAAAGGGCTGCCGATGCCGCCAGGGACGCCGAGAAATTGCGCAACCAAAGCAAGGCCGCTCGGCGGGCCGGCGGCAAGGCTGGCAAGAAACTGGAAAGGAACGCGCGCCGAGGGCCGAAAAAATCTTTTTCGACTTATATGGGCGTCTATAACGGCGGCCGCACCGCGGATGGCCGGCAGCGCTATTTGTCTTCCTTTTACAAAGATGGCAAGAACAAGTATCTGGGCACATTCCATATCGAGGAAGAGGCCGCGGCGGCCGTTGCTCAAGCCCGGGGCGACAAAGCTGAAGCCCGGCGCCTTTATCAGATTGCCCGCCAGAAGCAAATCGATCTCGCCGAATCGCAACGTCTTGACTATATGGGCCGCCGCAAGCAAGCAGATGCCCCCGAGCAGAAAGAGAATAATCCCGACCGGAGCGCATCGCGCCGGCCGGTGGCCCAGGCGAAGGTCGTCTATCGCTGTAAGCGATGCAACCTGACGTTCAAGACCAAGCCGAAGCTGTGCGAGCAATGTCACAGCGGGGAGTTCATCGAGGAGCCCCAGGAGTGAACCACGAAGGGCACGAAGAGCAACAAGGATGGGAAGATAGACCATGAGTTATTGGATAACCCTGAAGAATGCTGGCTTAGTCGTTGACACGGATACGATTCGTCAAGAAGGAGGAACGTACGTCTTCGGTGGCCAAACAGAAGCTGAATTGAATGTGACCTACAACTATGCCCGCCATTTTGATTTCAGACAGCTTGATGGGATGAAGGCGGTCGAAGCCATGCCCATACTCAAAGAGGCGATAGATAAACTCAAGGATGACATGGTAGATGATTATTGGAAGCCTACCGAAGGAAACGTCAAACGGGCAGTCACCACGCTTTATGAATTTGCTCGATATAGCGTCGAACACAAAATGCTCGGCGCTGAATTTGAAGTCCATTGATATGATTTTTAGTCTTCGTCGTTTTCACCACGAAGGACACGAAGGGACACGAAAGACGATAAACGATGGATGAACGAAAAATGATCCAAATGACCGCCGCGATGGAAGGGCAGGCTACGGTCATCAAGAACTTAGGCCGCAAGCATAAGGTCTCAGAGATGGAACTCATCTGCCTGTGCAACTTCGCCAACTTAGGCCTCCTGGAGGTTTTCCGTGAGTTAGAAGGGCAGACTGGATATAAGGCCAGCCTGGAGATCGACCAGCTCAGAGAATCCATTCGACGGACCTTTGCGACCAAACAAAATCCCGATGGCCTGGCCCGGCTCGCCCAGAGCTGCACGGCCATCCTCTGCGAGCATCATCTGTCACAATGGATTATCGGTTTAGACGATCAGCCGGAGGAAACCGCAGATGAACGCCGATGAACGCTGATTGCTGAGTAATCTGTGAAATCTGTGGCCAAGAAAACGCAAAACGCAAAACGCAAAACGCACAACGCCGCGAAGCTCAGCGAAGCGGCAGCGCAGCGTCTGGGCTTCGCCTGCAAGGACATCGCCCAGGCGGACGCGGCGGCGGGGATCCGGCCGAACCTGGCCAAGTATCTCGGCCGGCATCCGCGATTGCGGGTCGCCTTCGAGCGCGGTCGATTTCTGGCGAACCTCAAGGCCCTGGCGGGCGTGGTGGCGACGGTCTCGGAGGCAGCGCACAAGCTGGGCCTTGTTTCCGGAGAGGCCCTGCGCGAAATCTTAGACAACGACGCCGAGGCGGCGGATATTTGGAGCCAGACCAGGCTCGATACGATCATCCAGGCCCGACAGGCCCTGCTGACGGCGGCCAAGGAGGGCAACCAGACGGCCATTCGGGCAGTCGAAAATTATCTGCGAGAGGAAAAGCAGGCCACCGGCCCCTCCATGGACCAGATGCACCTTTCGCAAAAGGAGATCTGCGATCTATTCTCCGTCAGCCGGGTGACGTTAGGCGAATGGCAAAGTAAACAAGGCCTGCCCCGCAACGTCGATAAGACGTACAACCTGGCCGATATGATCCGCTGGTTCGGCGAGTTCATCAGCCGCAAACAGGGCGGCCGCATCCTGCCGGCCGACAAGCTCCGCGACTTGAAGGCCGAAGAGAAGGCCATCGACTTAGCCGAGCGCCGCGGGCGGCTCCGTGATATCGAGGAGGTCATCAGCGGCCTGGCCGTCCGCTGGCAGCGGATCGTCGGGGCATTCCGCTACAAGCGAAGGGAGCTCGCCATGATGGTCCACGGCCAGACCGTCGAGCGGATCGAGGACGCCCTGGGCCGCTTCTTCGAGGACATCCAGCGAAGCTGGTGTGAGAAGCTGCCGGAGTTCGTGGATGTGCCGCCTGAGGCGGAGGGCAAGCTCAATGAGTTTCTCGAGCTGATGGTCAAAAAGATAGCCACAGAGGACACAGAGGACACAGAGAAAGGAAGCACACATGAATATAAAAAGAATATGTGAAGATTGCGTATTTTACGAAAAAAACGGGGCGACGAGCATAGCGATTTGTAGACGGTATGCGCCGCGGGCCCAGACTCGTTTGGATTTTGATGGTGTTAATCCAGATAACCCTCATTGGTCTGGGGAAGTGACTTGGCCAGCCGTTGAAGGGGATAGGGATTGGTGTGGCGAATTTGAATCAAGACAAGATAATAGTTGCGAATTGCCACTAGCGCTGTTGAGCAGCCATATACGGAGATTTCTACGCATAAGGGAAAAGAAGGGTAAGCCCATACGGACCGTTGAGCAGCTTCTATCATTAACCACAGTCGAAATATTGAGAGAGAATACGATAGGAGTGCAGACTCTTTATCAAATTGAACAACTGCAGAAAAAATTGCGTGGGAAATTTGGTTCCAAAAGAGAACCCCTCAAGGCGGATATATAAGGATCCCTTGCGATAAAAGATGATCCAAACAATCATAAATCATAAATCAGAAATCCGACGGCTTCACGTTCTGCCCCTGCAGGATGAGGAGCTGGATATCCTTCGTCCGCGCCAGCGGCCGCCGCTGATCGAGTGGCTGGAGAATAACTATATCCTGGAAGGGGGCACGGCGGCGATCGAGGGTCCGTGGAGCCGGGAATACACGCCCTATTTCGTGGAGCCCGCCGAGTGGCTCAGCGATTCCACGACGAGGGAGCTCTGGATACGGGCGTGCAGCCAGGGCGGCAAGACCACCTTTGGCACCGGGTTCGTCGGTTATATCGCGGCGGTGTCTCCCGGTCCGACGCTGCTCATCATGCCGACCAAACCCGATGTCCAGAACCGAGTCGAGGCCCGGATCCGCCCGATGTTCCGGGCGAATGAGGACCTGCTTCGCCACGTCCGGGGCCGCGAGCGCAATATCTACATCGGCAAGCAGACCGTCATGGACCACATGAATCTCTACATCGGCTGGCCTACGACGGCGCAGGCCCTGGCCGATAAGCCGGTCTGCTACATCGAGGCCGATGAGGTCGGTAAATTCCCCGCCTTCGTTGGCCCGGAAGCTGACCCCATCTCGCTGATGCGCAAGCGCCAGCGGTGGTTCAAGGGCCGCTCAAAGCTCCTGGCGATGAGCACTCCCGTCACGATGGATGATCTGGAGGATCAGAATTGGAAACGGGGCGATTGCTGCGAGCTGTGGGTGCCGTGCGCGCACTGCGGCCAGTGGCATCAGTTAGGCTGGTTTCGAGGCGAGAATGAGTACAACGTCGTCATTGAAAAGACCACTAAAGGTGATTGGTACAGCGAAGGGACCTACGCCCGGGGCCTGCACTGCTGGTACGAGTGCCCGCATTGTCACGCCCATTGGACCGAGGACGATCGCTGGAAGGCGGTGCAGGCGGGCAAGTGGGTGCCCGGCAGCTTGGCACTCGATGCAAGAGGTAACCTGGTCGGTCAACTTCTTCCCATGACGTATCGTTCGATTCGGATCCACGCCCTCATGCTGCACCCGATGGTCGAGACGGTTTCCGGATTAGTGGCCGAATTTGTCACGGCGGTCAAGGCGCGGGCCGCCGGCAATATCCAGCCCTACAAGGATTTCTGGAATAGCCAGCTCGCCCGCCCCTGGCAGGAAAAAAAGGCGATCACCGAGATCGAGGTCCTCAATCGCCACGTTGGCTCCTATCCGAAGGGCAAGGTCCCGCCCGGCGTCCAGATGGCGACCGCCGGCATCGATGTACAATTGGATCATTGCTATATCGCCGTCTTAGGCTGGGGATATTTGGGCCAGTGGTGGAGCCTCTTCGAGGAGCGGATTGAGACAGGGCCGACGGACCGCTTAGAGAATCTTAAAAAACTGGAACCGTATCTTGCCATGCGCTTCGAGCTTTTGGAGGACCCCTCGCTTGTCATGCGGATAGCGCTCGCCGCCATCGATCGCCAATATAACAGCGAGACGGTCGATGCCTTCTGCTGCCACTATGCCGGGATGCTGCCGATCATCCCCGTCATGGGCGATGACCGGTTGAATAAGCAGCCCTGGCGGGTCGGGGCCGCCGCCGGCGGGCGATTGAAGCGGTACGATCTGAATGTCACGATGTACAAGGATGCCCTCTATCGCGGCTATTTTGAGGCCATCGCCGCCGGGCCGGGCTACGGTCATCTTCACCGCGAAACCGAGTATTGGGTCTTGGAGCAGTTGACCAGTGAGACCAAAGAGATCGAGCGGCACGGCGAGCGGATCGTCTGGATCGGCTGGAAGCAGAAACCCGGCCGGGCGAACCATCTGTGGGATTGCAGCGTCTATGCCCGGGCGGCGGCGGAGATCCGGGGACTCTGGACCTTGGCCGACCCATCGGCGCCCAAACAGGAAGCGCCGAAGCCGCCCGGCCGACCGGTGGGTCGAAGACCGATCAGGACGAAATACTAACCACGAAGAACACGAAGAGACATGAAGTAAATCGAAAATCATAAATCATAAGGAGTTCATTATGAGTAAGAAGGATCAGTACAGTTTCCCGACCGTAAGCGTATGCCCGCGGTGCCGGGGGACCCAAACGCGGGCCGTCTCGACGCAGGGCCGGATCCAGTACCGCGTCTGTCAAGCGCCTGTATGCCGGCATCGGTACACGGTGACGGGGACGCTCGTAAAAATAAGCAAATCGAAAGAACGAAAGGAGCAAAACAATGGCCAAAAAACAAACAAGTCAGACCAGTCCGACAGGTCAGACAAGTCCGATCAATCTGTTGGCGAAGTATCCGGAGCTGCGCGACAAATTGATTGAAGCGCTTGGCACGGAGCACTTCATGGTGACGGTGCACTGCCAGCTCGTCAAACCGGGCACGCCTGGAGACTTGCAGCACTACCTCTTTCAATGCGCCTATCCGCCCGGCGATATCGTCGGCTCGCTCAAGCATATAGCGACCGTGCACGCGGCCAAAACCAACCCGGCGGCGGACGTCTCAGGCGTGAAAGGATGGATCTGACAAAAATTCTTTACAACGTTGTAAAGAATTTTCGTTTGGAAGCCAAAAAACGGCATTTTTTGCTTGTTTGGGGGCATTGAAAGTGGGCCAATAGAACCGAT
>Ga0153915_10000289_pt1 | contig 45839 bp, 92 predicted proteins | sample Opewatmetagenome_2_FD_107003 | JGI IMG/M metagenome (GOLD analysis project Ga0153915, IMG submission 107003) | Freshwater wetland microbial communities from Ohio, USA - Open water 3 Core 3 Depth 3 metaG | ecosystem: Environmental > Aquatic > Freshwater > Wetlands | place: USA: Ohio, Lake Erie...
GACCACGAGTCAGATGTGTTTGTTGTCGCCACTTGCAATGACCTGAGTAATCTTCCGACTGAATATACTAGGGCCGGTCGCTGGGATGGCATTTTCTTTATTGACTTGCCTCAAGCTCCAGAAAGAAAAGCCATCTTGGATATGTATGTCAAGAAATTCCTCAAGAGAGAACTTGATCCAAAAGAGAAAATTCCAAACATTGAGGGATTTACCGGTGCTGAAATTCGTCAGTTGGTGATTGAGGCCGCTTATTGCGGTGGGAATTTAGAGGAAGCAGCCAAGTTTGTTATTCCTCTGAGCAAGTCTGCTCCTGACCGCATTGATAAATTAAGGGCAGATGCAAAGGGCTATGTGCCTGCATCTTCTATTGTAAGTCGTCCTCTTGAACTGAGTGAATTGAAAGATTACTGTCGGGTGGTTCAACTGTAAATTCTTACAAAAGGAGGGTAAATGGGAAAAACATCACCACAAAAACCAGTGATTCGTTCATTGGAGAGAAATGAAATGACCAATCAACTGGAAGTAAGAGAAGTAGAACTGGCGGTCCCAAAATGGGGTTGGGAGTATCTACAAGAAAGGGCTGCTGCTTTGCATGATGGAGATTTAAACTCAGCAATAAATGAGGTTTTCTCCGCAGGCTTGCAAGCCTATGTTGATTTATCTACCATCAATATGGAACCAGCAAACAAACTACCTTGTTAAAGGAGGAAGAAAATGTCCCGATACAGTGAGACCGAAGTTGAATTTAATGACCGTGAATGTTTGATGGAATCACTTGAGGAGATGGGATTAACCTTCAAAGAGTACGCAGAATTGACCGAGTTGGAAGACTATCAAGGGCGTAAACGTCCTAACACCAAAGCCCATCTGATTGTGTCTCGGAACAACTGGAATGAGCCTGTCAATGATGTTGGCTTTGCCTGGAAAGAAGATGGCAAAGTTACAGCCTACATTGATGAATTTTTCAAGGGCCGAGATGCTAAAGGTAGATTCCTTCATCCCCTTTCTCAGAGATATGCGGAAAAGAAAGTCCGTAAAACTTCTGAGAGGATGCGCCTTCGAGTCTCTGGGGAAGAAACCCTTGAAGATGGAACTCGGCGCTTGCGCTTGAGAAGGTAGTATGTTCGGGGTAAATATAAAGCGTCAATGTGGTCATGAGGAACACGTCCAAATTTCAGTTGACCCAACCAAGCCATTGAAAGTGGCGATAGAGCAACAGGTCAAAGAACTGGAATTGGATGTTTGTTCTGACTGTGCGGCTCATTTGGAGCCTTCGGCTCATATTATCAAAAGACCAGAAATAAAAAGGGGAAAAATGTTTCTTTGGATAATAATTTTATCCTTTTTAATCCCAATTATTCTTTCGATAATGGAAGGATTAAAAGGAAAATAACAGGAGGGAAAATGACAGAAGAAATCTTGGTGGAAATTTCCCCCGAAGGGAAAGTCACAATGGATGCCAAGGGTTTTCATGGTAAACAATGTGAGGTGGTCATGAGTGAAATTGAACAAGCCCTTGGCGAGGTCTCAACTGTCAGGCTAAAACCTGAATATCATGAGAAGGTGGCCCATGGCGAACGGATTACGGGACGCTAACGAAGTCACCATTGACATTCACCCCGATGGAAAAGTTAGTACGCCTTGGCTGACCATCGAAGGAGAAAGAATTCTCAAATCTGTTGGGAAAGAACCAAAAGAATTTGAGAAAATCTCTAATTATTGTGGGTAATCCCTGAACGCAGAGAGGGCAATCGTCTAGGCGGTTGCCCTTTTTGTATTGAAGGATTACTTATAAAGGAGGAAACCATGATTGATAATTACCCAACTATATATGAAGGTTCTTACCGTAAATGGTGGTCTTTTTTAATAAGATTTCTTCCTTCAGTAATTAAAAAGAATTCGGACGGAACTTTTACTCGCTACAAAATTTTTGGGAGAAGATATTGGGTCTATGATGACCCTTATCCAAACACAAAAAGAAGAAAATAAAGGAGGATAAAATGTCAAGAGGTTATAATTTGCCTGACAATGTTTCTCCAAATGACCCCGAGGCCCCTTGGAACAAAGAAGAAAGGGAGGAGGAACTTACTCAAGACCTGTCTCAAAAGAAAATCATTAAGAAAGGACTGGAAAAAGGAACTTACTATAAGGTTTACACTGGCGGAGAGTTCTTTGCTTGGATGACCAGAAAACAATTCAGGGAATTTTTAGCCAACCTATAAGGAGGAAATCAAGATGGCGGATGACTTCCAAAAGAAATTTAATGACATGAAAGGGGAATTACTTCGGGACCTGGATGCATTCTATGATGATTGGTATAACAGAGTTAAGCAAGAACTCCTTCCTCAGGAAGGTGAGGACCTTGATTCTGCTGACTTTGTTCAAAGGCTCATGAAAGATTATGCACTAGGGAATATTGAAGAAATTCCTGGACTCCCTGTTATCCGCTTCTGTCCAAGATGCAAAGCAAGGCCAGTTGACCTTGAATGGATGGACTACGAGGAGGAACATTTCATTGAAAATGGTCAAGAATTTCTGAAACAAGGTGGTTCCTGCAAGTGTAAGGACCATGATGATTGGATTGTAACCTACAAACTTCTTCCAATTAAGATGGAGGAGAGATAAAGGAGAAAAAATTAATGAGTGAGGAATTCCCTACTATGGTAAAAAATAAAAAAGATGTCCTTTGCATGATGGAATTTATTATAACTGTCCTCTACTTTAGAGGATTTATTAATCTTAAAACTTATGATGGTGAACGGAAAAAAGTTTTTCGTAAATGGAATTTGAAATCAACCCAAAAGGAGGGAACTCATGGCAATCAAACAGTTTAACCGTGCGTCTTGCAGAGAAGTGGCGGAGAAGGTTTTGGCAGTATTGACGCCGGTGGCGGCTTCCTTTGGTCTCCATGTCAAGAAAAGCCCTGGCTCCTATACTGACAATACCTATACCATGAAGATTGAATTTAGCACCATTGATGAGGAAGGTATACCTAAAACTGGAATCAGGCGGGACTATATGTTCCATTGTGATTACTTTGGCCTAAAGCCAGAATGGCTTGACAAAGTTTTTATTCTGGACTCTACTGGAGAATCCTATAAGATTATCGGTTTAAAACCGAAAAGCCATAAATATCCAATTCTGGCAGAAGATGTCATAACCAAAAAAGTTTTCAAATTTCCGGCCGCTACAATAAAAAGGTTGCTCAAATGAAAGAAAAGGCCCAACAAATCATCAGTTTGGTAGAGGATGCTTGCTCTGAGATAGGCTATATCAATTGGGAGGAATTCAAATTGTCTGGGACCTGTCTTGGAGATAAGAAACTTGATGATAAAATTAAAGAAATGAAGGCGTCAGGAGTACAGGATATCGGCGGTGCTCTGGCGGATGACTTCTACAATGACCCAGATTTCTGTGAGGATATGCTGGGTGACCGAATCCATGATGAAGCTGAAGGTGAACCTAAGATTATTGTGGCTTTGGCAGAATCCATCAAGGAATTGAGTAGTAATCAGGCGATGAAAAAAGCCTGCGATAACATTATCAAGAGGTGGAAAAAATGAAATCCTACAATGTTTATACTGTCACCAAGACAGGTTTTTTCTGTGGTCATTGTGATACTCCTCTAACAGAGGAAGAAGCAAAAAAAGAAGCCTGTCCACAATGCGGTTCACATGTGGGATATAAAGCTATCCCAAAAAACAAGTGGCCAAAAAAGGAGGAAAATCATGAGTGAAAAAGACCAAATCTGTGATGATTGCAAGGATGTAATCCTTCTCCATCAAGGAGATGCTATCCGAATCCAATATGGTTACTTCAATAAATTTAAAGAATTTGTCCCTCTGGGAAGGATTGAGGTCCTGCACGAAAACTGTTACAACAAAAAGAAAGCCTTAGCTTTGGTGATGGAAGAATGTATTAAACAAATCAGTAATTTTCCTTTAGTGGAAGCATCGGAGAAAATAATTCAACAAATAGCGGAAGCTGTAAGGAGAGTATGATGAATACCAAAGTTAAGAGGTTGCTTTCTGCTTTGGCGGTAGTCATGAAAGACGAAAGTCCTGCCTTGATTGAGGAAGTTCATAAGGTCATCAATGATGAAAGGGATGGCTACAATTTCGATTTCAAAGCCGAAGTGGATTATTTCAAATCTTTTATCGAAGGAGGATATAATGACAGAGGATAAAACTGAAGGGATAAGACGGTGCTTGGTTCAAGCAATCAACTCTGGTGAATTGCTGCCGGAAGGAAAAGAATGGTCAACCGATGAATTAACTCAAGAATTTGAAGTCCTCGGTTTTATGGCTCCTTTTGTAGTAGTCCGCCATCGGATTACAGGAAAGAAAGGTTCATTGATGTTTCGGCATTCACCAAGAACGTATTTTGGTTGGAAGGAAGATTAACCATGCTAAAACTAAGACTAAAATCCACATTCGGAAATGTAAAACTAACTCGGGTGGATGACTTTTATTTATGGATAATTGACCCCAAAGACCCTAAACAAGAAGAAATTCCCATCCGTAAAACAGATGTGGAGTCCATTGGGGTAAACAAAAAGACACCTGAAGATAAAGCAAAAGGAGAAGTAGGAGATATTAACAACTATATTGGTCAAGAAATGACCATCAATCTTCTTTATGAGATGGGGACAATAAAATATGACTGAAAAACAAGGAAAGCCAAAAAACGAGGTCATTGCCCAGGTAACTGTGAACGTTGAGAAAGTTCATCCTAATATTTTATATCTATGGCAGGAATGGGGCACAACTAAATTGGATGATGGAACCCTAATAGTATTGGGTTCGGTCATTCCAGATGGAAGCCTTTATATCTTTGCAAGAGATGAAAACAAAGAGAAGGAAAGGTATCATGTCTCTATGCTTGATTTGGCCCGGAAAGTTCTAGAAATGATTCAAGAAAAAAGAAAGGAGAAAAAATGACTAAAGAATACCGAGATAAATCAACCTCTGACCTAATCAAGATAAGAAATTCCTATCTTGAATGTGTCAATGATGTAACCAATCCCACCGGCGTCATGATTATCCGGGAGTTGTCAGATATTGATGCCGAGTTGGAGAGGCGGGCATTAATGGTGGCGGTTGAGTTTGAAAATATCCCCCAAGAAGAATTGGAGGCTGCCGCTGAGTTTTACGACAAGATAATGGTGGAAGGTAAAGATTTCTATAAAGGCAAGAAATTAATGCCTGGCCAAGATTAGGAGGGAAAGATATGCATGGATTTCCAGCCTTTCTAGTAATCTCAGAGGATGCTCGGCAATTATATAAAATCTTCCGTAGAAAGGATGAAAAGCAAACAGTGGAGGAATTGGAGGCAGAAGCTAAAGCCTATAAAGATAAGTTGAAGGAAGAAAATAATATTAATGCCGTAGTGGTTTGGATATAGGAGGAATAATGAATACCAAATACAACACCATCAGGCAAGTCAGGATAACCTCCCCCATGTCGGAGCGGGAAGAAGTCTTCAACTGGATATTGAAAAATCGCTATTCCATAAGAATGGCGGGGCCAAAATCAATCGGGCCTGGAAGGGTAGATGTAACTAGGCTTGTAGTTGTTGCGGAGAAAAAAATATAAGGAGGATGAGAAATGGCTAAGCACCGATATGCAACTATTTGGTATGGTAGCGAGGACAGATGGTTTGTGTTCTTTTCAGATAGCAGAGAAAAGATGGATTCCTGCCACCATGACCTCCGTTCTGAGTTCAAGACCGAACAGGAGGCAGTTGATTGTGCCTACAAATGGATTAAGCCAAAACAGGGTAAGATTAACTTACTTTCGGGTACCCACTTGAGGCCGGTATGGACTCCAATAAAAGGATAAAGCCATGAAAGTTGTCTTTGACCCTGTAATAAATTCTTGGTGGGTAAAAAACTTTAAAAACGAAATCATAAATGGCCCTTTCAATACCAGCCAAGAAGCTCAACTTTGCTTGGTCAAACTCCAACTCAGTAGGAAAAATAAAGAGGAAAGTCCTCCCACAAAACTAGAAATAGATCCAAATGAATCTACTTACCTACGACTCAGGATTTTGGTAAATGGCATCCTCAGTGGTGATGTAAAGCCCGGGTTGGTCTCTGAAAAGGCCGTGGAAGTGCTGACAAGCTTTGAAGCTTTCCTATCTGCAAAAGGAAGGATGACCGAAAAGCAATTAAAATGTTGTAAGGATTTGCTTTTCAAATACAAGGACATCATCACTTCTCTTATTAAAGAAGGGAAAATCCCAATGCCAGATACCAGACCGGTGTCTGTGCAAAAAGCTGAAGCATTAAAGCCGGGATATGGCAAACCAATTGAAGACCATCGCAAGTATGAAAGGATTGCAGATTTGGAAGAACCCAAAAAATCAACCCCACGTGAACGACTAATCAAAAAGGAGGAGGACAAATGACAGAAAACTGGAATAATATTTTTAAAGTGGAAAATTATATAAAGAATTTCATCCCGAAGGGTTGGAAAGAACCAATAGGTAAAGTAATGTTTATTCCAATAATATTAGCAACCGAAATTGAGGGAATCCTTCAAGGAAATTATCCAACAAGATTTAATAAACCCCCAATAAAATGGGCCTTGGATTCTTACAGAAAGAAAAAGGAGGAGGAATAATATGAGAAGTTTGTATGAGGTTATTGACCAAATAATAAAAGAAATTCCTAAAAAGGAAGAAGGTTTCATCATCTCATTAAAATCTAGGCGTGAATCTGCTCTTTATACTGCACCGGAAGTAATGTCATTAAGATGGGGTGAAGTCTCCACTATCCTGGGTATTTATCTTCCCAAAAAATTAACTGAAGATTGGCATTTCAAAGTGGTATCAATCTTCTCTACCATTCCAGAGGAAGATTTAAGACAACAATCCAAAGGAGGAAAATAAAAATATGCCAATCTTTAAAGAATTACCTAACAATAAACCATTCTTTCATCCGAAATGTGGGCATCATAGGATTGTAATCCTTCCATTTAATAATCAAGGTGATTATAGAATTGAACTTTCCACCCATTTACTTTGGAAAGGGGCCACTTTAAATGAATTTCCTTGTTTAACAAATATCTTATCCCTTTGTCCCATTTGTACTGCTATTCTGACTATGGATGATTTTGATAAAAAAACCTATAAACCGAGAAGAAGGGTTATTTATAATGTAATTAATACATATAACCCCGTAAAGAAAGTCCAATTATGGGTTGCATCACACTTTTTTACCCAACGAAATTTTGAAAAACTTAATATAGACCTATCAGTACCAACCTTAATTTCTTTTTCTCTTATTAAAAAAGGTCCCGTAATAGACTACCTTGATTTTAAGGTAGAAAAAAGTAATATTGTTGTCCCAAAAAAGCTTTTACATCAAGTAATCAATCCGATAAACTATCTCCACTTTCCTACTTATGAAGAAATGGAGGAAGCTTTCAATTCAATATATCAGGCAGTTAAACCAATTGAAGATAACCCAACAAAAATTGAACCTATAATCTATCCTCATCGAGATTACAAAAGAATTGTTGACCTTGATGAGAAATAAAAAGGAGGAAATATGAAAAAGAAAATGATTGATTACATTCATCCGGTGATTACCCACCCTGGGGTAATTCTTGCTGTAGGTTCTTTCATAGCCCTAATTTTACTTGCATTGGATAAAGGATAAATCATGAGCCGACTAAAAAGGAGAGTGACTTTTCCCACTTTTCAATCTTTATTAGAACAACAGACCACCCGGGAAGATAAAAAAGACACCTCCCGAATGGATTCTCAGTTGTCCTTCCGGATGGAAGAAAACGAATCCAAAATTCCTGAAAAGCCTACATTGGCGGTAGACCAGGAAAGACTGTCCTTGGCGGTCAGGAACATTTTGGTTCCAATGCGTTGGCCTGATTATGACACAATCATTAAAGTTCCGGCCATAATAAATTGGGTTAGACCTATTAATGAATATGAATATGAAGCAGGAATAACCTTTCTTGGCAAATATCCTTATAGTCCAGATTGTTCTTCAATTTGGAAAATGAGAAAGATAGGAGATAAGTTTATTCCTATCCATGATTTATTAAATCATTAAAGGAGGAAAATTATGAGCAAAATCAGAGTACCATCCGATGAACAGGTTTTAAAAAATCCTGATTTACAAATGATTTATAAACTTCTGGAAATGGTCAGGAATTACATGAAACAAAATTATCCGGACGTAACCCACATTGCTGGATTCCGACTTCCAAAGGAGGATTAAAAGATGGAAAAGATTGATGGTCGTACCATCAAACAATCACTTGACGATTTAATGTCCTATTATAAGAGTAGAAATACTCAATTAACAGAAAGGACTATCAAAAACAAGGAATTCCATTTTAAGTATCTATCTAAGTTTTTTCCTAATCCGATAAAGGATATCACCACTCAACAAATTGAGGAATATGCTAAGGAAAAACTAAAAAAGGTCAATAGAAATACAGTCAAAATGGATTTACTGGCATTGGAAGATTGTTTCATTGTCTTGAATCTAATAAAGAATTACAATGAAAGTCCTGTCTATCCTGTTCTTAATTCCCTCAGAGAACGGTCAAATCTTTTAAGAAGGGGATTTCCTCACAACAGAAAGGTAAGTTCTGGTCATGTCTCCCCAAGAACTGGGTCATTCTTCCCCCCTCCGGGGGAATTGATTCCAGAGGAATCAAAGACAGGGAAAATAAATTCTGTTATTTCAGAACCTGAACCCAAAAATCCAATTGACGATTACTTCACTGTGACTAGGGAATGGGCTGCATTGCTTGGAGCAACAGGCTTTTCTTTCTCTTGTCAAGGCAATACTCTGACAATAATCTTATCTGGAATTAAATGTGAAGGAATAGAATAAAAAATTTAAAAGGAGGAAATTCAATGACTTTACAAGACTTAATTGACCGAATAAATATGTACCGAAGTAAATTAAATTTACCTCCCATCTTTGTTCATTCTCGTCCTTCTTCTTTAGGAAGCGGGACTACTTTAGAAATAAGATGTGGAGAAAAATCTCAAATGGGATACCTTACCTCGAAAGAGATTGTTATGAACAGCCGCCTGCTGGCAAAATCAACTAATGGCGGTGCATTAAATTGGTTCTTAAAAGGAATGCTTACTGCATTCCAATCGGAAGCTGTTCCTTCTATTAGCAATTTCAATTCTCAAATTGCTAATATTACTCGGAGCAACTATACCCGAACTGTGGAGGATTAAATGGAAAAAGAAAAAGATAAAACAAAACATTCAATTACTGAAGAGGATTTAGTAATGCTTGAGAAAGCAGCCTCCTTAAAAATATTAACCCCTTTTGAGGAGTCACTCATTAATGACAGAATTGGTTCCTTCAAACAATTTGGGTTCAAATGTGTCATAACTGAGTCACAAAGAAATATAATAAAGGATTTGGCGGAGCGATATAACTCTGCCCATTTGAAAACATCGGGCGAGGGTGGTAACTACTAATGGAAGATATTCATTATGATATTCCATTTTTCTATCACAAACCATGCCCAAATCATGAACCAACAAAGTGTTCTTACCATGGAGCAATAATGGAACCGCTCCACAAGAATTTCGACTCCCGAAAACCAGTAATTGGTTTAAAATGTTGTGCTTGCCAAAAGGTTTGGCTATTAAAGGAGAAGAAAAAATGAGAACTATTATAGCGGGTTCAAGAAATGTGAATGCTTATGAGGCCGTGAAAGAAGCGATTAAGGAATCCGGCTTTGAAATCACTATGATTATCTCTGGCGGTGCTAAAGGTGTTGACCGTCTTGGGGAAAGGTTTGCTATCGAAAATAGTATTCCTTTTCAAAGATTCCTGCCTGATTGGTCAAAGTATGGAAAGGCAGCAGGTCCTGTTCGGAATGCCGAAATGGCTAAAAATGCTGATGCTTTAATTGCTATCTGGAACGGAAGCAGTAAAGGAACAAAGAACATGATTAAAACGGCCAGCAAATATGGGTTAAAAACCTATGTATATCAATTGAAGGATATTTTCTAATTAAAAGGAGGAGAAAACATGGAAATAACCGTCACCATAAATAATTGTCATGATTGCCGACATCTAGATCATTCAGGTTCTTACACCCCCGGAGGAGCTAAGTGGATTTGTGGTCACCCATATGCAGTAAACGCTGTGACCAAAGCTAAAAAACTTCACATATATTCCAAAGAGGAAATGGTGAAGGTCAATGACCCAAAGACCCCGGAACAGGAAAGGGATAAACTGTTAGACAGATGGCACTGGAAGCACAGAGTCCTTCCTGATGAAGGAAAAACAATCCCGGATTGGTGCCCACTAAAACAAAGAAAGCCTTACTAAAAGGAGGATTAATTATGGAAATCTTTCTGAAAAAATGCCCAGTTTGTGGTAAAGATCATCGCAGTTTTAAACAGGTCATGCGTTGTTTCAACCCACTTAAACATCTTTTTGAATGGATATCAGAAAAACACCCAAATTCCCTCACTTTTAATAAGATAAATACTTCTTATCAAGAAATGAAAACCTATATGTACAATAGGTTTGGGTGCGAAAAATGATGAACATTCTTAGTGTGGATTGGGACTTCTTTTTTCCTGATGTGATTCCTCTTGATTGGGGACACAAGGAATCTCCTTTATTCATTGAAAGCCTCTGGCCGATAAGAGCAGGGAATAGAAACCTTCTTACCAAAGAAAAGGCTATTGATACTATTTTGCCAGATAAAAACCTACTCAATGGCTTTTGGGAAAGGGTAATATATCAGCCAGGATTAGTCTATTCTCTAATAATTACTGAATCTCATGCTGATATATCCATTATCTTGAAAGAGGATAAGAAAAATGTGGTGGTAAACTTTGACCAGCACCATGACATTCTCTATAGAGGAAGAACAATTCCTAAAGGAGATATACCTGATTGTGATTATTGGGCCGGCTGGGGAATAAAGTATGGTTATATCAAAGAACTTCATCAATTCTATCCTGAATGGAGAAAACAAAATCCAGAATCCTCTGACGTAAATAATCTTCTCCCGGAACTTAATACCAAAAGAAAACATAAAATCACTGTAAATTATGGCCTTTCTAGTAACTATCTCCCAAAGATATTTGGAGTTGTTTTTATCTGCCGTAGTGGGGCATGGACTCCCTCTTGGTGTGATGATAAATGGTTAGAATTTATTTCTTGGTGGAAAAAGTTTCCCTCTATTTGGGACAACAAAATCATTTTGCCCTATGTCCTACAAGAAAGAAAACCTAACCTTGAAGAGGCTATCGAACTTTCTAAACAATGGGACAAACAATATGAGGAGGTAATGAAATGGAACCAGAGGAGCTAAAAAAATTACCGAAATGGGCGCAAGAAAAGATTCAAAAACTTCTCCTTCATAATCGACACCTAAGGGTGTTGAACAATACCCTCAGAAAAGAGCATCCTGAAAGTAATACGGCGGCTCAAATTGAAGGTTACCCTAAATATCAGGTTATGTATCTCCCTGATTCAACAAGGGTACTTTTTAAAGGAAAAGGGGTTGAAGTGGAAGTATTCGTAGACCTGGATGGAATCGTCCGAGTTGCAATTGAAGATGGCATAATCTTGCCTTGGGCAAGAAATGTTATCTATGTAACTGACCGACATAATACTTCAAATAAATAAGGAGGAACCTAAATGATTCTATGTACCGATTGTTGTGAGGAAATTAACGGCAAAAATGCAATCCAATCCACTACAATTCATGGAAATTGTCAAGTTTGTGGAGATAGGTTTGGTAAATTAACCATCTATCTGGAAAAACTTCGCACCAGAAAAGTGGATACAGCCAGGACCATCATGGACAATATGAAACATTGGAATAAACATCTTTTATCTAAAGATGAAGAAGGGGAAGCAACTTTTTTATTTGAAGTTCCTGAGGATAAGTTAAAACCAGAAGTGAAAAAGGTTGTGCATTTAAGATTTGGACCCAAGAATGTTCGATGCCTCTATGCTATAAAGACTAGGAGAGGTATTGAATTTGTTCATGGATTTCACCATGATGAATTTTGTCCTGCGGTGCGGTCTACTCAACTAAAACGTCGGATAAAAAAGTGAAAATAATCATTGACATTTATCAAAAAAGAGAAGTAAAATATATTTAATCAGAAAGGAGACCGACGTTATGAGCATAACTAAATATGATGCTTTTATTAATAAAATTATACAAAGGTTCTTAAATATCACTTATATTGACCCTTCTCTAACAATTGATGATTTATGGGGAGAGGCTTACGAAATCTATGCAAAACTATTAAACACCTCCCTTTCTTGTGAATTCATTACTGCCCTCGGAAGACAAATAGAACAGAGGTTTATGGATATGTACAGAATAGCTAAACGATTGGATTCTCACCTTGACCGAGACCAATTCATTGAAGACTTTGCTTCCAGAAAGGTTGTATTTTCCAGGATTCAATTCTCTGAACTTCCTCCACATTTAAAACAATTAGTTCAGAAAATCTATAGTAATCCGGAAGAAATAGGCAGAGCAATTCCTGGGCCAGGGATTAATAAGACAGAATTGATTAAATATTTAACCAAAGAACTCGGATGGCAAAGAAAAACCGCTATTAATTTTACTGCTCAGATTCATCACACGTCAAGAAAAACCGCCTCTAGAAACGCTCTCACCGCACAAATTTAGCACAATAAATCGCAAGTCTCATCGTATAATAAAACAGACAGTCAATCTTTGTTCATGGAGGATTAAAAGATGTTCCATGGTTTTACTTGGTTTGGTGTACCACTTGAGATTTATCTTCGAGTAGGTGAAGTTACCTTTATTCTTATCATTATAGGTTTATTGATTCGGTCAATGTGTCAATTAAGAAATGTATCCAAAAGTCTCAAAGAAATGTTAAAAGGAGGAAGAAGACATGACCGAAATGGTTCCGGTAATCTCAAGTAATATTGAATCTATTGGTTATGACCATGAGAAAGAAGAACTCCATATTAAATTCAAAGGAGGGAAGACCTATATGTATAAAAAGGTTCCCATTTCTCTCTACGAGGAACTTATCTCAGCAGCATCCATTGGAAAGTTTTTTGCTGCGAATATAAGAGACCACTTTAATTGGGAAATTCTCCTATAAAACCATGAAAATTTATGTCGCTTCGCCAATAATCTCTAGAGTAACCTCTGGAGATTGGAGAATCTTAACTCCTATCCTTTCTTATAAAAAATCAGTTTGGTACCAAGGCCAATATCAAAAAAAGGAAAAGGTTGTTGATAAACCTGTCATTGACAAATCGGGAAGATTCTTAACTGGATTCATTCCACGAATTAAAGAATTTTGTGAGAAGCATAAGATTCCTTTGGAAATAGAATATGGGTTTGAACAAGGTATTTTTCATCTTCCACCCTTCCTCCCTGGAATAGAACTCCATGACTATCAAAAAAATGCTATCAAACAAACACTTTATAAGGGGAGAGGGATAATTCATGCACCTACAGGTAGTGGAAAAACTATAATAGCAGGGGCTTTAATTAACTGTCTAACTATATATAAAATAATTTTTATCGTCCATACCAAAGACCTTTTAAATCAAACCCAAGATGAATTTAATAAATGGTTTCCAGGTAAAATAGGAATCATTGGTTCTGGAATACTAGAGCCTAATCAAATTACTATCGCCATGATTCAGACCTTAAATCGTCTTGGTCCTACTGAATTTGATTCTATTCCCCATGTAGTTATAGTGGATGAAGCCCATCATATATCCAAATTTGATGGAAGCTATGACAAAGTTTTATATAGATATATAAATGCCCCATGGAGATTTGGCTTGACAGCAACCCTTGGTTATCTTCCGGAAGCGCAACTTGCAGCCGAAGGACACCTGGGTCCTGTCATTGCAGAGGTCCAGATGGATGAATTAGTTGATTTAGGTTTCCTTGCTAAACCTAAATTGAGATTAATTAAAATCACTCGAAACCCCCATTTTAGAACCATCAAAAAATATCCCGACCTTTACCAAGCAGCTATTGTAGAGAATAAAATTCGGAATAAGAGAATCCTGGAATGTGCTAAAGAATTTTTTGACCAAGGGCTTTCCTCTTTAATTCTAGTTGTCCGAGTAGAGCATGGTCATATTCTTGAATCTATGGCTAATAACATGTTCCCGGAATTAAAATTAAAATATGTTCATGGCGGTTCGGAGGATGAAGATAGAGAGGCTGTAAGAAAAGGATTAACCTCAGGGGAAATGAAAGTGGCGGTCGCCACCGTTATTTTTAATGAAGGGGTGAATATTCCTCCCCTCGGTGCAGTAATTAATGCTGCTGGCGGTAAGAGTGAAATTGCTGTCCTCCAAAAGATTGGAAGAGGATTAAGAGTTACAAACAATAAAAAAGAAGTAATTTTGGTTGATTTCTTTGATAATTCACACAACTTTCTAATCTCTCACTTTGGTGAAAGATTGTGTCTTTATTTCGATCAAGGCTGGCTAAAGTAACATTAAATAAGGTTGTCTTTTTATTTCTTCCCCTTCTTAATTTTTACTTGACTCATTACTATCGTCTAAAGTAATATCACAAATGTTTTCTTATAACATTAAGCTCATATAAGTAACTTCATCTATGATACCAATAGCATTTGATGTCATTTCTTATCTGAATAGTAAGAACATTATTTATCTTAATTCTGGTAAGAACATCTCTGAAGGATGGATTGGGATAAATTGTCCTTATCCCATCTGTCCTGACCCCTCCTTCCATTGTGGTATAAATCTCCAAAGTAAAGCACATTATTGTTGGATTTGTGGGAATAAAGGAAACCCAATAAAACTTGTAAGGACAATAGAAAAATGTTCTTGGAATCAAGCAGGGGAAATTGTAGAACAATTCCAAGACTTTAATTTAATTCCGGAACAAGAACAAGATTTAGTCATTTCAAGAAGGATGCAATGGCCTAAAGAATTTGAAAAAATAACTCCGGACAACATTCCAAAATTAGTCTCCGACTATTTGATAGAACGCAATTTTGACCCGGAATTGTCAATTAAAAGACATTCTTTATTTTATCCGGGAATAAAAGGAGATTATAAATATCGTTTGATTATCCCGATAACTTCACGAGGAAAGATAGTCAACTTCACAGCCAGGGCACTCTCCAATAGAAATCCTCTCCCTTATAAAAACTGTCCAAACGAAAAGGCCGAAATTGATATAAACGACCTTCTTTATGGTTATGATGACCTCCCTTCCGGGTCACCAATTGTCATAGTTGAAGGTGTCTTTGACCAGTGGCGGTTAGGAATAGGATCGGTTTCCATCTTTAAAAGTGAACTTACCCCTACCCAAACCAACCTCCTTAGAGAAAAGAACCCCACCAAGGTATTCATCCTTCTTGATGAAGATACTCTTGAAAAAGAAAAACCTGAAAAGGTCGCCAATAAAATCTGGTTTGCTCCCACTGAAATAATTGAAATAGGTATTCCCGACCCTGCTCTTCTTCCACCTTCTGATGCTTCTTATTTAATGAGGGAGTTATGCGGCTGAAAAGACGAGTGGTAAATAAAGATATTGAGAAGCAAGTCCTCATAGGACTGATAACCAGCGATAAAATAAACCATTCATTAAAACTACTGCTTGAACCGAAACTCTTTCAATTAAATGTAGGGCAAACTGTCTCGAAATGGATAAAGGAATATTATGCCCTTTACAATCGTGCGCCGAAGAAAGACATTCAGGAAATATATCTATCAGAGAAAACCAATCTAAATGAGGAAGACTCCCAAGATATTTCTGAATTTTTACAAAGTCTTTCCCAACAATATCTGGATAACCCACCAAATGAAGATTACCTATTAAATCAAGCAAATCTCTATCTGAAAAAACAAAGTTTACTGGCAGGAATAAAGGAAGCTGACTTCTTATTGACAAACTCTAACGGGGACCTTTCAGCCCTTAGTGCTGCTGAAGCGGCATTAGCCAAATACAAAAAAGCTACAGTTGAAACCCTTCAAGCCTTAAATCCTTTTGACTCAAAAAATATTATTTCTTCCATAGAAGAGGATGAAAGCCCCCTTCTTGTCTTAAGGGGAGTTCTTGGAAAATTTGTAGGCCCAATACATAGAGGATATCTTATAGGATTAATGGGGAGAATGAAGATTGGAAAGACCTTTTATGTCCAACAAATAGTTACTGATACAGTGGAAAACAGGTTAAGAACAGTTTTTGTCTCTTTGGAAATGCCTTGGAAGAAAATGGTAAAAAGATATTGGCAGCAAATTGGTTGCTTTGGAAAAGTAGATGGTATCTATGAATTTCCAATATTTGATTGCCAAAGAAACCAAGCCAACAAGTGTGATAAATCAGAACGTAAATGTCATGTCAAAAAAGGAGAAGAAGGATATGAAGCTTGCTATTCATGCAGAGAGGGAAAAGATGGATTAGTTTTAATTACTGATTTAATAAAAGTAGAAAGACCAGGAATAACCTCTAAAAAAGTTCTCAAAGTTGCTAAAAATTTTGCTTTACATTACGGAAAACACAATTTAAGATTTTTATCCTATCCTGCCTTTTCTGCCAACCTATCCCAAATAATGAATGATATTGATTCTTTGGAATGGCGAGAGGGCTTTATTCCAGATGTTATTGTCATTGATTATCCAGGGATTTTAGCAGAAGAAAAAAATCAAGGTCTGAATAAAGAATATGTCACTATCGGAGAAACATGGAAGACACTCAAAAGGATTGCTGAAGAACGGCAAGTTGCAATGTTTTGTCCCATTCAAACAGATAGAAGTGGTACTGAAGCCACCCATTTGAGAATGAAAAACACGGCTGGATATATCCAGATTATTGCTCACCTTGATAAGTGTATAACACTCAATCAAACTGAATCTGACTATGACAAAAGAATAGTAAGAATAGGCAAAATCGCTGATAGATGGGACGATGCAAACCTATCAAGGGAAATAAAAGCTTTAACTCAATTACAATGTGGGCAGCCTCTAATTGATGGAATCATAGTTAGAAGGGAGAAGGAAGAGAAAAAAAGAAGATAACCTCTTCCATAAAAAGTTTACAAGATAATTTTTAGGGTATCAGAAAAAGACAAAAAATTGAAAAGTGAATTTTCTAATAAAAAAGATAACAATTTCAATCAGTTAAATATCAACAATGTTAATTCAAAATAATTTTGGGTGTAAAAAACCATCCAAAACCAATTAGATGACAAAGATGACAAAAACCATGATTAACTTTAATAATCCAATCCTTTTCCTTCAATTAGTTAAAAGTGTACTATTTTTATTGGAATGAACATTAAAAAAATCGGTTAGGTATACAGAATTATAACCTAACCGATTTTAAATTGACACTAAAAAATGAAATTCACTATTCATCAATGTTTTCTATCGGTCGATTAGGTTATGAGCAAAATCACAGTAATATATTCTAGTCAGTTTAATTATAGTTCAGTTCTGAATAGAAGTGGTCTCTTTTACTTCGTAAAAGAAGCCCACAGCCAGGACTTTTGAGTCCTGGCATTAAAATCCCTTTAAAGGTTTTTTGGAGACAAAATAGTGCGAACAACCAATAAGCCGGAAATTCTTTTGTCATTCCTAATTCAGAATGAAGAAAAGGTTTTTTGCTATAAAGAACTATCAACGGTTTTTGCTTGTTCCACATGGACAATAATTCAAACCATAAAAAAGTTAAAGAAAAAAGGTTTGCTTGTTATTCCAGATAGTCTTGACAATAGAAAAAGGAAACTTATTGTTCCGGAGGAAATTAAAATGGCTCGTTTGCGTAAACGTGAAATCATCACTCCAAAAATTGATAGGGAAGAATTAAATTCCAGTTTACGAAGGTCAATGTATCATAAAGACAGAAAAGAAAGAAGTAAGACAGACTATATCCGAATAGATAATCCAATTATGGAAATTATCCAATTCTGGAATTCCCATGAATGCCTACAGAAAATCAGGGTTCCGGATGAAAAATTACCAGGAAATATCTATAATAACCCAACTCAAACTTTGACTGAGACGGTTTTTACAATTAGGCGTTTATTAAGCGGAAAACTATTAACAGATTGCACAATCAAAGAGATAAGAAGGAAAAACCGAGAATTTACTGTGGAGGAAGTGAAAGAATCTATCAAGAACTATTTACTGGCTTCTTGTGATACCAACTATGAACCAATTGACAAACAATTCTTAACAGTTCCAAGAACTCCCGCCAGATTCATTGAAAATTTCAAGTTTGCTAGAACCAATATGTATAGGAGTTTATTTCTTTACTTTCTGGAAAATCCACCAAAACTTACACCGGCTGCCAGAGCCAGAGAACCGATGTCTGTAATTGAAGACGGAAAGGAACGTGAATGGGTTGAGGAAATAACCACATATCTAATTACCATGTATGAGAAAGCATTTGGGAAAGAGGAAAAACAAGGAATCCTGGAAAATGCTGCAATCAAACTATATGATTTTGCTGAAGAACATGGCGGAGTTTATGTTTCGCTTGAAAGCGGATTGGAAACATGGCCTTATTGGGTAATTAAGGCATTAGAATGGAAAAAAGAGACAAGCCAAGGCAAATTTAAAGTGAAATCTTGGACCTTACTTCAGGATTGGTTCTATCAGGATATATTGATTCCTTATATACATTATATTCAAGCAGACCATACCATTGATTGGCCTGAGACTGAGAATGCATCAAGTTGATAATTTCAGAGCGGCTACGGGGCTATAATTTGCTCTGAGCCCCGCAGATTTTTTCACTTGAAAGACAGTTTGAACTAAAAAATTGAGTTGTCTATCGTATAATGAGATAAGAGCATAGGTACAACAATGTTGAGACTTGATAGAATCGTCCTTTCTCGTTTTTTATTTAATGGTGAGCCAATTTATTCTTATGACCCAAAAGAGATATTGGAAACAATTCTTATCTCCTCTCCTAATATTCATTTTTGGTCTTATGAAGCTCTAAAAGATTACATAATTGGAACTTTTCAGATGATTCATGAATTTGGGAAACAAGTAAAAGAGGAAATCAAATTATCTGGTTCCTCATCCTTTGGAGAAGTCTCAAGAAAATTCACCACATTCTCTTCCTGGTCATCTAAGGCTATTCGTTTTCTTCCTAAAAGTCGGGAAAGATTAATTTATTTTGTTTACGATATTATCATGTCTTGTGAAGGAAATGGTTTATTGCCGGGTTTCGGCATGAGCAATAAACACAAAGACACCATTCCTGGGAATCCAGAAAAGGTTTCTATCTATGATTTGCCTCATGAAATTCCGGTTAAAGGGGGAGGAGATGTCGATTCATTGGGATAAACTGTTACATAACGGATATGAAAGTGTAACTGAGATGTTAACCAAAATGCATTGGGAAGAAAATTTGACCATAGAAGAAATGCACATGAAGCTTGGGGTAAGTCATTCTACTTTGAAGAAGAAAATTAAAGAACTTGATATAAAAATGAAGCCTCCAGGCGGAAAACCTTTCAGTAAACAAGGAAAAAAAGGGAGAACAAACCATGTCAGTAATTACTGTTTGTAAAAGATTTACTTTTGGGGCTTCCCATTTTCTTCCAGATTATGATGGTCCTTGCGCTAACATGCATGGTCATAATTTTGCCTTAGAAATAGAAGTTGGTTTAAAAGCATTGGGATGGGGTCAATCTCGCACAAAGCGTAATATGGTTATAGATTTTAAAGAATTAAAAAAAATAGTAGAGGCCAATATCATTGATAAAGTGGATCATACTGTGTTGAATGAGGTCTTCCCTGATATGGTTCCTACTGCCGAGAATCTTATCTTTCGTTTCTTATCCATCTTAAAAGGAAAATTTCAAAAACACGGTTGTTGGATAATGAGAATGAAATTACATGAAACCGAAAGCTCTTTTGCAGAATGGAGGGAAATATCATGAGTAAGGTTCATGAACTTAAAACCGATCCAGAAGTATTTCAGGCAAATCTCGATGGAAGAAAGCCTTATGAAATTCGTTTTGACGACCGCGGTTACGAGGTTGGGGATATTTTAATTTTACGAGAAACAGAATTTACCGGTGAAGAAATGAATGAGACTGGCAAACCTTTAGTTTATACCGGTAGAAGAAAAGAATTGGATGTCCGTTATATCCTTCGTGGCCCCATTTATGGTTTGGCAGAAGGATGGGTAATAATGTCTTAAAGAGAGGGGGAGAAAGTGAGAAGAAAGGCCCTTTATTTCCATGAGACTGACATGTTTAAGAAATGGATGGATAGTAAAGGATATATTTGGCCGTCGAAAATAATCGCTCAAGAGAACATGGTGGCCGAGTTTATGAAGGAAGGGCTTGAGAAGGCGACGATTGAAAAGGAGAAAGTATGAGACTTGCAGAAATCTTTTTGGGTTTTGATGGTGAAGTGAATCATTGGGGACAAGGAATACCCTCTGTATTTATTCGATTTGCTGGATGTAATTTATCCTGTTCATACTGTGACACCAAACAATATCAACCCCTCCAATCAGGCGAAAGCATTTCTGTTCAAGAGGTCTTCCGTAAGGTAAAATCAATCGAGAAAGCCCATCTTAATGAAGCCAGTTTTAAAAAAGTTACTATTACTGGCGGTGAACCTTTGCTACAATACTTTAAATTTTGGGAACTGGTAAAGTTACTTGACCAAGATAATTGGCATATTAGTGTTGAAACTAATGGTAGTATGCCTTTCCTCTCTCCAAATTGTGATTTAAGAGAAGAATCCTTAATTGATTGTTTTATTGTTGACTATAAACTGTCAAGTTCCGGCATGTCAGAACATACGATGCCATACGATTTTTATGGTTATCTTGGTCATACAGATTTTATAAAGTTTGTCATTTTGAGTAGAGAGGATATAGAAACTGCTATAAAAATCCAAAAAATTATCCAAGAAGAAACCGGCTGTGAAGCCACATTTGCCTATTCTCCATGTTGGGATAGATTTGATGTAAAATATTTGGCAGAGGCATTGTTGGAATCTGACGGAGATATTTTAGGAAATTGTATTATTAATTATCAACTTCATAAGATTTGGGGAGACCCCGAAAAGATAAAAAAAGAAAAAAGTGTAAAATTAATGTGATTTTCTGGATAAAAAACTGTCTCCTGTATCGTATAATGTGATAAGCGAGACATTCGCAGACTCACATTACAAAAGGAGGCTAACATGACAGAAGAAGAAAAGAAAGTAGAGGCGGCAATGGGAGAAGGGGCTACTCCAGCTCCCACAGGGACTTCAGTTTCTTGGGATGATTTTCTTGCAGCTTGCAAGGAAATGGGCATTGAATTTGTAGAAGGGAAAACCGTTCTACAAATGAAGGAAGACTTCTTGGGTCTTCTGGACAAAATCGCTCCTGATTCTCCAGAAGAGGAAGCTCTTTCTGAATTGGTTGTCAATGTCCAGGTAGCTCTGGCGGATGGGGCAGCCATCATCGGTTCTCCGGAGGACAAAGCTCCCGCGGGTAAAGGCAAGAAAAAGAAAGAAAAGAAAGCGAAGGAGCCCAAACCCAAGAAAGAACCTAAACCCAAGAAAGAGAAGGTCTTGAAACCGAAGTTGGGGGGCATTGGCATGAAGCCGATGTGCAGACAACTTTTCGGGGAAAAGACCATGGAGCAGGTAGTGGCAGAGGAAGCCCAAATCAAAGAGAAACTTGCCCAGGTGTATGTCACGGAAAAAGGCAAGACTCATGAATATGGGCTAGAGAGGGCTGACCGGATTTACTATGACATTTATGTTGAGAAATTCGGTGTATCCCCCACTCCGAAGGCCCCGCCTGTCCCCAAAGAGAAGAAAGAAAAATCCAAGAAGGAAAAGAAGGAAAAGAAAGAAAAAGCTGCGACTGGCGAGGGGGAAGCTGCTCCTGGTACTGAGTAATATTAACCTTCACCCCTAAGGGTACTTGTCCTATCTCCCACAAGTACCCTTAGGATTCCTCCCTGGAGATTTGAATGGATAAAATAATAAGAAGTATGCTTCTCAAACTTAATATAGACCCGGAAGATGAAAATTTCAAAGATACTCCAGAACGTGTAGCTAGAGCTTTTCGGGATGAAATCTATATTGGTCTAACCAATATAGAAGAAAAAATTAATAATCTTTTCCTGAAATCTTTTCCTTCTAAAGGATTCAATTCTGTTGTCTTATTCTCAGAAATAAAAACCTTTTCAATGTGTCCTCATCATCTTCTCCCAATAGAATATGAAATAGACATAGCCTATCTTCCATCTAAGGCAGATGGAAAGGTAATTGGCCTATCTAAACCAATTAGATTAGCAAAGCTTTTGAGTTGTCGTCCAGTCCTGCAAGAAACCTTAACTGAAGAAATAGCGAACATCCTTCAGGAAAAACTCAATGCTGAAGGAGTGGCGGTAGTCATTAAAGCCCTTCACCTCTGTATGAGAATGAGGGGAATAAGAGAAACCACTTCTAAAGTCCTAATGTCAACAATGCTTGGAGCTTTCCGGGACAGTCCATCAGCTAGGCAAGAATTCTTTGAGCTTCTTGCTCATAGCCGAAGATAAAAGGAGGAAATAAGATGGGAGTATATGATATTTATAGAGAAAAAGATAGTGAATTCAATGTCCAAATTAAAGTTGGTGAGGTTTGTCTTAATCAATTTCTGGTCGGGGATGAAGTATCTATTCCAGACGGTATTTATTTTGGTAATGAAGGGGCAGTTGTAATTTATAAAGGAAAATTTGCTGCAATTATTTCACCTAACCAAATTTTTGATAAATGGGGATATCCTTTAACAGTTAGTTTAAAAGGATAGTCATGACAGAACCAATAAAAACCATAATTTTTGTAAAGGCACAATTTGAAGCTATTCATTCTTGGCCTAATTGTCCTCATATTGATGTGGCTTTTTTGTGTTGTCCGCATAGACATGTTTTCCATGTTAAATTAAAACTCCATGTTTCCCATGATGACCGTGAGCATGAATTTATTCGAGTTAAGCGTACTTTAGAAGGCCATTTACGTTTTAATTATGAAGGTTCCGACCTTGGTTCTAAATCTTGTGAAATGATTGCCAAAGAAATAGGTATTTATTTTAATCAAAATGTTGGAAAAGTACATTCTGTTTCCGTTTCTGAAGATAACGAAAATGGGGCTGAAGTTTATTATGAATAAATCACGTTTAAAAGGTAATGAAAAACATGTCTTCCGAAACCCCGATAAAAACGGGAACAAAACAACAGGAGAATAACTGGTTGAAAAGAGTTGCTTTTGCTGCTATTGCTTATGTTGGAAGTCTAGCGGCGGATGATGAGGACAAGAGTGCTAAATTGTTGGCAAAACTTATCAAAACCATAATTAATGAAAGACCAAACCTTTCAAAGATGAATAAGGAGAAAATATGACCGATACTGGACAAGGTATCTTTTTGGTTGGAGAAGCTGCTAAAAGTTGGGTTCAACTTGAATGGTTCAAAACATATATTGCCCTTGGCCTAACAACTATTTTTGTTATTATCATGGTTGCATGGTTCCTTTATAGTTTTGCAGAATTTCAAGGAAAAGAAGAAAGAAAAAAGATGGATGAGAATAAATAATGTATCAAACCATCCTGATTGATCCCCCTTGGCCTGAATATGGCGGGGGAAGAATAAAAAGGGGAGCAGATAGACATTATCCCCTCATGGAACCTGAAGAGATTTTAGGGGCTATTTATGATTCAGGGGTTTTTCATCCAGCAGAAAAATGTCATTTGTATTTATGGGTAACAAACAATTATATTCCTGATGGTCTTTTATTAACAAAGATGTTAGGTTTCAAATACATTACATTTATTACCTGGGTAAAAGATAAAATGGGATTGGGACAGTATTTTAGAGGACAAACAGAACACATAATTTTTAGTGTCAGAGGAAAACAACCAACTTTAGTCAATAATCAACCCACTTTCTTTTATGCTAAAAGGAGACTTCATTCAGAAAAGCCTGAAAAGGCAAGAAGAATTATTGAAAAATGCAGCCTTCCCCCAAGACTTGAAATGTTTTCCCGCTATAATATCGAAGGCTGGGAAACTTGGGGAAATGAAAAAGATGCAATTGTCAGACCTGCTTGTAAAAAAGCAATTGAACCTTTCTTTTAAAGGGGTAAAATAATGGTAACATCTTTACTTAAAGATGATAAGACAATCGTTTATTTACGCCCTTTAAAAGTTACAATTTGCAAAGCAAATCCATTTTGGGAACATGAGGGTTACTACAATTGTCGGAAATGCAATAGGAGAATCTATCGAGGACAACTTTATGGTCGTTCCAGGGATGGGAGAACATTCTGTCTCAATTGTTGTGAAGGTGTAAGTAGAAAGGAAAGATATGAAAAAGTATCCAGGTCCATTCAAAGTAAAACTTCCTGAAATCTATCAGATTGAAGCTTCAGCCGCCTGTGACCATGATTGTGTCATGTGCCCAAGGGGATATTATCATAGAGAAAACAAACAACCATTCTTTGACCTTGATTTACTCCAATGCATGATTAGTAGGGGGGATTTGAAGGGTTCTTATTTTGTAGAACTTCAGATGTCTGGAGAACCCTTATTGAATCCTGATATTGCAATTATGATTAATCTCCTCAAAAATGAAGGAATGATAGTAGGATTAAGTACCCATGGAGATTTATTTCCAGACCTTCTTGAGGCTTGCCAAAGACTTGATTATATAACCATTTCTGTTGATTCTATTACCAAAAGAGAGAATATTCGTAAAGGAAGTAAATTTGGGAATCCAATAGAATATCTAGAGAACCTTCGTAATTCACTTTTTTTCTTTATTAACAAAGGGGTGCCAGTTGATTTGCAATTCATTGAACTTCCAGGATGGGAAGAAGAAAGGAATCTTTTATATAATTTCTTAATTAAGGAATTCGATTCTCCCCATCTTAAAACTGTCAATATCCGTTCTATTCCTGATTGCTGTATTACTCATCGGACAAGTACAAGATTAAAAAAAGAAGAAGATAAAGGGATTTGCCTTAATCCATGGTTGTCGGTTTCTGTTCAATCCAATGGTAATGTCGTTCCTTGTTGCTTTGCATGGGGTGATGACCTTATCTATGGTAATCTTTATGATTCCTCATTGGAGGAAATCTGGAATAGTCCTAATGTGGAGCAACTACGTCGGAATCATAGTGGCGGCTACATTCATCTTCCTGACCTCTGTATGAAGTGCTATATGAGAAGTCCTGCTTTGCTACATTGGGAAATTTATCTGGATTCCATTAGAAAAAAGAAGGTGTAAGAATGGGCATAGAAAGACCCCATTGGTGTTTTGGTAACTGTGAAGTTATTTTTAGCCGATATTCCAAAGAAGGTTTTGATAAAGGAGCAAGTTCATTCTGTTATGGTAAAATGGCTCAAGAGCATAAATTTATAGAGAAAGAAACCGAACATATCAATAATTTTAGTCATTGTCTTTATACTCCATTGAAAGGGATAATCCGTTTTTTCTTAAATGAGGATGATGCTTATACAGAATTTTTAGCTGTCTGTGCAGTATTGGATAAATATAAACCTCACATTTGCAAAAATTGTGGTCCTATTCCTTGGAGATATGGACCAATCCATGTTAATACCAAAGGTGAACCATTTTGTGGAAAATGTTGGATATTCCAATCTCAAAAATAAAGGGGGACAAGAAATGTTTTCCAATCGTCGAGTTAGGTTAGCTTTAGGGAGAACAATCAATCTTGGCAATTTTGAATCAACAAGAGTGGATGTTGAAATCTCCGCTGATGTTGAGGATTCAGCTAACCTCTTAGATGCTCAAGAAGCATTATTTTCCGTTGTAAAAGAGGAACTTGATAAAAGGGTTGAAGAACTATCTCCTAAACCGAAAAATCTTCCCCGTGGCCGTTTGATAACTGAGGAAGGAGACTGATGCCTAAAATTTGGTGGTTACCTATTGAATCTCTTCCTGAGCGTTATTCAGCACAATGGAATGTTTGGTTCAAGCAGGAGTTTACCCGTCTGGGTATTGACCACCAAATGATTTATGGGGATATCCTAACGGATGAAATCCGAGAGGGGTGTTTCCTGGATGTAACAGGTACTAATTACTTCAAAGCCAGTCAACTTCAAATGCTCTGCCAATGCTTTGAGGATAAAGAAATTAAAGAAGGGGACATTATTTTCTTTCATGACCTTTGGTTCCCAGGTCTGGAAATGTTGGCTTATATTCGAGATGCCCTTGGGATTAACTTCAAAATTTATGGTATTCTACATGCCGGAACTTGGGATGAGTGGGATTTTCTTACCCAAAAAGGAATGGGACAGTGGGCAGAACCATTAGAACATTCATGGTTTAGGATAGTGGATGGGATTTTCGTTGCAACCCATTTTCATAAAAACCTAATTCTTAGAAATCGGCCTATGTCCACTCTTGATTCTAAAATTCATGTGACTGGACTATCTATCTACCCTGATTTTGTTGACAAAAATGTCCATAAGGAGAATATAATTGTCTTCCCTCATCGTCTTGATATAGAGAAACAGCCTGAAATGTTTGATAAAATGGCAAAAGAATTAAGAAATTGGGACTTTGGTTGGAACATTGTCAAAACTAAAGACCTATGCAAAACCAAACAAGAATATTATAATCTTCTCAATACGGCAAAAATCTCTGTATCTTGTGCTTTGCAAGAAACTTGGGGAATAGCCATGATTGAGTCCGTAATGTGTGGTTGTATTCCTATAGTTCCTGACCGATTGAGTTATTATGAACTTTATCCTGGTATTTGTAAATATGATGGTACTTTGCAAGGATTGATAAAAAAGATTCGTGAGATTACCACTTATTATGAATCAATAGCCAATTCCAAAAATTTTAAGTCCTTGAAATGCTTCTTTACTTCTTTTGGGGGAAAAGCTATTAAAAAGATGGTTAATATTATGTTGGGAGAGAAATGGAAATTTGCCCATATAAAGTAAGTAGTCCTGATAATTTTAAGATTGCATGTACTAAATATTGTCCTTTATGGTTTGAACATCTTGAAATGTGTTCTCATAAAGCCCAGGCTTTGCTACTTTATGATATACACCACATAGTAGTAAAATTCGGAATTTCAAAAGGGATAATACCATCTCCTGAAGAAAAGAAGGAAGAAAAAGAGAATGAGAAAGAAGGTAGTTGATTTATATGCAATTTTACAGATTCACAAAGATGCTTCTCCAAGGGAGATAAAAGAGGCATTTCGTAAAGCTGTCAAGAAATGCCATCCTGATAATGGTGGGGATGCTCAAGAATTTCATAGGGTTCAATCCGCTTATGTGATTCTTTCTAACCCTGAAAAACGGTCATTTTATAATAAAACCGGTTGTGTCAAGGAGTCTAAAAGTGAAACACATGCCATAGTTGCTAAAATACTCATGGAGATTATTGACGGGGTTCTTATTAGTCTTAAACAAGATTTATTTACTGTAAACCTTATTAATTTAATAGTTGAAAAATTGGAGAAAGATGGTCAGGAAATTGAAGATAAACGTAAAATAATAAGAAAAAATCTTGGAGTTGTAAATCAATTAAAAAAGAGGACAACCAGAAAGGAAGAAGATTCAAATTATCCACCAGTGATGCTTCAATATTTAGAGCAGAAAAAAACAGAATTTCTTGGGGTTTTACGTCAACTAAACCAATCAATGTCATACAATAAAATAGCAATTCTTATGATAAAGGAGTATAAGTTTGATTATATAAAAATGCAACAGCATCCAATCTATGAATACCATTCTTTTTCTTTTGGAATGGATTCATCCACTACTTCTGGTAATTAACATTAATCTTTAACAAAAGGGGTTGGTCATGAGAATTAATTCAAGTTGATTTTCGAGGTACTCCTGCTTTCACTATTAACCCTTAACCCAGCTACTGACATAGACCTCCAACCCCGACTGATAAAAGCAGTTACCGCTACTGCTTATTGTTTGCCGGGAAAAATGGCGAACGGTGAGATAACCTCAGAAGCGCATGGAAAGTTAGTAAAAAGAGGTTATCAAGGCTGCATAGCTTTAAGTCGGAAGCTGGCCAAAGATTTAGGATTGAAGTCTGGAAAAGGCCAATACGATTATGCATTTGGTAGCATAATCGTAATTGATGGCGTGGGAAAATTTGTTTTCAAAGACCTGATGCCGAAAAAGTGGGACTATCACGACAATGGTTATCGTGTTGATATTTGGTTTCCCACTTTGAAAGGATGCAGGGTCTTCGGTGTAAAAAGATGCAATGTTAGGGTAGAAAAGGAAAATTAATGGCAAGGTTAAAATCTCGCAAGCCTCAGGAGATAGAGTGTTTTCTCGATTCTGGGGCGCATGGATTATATAATAAATTCATACGGTTAGCTTCTAATATTCGAGATTACAATATTACCACCACCTCAGAATTTAAAGAATACCTTGATTCGTATGCAAAATATTTAAAAGGGTTTGGACACCAATTTTCTACTTATGTTAATTTAGATGTAATCTTTAATCCTGCAAAAACTTGGGAAATGCAGAAATATCTTGAGAATGAGCATGGCCTAAAGCCCTTGCCAGTATTCCATTTCGGAGAAAATATAAATTGGCTTTACAAATACATGGATAATTATGACTATCTTGGGATAGGTGGTCTTGGGCAAGAAGTCCCCAAGACAAAATTCATCCATTATGCTGATAGAATCTTTAAAGATATTTGTGATAAAAATGGTTTCCCTAAAGTGAAAATTCATGGTTTTGCCATGACCAGTATTGATTTGATTCTTAGGTATCCTTGGTTCTCCGTTGATTCCTCTTCATGGTTAGTAAGTGAAAGATATGCTTTAATGATAGTCCCTCGAATGAGAAACGGACAATTCTTTTATGGCATTCCACCGGAAATGATTTCCGTTAGTATGCGCCACAGTAAAACTAAAAACCATATGAGTCATTTTTCGCCTATGGTTCAAAAAGCAATCCATCAATTCGCTGAAGAAGTTGGCGGATTCAAATACGGAAAATCAGAATTTTATACAATGGCGGACGACCATAAAATTAATTTCAAAAACCAAGAATATTGGGCGAATAAAGAGGATAGATTAGTAGAGAAAATAATTGAACCAGGTTTTGGTAATAGTATGCAAATCCGCAATACCATCAATACTTATTATTTTAAGAAACTGGAAGAATTTGTCTTGCTTCATCCGAGACAATTCAGGCCAGAAATGAGGAGGATAATTTAATGTTGCATCATATTAAATATGAAGAAGCCCCAAGGGTTTATCCGATAGATTGGATGCCTATTTCAAATATGCCAAATAATCCCAATGCTATTAATGCTATTGGAACTAGATTTCCTTCTGGAACTTCCATTCTTTATAGTATTGCTCACATGAAGACTGGAACAAAATTTCACCACATTAGTTTTGCTCGCTTAGATGGACAATATCCCCATTGGGATGAAATGAGAAATGAATTGCGGAAGCTTCCATGGCTTGACCAAAACAAGGCAATCTTTATGGTCATTCCCCCGGAAAAAGAATATGTCAATGTCAATCCCACTTGTCTCCATTGGTGGCAGAAGATAGATTAATGGCTAAAATCTATTATTTCCCATTTTGGAAACCTGTTGAAATGAGTAGAGAACCCTCCGAAGAAGAAAAGAAAATTATTATGGAACTAGTAACCAAGATAACTACAAATGAAGTTGTGGATAAGATTTTTTCTTGGATTCAAACATTTTCTGATGAAATTCAAATTATCTTAATGGAATCTATAGATGTCATGATAAAAAATCTGGATTCCATTTCAAAGCATCCAAATAAAGATAGGATAGTTTCTGAATTATTAAAACAAAAGGAGATGAATGATGCCTGATTTAAGAACATTATTTATGGATTGTTTTGGTCTTGTGGATAGGTTGAGCCACTACAATCGTACCAAAACCAATCCAATTTGTCCTTTCTGTGGAGCAGATTTTAATAATAATGACAATTTCCAACATGATGATGATTGTTTAGTTATTGAGGCCATCCGTCTTTTTAGCCATATGAAAGAATATCTGACAAATAATCCTGCAACCGATGAGGAGGAAGAATCATGAATATTTGTAAATCAATCTTGGATGCAGGGGTGTTAGAAATCAGGGATTTGGATGCCGGACAAGAACCTTTCCTATATAGTTCAGGGAATTGGGGTCCTGGGTATGTCATGATAAAAGGTTTGGTATCAAAACGTTCATTACTTGTTTCATTATGTAAAGAGTTATCCAATAAAATTATGAAGTTGACAAGTCCAGATTTAGTAGCAGGTAATGTTACTGGGGGAATGATACCTGGATGGCTCATCAGCACTTATTTATTTATCCCATTTGTATATGTCCGAGATACTCGAAAAAAGGGCGGACATAGAGAGCAGGTAACTGGTCTTAGCAAGGAATTAACTGGTTCTTGTTTAATAGTAGAGGAATTGGTTAATTTTGCTCAGACTACAATTAATAGTGCGGAAGTTCTCCGTAATCTTGGATTTGAAGTACCTTATGCTGCTACCATTCTTTCGTATGAGAATCCCAGAGCTATTAAATCCTTAGAAATTTTTAATTTAAACCTAATTTCCTTAATAACCCTTCCTGAACTACTTAATGAAGCTGAGATAAGTGGGAAGTTCTCAAAGAAGGCTATAAGGGATTATCGTATGTTTTTATTAAATCCCATTGATTGGCAAAGGGATAAAGGATTGGAGCCGGTGCCAAACGGAGGAACCAAATGAAACCGATGATAATGATTGCTTTAGATAATGACCCATTTTACTTTGTGGAAATTCTTGGCCGGTCGCTTACTAATATTGGTTTTAAAATCAATCTTGATTATATTTTGAAGGTTGGGATTAAACAGGCTAGTCGCTTAAAGGATTTTGGGAAACCTTTATTTGCTGATTTAAAAATGTGGAATGGAAAAAGAACAATGATGTCTATCCTTGAACAGTTGGGTGATGCTGGGTTTGAATATGCCAATGTTCATATTTTGGCTGGGCCAGAAATTCCTAAGATGAACTTTGTATATAAACAGAGGAATGACAGTTTAAAACTTCTCGGAGTAGCTTTACTTACTCATTATAATGAAAATTATGGAATAGAATTTTTTGACCGAGATACCTCTATTGAAATAGTAGATTTAATTGAAAAAGGTAATAAAATGCCTTTAGATGGTATTGTTGCCGGAGCAAATTATATGCCTTATGTTTCAAATGAGAAAATAAAAGTTACTCCAGGAATTCGTCCTTCTTGGTATGAAGATAAAAGGCATTCTAATGCAGTAACTCCAAAAAAGGCACTCGATTTAGGTTCAGATATTCTTGTGATTGGTTCTCCAATTACCAAAAATAAGAATCCACTTGAAGCTTTAAATAAAATCTGGGAGGAAATCAATGAAACAGACAGTTAAAGTCTCTGATTTAAGGGTTAAATTGTCTTTAGCTCAAGCTGCTTTGGATGATAAGGGCTTGATGGATTTTACCGGCAATGTTGTTTTCCACAATAAAAAACTCTTTACCGGAAACGATAAACTGGTGGTAATTGGACCAGCCCCTTTTGATTTTGATTTTTCAGTTAATGGTAAAGATTTAATCACAGTTCTTGAGGGTGCAGGAGAAAGTGCTGATTTTCACCTAAAAGATGGAAGTATTAAAATAAAATCAGGAAAGGTAAAAGCTAAACTGGCTTTAGCAGATGTAGAAGCTCCCCTTTCCTGGATGACTGAATCTGGTTTAGACCAATTTCCCTTTTGGTCTCCCCTTCCGAAAGACTTCATAACTGCTCTTGATTGGTGCAAATTTTCTGCCTCTAAAGACGTATCTATTAAACCCAATACCTGTTTGAAAGTAATGAATAATAAAGTTTTATCCACTGATGGTTTCAGAATCTCACGTTATATCATGGAAGAAGGTATAGGCATTACCATTCTCATTCCAAAAGAAGCTGTACCAATCATTGAGTCTTTTCCTGATGCAACTGAATTTGGAATGATTGGGAGTTCTTGGTTTTGCATTCATAATCCAGAAACTAAAATGATGTGTGGAGTTCGATTAGTTGTTGGAGATTTGCCTGATGGGATTGAAACTCTTTTTGATAAAGAAGGACAGGAAATCAAACTTCCAGAAGGGATGAAGGAATTAATCAAACGTAGTGGTAAATTCGTTGAAGGAGTGGCGGAAGAAGCAAAAGTCATTGATATTTTCATAAAAGAAGGAGAAATAAGTTGTAAAGGTATAAAGGATACAGGTTATCTTGAACAGCGAAATGATTTAGAATATCATGGACCTGAGATGGGTTTTTTGGTAATTCCCGCTTTATTTGAACAAATCCTTGATAAGATACAGACCATTATTCTATGTGAAAATTTATTGTCTTTCAAGGTGGGACCATTTCAGCATTTAATGGTTATTAATATACCCTTAAAACATATCGAAGAGGAAGATTAATGAAAATATTTTTTGCTGGTGGAGAAGGGTTGCCACGAACAAGACAAAAACAGATGTTTAGTGATGGGGTAAGATACCGTCTTGTAAGTTTTTTCACCGGACAAGGACCTTGCAATAAAGTTGTAGATTGTGCTAAGGAATGGGAGAAAGATAATGTCAGGGCTTCTAATCCACCAAATGAAAATGAACCAATTCCGTCTTAATGAATTTCAACATGAAAATCTTGTTGAAATGGATATAAACACTCAGTTCCTTTTACCTGATGCCATTGAAGGTGAAATATCAGGCGAACAGGATTTAGGAATGTGGATTCTCAAGGTTTCTCTTTCTCCTAAAATAAGTTATAAAAAAGGAACCAAATTACAAGATTTAATTAATCTCAGAGACTATGTAAGGAGAGTGGACTTATGAATCTCGTAGCGTGGAAGACAGTTCAAAGCCGTGAAAATAGACCTGATGAATTTTTTATTTCATTTGGGGGAGAGACTTTAACAACCCCTTTCTTTTTGTTTCATTGTTCTGAAAAAGAGGCAAGAGAAACCTTTGGTGATGCAATTGATAAAATCACCGGATTGAATACTATTCATCCTATTAAATTGACCTTATCTATGAGAGAGGAAGAATAATGGATGAAATTCAAAGACCTATTTCTAAAAGACAACAGGAAATGTTGCCGAAAGAAGAAAAGAAGGAGGAGCCTAACTCTTTTTCTTTAGTGCATTCCAAAACAGGCCGACAAATGGGGAAAACATCCAATATAAGTTTCGGTATACAAGCCGAAATTTTTAATGAAGCAATGACAAATGTAGGAAAAGAAATGGAAAAAGCCTCCCTTTCAGTGGATAATTTGAGTAAAGCCATGAAAAAGCTGCACTATTCAGAGAATTATGGAATGAAAAAGAAAGTTCTATTTTGTTCTGATTTTGCAACGATGGAATCCAAAATATTAGCTAGAATGAATGAGTATGCTGAAATTGGAAGTTTTTTGTCATATCAACTTGATGAGAAAGAAACCAAAAATTGCATTGGCATTGACCTTGCAAAACCCGGAAGTGAAAAGACTGTAATTGGGATAGCAATTGAAGAACTAAAAGCAGGTGATATGGTTATTGTAGATGTCAAGACAGGTAGAGTAACTAAAAAGAAATAGAGGTGGTAATGAGGGAAGAATCTTTACAAGGAAATAGAATTATCAAGGGTTTCTTCAATCTGGGTAATCCTACTCCGGTAACTGGAGAACCTAATTGCGCTGCTTGCGGTCTATATAAGAAAGTTCAGCATCCGAAAATGAATTATACAGGTGAAGGTCGATTAGAAACTTTAGCTATTGCTGAAGCACCTGGTTCTAAAGAAGATGAATTTGGAATCCAACTTATTGGTGAAACAGGACAATTTTTTCGTACCTCTTTAAATAAATTTGATATAGACCTTGACAAAGACCTTTGGAAAATCAATGCTATCAATTGCCGGCCTACAGATTCAAAAGGAAGTAATCGTCCCCCATCCTCCAAAGAGATCGAATATTGTCGTCCCATTGTTAAAGCAATAATTCAGCAATTAAAACCTAAATTTATTATTCTTGCTGGCGGTTCTGCGGTTGAATCTTTTTATGGAGATAGAAAATGGAGCGAATTTAGACCATACACTATCGGTCGTTATCGCCGTTTATGTATTCCTGACCCCGACGTTAATGCCTGGATTCTACCAATTGTTCACCCCTCTTATTTTACAAGAAATCCTGATGCTAAAGAGATATTTGTTAATGATTTACGTTGGGCAGTAAGCTGTCTGAGCTTTAAACCGCCGGTTTTCGATGATGAAAATAGCAAGATTACTGTTGTGACAAGATTCGATGATGCTGTGACCCTTCTAAAATCTTTCAAAGAAATTTCCTCCCCAAGAGCTATTGATTATGAAACAAATTCACTTAGACCTTATTGGCCTGAATGTCGTCTTTTTTCCAAAGCAGTTTCTTTTGATGGACAATCGGGATATGCTTTTCCCCATGAATATCCTGGATATTGGTCTTCAGAGCAACTTGAAACTTTGAAGCAACTTTGGATTGAATGCGTTTTAACTGGTGGTCCTCTAGTTGCTCATTCTGTTCCGATGGAAGAATCTTGGAATAAAGCAAAATTTATAGATACCTCTGATAGATGGCTTTGTGACACTCTCCTTCGTGCCCACACAATTGATACCAGAGATAATTATGTTAATTTGAATTTTCAAACCTATATCAATTTTGGTGTCTATGGATATGATACCGAAATTGCTCCTTATAAAAAAGCAAAAGGAAAATCTCATTTTAATTCCATGCACAAATTACCTTATCATAAAATAGGGAAATATAATGGCATGGATGTAATGTTCACTCGGCGGTTAGTTCCAGCCCAAAGAATGGTAGGACCATTGAAATCTGCTGATGCCTTTTTCCAAAGAGGCATAGTCAATATGGCTAAGTTAGAGAAAACAGGAATTAACATTAATATTCCATATTGTAAAGACCAACATCAAAAGTTAGAGGACAGATTAACTGGAATTGAAAAAACCATTAAAGAAATGCCTGAGTGCAAAGAATTTAAAACCAAGAAAGGCAAAGAAATTAATATTGAAGCACCGGATGATATCCGTTATGTTTTATTTGATATAATGAAATTGAAAGGAACTAAGCAAACTGCGAAAGGAACCAGATTATCCGCAGATATAGAAGTTCTACAAGGGATTAATTCTCCTTTCACTAATTTAATTATTGACCATCGTAGGGTAAAAAAGATTCAAGATTATCTCGGTAACTTTATTTTCTTGGCGGATGAAAATGGAAGGATTCATCCTTCTTTTAATTTGCACCGTGCTAAAACTTTACGTTCCTCTAGTGATACTCCTAACTTTCAAAATATTCCCAAACATGATGAGGAAGCCAAAAAAATCATCCGAACTGGTATTATTCCTTCATTAAATAGACAATTTCTTGCCACAGATTATGGTTCGATGGAAGTGAGAATCTGGTGTTGTTATACAAAAGACCCAGTTCTTACTAAATATCTTGAGAATAATCAAGATATGCATGGGGAATGGGGAGAATTTTTTAAAGTTTCCCGTTATGATGCTAAAAATGCTTTTGTCTTTCCCCTTATTTATGGTTCATATTACAAAAGTATTTATAAAGAATTTGTCAAACGTGGATATTCCCATCTTACTGAATCCAAAGTAAAGCAAGGTGAGGAAAAATTTTGGAATAAGTATCATTATTCCAAGGATTGGTTGGAAAAAATAGTTCATCATTATAATAAGACCGGTGAAGTTGAGACCATGTTCGGATTTAAGTTCACAGGTTTAATGACCAGAAATATGATTGCTAATTATCCAATTCAAAGTGCAGCATTCCATCTTCTGCTTTGGAGTCTTGATGAAATCAATAAAATTCAAACAAAAGAGAAGTGGCAATCCGATATGTGCGCCCAGATTCATGACGAAATTCTTCAGGATGCTGTCCCAGATGAACGACATTATATTGCTCAAGTTACTGAAAAAATTATGACAAAGGATACTAGAGAAAGATTTGACTGGATTCATATTCCGCTTCTTTCTGAATTTTCTTTATCTGACATTGATGGTAATTGGGCTGAAATGAAAGAACAAAGTCTTGTGGATGGTTATCTACAAGAAATTAAAAAGGCTGCATAGGATTGTAAATTAAGGAGCTAAACCTATGAGTGAGTTCTGTTGTCGCTGTGGGGATACCTTGACCATAAGTGAAGTTATCTCTGTCGGAATGTTGACTTTCTGTTCCTTATGCGCCCCCAATACAGAGGAAGAAAAAAAGAAAGTTCTGGATGATTATAACACTTTTTGCAAACGACTAACGGAATCCCAGAATATAGGAGAATAATATGAGCCTGTCCATCAAAGAAATAGTATTAAAATATTTGAAAGAAAATAATTTTGATGGTTTATTCCATTCTGATATGGATTGTGCCTGCGATATTGAAGATTTAATTCCTTGTGATGAACCTTCTGTAGCTTGTACCGCAGGTATAAAAGTACCGTGTGATTGTGAAGAAAAACATGATTATCACATTATAAGGAGGGAATCATGAGATTTTGTAAAGAAGACACATTTTATTTATTTGAAGAAGCTCCCGGAATAAAAGGGAAAGACCCTTGTAATATTCTGGCAGAATGGATAGCCATTGACACTTTAATCAATCTTTTTTCTCTCGAAATGAAAAAGAAAATGCTTAATAAATTCCGAGAAGGAAAGAAAGGTTGGGATAGTCCAGGTACCCATCCTGACGGAGGAATATTGGCATCCTTAAGAAAAGCAGTGGAAAAGAAAGATTGGATAAGTGTTGCCAATCATGCTGCAATTCTATGGAATCGCCAAGAATAAAAATGATTGTAAAACGATTATTTATCTTGGTTTTTTGTATTGCTTTAGCAATTCTTATTGCTTGGATAAGTATTCTTTGTCAACCAGACCATCGTAAACAAATGAACCCAACTGTCTATTCCTCTCCTTTTAGAGGATAAAATGGATGAGTTATGGAATGAATTATATCAGGATTATTATAAGGTTTTTGACCAATTAAGAAAAGTCAAAATTGATTCCAGACAAATATATAAAGATTATGGAAAATATGCATCTTTTCAACTTAACTCAATATGCCCTATAGTAATTAAAAGGGGAGGTCTACCTCTTGATGTATTAGCGGAAAATTTAGGATTTGAAAGTGCTGACCTATTTTATCAGCATATTGAATCCTATCAACCTAAATATAAAACAAAACGAAAATTAAAAGAAGAAAAGGAGGAATATTATGGCTGCCAGCAAGAAAACTATTGAGGAGATGACTAAGGTTGTTGTTGATTGGTCAAGGGAGAGGGGAATCCATCTTAATCATGCAATAAAACTTATGAAAAGATTGGAGCAGGTACCAGGAAGTCGGTCAGTAAAGGAAACCATATCTGCTTTAAGGACGGGTTTGGAAAAAATTGCTTCCTAAATATAATAAGGAGAATTTAATGGGTAGACCTGATGGCCCTCTCCATATAAAATATCGCCCACAATCCCTTGATGAATTTGTGGGTAATGATGAAATAATTATGTCTCTAAAATCCATTATTGCCAAACCACCTAAAGAAAGAGACCATGTCTTTCTCTTTACTGGTCCAAAAGGAAGTGGAAAAACCACTCTTGCCAGAATTCTTCGGAAAGAAATTGGCTGTCATGATATAGATTTTAAAGAACGTAATGCAGCCAATACTAGAGGAATTGATACTATTAGAGAAGATGTTTCCCAATGTGCTTATGGCCCAATGGGGAAAGGAGGAATTTCCAGAGTTTATTTTTACGATGAAGCCCATCAAATAACTTCCGCTGCTGCTGAAGCTTTATTGAAAGTAACTGAAGATGGGGCTCCCCCTCATGTTTATTTTATCTTTTCTACAACTAATCCAGAGAAATTAATTGGAACACTTAAATCCCGTTGTGCAAAATTCAATGTCAAAACCTTAAAACGAAATGAAATGATGGTTTTATTACGTTGGGTATTAAAAGAAGAACAAAAGGAAGTTTGGCCTGGTGTAGTAAGAGAGATAATCAGATATTCCGAGGGTATTCCAAGGGAAGCCTTGGTTCTTCTTAGTCAAGTTATAAATCTTTCCTCAGAGGAAGATGCTTTAGATGTGGTACAGCGTTATATGGAAGAAGGAAATATTCTTGATTTATGTAGAGCTTTAGATGGTCCTGAACCTTGGGGAATTGTATGTAAATTACTCACTTCAATTGACGAGGATGTAGAAAAAATAAGACTTGCCATCCTTGGTTATTTCAGTAAAGCTTTACTTAGTAGTGGAAGTCAACGTCATGCCCAAATCATGTATGAATTTTCTCAACCCTTTGACCGAAATGGAAAGCCAGGATTAATTTTATCCTGTTTTGCGGCAAAAACAATGAAATAATGTGATTTTTTATAACAAAAAATAGTCGTTTCATCGTATAATAATAGTGTAAAACATTAACTTTGTAAGAAGAAAGGAGAATATATGGGAGAATATTTACAAGATTTGCAAATTGACCGTTTCAGGCTTGAGGAAGAATGTGTAGACCAACCTCGCCGTTTCATGAAATGGAGTGAGGAGTTTGCAGAGGCTATCTTCAAGAGGGATAAAGCAAAACAAAACTTAAAAATTGTGTCAGCCCAAACACAACAAAAGGTTAGAATGGACCCAGAACAACATGGTTGTGTTGCAGGAGCACGAGGAGTAACTGAAGGTTCCATTCAAGCAGTTCTGGATACTCATCCTGAAATTCTTGCTGCCGAAGACAAATTGCTTGAAGCTGAAAAAAATCTGCAAATTCTTAAAGCCGCTAAAGAGGCTTTTGATGACCGGAAAAGACAATTAACTAATTTAGTTCATCTTATATTAGGCCAATATTATTCTGACCCAGGAAAATCTGCTGAATCCGAAGCAAAAAGGATTCAAGAAGAAGCCTTATCTGAAAATACAAGACTACAAAAATTAGGAGAAGGAGGAGATTAAATTGACCATCGACCGTTCCGCAATGAGAAGTTCCTTGGCAAAAAAGCAGGAGACTTCACATCAAACCAAAGATGACATGGGAAAATTTCGTGGAATCTTTCGGGAGGATATTGAAGGTCTTCAATTGTGGAAACCTGGAGAAGGTGACCACGAATTTGACATTGTTCCTTACAAGGCAGGTAAAAATGACCCTGACAAAAAAATTAAGGAAGGGGATTTTACCTATGTCTTAATCCTTTGGGTTCATCGTGGTGTTGGTCCTTCGGAAGATTCCTATGTTTGTCTGGCCAGGTCTTATGGGGAGAAATGCCCTATCTGTGAATATCAGGCCAGTTTGAAGGATACCGAAGTTGATGATGATGAAATTAAAAAACACAATCCGACTCGGCGTACCCTTTACAATGTCGTTGTTTATGACAACGAGAAAGAACGGGCAAAAGGGGTGCAGGTTTTGGATATTGCCCATTACTATTTAGAACAGGAATTACAAGTTCTGAGTAGGCCCCGGGCCAGGGGGGGAGCAGCTACCGGAGAAAAGGTTTTCTTTGCCTCTCCTGATAAAGATGGAAAATCCGTCGGTATGACTCGGGAAGGAACTCGGCGCAATACTAAATATGTGGGAATCAAATTCCTTGACCGTGATTATGTATTGGAGGATGATATTATCGAGGCTGCACGTTGCTTGGATGAAATCATTCATGTACCAACTTATCAAGAAGTTAAGGATGCTTTCTATGCAGGTATGCCTGAAGAAGCCAATTCTCCCAAAGGAGAAGGGGACATCCCTTCTGAAGATGTTCGGGGGAGGGGACGCCCCGTAACATCAGAAAAAGAAGTGTCCCCAGCCACAGAAGCACCTAAAGAAGAAGTTAAGCCTGAAGTTAAGCCTGAAGAAATTAAGCCTGCTACTGAAGGAACTCTTGTCTGTCCGGCGGGTGGAAAATTTGGCGAAGACATTGAAAAACTTGGTGCTTGCGCCAAATGTGAAAGTTGGGATGCTTGCTCTGTAGAAAATACCCGGCTTTTACAAGAGAAGCGTGCTGCCCGTACTGGTGAAGGAGGCAGGCTTCGCAGGTAAACGAATATCGGTAGAATGATTTTATTCTTGGAGGGACTTGGTTAGACAGGTCATGACTAGAACAACATCAGGAGCGGTACGGTCGAGCAGGCCTGTGGCTTAGTGAGTGTAACGTATCGCATACCACTCCGGCCAATCCTGGTCTTAGTTCCTTGTGTCCCTCCAAGGGTTTTTTGATAACATGCGCTGAAGGGTGGCGAGATCCAGGCATGGGAACACTCGGACCCTTAAGGTCAGTCGGGTAACCGGCCCACCCTTTCTTTAGCGAATATTAAGAGGTTAATTAATGTTTGAAATTGAAAAGGGGATTCCTATTCCAAGAAGAAAATATCCTTTAGATGAACTGGAAATAGGTGATTCCTTTTTTATTCCATTCAATGAAGAAAAACCAATAAATGTTCGAGCCCGCCTTTCTCCAACCATGGCTAGAATAAAAAATGCAACTGGAAAAGTTTTTGTATCTAAAAAAGCAACCAAAGATGGAAAAGAAGGTCTTCGAGTATGGAGGTCAAAATGACCACAGTCTGGTGGTTAGGAATAGGATTGGCATTGGTAATAATTGCTATTTATCAATTATTTGATGTTAAAATCCGGTATGATGGATTAGAAGATTATACAGAACAATGGAAACGATTTAAACGTGCATATCTAAGAGAAGATTCATAAAAGGAGGAAAAATGACAGAACGCTATATAATCTTAGATTGTAATTATCTTTGCCACCGAGCTTTTCATCGTCTTCAGGATTTAAGTTATGAAGAAATGAAGACTGGGGTGATTTTTGGTTTTTTCAATACCATTTTGCATGTAGCCCTTAAACTGAAAGGAAAGAATTTTATCTTTTGTTGGGATAGCAAAGAATCTTTCCGTAAGAAAGAAAATACTGCTTATAAAGCATCACGAACTGAAAGAGAAATTACACCAGAAGATAAAGAAGCCTATGACATGGCCTTCGCCCAATTTGATGAAATAAGAAATGAAATCCTACCGAAAATTGGTTTTCACAATGTTTTCATGCAAGATGGTTTAGAAGCTGATGATTTAATTGCTTGGTTGGTAAAAAACCTTGATATATCTGATAGTTACATTGTCTCCGCTGATAATGACCTCTGGCAACTTCTTGATAAAGTAAGAGGAATCTATCAAATAGACAAAAAGAAAACCCTCACAGAAATGGATTTTATTACTGAATATGGAATTTTTCCCCATCAATGGCCTGAAGTTAAAGCTATTGCTGGTGATAAAAGTGATAATATTGTCGGAGTTGAAGGGGTTGGGATAAAAACAGCTATTAAATTCCTAAAGAAGGAAAGAATTTCAAAAAAACAATTTACTTCTATTTGGGGAAATCAAAAGCTCAAAGAAGAAAATTTAAAATTAATCCTGCTCCCCCATCCAAAAACCCAAGAAATGAGTTTTAATGGTAATGATAAATTGGACATCTTCCAATTTGAAAATGTTTGTTTTCATTATGGCTTTAGGTCTTTCTTGCAAAAAGACAAATACAATGAATGGCGCAGAGCCTTTGGATTATTATGAAAAAAGAACAGGAAGTTATAAGAATTACAAAATTTAATCAACATCTTCTTGAAGAAAAGGGAATTAATATTGGAGAATGTCAATTAATTGGTATGGCCCATAAAAGGCTTCCAGCCCAATATCATTTTCGAGAAGTAACATTAACTTTTTCTACCTCTATTCATAGAGATAATGAAAAATGTTATGAGGAACATAATGGTCTTGACATTAAACGTCTACAAGAAATGGTTGATGAAAATATGCCAGGTTTATATGCCATTCCAAGAATTTATGATTTAATTCTTGTACCAAAGGAGGATAAAAAATGAAAAAGTTCATTTTATCAATTTTTATCATTGTCTTCCTGGTTTCTCCTATCCATGCCGGTAAAGGTGGCAGAGGCGGGAAACATCATGGAAAAGACGGTGAACGAGTTAAAATTTATGATGAAAATAGCAGATGGGTTGGAACTGTAGAAAATGGACGAATTTATGACCAAAATTATAGATTCAAAGGAACAATCCAAAAGGACAAATTCTATGATGAAAAATCCAACTTCAAAGGTTACATCGAAAAACAAAAGGGAAAGTAATTAATGCCCAAAGTCAATCATTTAACCCATATTTTTCAATGGGGATTCTTTCATGGAATGGCTATTGTATTTTTCACAGTAGCCGCCTATATTAAACTTTGGGACCATTATTATTTCTGGATTGGTTTTGATGCTTTTTTTGTACTTTCCACTGTTAAACTCTATCTTGTACTCAGGAAGGCCGCAATATGAGTACAAAAATTTATAATGGATACAAAATAGAAAAACTTATGTCTGCTCATGAACTTTTGAGTTTTTGCCTTGATGTGGGTAAACAGGTTCAAAATAAAATAAAAATGGAATATAAAAAAGAAAGTGCTATTTTAGCAACTCATTATATTGATGCTTTTATGTGTGGTTTTTTCCATGAAAGACCAGAACATCACTTAACCAAAAATTCACCAGTCTTAATGATGGCTCAAGATATTATTCAAGAAGAACATGAAAAAGCCCGAAAAGACCAACTGAGAGGGCATCTTTGGGATTTTTCTTTTTCTTTCTCTCTATTTCCGAAAAAAAATAAAATTTTAATTTTACTTTATACTGAAAGGGATTATCTTATTAAATTTTGGAAGGAACTCCCAAATATCCAATATTATGGATATTGGGATAATTCAGACCCTGATGAAAATATTTCAAAAAAGGAATGGAAACAAAGAGAAAAAGATTGGGAAAGTGTTTGGAAATTGGGATTTACACCAATGTGTAATTCCTTTCATTATGACCCTATAGATTATAGTGTATTATTTTATACACCTTATGATGAGATAAAAGAATATATTCCTTCATTTGAATATAGGGTTAAAAAAGAAGCTAAAAATCTTTTCTGGCAAGATACTCCCATTAAAGAAGGAAAAAGTGATGATATTTTCCGCTATATTTTTGAAATGGAACGCTATTTGAAAACTGAAGAAGGACAGAAGGAATTGGAAAAATATAAAGAAGCTGTTTCACTTTCTATTCCAAAAGAAATGACTAAAGAACTATTTGTAAATTCTTTAACAGGAGAGAGAATGAAATGGGCAGACTTATAACCCGTGACCCAGCAGAAGTAGCTAAAGAAGTAGCCGAAGCTGCTACCGGTCCTGATATTGAATTTATTAAATCCATTGCCAAATCCATCCGTTTTGATAAAGTCATAAGTACAGGTTCAACTCTCCTTGATTGTGCTATTTCGGGCAATCGAGTTTATGGAGGGGGAATCCCTGGTGGTATAGTGGTCGAAATTTTTGGCCCTTCATCACACGGTAAGACCCTCCTTGTGGTTGAAATTTGTTCTTCAGCAGAAGCAAAAGGTGGTTTAATAGAATTTGACGATCCAGAAGGACGTCTTGATAAAGAATATGCAAGACTTACCAATAATCTTGACCTATCAACAAAAAACAAATACCGACGTAGTAAGACCGTCGAAGATATTTTTGAACGTGTTGAAGAATGGGAGGAAGAAGAAGGTTCTGGGGAGATTGATGTATTGGCGGTTGATTCTCTTGCAGCCCTTTCTACTAATATAGAAATGGAAGATGAAGATAAAAGGGGACAGATGAAGGCTAAAAAAATGTCTGAATCCCTTCGTAAAAATGCCTTGAGACTTGCTGAAAAAAGAAGGTTGCTTGTTTGCACCAATCAAATAAGACAAGGTTCTACTCCACAAGGATTGCCTAAAGAAGTGGTCCCTGGCGGTGAAGCATTTCCTTTCTATGCTTCTTTACGCATTAGAATTGGTCCCCCAGGTCCTGGAAGAGGAAAATTTAAACTTGAAGAGGAAATTAAACTTGAAAGAGGGAAAGCCCAGAAAGTTGTGGGCATTCATCCTTATGCTTATATCTTGAAAAATTCTTGTGATGACCCTTATCGGGAAGTTCCTCTTTATATTATCTTCGGATACGGAATTGATGACGTCCGGGCTAACCTTCAATGGACAAAAGATATTAAAGGGGAGACAACTTATGATTGCATAAATAAAGATATTGTTTCCATAAAGAAAGCTATTGAATATATTGAGGAAAATAAGCTCCAGGCAGAACTTCGGAAAAGAACCATAGATTTATGGATGGAAATTGAGGCAAAATTCAAACAAACAAGGGTTCCTAAGGTACGATTCTAATGCGTAAACATTTTCTCGGTCTTTCTTTTTGGAAATATGGTCAAAAACCAGAAAATAAACCAATTTCCAAAGGACATATTATAGAAGGAAAGCTTTCTGCTTGTGTTTTTAAGGGTAATCTTGCCCAACTTTCCCTCTATAGAAAACTTGGGGATTTCGGGGAACGCCAATTTTCTACTGTTATCCTCTCTAAAGATGAGTTGGCGGATTATATCAGAATGCTTCAATATACCCATGCCAAAATGGAGTAAATTATGAAATTCTATTGTGGAAGTATTTTACAATTAAAAGAGAAACCTTTCCCAAAAGCATATCAAGAAGAACTTGATTTTATCCAGTTTTGGCCTACTCATGACCTTGAGAGAAATCCAACTTTGAAACAAACATGGGAAGAAAAAGGAATTAATCATAGACAAGTGAAGATTGATGGAAAATCATTTTCCTCCAGAGTAATGAAAATTACTGGTTGGTTCATTGATTTTAATACTCTGGATGAATTACTTGCCTTTTGTAATGGGAGACCCCATAAGAAAATTGTTATTGAGCAAAGTAATAATTTAAGTGGCGGTTATGCCATTTATCAAACTAAGGATTAAATCATGGGAAGATTAAGACGTAATATCCATCAAATAAATGCTGAACCAAAAGAAGAAGGGCCAAAAAGAAAAAGCCATGGGCCAAGGAAAGGCGGAAGTTTTGAACGTGAAATTTGCAAATCCCTATCCTATTGGTGGTCTAATGAAGAAAGAGATGATATATTTTGGAGAACTGCTGGCTCTGGAGCTAGAGCCACAGTAAGAAGTAAAAAAGGCAAAGATACTGCTAATTCTTCCGGAGATATATCAGCACTTGACCCAATTGGCGAGCCCTTTATCCAATTCTTTTTCTCAGAAATAAAGAGAGGGTATCCTAAGGGTTTTGATTTAATTGGAATGTTGGATAGGCACAAATCCTATAATACTCCACAACAAAAGAAAAATACTATCTACGGTTGGTGGGAGAAACTATTAAAAGAATCAAAAGAAACGAAAAGACGCCCTTTATTAATTTTCAAACGGGATAAAGGAGCAGATTGTATTTGCATTGATGGTTTTTTATTCTTTGAGTTTCAAGCTCATTTTGGTTTTTTTCCTACTGAGAAAGTTATCCACTACAAATTTGGAATATATGATTTTGTTATGATAACCTTATCTGCTTTTTATAATTGGATTCATCCCGATGGGATAAAGGAGTTAATAGCTAATGGGCAGAATCAGGTCCCAGAATTATGATTTTTTATATCTAGCGGATTTGCAGTTGGGAGAACGTAAAGAATTTAATGTTCCAACTGATAAAGGATTAAACTCCCGACTTTTAGAAGGAATTGATATTATTGACCAAGTGGGGGAAATAGCAAGAAAATATAATATAAAAATGGTCTTTCTATTTGGTGATGTCTTTGAACTTAAAGACAGAATTCCAGCTAGAATCATGATACTTTTTGCCGAAGCTATCGCAAAATATCCTTGTCCTTTGACTATTTTGAAAGGAAACCATGATTTTGCTGAAGATGATTATCC
>Ga0153915_10000290_pt1 | contig 45824 bp, 35 predicted proteins | sample Opewatmetagenome_2_FD_107003 | JGI IMG/M metagenome (GOLD analysis project Ga0153915, IMG submission 107003) | Freshwater wetland microbial communities from Ohio, USA - Open water 3 Core 3 Depth 3 metaG | ecosystem: Environmental > Aquatic > Freshwater > Wetlands | place: USA: Ohio, Lake Erie...
AGAGAGTGCGAATGGTATTGATGCAGAGCTGGTCGAGGGCTGAACCCGTGTTGGGGGCCGCCGTGGGCATGGGCTGCTGACTCCGCGGTTGGGAAGCGTCGGGTAGCAAAGATACCATGCCGGGGGCATCACTGCCCCCTGGACCCGCTTGGAGTCAAACCCATGACCACGGAGGTTTCCGCGCGTCAGCGTCCGCCTCCAACTATGACGTCGAACCGCGCACTGTCAGTAGCTTCAGGATAGGAGAAGCGAACCGCTACCGGGAACTCCACCCGCGCCAGAGTATCCGTCTCACTCGGGGAGGTCACGGTCACCTCGAAACAGCGCGCCGTGTGCGGAGAGTACAAGGAGCTCATGACGACGCGCCGGTAACCACCTTCCAACGTCCCCGCTGGTCCCGCCGCGCCCCGAAAGTCCAGTCCACATACCTGCAGATACAAGTTTATGCGAAAGACAACCCCCACCACAGGTTGAGCGCTTGAGTCTTGGACGAAGACGTTGGCAATCGCCGTAGTGCGGCAAGGATCGCAACCTGTAGGTTCACGACAGCCGGGCGTGAAACCGAGCCCGAGCGTGACTACGGCACCGATCAGGTTCGTCTTCATCGTGCGCGATCACCGCTTCTCGTACATGTTCCAAGTCCACTCACGGTGTGCACGCGCAGCGCTCCAACTCGCGGGTTCGGATGCCGACTCAGAATAGTCGCGGCAATACCGAAGAAGGTCGTCTGCCACACGCCGCGGGCGGCACGTGGAGAGAGGAAGGATCTCCCCACTCACTGCAAGGCGCCGCGGCGGCACGACCGACTCTGCACGTCTACGCTTTGTAGGTAGTTCGTCCTCTTGGCGGACATCTGCGTTAGTTTTCTGCTCATGACCACCAACCCCTTTGGCTCCCGCGACACGCTCAAGCTTCCCGAGGGTAATGCCACCGTGTTCCGGCTGGCCGCTCTGGAGAAGCAGGGCGTCACCGATATCGCCAGGCTGCCGATTTCCATCCGCATTCTCCTGGAAAACGTCCTGCGTCACGCCGGCAACGGCGTGGTCACGGAAGACGACGTGGCCTACGTGGCCGGCTGGAAGGCCACGCCGGACCGCGGCCGCGAGGTTCCCTTCATGCCGGGCCGCGTGATCCTCCAGGATTTCACCGGCGTCCCGGCGGTGGTGGACCTGGCCGCCATGCGCGACGCCATGGTCCGCCTCCACGGCGACCCGGACAAGATCAACCCGCTGGTCCGCACCGACCTGGTCATTGACCACTCGGTGCAGGTGGACTTCTTCGGCACCAGCATGGCGTTCCGGCTCAACGTGGAGCGGGAGATGGAGCGGAACGGCGAGCGTTACGCCCTCCTCCGCTGGGCCCAGAAGGCGTTTCGCAATTTCAGGGTGGTGCCTCCCGGCACCGGGATCGTGCACCAGGTGAACCTGGAGTACCTGGCCAACGTGGTGATGGTGGAAGAGCGAGACGGCGCCACGCTGGCCTACCCCGATTCCCTGGTAGGCACCGATTCGCACACCACCATGATCAATGGGCTGGGCGTCATGGGCTGGGGCGTGGGAGGGATCGAGGCAGAAGCCGTGATGCTGGGCCAACCCTACTTCATGCAGCTCCCGGAAGTGGTGGGCATGCGGCTCTCCGGCCAGCTGCCGGAGGGCGCCACCGCCACCGACCTGGTGCTCACCGTGACCCAGGCGCTGCGCAAGCACGGCGTGGTGGACAAGTTCGTGGAGTTCTTTGGGCCCGGGCTCGGCAACCTGGGGCTGGCCGATCGCGCCACCATCGCCAACATGGCGCCGGAGTACGGCGCCACCATGGGGTTCTTCCCGGTGGATGCCGAAACCCTGCGCTACCTGGAGCGGACCGGGAGGTCCAAGGAGCTGGTGCAGCGGGTGGACCGCTACTGCAAGGCGCAGCAGCTGTTCCACGGGTCCGGCGTTCCGGAGCCCGGCTACACCCACGTGATTGACCTGGAGCTGGGTAAGGTAGTCCCCTCGCTGGCAGGCCCCAGGCGGCCGCAGGACCGGGTGCCTTTGAACGAGGTCAAGGACTCCTTCCGGCAGGTCCTGCCCAACCTGCTGCCCAACGCCCGGCGCAACGTGGGCGAGAAGAACGGCGCCCGCTGGGGCAACGAAGGCGGTCAATCCCCCGCCACGGCGGTGGCGTCGGCGCAAGAAGTCGCGGCCGCGGCCGAGTGCGAGTACGAAGGCAGCCGCTTCCAATTGAGCGATGGGTCGGTGGTGATCGCCGCCATCACCAGCTGTACCAACACCTCCAACCCTTCGGTGATGATCGGCGCGGGGCTCCTGGCCCGCAACGCGATCCAGCGGGGGCTCGCCCGGAAACCCTGGGTCAAGACCAGCATGGCGCCCGGCTCCAAGGTGGTGACCGATTACCTCACCAAGGCCGGCTTGCTCACGGACCTGGAAGGGCTGGGCTTCCACGTGGTGGGCTACGGCTGCACCACCTGCATCGGCAACTCCGGGCCACTGGCCGAGCCCATCGCGACCGCCATCCAGGACCACAACCTGGTGACGGTGGCCGTGCTGTCCGGCAACCGGAACTTCGAGGCCCGGATCCATCCGCTGGTGCGCGCCAATTACTTGGCGTCGCCCATGCTGGTGGTGGCCTACGCCTTGGCGGGGCGGATCGACATTGACCTGACCACCGAGCCGCTGGGCAGCGACGAGCAGGGCCGTCCCGTGATGCTGAAAGACATCTGGCCCAGCCCCGCCAAGATCCGGGACGCCATGGCCTCGGCGCTCAAGCCCCACATGTTCCGCGAGGAATACGCCTCGGTGTTCGAGGGCGACGAGGCATGGAAGAAGCTGCCGGTCCCCGAGGCTCAAGGCGGTCGCTTCGCCTGGAGCCCCACGTCCACCTACGTGGCGGAGCCTCCCTACTTCACGGACTTGCCCCGGACCCCCGGTGCGCTGAGCGACATCACCGGCGCGCGGGTGCTGGCCTGGCTGGGCGACTCGGTCACCACCGACCACATCTCGCCCGCGGGTGCCATCCCCAAGGACAGCCCCGCCGGCAAGTGGCTCATGGAGCACCAGGTGAAGCCGGTGGACTTCAACACCTTCGGCTCCCGCCGCGGGCACCATGAGGTGATGATGCGGGGGACCTTCGGCAACATCCGCATCAAGAACAAGCTGGTGGAGCCCAGGGAGGGCAACTGGTCGGTCCACCTCCCCTCGAACGAGGTGGCTCCCATTTACGATGTGGCCATGCGCTACGGCAAGGAGGGCGTCCCCACCATCGTGCTGGCCGGCAAGGAGTACGGCACCGGCAGCTCGCGCGACTGGGCCGCCAAGGGGCCGGCGCTCCAGGGCGTCCGCGCGGTGATCGCCGAGAGCTACGAGCGGATTCACCGCGGCAACCTGATCGGCATGGGGGTGCTGCCGCTGCAGTTCCAGGGCGGGCAGACCGCCGCGTCCCTGGGGCTCACCGGCAAGGAAACGTTCTCGCTCTCGGGCGTCGCCGGCGGCCTCCAGCCCGGAGGCACGGTGCACGTGGTGGCGCAGGGCGAGCAGGGCAAGAAGGAATTCGAGGTGAAGGTGCGGCTGGATACGCCGATCGAGCTGGAGTACTACCGGCACGGCGGGATCCTGCCGTACGTGCTCAGACAACTGCTGAAGTAAGCTGTGGGCTGTGCGCTGGGCGCTTGGGGGGCACAGCGGACGGCTCACAGCGCCCAGCTCACTTCAGTAGCACTTCCAACTTCCCCCACTGCTCCAGCGCATCCTGGTACCCCAGCTCCATCAGCAGGCTGGTGTACTCCGGCTCGAACAGCAGGTAGCTCATGAAGTCGGCGCCGCGGCGCTCCCGCGCCCCCAGGCCCCGCACCACCACGTCCATCAGCCAGGGCAACCGCGGAAGGTAGCCGACCGCCATCGCGCCCAGGTCGCGGGACGGTTGGATCACGCTCAGCCTCACGGGCCGCAGATCGCCGGGCAGGACGTAGCCGGGAGGATAGCTGTCGAGCAGCCGGTTGATCCGTTCCAGGCGCTCCACGTCCGCGTCCAGCGCGTCCAGGAAGATCGAGTGCATCAGCAGGGCCGCCACCTGAGCGGGGGAAGGGTACTCCCGCTCCTCCGGCGTGCTCTCCCTCAGCGACTCCGCCACCGACCCGGTCCCGATAGCGAGCACCCGGCGGGCTCCCAGGTGAATCGCCGGCGCCAGCGGCGCTGTCTGCCGCACGCTGCCGTCCCCGTAGAACCCGCCGTCCAGCTTGACCGCCGGGAAGATGATGGGGATGGCGCAGGAGGCGAGCACGTGGGCGACGGTGATCCGGTCGCGCAGCGCCGTGCGCTGGGAGCGGTGCCAGAGAGGCGCCTCGGGTATGCCCTGCACGAAGGTCACGGTCATGCCGCTGGCGTAGGAGGTGGCGCTCAGGGCCAGGGCCTCCAGCCGGCCGGCGGCGATGTTGTGGTCGATCCCATCGAAATCCATCACCTCGCCCAGGAAGCGGGCCAGGGGCCGGACGTCCAGCAGGCCGTGCACCGCGGGTTCCGTGCGCCAGCGCAGCTTGCGGGAGAGCCACCGGCCGGTGGTCTTCACCACACTGATGGCCGGCAGCCGGTACACCTGGTCCGAGGTCAGGCGGAGCCAGAGGCCCTGCAGCTCCCGCACCGCGCGCGGCAGCGGCGCCCGATGCCCCGCCAGGTAGGTGGCGTTGATGGCGCCCGCCGACACTCCGGTGATGATGGGGACCCTGGCGCCGGGCAAGCGCTCGGCCAGGGCGGCCAGCACGCCCACCTGGTAGGCGGCGCGCGCGCCGCCTCCGGACAGGGCAATGGCGATATCCGAGGGGGGAGACTCCGTCACGGTGGGAGAATAGTCACCACGGCCCCCGCCGCGGCGCTAGTGTCTTACCGTGTCTCGCCCCTGCGCGCGGCGCGTCAAGTCCTCTTCAGGTGTGCCCGCTTCCGGGTGGAACAGCGGCTGTCCGTAAGCGCTGATGCCGAACTCCCTGATGAACGCCTGGGTCTCCGGCGAGACCATGAAGTCCGCAAACGCGGCCCCCCCTGCCTGGTTCACGCCGGGGAACTTCGCCGGACTGGGGACCATGACGTGGTAGATGTTGAGCAGTTCGCCGTCTCCCTCCACCACGATGGCGAGATCCAGTCCCTTCCGCTGCGCCAGATAGGTGCCTCGATCGGAGATGGTGTATGCCGCCTTCTGGGACGCCACGCGGAGGGTGGCCCCCATGCCCTGGCCCACCTCGAGATACCAGTCGCCGCCGGGCTGTATCCCGATCTTGTTCCAGAGCTTCAGCTCGAAGATGTTGGTCCCCGAGCTGTCGCCCCGGGAGGCGAACGGCGCCCGCGACCGGGCGATCCGCCGCAGCGCCTCCTCGATGCCGCCCGCCTCCTTCACCTGGGCAGGGTCCGAAGGCGGTCCCAGCAGGATGAAGTCATTGGTCATCACCAGCCGCCGGCCCACGAAGGTGCCCTGCTCCACGTAGCGCTGCTCCACGGAGGGCGCGTGCACCAGCACCACGTCCGCTTCCCCCCGGGCGCCCAGCGCCAAGGCTTGTCCGGTGCCCACCGCCAGTGTCTTGACCTGGCAGCCGCAGGTGCGCTCGAAGCGGGGAACCAGAGAGTCCAGCAGTCCCGTGTCCTGGGTGCTGGTCGTGGTGGCAAGGATGACATCGCGCGCGGCGGACCGGCAAGCCAGGACGCCGGCCAGCAGAACCCCAGTGGCAACGGCGAGGCGCCGCCTGCTCACTCTCCGCTCCACGTCAGAACCTCACCTGGATCTGAGAAAGGAATTGTCCGGTGCGCACGCCCGGATCACCCAGGCTGCGCGAGACGTACTCGGCCGTCAGCCGGAGATCGCGGGCCGTGGGGAACCAGTGGAGCCCTGCCGTCCAGGCTTGGGTCTTGGGCGACGTGGGCACGGCCGGCCGGTCGAAGTACTCGTACTGCCCCACCGCCTGAACGCTCTTGACGATGAAATAGGCTCCCGTGGCGTACCACCCTCGGTCGCGCGGCAGGCCCGATCCGTCCCGCGTCTGGGCCAGGTACTCGGCGCGGAGCGTGAGGGCGGGCCCTTCGTAACCGGCGTCCACGCCGTAGCGGGTGCTGTCGCCGAAGTAGCGCGCCACGTCGGCGCCCAAAACAATCTCCGGAACGGGACGGACCACCAGCCTCCCCACGCCCAGGACCGTCGAATCCGCATTGGCGGTGACGTTCTGCCCCTCACCGTTGAAGACGCCGGCCGTGAGCGTCGCGATCTTCCGGAAGGCGTACTCCCCCATGACGCCGATGTCCCGCTTGGGAGCGAGCGCATCCACCACTGCTGCCCGGTCGGCCGTCTCCACGTCTGGCAGGGAGGTGATGTACTGGCGGGCGAACGGCGCCTTATACTGTCCCGCCTGCACCGCCCACGGCCCCGACGCGTACCGCGCGTAGGCATCCATCAATGCCACGCTGGCCTTCCCGGTGCCCACCGAACCGGTGCGGAACTCGCCCAGGATGCGCCAGGTGATACCCTGGCGGAGCTTGCCGGAGGCCGCGAGCCGGGCCCGGTTGATGCTGGCGGTGAGCCCCACGTCGCTCTGGTAGGTGTCGCGAACCTGCAGGTACCCGGATAGCGTGACCGGCGCGGGTGCCGGGGCCGGGGCGGGCGCCTGTGCCAGACTCAGCCGCGGCGCGGCCATCCCCAGGCAGAGGCTCGCGGCCATCCGCCACCTACTCGTTGCTGTCACGATTCGGCCTCGAGGTTGGAGGGTGCTCGACCGAGGGGCAAGCTATGAACACGCGCTCCGATAGGCAATACGCTTCACATCGGCACGGCCGCGCGGCCGTTACTCGGGGGATGGGCGGTCACTTCGCTCGACGGAGTCGCGCGAAGGCCCGGTCGCTGCCCTGCTCCAGCGCCTCGCGCCAGGACCGGTAGAGGCGGATGAGACGGCGAGCGAGGGGCGTAAGCTCGGCTCGCCCGCGCGATTCCCCGCCCCGGCTGGTCACCACCAGCCGGGCCTTGAGCACCCGCTCCATCTGACGGATGCGGTTGAGGGACGTCCGGTAGGAGAGCCCGGTGCCCTGGCAGGCGCCCCGGATGGTGCCGGTCCGCTCGATGCCCTCGAGCAGGAGCACATAGCGCGGTCCCATGAGGAACCGGCCGTTGAGGTTGAGCCAGCCTTTGACTCGGCCCCGGATGCCCGCCGGCAAGGTTCGCCTCATGGAGGCCTAATCTACGCGCTGCGGCGGCCGCGCGACGGGCAGCGGGCTGCCCAGTACCTATCCAGGCCGTATCTTCCGGCCTGTGACCCATTACGTGGTCCCGGAAGGCGAACTTGGGTTCCGCGCCAGCCGCGCCGGCGGACCCGGCGGGCAGCACGTCAACAAGGCGTCAACCAGGATCGAGGTCTTGTGGGACGTGGTGCGGAGCCCCAGCCTGGAGGAGGAGCAACGCACCAGGATCCTGACCGCCCTGGCCTCCCGGATGGACGCAGAGGGCGTGCTGCGGGTGGTGGCCGCCGAGCGGCGCAGTCAGCTCCGGAACCGGCAGGCGGCGCTGGAGCGGCTCCAGGCGCTGGTGGATCGGGCGCTCTACCGCCCGCCCACCCGGAAGCCCACGCGGCCGCCCCGCGCCGCCAAGGAGCGCCGGATCAAGCACAAGCGGCACCGGAGCAAGGCGAAGCAGCTCCGAAGCCGGGTGCGGGACGAGGAGAACTGACATGCTCACCATCACCAGCTCGGCGTTCTCACCCGATGGGCCCATTCCCCGCGCCCACACCTGCGACGGGGCGGACCAGTCGCCACCCCTGGCCTGGACCGGCGTGCCCGCGGGCGTCAGGCAGCTGGCATTGATCGTGGATGACCCCGATGCGCCCGGCCGGACCTTCGTGCACTGGGTACTCTACGGCGTGCCGCCCACCGCCACGGGCTTGCCCACGGGCGTCCCCCAGGACGGCACCCTCGTCAAACCGGTCACTGCCCTGCAGGGCATGAATGACTTCCGGCGCACCGGATGGAACGGGCCCTGCCCGCCTCCGGGCCCGGCCCACCGGTACGTGTTCACCCTGTACGCGCTGGACGCCGAGCTCAAGCTCAGCCCCGGGGCCACCAGCGCCGTGGTAGGAATGGCCATGAAGGACCACGTCCTGGAGCAGGCCCAGCTGATCGGCCGCTACGGCCGGCCGAGGAAGTAGCGGGATGGGCGGTCTCTATCCCTACCTGGAAGCCGCCGTCATGGCGGCGTGCCTCGCCGTCATCCTGTTCTGGGTGGCGGTGCTCGCCCGGCAACGGGGGATGGGGCCGGCGATGCGTTGGGCGGCGCTTGGGGTGGGTTGGTTCCTGCTGGTGTGGGAGCTGGCGCGGTCGGGGGCGTTCGAGGGAACGCGCGCCTCGGGGCGCCTGGCCGAGGTGGTGGCGATCCTCGTGCCCCTGGTGACGGGCTCCTTCCTGCTGCTTCGCGGGCGGCTCAAGATGGTGACGCCCGCGGACCTGGTGGCGTTGCAGGCCTGCCGGGTGGTGGCGGTGGTGGTGCTGGTGGCCTACGCGGGAGAAGCGCTGCCGGCCTGGCTGGCGCTCCCCATTGGGGTGGGAGACACGGTGCTGGGAGTCACCGCCCCCTGGGTGGCGCGGCGGGCGCGCGCCGGAACGGCCGGGCTCCCGGCCCTGAGGCTCTGGAATGTGATCGGCGCCGTCATCGCCTGCTACACGATGGCGGCGCCGGTCGCTGCCGCGCGGGCGTCGGGCTACTTCTTCAGCCTCTACCCGCTGGTGCTGTTTCCTACTCTCCTGGCCCCGTCCTGGTTACTGATGCACCTGGCCGGCCACCGGGTTCAGTGAATCCCGCCCGTATCGCTGAACTGCTTCACCAGGTCCCCGATCACCGCCTTCGCGTCCCCGAATAGCATCCAGGTCCGGTCGGAGAAGTAGAGCTCGTTGTCAATCCCGGCGAACCCCGGCCGGGTGCTGCGTTTGATGGCATACACCGTCTTGGCCTTGTCCGCGTCAATGATGGGCATCCCGTAGATGGGGCTGGTCTTGTCGTAGCGGGCCACCGGGTTCACCACGTCGTTGGCCCCCACCACCAGCGCCACGTCGCACTGGGGCATGTCGGGATTGATGTCGCTCGACTCCACCAGATCGGTGTAGGGGATGTCCGCCTCCGCCAGCAGCACGTTCATGTGCCCCGGCATGCGTCCCGCCACCGGGTGGATGGCGAACTTGACCGTGATGCCGCGCTTCTTGAGCTGATCGTACAGCTCGCGGACCTTGTGCTGCGCCTGGGCCACCGCCATCCCGTATCCCGGGATGATGACCACCAGGTTGGCCTGCTCCAGCACCTGGGCCGCCCCCTCGATCGTCTCCGGCCGGTACACCTTCCCCGGCTCCAGCTGCTTCGCCTGCGCCACCTGCCCGAACGCGCCGAACAGCACGTTGGTGAAGGAACGGTTCATGGCGCGGCACATGATGATGGACAGGATGAGACCGCTGGACCCGTCCAGCGCGCCGGCCGTGATCAGCAGCTTGTTGTCCAGCACGAACCCCATCGCCACGGCGGAAAGGCCGGCGTAGGAGTTCAGGATCGAGATCACGGTGGGCATGTCGGCGCCGCCGATGGGGATGATCAGCAACACCCCGAACACCAGGGCCAGCCCGATGATCACCGGGAACAACCGGGCGGCCAGCAGCGTCGTGGGGTTCAGGATCACCCAGACCCCGATCACGGCGGCTATCACCAGGAGCCCGATGTTGGTCACGTTCTGGCCGCGATACGTCACCGGCCGCTGCGGGATCCACTTCACTTCCTGAAGTTTCCCCGCGGCCATGAGGCTGCCGGTGAAGGTGAGGAAACCCAGGATGATCTCCGCGATGATCGCCGTCATCCGGAACGTGGTCAGGTGCCCCGCCCCCCGCTCCCACCACAGGTAGTATTCCGCGGTGCCCACCAGCCCCGCCGCCACGCCGCCGAAGGCGTGGGACAAGGCGGTCCGTTGGGGTACCGCCGTGAGCGGGACCAGGGACAGCGGGACGCCCACGATGAACCCGGCGATGATGGCCAGGATGATCCACCCGTGGTGCACCACCACCGGCTGGATCCAGGTCGCCGCCACCGCGAGCAGCATGGCGGCCACTCCGGCGAACACCGCGCGGCGCGCGGTCTTGGGGTCGTTCATCCAGTGCAGCGAGAAGACGAACAGCGCGGTGGACACCACATAGGTGCCCTGAACCAGGGAGCCCATCATTTGTGGTCTCCCTCGCGCGTCTTGAACATCTTGAGCATGCGGTCGGTGATGAGGAACCCGCTCACGATGTTGGTCATGGAGGCGAACAGGGCGATCGCCCCGAGCAGCCGGATCTTGGGGGGATAGTCGGACCCGGTGACGATGATGGAGCCCACCACCGCGATCGCCGAGATCGCGTTGGTGATGGACATCAGCGGCGTGTGCAGCAGCCGGGATACCCGGCGAATCACGCCGATCCCGATGAACGTGGCGAGCAGGAACACGAACACCATGGACCAGTAGTCAAATGGCTGGGCCGCACCCGCGGCCTCCGTGGCTTCCTGCATCAGGAAGAGTGTCGTCATTGTCCCCCAGCCTTCGCGATCGCTTCCTTGGTGCGGGCGTGCACCACCTGGCCCGCATGCGTGATCAGGGCACCCTGCTGGATGTCGTCCTTCAGGTCGAACTGGAACGCCTTGTCCTTGGTGAAGGCCTGCAGGAAGGCGGTGACGTTCCGCGAGAACAGGATGCTGGCGTGATTGGGCATGGCGGACGGCACGTTGAGCGGCGCCATGATCCTGACCCCATGCTCCACGACCGTCTCCCCGGGGCGGGACAGCTCGCAGTTACCGCCGCCGTCCGCCGCCAGGTCCACGATGATGGCGCCCGGCCGCATGCGCTTGACCATGGCCGCGGTGATCAGCTTGGGCGCGAACACCCCGCCGATCAGCGCGGTGGTGATCACCACGTCCACCTGGGCGCATTGGTCCGCCAGCAGCTCCGCCTGGCGGGCTTTGTCCTCCGCCGACAGCTCCTTGGCGTATCCGCCGCCGGCCGACGCGCTCTCCTTGAGCTCGATGCCGACGTACTTGGCTCCCACGCTCTCGATCTGCTCCTTCACCTCGGGCCGCACGTCGGTGGCGCTCACGTTGGCGCCCAGCCGCCGCGCGGTGGCAATGGCCTGCAGGCCCGCCACGGCCGCCCCCACCACGAAGACCTTGGCGGGCGGCACCATGCCGGCGGCGGTCATCAGCATGGGGAAGTACTTGGGCAGCTCCGCCGCGGCCAGCAGCACGCCGCGGTACCCCGCGATGTTGGCCATGGCGGAGAGCGTGTCCATAGGCTGGGCCCGGGTGGTGCGCGGAATGGCGTCGGTGGAGAACGCCGTGACGTTGCGCGCCGCCAGGGCCTTCATGACGCCCGGGTTGCGCAGCGGCATGAGCGAGCCCAGCAGGAACGCGCCGGAGCGTATCTGGTCTACTTCGTTCGCGGCGGGTGCGTTGACCCGCACCACGAAATCCGCCTTGCCCAGCAACGAGGCCGCGTCGCGCTCCACCGTGGCGCCCACACCCTGGTAGGCGTCGTCGGAGAAGTAGGCGGCGGCGCCCGCGCCGGCCTCCACCGCCACGGCGTAGCCCGCCTGGATCAGCCGTTTGCAGGATTCGGGGACCAACGCCACACGGCGCTCGCCGGGCGCTGTCTCCTTGGGGACCGATATGATCACTGAGGCTCCTGGATCCGGATTATTGGGTTGGAAGGAATCGCCTGGGCGCCACGGCGCTGCTGAAGCTACCTATAGGAAACCTTTAACGGCGCCGATTTCCCTGCGCGTAGTCCACCAGCGCGGCCAGCTCCGGGACCATCTGCGCGATGGGAGCGAACACCTCGCCTGCCGGCAGCGTCACGGTCTGCGGACGCGGACCCGGCACCCCCGGCGGTCCCTGGGTGCCCGCCGCGCCGTCGGCGCCGTTGGGCCCCTGGCTGGCCGCCATGCACCGCCGGTCGGGGGGTGACCCCTCCGGCACCCGCGCCGGCCCCCCGGCACCGCCCGCTCCGCCTTTTCCACCCCGTCCGCCGGGGCCGCCCTCGCCACCCAAGCTCCGCCCCTCCACCAGCCCCACCAGGAAGGGCTCGGTCTGCGGACCGATCACGGTCACCCTGCCCCCGCGCCCACCGGATGCTCCCACTCCACCGCTGCCACCGGCCCCTCCGGGGCCGCCCGTGGTTCCAGGACATCCAGCCTGGCCGGCCGAACCCTTCTGTCCCGCCGCGCCGTCCGTCCCCCGCCCGCCACGCCCGCCCCGCGTCTCCACGATCAGCCAGTCGGAGGGGGGCACCCGGTCCGCGTCCGCCATCACGAAGAGCGGCGGCGCCTGCCCCACCTCGATGCTCGCCACCAGCAACCGATTCACATAGGGCGAGCGCAGGATCCCCACTCGCACCGTGACGTCCGGGCCGTCCTCGCCCGGCACGTTCTGCCCGCCCGTCGCCCCGCTAAAGCCGAACGCGTGCGGCATGCAGGAGTATTCCGGGGCCACCACCGCCGAGGTGTTGATGGAGGGGTTGGCCAGGAGGAAGGCGGTGAGCCGGAATCCGTGCATGGCGCTCAGCAGGGGATCCCGGTTGGTGGTCCAATCGCCGTCTTCCTGGGGGACCGCTTCCGGGCTGGTCCGCCGCAGGAAGACCACGTGCAGCCGTGGGGGATGCTTCTTGTCGTACCGGCTCTCGAAGGGAACGGTGGAGCTGTCGTTCAGCACCGCGTCGTACTCGGTCTGGATCTGCTGCCCGGGGCACACCACGGCGGGGCTGGTGAGCATCTGAATCCGGACGATGCGCGCCAGGACGGCGGGGTCGGGCGCGAAATCGGGCGGGGGGCCGTGATGGCAGCCCGCCGCCGCCAGGGCGATGAACCCGATGCCACCCGCTCGACCCAGCACGTTAACCTCCCCTGGTGTGCATCTCCCGATGCGGGTCCGCGCGCAGCGAGGCGATCTGGTACAGGGCGCTCCGCTCCGGCGCCACCGCCCGCTCCTCCGCTCCTCGATCCGCCCGCGCCCGCCACACCTCGCGCAGCCGGGCCGCGATCACCTCGTCCGAAGCCCCGGAGCGGACCAGCTCTCGCAGGTCCGCCCCCCGCGCCGCGTAGAGGCACATGAAGAAGGTGCCGTCCGCGGTGAGCCGGCCCCGGTCGCAGCTCCGGCAAAACGGCTCGGTGGTGGACGCGATGATACCGAAGGTGGTGCCGTCGGGCAAGGCGAATCGCTCGGCCGGCGCGCTGGATCTCGCGGACTCGGGCAGCGCCTGAACCGGTCCGTAATGCCGCGTCAGCGCGGCCACCATCTCGCGCCGCGAGACCACCTCGGCCGGACTCCACTGCGTGGCTCCGCCCACGTCCATGTACTCGATGAACCGCACCTCCGCCCCGTGCTCCCGGCCGAATGCCAGCAGATCCACCAGCTCGTCGTCGTTGAAGCCCCGGATCACCACCGTGTTGATCTTGACGCTCTGGAACCCGGCGTCCACTGCCGCCCCGATCCCCGCCAGCACCTCGGCATGGCGCCCGCTGCGGGTGAAGCCGCGGAACCGATCCGGTTGCAGGGTGTCGAGGCTGACCGTCACCCGCCGGAGCCCGGCGCGCTTGAGCTGCGCCGCCACGCGGGAAAGCAGGATACCGTTGGTGGTGAGAGCCAGGTCCGAAATGGCGGGCCGCGCGGCCAGGAGGGCGATCAGGTGGTCCAGCTGCTGGCGGAGCAATGGCTCCCCGCCGGTCAGTCGGACCTTGGTCACCCCCAGCGACGCGAAAACAGCCACCAGCCGGTCAATCTCTTCGAAGCTCAGAATGGATACCCTGGGCAGCCACACGTACTTGTCGTCGGGCATGCAGTAGCGGCACCGGATGTTGCAGCGGTCGGTGACCGACACCCGCAGGCTGGAGAGGGGGCGGCCCAGCAGGTCGGTGAGATCCATAGCGGGCATAAAAATAGCGCCTTCAGTCCGGGGCTGTAACGCGGTCGGGAAAGGCGCCCAACTCCACCGCGGGGCTTTCGCCCTATGTCTGGCTAGTCGATTGTCACGAACAATAGCCCCATGAGGCTGCCCGGACAAGGCGCAATCTCCCTGACACTGCAAAAGCGGGCGTTGGGACGGCCTGTCCTCCCTGTCGCGCCAGCCAGGCAAAGGTGACCCAGCGCACAAACCGGCTCATCATCATGGGTGGCAAGAGGTTCGGGACCTTCAACTTACCGGTCCCGGGTTGGCACGATTCTGGCGCTAAAACCGTGGTGAGGGTTAGATTGGAGGCACTATGACAGGTTGCCTAGAGTCCGGCCTATCCGTCGTCCGCCACGAGCTCGATCGTACTATCGAGACGATCGGGCCGCTCGTGGAAGCGCTGCTGCAGCGCCTCTCCCCGGGTGACGCTGTGAACAGCGAGCCGACCGACGCGGGGGTTCGCGCCGAGGTGCCGCTCCAATTCCCCGACGGGGTGGGACGGGGGTCGGTGGTGGCGGAGTTGTTCCGTTACCATGACACCGTCCGGCTGGACCTCGTGGTCGAGCACAATCGCCGCTTCGTGAAGCCCGACGGCGCCCCGTCTGACCGGCGGTGCTACCTCAATGACTTCCAGGCGTCCATTACCCTGGCCCGGGGCACCACCGAGATCCCGGAGGTGTTCGCCCGGCAGGTGGTGAGCGGTGTGCTGGCTGCTCGCGAAGGAGTGGCCCGCCACAACCGGCTCCACCCGCAGCCGTGGCATCAGATTCGGATCGGGGCAGTGGAAGGGGCGGTAGGGCGGTAAGGGCGGTAAGGGCGGTAAACAGCGGGGGCGGTACGAGCTGATGCTCGTGCCGCCCTCTTTCTTGGTACGGCCTCTACCGCCTCTTCCGCCTTTACCGCCCTTTACCGCCTTATCGTCACGGAGCCAAACTCGGCAGCAGGATCCAGCGTGTACCGCGCGTCCACGATGTGCACCAGCCCCGTGGGCTCGATGATGAAGAAGGGAAACCGGGCCCACCCCAGGAACACCCTTCCCTGGGGGGACCGGGCCGCTTCCCGGCTCGCCGGGGCAAGCCGGTTCACGCGGACGGTTAGCGAATCGAGCGTGAAGGCCGGGCGTCTGAGCCAATTCACCGTCCCGAAGCGGTAGCTGTCGCCCTGGTCAATGACGATCGCCCGCCGGAAGGGATTCAGCGGGACCGGTGAGGCCAAGACCCGCGCCGGTTGCAGGCCCACCGCCATGAGCTCCCTTCGAACCAATCCCCTCGCCGCGGCCGACCCCACCGCCATCGCCACGGCGTAGGCCGCAACCACGACCAGAGCCACGACGGCTGGGCGAGGCCGGCCCGCGGGGTTGCGGCTCCCCTCTCCCCGCTCCCCGTCACGCCTGCTCGAGAGGATGACGCCCGCCCCCAGCAGCAGCCAGATCCAGGGGTCCGCGATGAACAGGCCGTCGGCGTAGTACCAGCGATTCACGAACGGCATCAGCCAGCGCATGCCGTAGGTGTTCAGGTAGTCGAGCACCGGGTGGGTCAGGACCGAAACAACCGCCAGGAGCGCCACCTGATCCAGGTGGAGGACCGCACCGCCATCGCTCTTGCGGCGGCCCAGCAACCGGTGCCATGCCCAGACCAGGCCGGTGAGCACCCAGGGCAAGACCGCCAGGGCCAGGATGCCGTGGGTCCAGCCCCGTCGAAACGACAACGCGGTGAGGCCGCCGCCCCCGAGGTAGGTCAGCGCGTCCACGTCCGGCAGGTTGGCGCCGATGAGCAGGGTCGCCATGCCGTAGCGGGTGCGCCGCTTGAGACCCGCCTGAGCCAGCGCGGCGCCGACGAGGGTGTGGCAGAGGTTATCCACCCGCTGCTCTACGGCCTCTTCTGCCCCTGGCATCGCTCACAGGGGCAGAGGGTCAGCAAGTACTCATAGGTATAGATCCCCGTATCGTGCCCATCGCTCCAGCGAATCTTGATGGCGTAGTTCCCCACCAGCGACACCACCTCGGCGCGAATGTCCTCCGGCACGGCGCCCGGATCCAGCAGCTCGCGCCCGGTGAATTCGTCCTTGCAGGTGGCGCACTGGCAGGCGAGGCGGAGCGACCGGGCGGGGTACTTGCTGACGTGGTCCGCCGCCCAGGTGACCACGATCTCCCGGTCCGCCCGGTGGATCCGCTCGGGGAGCGGAAGGTCCGTCACTTCTCCAGGTGCGCGTCCAGCTCGAAGGCCACGTTACCCTTGAGCGCGCCGGAGACCGGGCAGCCGTCCTTGGCGGCCTCGGCGGCCTTGAGGAACGCGGCCTGGTCAATCCCGGGCACCACGCCCCGAGTTTCGAGGCGCATCTTGGAGATCTTGGGGCCACCGGTCATGTCCATGGTGCAGGTGGCCTTGGTGGTGATCCGGGTGGCGGGGTTGCCCGCTTTCTCCAGGCCGGCCGAGAGGGCCATGCTGAAGCACGCGGCGTGCGCCGCCGCGATCAGCTCCTCCGGATTGGTGCCCTTCTTGCCTTCAAACCGGGTGGCGAAGGTATAGTCGCCCTTGAAGGCGCCGGACCCGGCGGTGAACTGCCCGTTGCCGTCCTTCAGCTTACCGTTCCAGACTGCGGTCGCAATGCTGGCAGGCATGGGGTGCACTCCTTGTTAGGTCGGGGCAATGTAACCAGCCAGAAAATCCGCCGCCCATCCCTCCGCCCAGAAGACCGGCGCCCAGGGCGGGCCGGTGACGAATCCCACGTGGCCTCCGTGCCGGGTAAACGCACCGGTGAGGACGGGATTGGCCGCCACCACCTCGCGCGGGACGGCCTCGGGCGGGAGGAACGGATCATCCAGGGCATGGATGAGGAGGGTGGGCACCCGGATAGACGCCAGGTACTGATTGGAGCTGGAGCGGGCGTAGTAGTCCTGCGCGTCGGCGAAGCCATGCAGCGGCGCCGTCGCCGCGTCGTCGAACTCCTGGAAGGTCCGACTGCGGCGCACGCGGCCCAGGTCCACCCGTCCGTCCAGCAGCGCGGCCTTGGCCAGGGTCTTGCGCTTGAGCTTGCCCACCAGATAGCGGCGATATCCCCGGGAGAACCCCCGCTCCAGGCGCCGCGCGCCAGCCGCCAGATCGAACGGCACGGAAATGGCGGCGGCCGCGGCGAGGGGGGCCGCCGCCCCCTCCTCGCCCAGGTACTTGAGCAGGATGTTGCCGCCGAGGGAGAACCCCACGGCGCCCAGGGGCCGGCGGGGGAACCGGCGCCTTACCAGCTCCAGGACGAACCGCAGGTCGCTGGTTTCCCCGGAGTGGTAGAGGCGGGGCGTCCGGTTGAGCGCGCCACTGCAGGAGCGGAAGTTGAGCCCCAGCGACTCGATGCCTCGAGCCGCGAGCGACCGGTAGACCTGCCTGGCATACCCGGACGTAGCCGAGCCTTCCAGGCCATGCAGCACCAGCGCCAGCGCTGCGTCCGGGTTGCCGCCGGTGGCATCGAGATCCAGGAAATCGCCGTCCGGGAGCTCCACCCGTTCCCGTCGCAGGGTGGGCCCCGCGGCCCGCGAGCGCAGCAGCCGGGCGCCCAGGGTTTGGGCGTGAGGGCCCGGGAGCCAAACAGCAGGCCGAAAATCCGGGGCGGACATGGTGAGCGGCAAGATAACGAGGCCGGGGAGAAGTGAGCGGTGAGAGGGCCACCCGTCTCTCGTCTTACCGCTCACTGCTCACCCCTCACCCCTTACGCCGTTGTCGGCACAGCGCCACTTTCCGGCCATGCCTTTGTTCGACACCAACCGCCAGCGTGCCGCGCTGCTGGTCGCGCTGCTGGGCACCGGCCTGGCGCTGGCCCTGGCGCCGTATGCCACGGGTCTCATCGGCGCGGTGGTGCTGTACGTCATCCTGGCGCCGCTCAACGGCGCCGTCCGCAAGCAGCTCAGCCCGCCCGCCACCGCCTCACTGCTCACGGCCCTGGCGATCGTGCTGGTGCTGGTTCCCGGACTCTCGTTCGCCGGGCTCATCGTGTCACAGGCGCAGGAGATCGCGACCGGCGTGGTGGAGAGCCCGTTCCTCAAGCGGCTGGCCGACCCGCATCTCCGGATCGGGGGATTCGCCATCGGCCCCCGCCTGGCAGCGCTGGGCGAGAACCTGGTCACCTGGATCGGGTCCAGCGCGTTCGGCCTGATCGGAACCGCCACCCGGCTGGCCCTCAATCTCACCATCGCGTTCTTCGGTCTCTACTTCCTGCTGCTGCGCCCCAAGGAAAGCTGGGAGTTGGTGAGCCGCTACATCCCCTTCTCCCACGAGAACACGGAACAACTGCGGCAGCGTTTCCGGGACGTCACCAACTCCACGCTGGTGGGGACCCTGCTGGTCGCCGCGGCCCAGGGGGCGATGGTGGCCGCGGCCTTCGCCGTGGCCGGCCTGTCCAACGCGGTGTTCTGGGGCGCCGTGACGGCGATCTTCGCCATCCTGCCCCTGGTAGGGAGCGGGATGATCTGGGGCCCGGGAGCGGTCCTGCTGGCGCTGGACGGGCGCTGGGGCGCCGGCATCGCCCTGGCGGTGTGGGGCATCCTAGTGGTGGGGATGGTGGACAACGTGCTCCGGCCGCTGGTGTACCGGCGCTGGGCCAGTATCCATCCCCTGGTGACCCTGGTGGGGGCCATCGGCGGCGTGCGGTACTTTGGGATTCTGGGCATTCTGATCGGGCCGCTGGCCCTGTCTTACTTCTTCGAGCTCACCCGCATGTATCATCAGGAGTATGTGGAGTCGTCCTGAAACCATGGGAGACCCTCAGACGTCTGACACCGTGGTGAGCAGCGTCCTACTCCCCCGAACCAATTCTCCCGGAGGTTCCCCCGTGATCCGTCGTGGTGGTACTCTCGCGCTCGCAGCCTGCGCGCTGTCCCTGGCCGCCGCCCGCGCCGGGGCGCAGGGCGCGCCGATTGACATCCCGTTCCAGCGGTTCGTGCTCCCCAACGGCCTGACGGTGATCGTCCACGAGGACCACAAGGCCCCCATCGTGGCGGTCAACGTCTGGTACCATGTGGGCTCCAAGAACGAGCTGCCGGGTCGGACCGGCTTCGCCCACCTGTTCGAGCACCTCATGTTCAACGGCAGCGAGCACTTCAAGGGGGACTACATCCCTGCCCTGGAGCGCATCGGGGCCACCGACCTCAACGGCACCACCAACGAAGACCGTACCAACTACTTCGAGAACGTCCCCACGCCCGACCTGGACTACGCCCTGTGGCTGGAGTCCGATCGCATGGGGCACCTGCTGGGCGCCATTGACCAGTCCATCCTGGACGAGCAACGGGGCGTGGTGCAGAACGAGAAGCGGCAGGGAGAAGATCAACCCTACGCCAAGGTCTACGACATCGCGCCGCCCAACACCTATCCCCCCAATCATCCCTATTCCTGGACCGTCATCGGGTCCATGGAGGATCTGGGTGCGGCGTCCCTGGACAACGTGAAAGAGTGGTTCCGGACCTACTACGGACCGGCCAACGCGGTGCTGGTGGTGGCGGGAGACGTGGACCCCAAGACCGTCCGGGAGAAGGTGGAGCGCTACTTCGGCGACATTCCCTCCGGCCCGCCCATCACCAAGCAGGGGCCCTGGATCGCCAAACGCACCGGAACCCATCGCCAGGTGATGCAGGATCGCGTCCCGCAGGCGCGGATCTACCAGGTCTACAACGTGCCCCAGTGGAGCAGCGCCGACGCCGACTACCTGGACCTGGTGACCGACGTGCTCGCGTCCGGCAAGACCTCCCGGCTCTACAAGCGGCTGGTGTACGACGACCGCATCGCGACCGACGTCGCCGCGTTCATCGACGCCCGCGAGATCGCCGGCCAGGTGTGGCTCTACGCCACGGCCCAGCCCGGCGGCGACCTCAAGGCGGTGGAGCGGGAGTTGAACGAGGAGCTGAGCAAGCTGATCGCGGAGGGCCCCACGGCGGAGGAGCTGGAGCGGGTGAAGACCCAGTACCGCGCCAATTTCCTCCGCGGGGTGGAGCGGATCGGCGGGTTCGGCGGCAAGTCGGACGTGCTGGCGCAGGACGAGGTCTTTGCCGGGCAGGCGGACCACTATAAGACGCGGCTGCAGCGGGTGGCATCTGCCACGGCGCAGGACCTCCAGCGCGCCGCACGGGACTGGCTCTCCGACGGCGCTTACGTAGTTGAGGTGGATCCCTTCCCGGACTACCAGGTGGCGCAGAGCGGCGTGGACCGCTCCAAGCCGCCGGAGCCGGGTGCGCCGCCCAAGGCCGTGTTCCCCAAGGTGCAGCGGGCCGAGCTGTCCAACGGGCTCAAGATCGTGCTGGCCGAGCGCCACTCCATCCCGCAGGTGACGTTCCGCCTGCTGCTGGACGCCGGATACGCGGCCGATCAGTTCGCCGCGCCGGGGACGGCCAATCTGGCCATGAACATGCTGGACGAGGGCACCAAGACCCGCAGCTCGCTCGAGATCAGCGAGCAGCTGGCGCTGCTGGGCGCGCAGCTCTCGACCGGCGCCAATCTGGATCTCTCGGTGGTGTCCCTGTCGGCGCTCAAGGACAAGCTGGATCCGAGCCTCGACATCTTCGCCGACGTGATCCTCAATCCCTCCTTCCCGCAGGCGGACTTCGACCGGCTGAAACAGCAGACCATTGCCCAGATCCGCCGCGAGAAGGTGACGCCCATCCAGATGGCGTTGCGGGTGTTCCCCGGCCTCCTGTACGGACCGGGGCACGCCTACGCGGCGCCGCTCACCGGCAGCGGCACCGAAGCGGCCGTGAGCGCGCTGGCCCGCGACGACCTGATCAAGTACCACCAGACCTGGTTCAAGCCCAACGCGGCGACGCTGGTGGTGGTGGGCGACATCACGCTGGCCGAGCTGCGGCCCAAGCTGGAGCAGCTCTTCAAGGGATGGCAGCGCGGGCAGATGCCCCGGAAGAACCTGGCCACCGTGTCGCAGTTGCCCAAGCCGGTGGTGTACCTGATGGACCGGCCGGGCTCGGCGCAGTCCGTGATCTTCGCGGGGCACCTGGCCCCGCCCAAGGCCAATCCGGACGAGATCACCATCGAAACCCTCAACACCGTGCTGGGCGGGACCTTCACCTCGCGGGTGAACATGAACCTGCGGGAAGACAAGCACTGGTCCTACGGCGCGGGATCCATCATATGGGACGCCCGGGGGCAGCGGCTGTTTTTCGTGTATGCGCCGGTGCAGACCGACAAGACCAAGGAATCCATGGCCGAGGTGTCCAAGGAGTTGCGGGGCATCCGGTCGGACAAGCCCGTGACGGCGGACGAGCTGACGCAGGCGCAGAACACGCTGACCCTGGCACTGCCGGGCGAGTGGGAAACTATGAACGCGGTGGGCGCCTCGCTGGGAGAGATCGTACGCTTCGGGTTGCCGGATACCTACTTCGACACCTATGCCGACAGGGTGAAGGCCCTGACCCTGCGGGACCTGAGCACGGTGGCAACCAGTGTGGTGCAGCCGGATCACGCGGTGTGGGTGGTGGTGGGTGACCGCGCGAAGATCGAGGCCGGGATCAAGGAGCTGAACCTGGGCGAGATCAGGTACATTGACGCCGACGGCAAGGTGCTTCCCGCGTCGACCGACGGGTCGCGTTGAACAGGTGACGGCCAGTTAGGTCTCTCCGCGCGCCGGCAGTGCGCGCGCGCCGCACACGATTCAGGTTTCCAGGGCGCGCGCGTCACTAACGCGCGCTGCGAGACCCAACTGGCCGTCACGCCGTGGTACCACCCGTCCCCGCGTTGCCTGTGGCACCTGCCGCAGTAACGTTCAGTAGATGTTCTGGATTCTTCTCTCCGCCCAGCTCGGCGCAGTCGCCCAACCGGACTCCGCGGAAGTGCTCCGCGCCGCCCGGTCGGCCCAGGCGCGCTTCGAGTTGTTCCGCCTTGACCACCTGCCGCGCTCGCGGGACGGGAGCTACTCGGGCCCTTGCGACGACCGGATCGGGCGGTTCTGCTTCCGGTTCGGCGACGATGGGGATGACGACGAGTGGACCCCGCCTCCCGAGCCTCCCAGCATCGGGGCGGCGCGCGCCACGCTGGTCGCGAGGTTGGACAGCCTTCATCGCCGGTCGCCCGGAGACGCCTGGATCGTGGGGCAGCTGGTGCGGTACCTGGTCGAATCCGCCCAGCCCGCCGAGGCGGCGGCGGCGGCCCGCACCTGCCGGTCGCCAGCCTGGTGGTGCGACGCCCTGACGGGGTACGCCTTCCACGCGGAGCGGGATTACGCTGCGGCGGACTCCGCGTTCGGCGCGGCGCTCAGTGCCATGCCGGAGGCGCAACGCTGCGAGTGGACCGATCTGAGCCCCGTGCTCGACCGGCTGCGGGCCCAATACCGGAGGCTCGGCTGCGCGCAGCGCGCGCCGCTGGAACGCCGCATCTGGTGGCTGGCGGACCCGCTTTACCTGGTGCCGGGCAATGAGCGGCGCACCGAGCACTACGCCCGTCGCGTGATGGGCGCGCTGCAGGACGACGCGCGGTCGGCGTATCACGACCGTTGGGGATCGGATCTGGACGAGGTGGTGGTGCGCTATGGCTGGCCGGTGTCCTTCGAGCGCGCGGAGCCGCCAACCCTCGGCACGCCGGAGGTGCACATCACCAGCCACTACGCGCCTCACGCACGGCAGTTCCTGCCCCCCGCGGCGTTCGTGGACGCACCGAGCACCATCGGTCCCGACCAGTGGGACCTGGACCCGGAGCGGCCGGTCTCCGATTACGCGCCCGCGTACGCGGCGCGCTTCCACAACTTGCCGCATCAGGTGGCCGTGTTCCGGCGGGGCGACTCGATCGTGGTGGTGGCGGGGTACGACGTCCGGACCAGCACGCTCAATCACGGACGAACCCCCAGGAGCGCGCTCGACCGGGAGCGGGCGCGAAAGGTGACGCGGGTCGAGGCCGCGCTGGTCCTGGCCAAAGACGAGAACGTCGAGCCCATCATCGTCAGGGGCTCCAGCGATGGCCCCCAGGGCGTGATGACCGCCATCGCCCCCGCCGAGTCCGCGCTCTTGAGCCTGGAGACGCTGGACACCGCCGACAGCGTGCACGCCGCGCGAGTGCGATACTGGCTTCCGGTGGCCCCCCTGGGAGACGCGGTGGCGGTCTCCGACCCCTTGTTGCTCGGCGCCACGCCGGGCGATTCAGCGCACCCGTCGCTGGCCGACGTCCTCCCCCTGGTCCGTCCGGTGGCCCAGGCGCGGCGGGGCGAGCGGGTGCCGGTGTTCTGGGAGACCTACGGCCTGGGCCGCTCCACCCAACCCTACCGGGTGACCCTCACCGTCACCCAGGCGGGCCAGAACTGGCTCCGGCGCGCCGCGGAGTGGGCCGGGCTGGCCAAGCACGATCCGCGCTACGTGGCCGTGAGCTGGGAGGAGCCCCCCAGCTCAGCACCCGTCACGCCCCGCGCGCTCACCATCGCGATGCCGGACGCGAGCCCCGGCGTCTACCTCCTGGAAGTTTCCGTCGCCGTGCCGGGCGCAGCCGTGGCCCGAGCCTCCCGCGACATCACCATCCTCCCGGAGTAGGGCCAGGGCTACGGCGCGGCGGCCTGGGCGGCGTCGCGCGCCGCCTTCAGCGCGCCGGCCAGATCTTCCGCCGGCCCCCGCCCCTGGAAGTGGAAGAACACGATGCGGGGCTCATCGAACAGCATGTGGTTGTGCACCACCACCACCTGGACGCCGGTTCCCGCCAGCGCCTTGAGCGCGGCCGCCACCTGGCCCTGAGGGAGGGCCATGTCGCCCGCCACCACCGCCGCCTTCCCGTCTGCCGTCTCCCGAAACGCGAACCAGCTGGACACGCCCATCGCCGCGGGAATGGGGACGCCCTGAACCTGGACTTCGTTATCGGGGCGGCCGATGGTGACCTTGCAGTAACCGGGGCCCGTGTCCGCCGACCCCGCCCTGGCGCCCAGCACCTGCTCGATCCGGGCGCACGGCGTTCCGGCCACCACCGCGGGCGTGCCCGAGAGCGCCGGGCCCGCGGCGCCCTGGCCCAGAGATGACGGCGCCCGGTCCAGCGCCGCGCGCAGGCTCTTTGCCAGATCCGCCGCCGGTCCTCGCCCCAGGTAATGCACGTAGGTCAGCATGGGCTCCTCGCCCATCATGTGGTGGTGCATCGCCGTGACGGTTATCCCCCGCTGCAACAGGCCGGCCGACACCGGACCCACCTCATCCGGGAGCAGCAGGAGGTCCCCCATCACCATGTCCTGCCCGCCCGGGACCGGCAGGAAGGCGGCCCACGAGGTGAGACCCATCCCGGTCGGGAGGGTGGCGCCGAGCAGCGTCACCTTGAGCCCCCGCCGGGGCAGGTTGACCTTGCACACAGTACCGCTGGGCGCAGCCGTGCCCCCCAGCGTCTGCGCCAGGTCGTCACAAGTCGAGAGGGGAGCCGCCGGCGCGAGCGCCAGAGCCAACATCACCGCAAGCCCGATCATAAGAGCCTCAGTTAGGGGAGGGGGAAGTGACGGAGGATACCCCGGGGAGACCGGGGAGTTCGCGCCCGCTCTTGGCACATCCCCGCAGCCGGGCTAGCCTTGAGCATGCGGCGATCATTGGCACCCACAATCTTGCTGGCCGTCCTCGCGTCGGCGGCCTGCTCCAGCCTCACTTATTCCAATTCCCGGCTGGATGCCATGCAGACGGAGCTGAGCCGCCGCTACGCGCTCTGGAAGGGCCTCCACATCCCGTCGTACGATTACCGCTTTGAGCGCGCCTGCGCCTGCGATTCCAGCCTGACCCGCCCGGTGATCGTGACGGTGCTGGACTCCGCCATCACCGGGGTGGCCTACGCGGACAGCGGCACCGCCGTGCCGGATTCCACCCTCCAGACCTATCTCACGGTGGAGGGCCTGTTCTACCAGATCCAGGTCGCGATCAACCTCCAGGTGGATTCACTGGGCGTGGAGTACGACCAGGTCTACAACTACCCCACCCGCATCCTGATTGACCAGGATTTCCGGCAGCAGGGCGACGAGCTGCGCCTGTTCTCGTCCCTCCTCACGCCCAAGCAACCTTAAGCGCCGCCAACCGGCTTGGGCCGGGCCGGGTAGACCCCCCGTCCCGCCAGGTCTCCCAGCATCGCGGAAAAGCGCGTCACCAGCGCGTTGACGTCGTCTACCGCCTTGGGCACTGCGGCCCGCAGCTCACCCAGCTGCCGCATCTGCACTTCCGTGGGCAGCGAGGTGGAGCTCATCACCCCGCCTTTGAGACCCGTCACCTGCCCCCGCAGCGCGCCGCCCCCACCACCACCGCCGCCGCCGCCGCCGCCCACGATCCTGCGCCGCAGCGCGTCCAACGTCGCTGCCACGGAATCCACCCTCGCCTTGAGGTCAGCGGGCGCGTCCTGCGATTGCCTGAGCGCATCCCGGATGTCACTCATCTGCTCGTTCATCCGGTTCAGGGCGTCCGCCGCGGCGTTCACCCGGCCGTGCAGGGCGTGCAGCTCCCTGGACGCATCGAACCAGGCACGCCGGTCGGCGTCGCTGATCTGGATGTCCGGATCACCCCGCACCGTGATGGTCCGGACGGAGCCCGACGCGTCTTTGCCGTCCACGGCGAGCGTGACCCGGTAGTCCCCCGGCAGCACGAACGGCCCCTGGGTACCTCCGCCAAAAAACCCTTCCCCTTGCTGCGCGCCGGGCAAGGGCGCCAGGCGCAGATCCCAATAGGCCACGTTGATGCCGGCCTTGTTCTGATCTTTGAGGTCCGCGGCGCCCAGCTCCCGAACCACCTGGCCCGCCGCGTCTTGGATGGTGAGCTTCACGTCCCTGGCGTCGGCCTTGAGGTAGAAAGCCAGCGCGCCCGGCCGGGGATTCTCACCCAGGAATTTCCGGTCACCCTCGAACTCGCGCGATCGGTCGCCCGCCGGCCTCCGCTCCACCGCCACCTCGGGCTGGAACAGGTAGGCATCCGCAGTGGCCGCCTCGGCGTACCGCTGGAAGGGAGTGAGATCATCCAGGATCCAGATCCCCCGCCCGTGGGTCGCCAGCAGCATGGCGTTCTCCCTGGGATGCAGCGTGATCTCGTACACCGGAACGGTGGGCAGGTTGGCCCGGACCCGCGCCCAATGGCGCCCGCGGTCCACGGATACGAACAAGCCGGTCTCGGTTCCCAGGTAGAGCACGTCGGCGTTGACCAGGTCCTCGGTCACGGTGCGGACCACCTCGCCCTTGGGCAGATCGCTCACGATCGAGCGCCAGGTGCCGCCGAAATCGGCGCTGGTGTAGACGTAGGTCCCAAAATCCCCCGACCGGTGGCCGTCGAAGGTGGCGTACACGGTCCCGGCGGCAAAGCGGGAAGGCGCCACCTCCGAGACGTAGGTGCCCCTGGGCAGCCCCACGACCTTAGCCGTGACATTGGTCCAGGTCGCGCCGCCGTCGCGGGATACCTGCACCATCCCGTCATCCGAGCCGGTGTAATAGAGCCCGCGCTGCGCCGGCGACTCGGCGAAGCTCACGATGTTCCCGTAGCTCGAGACGCCGTCGTTCCGGGCGATCCTGGTGTCCCGCCCTTTGACGCCCATGATCGCCAGGGTGTCGCGGTCAGCGGCCGTGGTGAGGTCCGGGCTGATGGCGGTCCAGGAGTAACCCCGATCGGTGGACTTGAAGACCCGGTTGGCCAGCACGTACACCGTCGCCGGATCGTGGGGCGAGAGCACCATGGGCGTATCCCAGTTCCAGCGATAGGCCGGCTGCCCCTGCGCGGGCTCGGGCCGGATCGGCTTGCGCTCGTTGGTGAGCCGGTCCACCCGGTTCATCCGGCCATCCTGCGACTCGGCGTACAGGATGCGCGGGTCGCCGGGATCCATCTGAGCCTGGAACCCATCGCCGCCTCCGATGACGAACCAGTCATCGTTGGCGATCCCGTCGCCGGAGCGCACCGCGGAGGGTCCGCACCAGGTGTTGTTGTCCTGCAGCCCGCCGCAGACGAAGTAGGGCGACTGGAGGTCGAACGCCACGTGATAGAACTGGCTCACCGGCAGGTTGTTGAGCCAGACGTAGGTCTCGGAGCGGTCGTAGGAGACCCCCACGCCGCCGTCTCCACCGATCATCACGTGGTTGGAGTTGTTCGGGTCAATCCACATGGCGTGGAAGTCCACGTGAATGCTGCGGGCGCCGTCGTCGCGGAAGGTTTTGCCGCCGTCATCGGACAGGAACAGCTGCACGCCCGGCACGTAGATGCGGGAGTCGTCGTTGGGGTCAATCCGCATCTGGCTGAAGTACATGGGCCGGGGATTGGTGGAGCTGAGCTTGCGCCAGGACGCGCCAGCGTCGTCCGAGCGGTAGATGCCGCTCTCGGTGGTATGCTCGATCCGGGCGTACACCACATCCGGGTTCTTGCGGTAGACGTCCAGCCCGATCCGTCCCTTGTCGCCCTCGGGGATGCCGTTGGTCAGCTTGGTCCAGGTCCGCCCGGCGTCCGTAGTCTTGTAGATGGCGCTGCCCGGGCCGCCGCCGTTGAAGCCCCAGGGCGCGCGCCGCCGTTGATACAGCGCGGCGTAGATCACCTGGCTGTTCCGGGGGTCCATCACCAGGTCGGTGGCGCCCACGTCCGGGCCGTCCCCCAGCACGTTGACCCAGGTGAGCCCGCCGTCGGTGGTCTTGTAGACGCCCCGCTCGCCGCCCGGCGCCCAGAGATTGCCCACCGCCGCGACGTACACCACGTCGTAGTTACTGGGGTCCACCAGAATCCGGCCGATGTGCAGCGACTGCTTGAGACCCATGTTGCGCCAGGTCTTGCCGCCATCAGTGGACTGGTAGATGCCGTCGCCCCAGGAGGAGCTCTGGCGGTTGTTGGCTTCCCCGGTCCCCACCCAGACGATGTTGGGATCGCCCGGGGCGATGGCCACGTCGCCGATGGAGGCGCTGCCCTCGTGATCGAACACCGGCTCCAGGGTGGTGCCGTTGTTCACCGTCTTCCACACGCCCCCCGTGGCGGTGCCGATGTAGAAGATCGCGGGGTTCTTCTCGTACACCGCGAAATCGTCAATCCGGCCGGAGGGCGTGGCCGGGCCGATGCCGCGAAAGTGCAGCCCGTCGAACTGCTGGGCGCGGGTGGAAGCGGGGGCGGAGCAGAGTACCAGCGCGAGGATGAGGGAGTGCCGTCGCACGGAAGCCTCCAGGGCAAGGGACCAGAAGACCGGCGGGAAATGCTACCGTCCGCGCTCCGCTTCCGCCACGGCGCTTATCTTTGAATCCCATGTCCACCTTGCTCCTGGTGCTGGGCGACGCGTGGCGCATCACCGCCGGCATTTTGACCATCCTGCTCGCGGTGATCGCCTCCGGCCATGTGGTGCTCTACAAGCGGGACAGCCGGGCGGCGGTGGCCTGGGTGGGGTTGATCTGGCTGGTTCCGGTGCTGGGCGCGGCGCTCTACCTCCTGTTGGGCATCAACCGGGTCCGGCGCCGCGCCGCGCTGCAGCGGGGTGGGCGTTGGACCGGCATCACCCTGGAATGGGAACGTCCGGTGGCGCTCCAGAGCGAGCGGCTGCTCCCGGGGCACCTGCACCGCATGCACTCCCTGGCCGAGCTGGTGGACCGGGTCACCAACCGCCCGCTCACCGCCGGGAACGCGGTGTCGCCTCTGGAAGGGGGAGACGCCGCATATCCCGCCATGTTGACAGCGATCGCCGAGGCGCGCCACTCAGTGGCCCTGGCCACCTACATCTTCGACACCGACTACGCGGGCCGCCTCTTCGTCAACGCGCTGGCGGCCGCGGTGGGCCGCGGGGTGGAGGTCCGGGTGTTGATCGACGACGTGGGCGCGCGCTACTCCTGGCCGTCCATGGTGCGCACGCTCCAGGAGCGCCGCATTCCGGTGGCGCGGTTCGGGCGAACCCGGGTCCCCTGGCGGTTGCCCTACATGAACCTCCGCAATCACCGCAAGCTGCTGGTGGTAGACGGCCGGATCGGGTTCACCGGGGGCATGAACATCCGCGAAGGGCACATGCTGGACGGGCACCCCAGGCACCCGGTGCAGGACCTGCATTTCCGGATCGACGGGCCGGTGATCCAGCACCTGGCCCAGGCGTTCGCGGACGACTGGCAGTTCACCACCGGGGAAGCGCTCGGCGGCGAGGCGTGGCTGCCGGAGCTCCAATCCGCGGGCGAGGTCTACGCCCGGGGCATCGCCGACGGGCCGGACGAAGACTTCGAGAAGGCGCGCCTGGTGGTGCTGGGCGCGCTCGCCTGCGCCCACCGGTCGGTGGACATCGTGACGCCGTACTTCCTGCCCGACGCGGGCATGATCACCGCCCTCACCGTGGCCGCCATGCGCGGGGTCCGAGTGCGGATCCTGCTCCCCAAGATCAACAATCAGGTGCTGGTGCACTGGGCCGCGACGGCGCAGCTGTGGCAGGTGGTGAAGCGTGGGTGCTCCGTGTACTACACGAAGCCGCCCTTCGATCACACCAAGCTGATGCTGGTGGACGGCGGATGGGCGCTGATCGGGTCATCGAATTGGGATGCCCGCAGCCTGCGGCTCAACTTCGAGTTCGACGTCGAGTGTTACAACGACCAGCTCGCCGCCACGCTCTCCCGGCTGGTGGAGCGCAAGCTCGCGTCCGCGAGGGAAATCAGCGCGGCGGAGCTGGACGGGCGCAGCCTGCCGGTGAGGCTGCGGGACGGCGTGGCAAGGCTCGCCGCGCCCTATCTGTAGGAGTCCTGCAGGTCAGAAGGACTTTCCGACCACCTTCGCCTCGGAGCGCGCGCAACTCGACTACCGGCGGCCCGCGCTCTCTTGCCGCTCTACCTGATTCCCGCCACCGGATGCGGCTCGTCCTCCCACCAGTCGAGCCGCTCCATCTTCTTCTGCCGCGGCCACACCTCGTCCAGCGTGTTGCCGTCGTAGAGCCGGCCGTTCTTCATCACGAAGCGCACGGTGTTGGTGTTGCGGACGTTGTCCAGCGGGTTGCCGTCCAGCACCACCAGGTCCGCCAGCTTGCCGGCCTCGATGGAGCCCAGGTCCTTCTCCAGGCCGATGGCCTCCGCCCCGAAGATGGTCGCCGCCCGGAGCAAGTCGTGCGGCTTCATCCCGCCCGAAGCCATCATCCATAGCTCCCAATCGTATCCCAGGCCCTGGAACTGGCCGTGGCTGCCCACCCCCACGTGTCCCCCGGATTCCACGATGGACTTGACCACCGCCGCGTGCTGCCGGAACACGAATTCCTCATCGCGGAACCAGCCGCCCGGCCCGGGCGAGCCACCCGCTCCCGTCCCCCGGCGCCGGGTGTCGGCGTCCAACTCCTCGTGAGGCATGAAGCGCCGGACCTTCACATCGTCGTGGGGATTCTCCCGGGTATAGAAGTAGTTCTCCCCGAACGGCCCGCCATAGGACACGATGAGGGTAGGCGTGTAGGTGATGCCGGTCTGCACCTCCAGTTGCACCACGTCCCGGTACAGGGGAAAGATGGGGAAGGCATGCTCCTGCCCCGGGTAGCCGTCGATCATCATGGTCAGGTTGTACTTGAGATCCAACCCGCCCTCGGTGGTGGGCATCAAGCCTTGCTCTTTGGCCGCCATGATGACCCACTGCCGCTGCTGGCGGTTGCCGGTCATGTACATCTTGATGGTATTGGTGTGGTAGTACTCGCTGTAGCGCTTCAGGATGTTGCGCGCGTGGTCCAGGTCCTTGATCTGCTCGGAATTGAACACGCCGGGGCCGGTCGAGTAGATCCTGGGGCCCGCCATCTTACCCGCCTCCACCATGTCGCCGTAGGTGAGGACGTCGGTGGTGGACGTCTGCGGATCGCGCGTGGTGGTGACGCCGTAGGCCAGGTTGGCGAGATACATCCACACCTGGGTCTTGTGGATGCCCCACTGCGGCCACATGTGCGAGTGTGTGTCCACGAAGCCGGGGACGATGGTCTTGCCCGCCACGTCAATGATCGTGGCCCCGGCCGGCACCGTGACGCTGCCGCGATGGCCGATCTCCGATATCCGACTGTTCCGGATCACCACGTCGGCGTCTTCGATGATCTCATCACCCTTCATGGTGATGACCCGTGCTCCCCGGAGCACCGCCGTGCCCTGAGGGATATCCCGTGGCGCCCGCACCACGATCCGGGTCTCCTTAGGCTGGTAGGACTTCTTCTGCCCCTTCTGCCCCGGCTGTTGCTGCAATTTCTTGACGGAGTCCTCCCCGGACTTTGCCTGGTCCAGATCGTACACAAAGTGCGCGTTGCCAATGGACCAGTGCACCTTACGGCCGTCTGAAGACCAGGCGGGGAACTGCCCGCCGATGTCGGTCAGCTTGCGAGCCGGGAACGCGGCGCTCTCGGGGCTGGCCACGGAGATGGTGGGTGTCTCGCCCCCCACGTACGGCACCGTCACCACGTATAGGTCGTTGTTCACCTGGGCCAGCGCCCGGTCACCTTCCGGCGCCATGAGGACCACGTCGGCCGTCATGGGGTTTTCCGCGCCCGGCAGGGTGGCGCCTTTGACCTTGACGTAGGCTTTTTCGTCGCTGCCGTCCCAGCGGATGGAGACCAGCCCTCGCTCCTGATGATAGAGGTAGATACGGCTGGAGTCGCTGGTGAAATGGGGGTTGTCCCGCCCGTCGGTGGGCGCGATGAAGGTCGCCGGTCCCCCCGCCGCGGGCACCCAGATCAGGTCCGTCGCGCTGCCCGGCGCCCGTGGCCCGTTGGATTCCTGAAACGCCCGGGCCGGACCACGAATCGCCACGATTCGGGCCCCACCGGGCGACCAGGCAGGCTGCTGGTAGATCGCGGGCACCGCAGTCAGCCGCACCGGGCTCCCCCGCCCCGTGACCGGCGCCTTGTAGATGTGACCTCCCTGCGGCGACCAGGTCACGTACGCCACCCAGGCGCCGTCGGGCGACCAGGTGGGCTCGGCCTCGGTCAGGTCCATGTTGGTGAGGCGCCGGGGCTGGCCGTTGGGGTAGTCCATCACGTACACCCGGTCCAGCGCGGCGAAGGCCAGCCTGGTGCCGTCCGGTGAAGGCACCGCGTCCCGGATCTGGCGCACGGTGAATTCCGCCGAATCACTCACCGGGTAGTCGAACTTGAGCCGGGGGCCCACCCCCAGGTCCACGTGCGCCTGGAAGGGAATCTCCGCGGGCGCCGTCCCGTCCACCGGCACCCGCCAGATCCTGCCGCCGTAGGACACCACGACCGCCCTGGCGTCCGGCGTGAAGGCGAATCCGGGATACACGTCCCGGCTGGCGACCGACTCCTGATCGTCGTGCTGCACCGGATACGCCAGCCACTTCTCGTCACCGGTGGCCAGGTCGCGCAACACCAGGCCGGTCTGGTCCTCGTAGCGGGTTCCGTACACCATCCACTTGCCGTCCCGCGAGATGGTCGGCCGGAAGGCGGAGCCATAGCGCGACGACCGGGTGTACCGCTTGCCGGTCTCGCGATCGTAGACGCCCAGCTGGTACTGCGGGAGGATGGCGTTGTACTGCCAGGTCCCGGTGCGCTCGGCGTACCAGATGTAGCGGCCGTTGGGCTCCACCGCCGCGCCCTCGGTGCGCAGGGTCCGCGGCTCCTTGATCAGCGGCACGCCCGACCCGCCGTCCACGTGGTAGAGATGGAGTTTGGTGGGCCCGAAGCTCCCCTCCGACGTGGAAACCACGATGTACTCGCCATCCGGGGTGAACACGGGCGACTCGAAACGGCTCTGTTTGCCTTTGGTGACCTGGGTGGTGTCCTTCGTGGCCAGGGTGATGATCCACACGTTGTCCGCCCCGTCCCGGTCGGAGACGAACACCACCTTGGAGCCGTCCGGGCTGAAGCGCGGCTGCGCGTCGAAGGCCATCCCGCTGGTGAGCGGGGTGGCATTGCCGCCGGTGATGGGCAGGGTATACAGGTCGCCCAACAGGTCGAACACGATCGTCTTGCCGTCCGGGCTCACGTCCAGCGAGATCCACGACCCTTGGTTCAGGTCCAGCGACACGGTCCGCGCCGCCTCCAGCGGAAGGGGCTTCTCCTTCTTTTTCGTGGTGTCGGCCGTAGCGGTGTCCTGGGTGGCGGTCAGGGCGGTAAGGGCGGTCGGGGCGGTAGCAACCACCAGTGCCGCCAGGACGAACGGCATACCAGCAGGCGCCAGACGTTTCATAGTGCGTGCATCCGGGTTGGAGGGGACGGAAGCCGTTGACGAACGGGGGAGAATCTACCGGCTTGCGGTCAGGGCGCTACGAGCACCGCTGCGGCGCGGTCCTCCTCGCCGTTCATCAGGACGCGGAGCACCAAGCCGCCCGACGCGCGGGGGACGTCGATCACCCGCACCGTGCCGGCCAGGTCGGCGTGCTCCGGCAGCAATTGGGGCAGCAGGTTGGGAGACTCGAGGAGGAAGCCCTCGTTCAACACGTTCTCCGGCTCGTCGGGATAGAGCGGCAGGTAGCGAATGGAGGCTTCCACCAGGTCCTGGAAGAAGTGGGTCCCGAAGGAGACATCGGGCACGTAGTGGCCTTCCTTACGGGCCACCTCCACCAGGATGGCGGTGTTGTTGATCTCGGAATAGGTCACGGCGACGCCCAGCTTGATGTCGCCGCGGCTTCCCCAGCGACCCGGCCCCATCAGAATGAAGCGACGCCGGGGGAGCCGCTTGTTCAGCTTCCCCACGATCCTGGCCACTTCCTTGAGCGCGGCCAGGTCCTCCAGGCGCCCGTACGCCGCCGGATCCACATACACGATGTGGGTCAGGTCGGGCACCCGTCCGTTGGAGACGTACCGGTTGGCGGTGAACAGCACGCGCTCCCGCGGCAGGTCGGCGGGGATCAGCGCGGGCGCCGTTTCGGCCGCCGAGCTCTGCGCCCGGCACTGGAGCAGGTACAGGTGACGCCCGTCGTGAGCGAACTCCAGGTCCACCGGCACGCCCAGCCGGTCCTGCAGCAGCTTGAGCAGGGTGCGCATCTGCAGGATGAACGGCGTCCGGCTCACCAGCCCATCGAAGGTGACCACCAGGTCGTCCCCCGCGAAGTCCAGGTGCAGGGGCTCGCGGATGGCGTCGTCCTGGACCACGGACACGATGTCGGTGATCTGAGGATACTCGTTGCCGTGGGAGCGGAGCAGCTGGCGCAGGGGGGCGGTCTCGAACGAACGGGTGCACAGGTTGATCGCGTCCACCATGGTGGGGGAGTAGCGCAGCACTTCGTCCGGCGACACGTTGACCCGGAGGCCCGGCTGTCCCGGCGCTACCAGCACCGGGTAGTCATCGCCCAGGCGATCCACCGCCCGGGTCCCCAGCCCCGGCACCAGGCGCAGCAGCCCGTCGTCCCGCCGGATCCGCGCGGACCAGCGAAACTCGTTCCGGCTGAACGCGACACCGGAGAACGCCGGGAGGAAGTAGTCGCCCACCCGGGTGCCCACCACCTGCTGGATCATGATCCCCATCTCTTCGTGCTGGTCCAGCAGGCCCCGCTCCGCGCGGTATTCGATGGGGTCGGGCGCGAAGATGGAGGCGTACACCTCGGCGATGGCGTCCTGCAGCGCGGCCAGCCGCTCCTGGGGGGTGCCTAGGTTGGCGAGGAAGAGGCTCTTGTACTTGCCGGAGAAGGCCGCTCCCATGCGGTCCTCCAGCAGGCTGGAGCTGCGGACGATGATGGGCCCTCCGGCCAGATCCCCCAGGCACTGTGAAAGGCCCTTGGCAATCTCAGGGGAGAAGTGCGAGTTTTTGAACACCTGCACGATGTGCGGGTACTCGCGCCGGATCTGGTCCAGCTCCAGGTATTTCCGGTCGTAGACGTCCTCGAGGTGGTTGTACTGCACGAAGTCGAGCACGCCGTCCGAAGTGATGTACCAGGTGCGAGGGACGCGGAGGTCGGCCAGCAGCTCGGCGTATTCCCGCGCCTGCTGCACGATCTTGGCGGCCACGATGAGCCCGGCGCTCTTGCCCCCCAGCTTGCCGTGGCCGCTGGCGGGGCAGATGATCCGCGGGGTGAGATCGTAGAAGTCGCTCACCTCGACGTAGTTCTTGGCAGTGTTGACGAATCCCTGCTCGTCCGAGAAGAACCGGCGCACCAGCCCGGCGCGCAGGGCGATCTGCATGGACCGGGTCAGGTCCCGCTCGTTGACGCCCACGAAGCGGAACCGCTGGATGGCCTCCGCGACATCGGTCAGGGTGGTGGCGGGACGCTCCAGGGCCTCGAGCAGAAAGCTGGATTTGTCGCCTTTGATCCAGCCTTCCATGCGGGAGAGGATGTCCTCCACCTGCAGGTGCCGGGCGGCGATCCGGAAGGTCTCATCGGTCAGGGCCAGGAGATCCTCGGGCGTCTTCTTCTGCACCGGCCGGTTGTCATCCTGAGGCCCCTGCACCTCGCTCTCGCGCTGCGGGGCGAAGCGCTGCAACAGCTGGTGCGCCTCGTCCACGCCGTTCAAGCAGAGGTGATTGAGCATCTTCCGGGCCAGGCGGATGAGCAACTGCCGGTCGGTGTGGCGGAGAAAGTCCACGATGACCCACCAGTCGCGCTCCGGCGCCGCGCCGGCGCCGCCCTCCACGGCCTGCCTCCCCTGGATGGCGCCCCGCAGCCGGCGCTGCGCCAGGTGATGGCCGATCCGCTCCGCGATGGCCTCGATCAGCTTCCGCTCTTCCCGCAAGAAGGGGCCTTCGTCGGACCGGGGCATGGCCTGGGTGTAGTAGACCTCCACCCGGCCCAGCACGATTCCCTGCACCACGATCTCGGCCCGCTGCACCCACGCCGTTTCCTGGAACCCGGGCCCCTGGTAGACCAGGTCGTCCACCACCAGACGCGCCCGGCACACGCCGGGATACTGATAGCCGGTGGGTATGACCTCGAGGATGCCCCGGAAGACGTCGTCGGGCGGGGCGTCGGGCCGGTTGATCTGCTCGTCTACCTGATACAGGCAGTTGAGCTCTTTGGCGCGCTCCTGGAGGGCCTCCAGGATCTTGTCAATGGGCTGGCGCGGCTGGGTCACTCCCTCACACCCAGCGGCGGTCGCGGCACGCCTGGGCCACGCGGCTCACCGCGATCACGTATGCGGCGTCCCGCATGTAGAGCTTCTGCTGTTGCGCCAGGCAGCTCACCGCCTGATAGGCCGACGTCATCTTGCGATCCAGCTTGTCCAGCACGTCGTCCTTTTCCCAGAAGAAATTCGCGTTGGACTGGACCTGCTCGAAGTAGCTGCAGGTGACCCCGCCGGCATTGGCCAGGAAGTCGGGGACCAGGAAGATGCCGCGCTGCTGGATTACCGCGTCGGCCTCGGGCGTGGTAGGGCCGTTGGCGCCTTCGGCGATCAGGCGGACGCCCTTGCCGATCCGACCGACGTTGTCGGCCGTGATCTGGTGCTCGATGGCGTTGGGCATCAGGATGTCCACGTCCTGCTCCAGCCAGGCGTCGCCCGGCAGGACCTCGTACCCCAGGTCGCGGGCCTTCTTCTTGTCGATGCCGCCGAACCGGTCGGTGATGCCCAGCAGGGCGTCCACGTTCACGCCGTCCTGCTTCCGGAAGGCGTACGAGATCTGATCGGCCTGGTCCCAGCAGGAGACGGCCACCACCGTCCCGCCCAGCTGGGCGTACAGCTTGGCGGCGTACTGGGCCACGTTGCCGAACCCCTGCACGCTGGCCGTGGTCTCGGCCAGGGCCATCCCCAGCTCCTTCAGGGCCTCCCGCACGGTGTAGACCACCCCGAAGCCGGTGGCCTCCGCCCGGCCCAGCGATCCGCCCATGTTGACCGGCTTGCCGGTGATGAACCCGGGGTAGCGCCCGCCGTAGATGGTCTCGAACTCGTCCAGCATCCACACCATGTGTTGCCCCGAGGTCATCACGTCCGGGGCCGGGACGTCGCGGAAGGGACCCACGTCCCGGGCGATCTGGCGCACCCAGCCGCGGCAGATCTGCTCCTGCTCCCGCATGCTGAGGTTGTGCGGATCGCAGACCACGCCTCCTTTGCCCCCGCCCAGGGGGATGTCCACCACGGCGCACTTCCAGCTCATCCACATGGCCAGCGCGCGCACCGTATCCGCCGTCTCCTGCGGGTGGAAGCGGATGCCGCCTTTGCTGGGGCCCCGGGCGTCGTTGTGCTGCACCCGGAACCCGCGGAACACCCGCGCGCTCCCGTCATCCATGCGGACCGGGATGGCGAATTGATATTCCCGAAGCGGCCAGCGCAGCAGGTCCCGGGTGGGCTGGTCCAGGTTCAGGATGCCGGCCACATGATCGAACTGGGCCTGCGCCATTTCGTGGGGATTGAACGGCTTCGCCATTGTCTCACCCCGCCGAGGAACCCCCGGCGCGCGATAGTGGCCAGAGAACGCACTACGGCTATCGCCCGAAGTCAAACGCCCCGGGGGTTTGGCGAGTGTGAAGACGGAGTGAAAGAAGCTCAGGCGCCCAGGATTTTCTCCACCATGGGGCCGTCCACATCCATCACGTAGGGCAGCCCGGTCACCTCGGCCGCGTCCCGGGTCAGCGCCGCCAGATCGTCGCGGGAGATGAACTCCGGCGAGAACTTGCGGCACCCGGCCATGAGCTGCCGCAGCCCCTGCGCCAGGCGCTCATAGTAGGTGTAGAGGCCCAGCGCGCCCGGCGGCAGCTTGTCGAACACCTCGCTGCCCACCTCGGTGCGGAGCTGATGGGCGGTGACGAAGACCTCATCCACCGACCGGCCGAACCGCTCCACGTACACCGGCATCTGGCCGCTGGCGATGGAGCGACCGATGGTCTTGCCCACCATGGCGGCCGCCAGGGGCCCGCGGGCCATGCCCACCAGCTTCACGAAGGGCGCTCCCATCGCCAGCCCCTTGAAGATCTGGTCCTCGAGGATGAACCCGCCCGCGACGGCCAGCGGCGGCACATAGCGCTTCTTCCGCTTGAGCCGCGTGGCATAGCGGTACAACAGCGAGTGCAGCTCCAGGGGCGGCATGCCCCACTCGTTCATCATGCGCCAGGGGCTCATCCCGGTGCCGCCGCCGGCCCCGTCCACGGTCAGCAGGTCCAGCTTGTACTTGGACGCGTACATCAGGGCCTGCGCCAGCGCGGCGGGCCGGTAGGCGCCGGTCTTCAGGAAGACGTACTTGGCGCCCGCCTTGCGCAGCTCCTCCACCCGCTGGGCGAAGCTCTCCTCGCTGACCATGCCCACCCGCGAGTGGCGCTCGAACTCCCGGAACGCGCCGGCCTTGAACGCCTCGATGACGTTGGGGTCCATCGGGTTGGGCAGCACGATGTAGCCCCGCTGGTACAGCAGCTGGGCTCTCTTGAGGTCCCGGATCTTCACTTCGCCGCCGATGTTCTTGGCGCCCTGGCCCCATTTCAGCTCCACGCACTCCAGGCCGAGCTTCTCGACGGCGTACTCCTGCTCGTGCAGCCGGGTGCCCTCCACGTTGCTCTGCAGGATGATGGCGCCGTACCCGTCGCGCTGGTTGGCCTGGTACATCCGGATGCGCCGCGCCAGCTCGGCCGACGACACCACGTGCCCGTCCTTCAGCTCCGTGGTGGGGTCCATCCCCGCCACGTTCTCGCCGATGGTGAGCCCGGTCCCCGCCAGCGCGGAGCCGATGGCCAGGCCCTCCCAGTTGTTCTTGGCGATGTCGGTGGAGCCCAGGCCGGGCACGATCCAGGGGTAACGGAACTTGAGTCCGTTCTTGTGGCCGAACCGCACCTCCAGGTTCACGGCCGGGAAGATGGCCTTGTCGCTGTCGGCCTCGATGCCCTGGGCGCCCATCACGCCGCCCATGATGTTGAGGTGCGAGTACTCGACGGGATAATTCTTCTCGCCCGCGGTGGTGATCACGCCAAAGGGCTGGGGATAGATCACCTCGTGGCCACGATAGGCGGACTTCCCGATTTCGCACATGCCGATGCACCCGTCCACGCAGGTCACGCACATGCCGGAGGTCGGGACCACCGACCCGTCGGTGCGGTTTTTGGTCAGGGTGGCGGCGGAAGCGTTCAGTCTGGACAGCGACATCGGTCTCTCCTTCAGCGTTGTGCCGCCCGGCGGTCAGCGCCGGACGATCTCACAGGCCACGCAAGGCTCCAGGTAACACATCATATCGTCGAACGCGTTGACCTCGATGCAGGACGGCGCCAGGTTGCCGCAGGCGCCGCACACCGCACGCTCCGGCTCGTTGAAGGTGCAGCGGAGCTGGCAGGCCGGACACACGTACATGCAGGCCCCGCACTGGCGGCAGACCTCGGAGTGCACGTCGAACGGCACGCCGACGCTCCGCCGCTCCCCGCGGCCCCGGAATCCGATGGCCTTGGCCATCATCTGCTCCTCGCAGATGCGCACGCAGCGCCCGCACAGCACGCAATCCTCGTATTCCTGGCGGAACCGCTGCCGCCGGACGCCGTGCGCCGCCGCCAGATCCTGAATCACCTTCGACTGGGGACACGACGCGAGCAACAGCTCGATCACCATCTTGCGGGAGCGCACCACCCGGGCCGACGCGGTACGGACCACCAGGCCCGGGGCGACCGGGTAGGTGCAAGCGCTTACCAGCTGGGCCCGGGGCCCCTCGCCGATCTCCACCACGCAGAGCCGGCAGGCCCCGGGCGAGGTGACGCCCTCCAGGTGGCACAACGTGGGGACCGGGACCCCGTAGAACTGCGCCAGCTCGAGCAGCGTGGTGCCGGGCTCGGCCTCCACAGGGATGCCGTTCAACGTGAGCGAGATCATGGGGTCGCTCCCTGATGCGCCGGCCGGGTGAAGTCCAGATCGCAGCGCAGGCAGCGGCGCGCTTCCCGGGACGCTTGCTCGGGCCTGAGCGTCGCCACCACTTCGTCGAATCCTTTGATCCGCGCCGCGGCCGCCAGCGCCGGCTCGCGCTCCGCTTCACGGATCGTCTCCACCTCCACCGGCTCCAGGTAGACGCTGGGCCGCAGCGGCACCGGCTCCTCACGCAGCTCCTCGCCCCGGAGGTGGCGCCCGATCACCAGGGCTGCCCGCTTGCCGGCCGCGATGGCGTCAATTACGGTGGCCGGGCCGCTCGCCACGTCACCACCCGCGAACACGTCCGGGCGGCCCGTGGCAAGCGTGTATCGGTCCACCCGCACCACGCCATCGCTGGTGTCAATGTCCGGGCCCAGCTTGGCCACCACCTCACCGATCACTTCGCCGATCGCCACCACCAGCGTGTCCAGCTCGACCCGGTGCTCGGTGCCGGGGATCGGCACCGGTTTCCGTCGTCCGCCGGTCTCCACCGCACCCAACTCGTTCCGGATGAACTCCACGGCCGCGAGCCGGCCGCCGGGGCCGTCGTGGTGGAGCCGCACCGGGGACACCAGCGGCACCAGCTTCACGCCCTCTTCCAGGGCGGCGGCGATCTCCTCGGCCAGCGCCGGCATCTCGTGCCGGGTGCGGCGGTAGAAAATGGTGACCTCGGTGACGCCGGGCTGGCGGCGCGCCACCCGGGCCGCGTCCACCGCCGCATTGCCCCCGCCGATCACGCCCACCCGGCCCTTGGCCGGCGCCTCGCGGCGCAGGTTCCAGCCCCTGAGGAACGGCAGCGAGGGATACACGCCCTCGACCTCTTCGCCCTCCAGGCCCAGGCGCCGGCACCGGTTGGCCCCGGTGGCGACGAACACCGCGTCGTACCCACCGGTGAGGAGATCATCCAGCGTGAAGTCCCGCCCCAGCGCCCGGTTGCACTGCAGCGTGATGTTGTCGTCCAGTAAGGCCTGGATCTCCCGCTCCAGCACCTCCCGCGGCAGGCGGTAGGCGGGGATGCCCGAGCGGAGCATGCCGCCGGGCTCCCGGTCGGCCTCGAAGACGGTGGTCCGGTAGCCCTGCAGGGACAGCTCGTGCGCCGCCGTCAGGCCGGCGGGCCCCGAGCCCACGATCGCCACCCGCTTCCCAGCGGCCCCGGGCACCGGCCGGCGCACCGGCTGATAGACGCTGGGATCCACGTGGTCGGTGACAAACCGCTTGAGCGCCCGCAGCGACACGGGGTCGTCGCCGGTGGTGCCCAGGCGGCAGTGGCGCTCGCAGCGGTGATCGCACACCCGGGCGCACACCGAGGGGAAGGGGTTCGCCGCCCGGATGACCCGGTAGGCGTCCTCGTACTCCCCGCGCGCGATGTGGGCGGCGTAGCGCCAGGCTTCGGTCCCCACCGGGCAGGCGGCCTGGCAGGGCGCGCCGATCAAGTCCCGGCAGACGTACGCGTCGCAGCGCCGGTCCACGATGTGCCGCTCGTACTCCTCCCGGAAATACCGGAGGCTGCTCAGCACCGGATTGGGGGCGGACCTCCCCAGCCCGCACATGCTGGTATCGGCCACCACCTTCCCCAGCTCTTCCAACAGGTCCAAGTGCGCCAGCGTGCCGCGGCCCTTGGTGATGTCGTCCAGCAACTCCCACATCCGCTGGGTGCCCTTGCGGCAGGTGTAGCACTTGCCGCAGGACTCATCTTTGAGGAACCCCATGAAGTACCGGGCGACGTCCACCATGCAAGTGTCGTCGTCCATCACGATCAAGCCGCCGGAGCCCATGATGGCACCGGCGCTGGTCAGGCTGTCGTAGTCAATGGGGAGGTCGAACCGCCAATGCGGAATCACGCCGCCCGAGGGACCGCCGATCTGCACCGCCTTGATGCGCCGCCCCTCCAGCGCGCCGCCGCCGATGTCGTGGACGATCTCCGCGATGGTGGTGCCCATGGGCACCTCGACCAGCCCCGTGTGCCGGATCTTGCCCACCACGGAGAAGACCTTGGTCCCCTTGCTCGACGCGGTGCCGACGCTGGCGTACGCCTCCGGCCCGTCCCGGATGATGACCGGGACGTTGGCCCAGGTCTCCACGTTGTTGATGCAAGTGGGCTTCCCGTAGAGGCCCCGCTCCACCGGGTAGGGCGGGCGCTGGCGGGGCTCGCCCACCTGCCCCTCGATGGTGCGGATCAGGGCGGTCTCTTCCCCGCACACGAAGGCGCCGGCGCTCTTCACGATCTCGACCTCGAAGCTCAAGTCCGAGCCCAAGATGTGTTCGCCCAGCAGTCCGTACTCCCGGGCCGCCCGCAGCGCGATCAGCAGGTGCTTGAGGGCCAGGGGGTACTCCTGGCGCACGAAGACGAATCCCTGGCTGGCCCCGATGGCGAGGCCGCCGATGATCATCCCCTCGAGCACGCTGTGCGGATTGCCTTCGAGGATGCTGCGGTCCATGTAGGCCCCGGGGTCTCCCTCGTCGGCGTTGCAGATGACGTACTTCCCCCGCCCGCCGTCCTGGCGCCGGGCCATCTCCCACTTCTGGGCGGTAGGGAACCCGGCGCCGCCCCGGCCCCGGAGCCCGGCGCGGCGGACCTGGTCAATGATCCGCTCGGGGGTGTACGCCTCGCGCAGCACCCTGGCGAGCGCGGCATATCCTCCGGCGGCGAGATAGTCATCCAGCCGGATGGGATCGAGCTGCTGGTTCTGGCCCAGCAGGACGCGCCGCTGCTTGGTGTAGAAGGGGATCTCCGCCAGGTTGCGGGTGGCGCGGCCCGTGGCCGGGTCGCGGTACACCAACCCCTCCGCGTAACGCCCCTCGCCCACCGCCGCGATGATCTCCGGCACGTGCCGGGTTTCCAGCTTGGCGTAGAAGGCGCCGAGGGGCTCGGTGACCACGAAGGGTCCCATTTCACAGAACCCGTGGCACCCCGTGATGCGCAGCGCGATCCGATCGGCCGCGCCAGTCTCCAGGAGGTGCCGCTTGATCACCCGCTGCAGGTCGTTGGCGCCGCTGGCCTGGCAGGCGGTGCCCGCGCAGACGGTGATCCGCGTGGTCCGGAGCGCCAGGCGCTCCTTCACCTGCCGCCTCAACGCCTCCATCTCATCGATCGTCGCGAGTCTCGGCATCAGTCGTTCCCGCTCAGTGGTTCGCGGCGTCCAGGTCGAGCAGGTGCTCTTTGCACCCGTTACGAGAGCAGAACTGCACTACGCCGGCGCCACGTACCAGGAGGCTTACCATGGGCGCGTCGCAACGGGCGCAGAGCCTGGTGGACCGCAGCTCCGCATGGCAATGCGGGCAGAAGCACTGCACCACCGCGCCCGCCGGAACCAGGAACTCCGACTCGCTGCGGTAGTCGCCGTACAGGCTGCTCAACCGCAACCATCCGTGCTGGTGGTCGAACGCCGCGGTCAGGCGCACCATGGGATGCCCATCCAGGAGATGCTCGTCGCTCATCAGGCTGCGGTTGCAGTGGGGGCAGGCAACCCGCACGGCGAAGATCCGCTGATCGTCTCCCCGCGCTCCCGCCTGCTCTTCCCGTCGCACACCGTCCAGAATCCGGGGGACATCCCCCGCGCGGACGTTGCGGTGGTACTCGCCGTCGGTGACGGCGATGGGGCCGAGCGCGCAGGCTCCCAGACAATTCACGGTGGTCAGTGAAAAGTCCCGGTCCACCGTGGTCTGGCCCGGCGCCACGCCCAGCTGCTCCACGAATTTCTCGAGCACCGTGGGGGAGCCGCGGACGTGGCAGGCGGTGCCCATGCATACCGATGCCAGGTGCCGGCCCCGGGGCTCCAGGCTGAACCCCCGGTAGAACGTCGCCACGCCGTAGAGGTCCACCAGCGACCGCTCGGTGCGGCTGGCGATGATCCGCAGCGCCTCCATGGGCAGATAGTTGTATTCGGCGTGGATGTCTTCGAGGATGGCAATGACGTCGCCGGGCCGGCCGCGGCGACGGTCGACGATCCGGCAGACGGCTTCTGGGTCGATTAGAGTACGCATCCCAGCACGACCCCCACGGATAGATCTTCGCTGTGTGCCAGTCATGTTACGAGGAGCGTGTGAAAAATCACTGAACCACCGGTGAAGGGGACGGCCATCTGGCGGGTACCGGCTCCCGGCGGCAACTTGCTCGTCATGGCTCCATGGCAACTCTGGCTGATCGGCGCGGTGCTCCTGCTGGTGCTGGAGATGTTCGCGCCTTCGGGATTCTTCCTGACCTGTGTGGCGATCGGGGCGCTGCTCGCCTCTCTCGCCTCTCTCCTCCCGCTGGGCTTCACGGTGCAGGCGCTGGTCTTCGCGGCGGGCACCCTGCTCAGCGCCGTTTCGGTACGCCCGTTCCTGCTGGCGCGTCTCCGCCTCAAGGGCGGCGAGGTCCGGACCAACGTGGCGGCGCTGATCGGCAAGACCGGCGTCGTCACCGAGGCCATTGACCCTGTCGCGGCGCGGGGCCGGGTGCTGGTGGACGGCGAGGACTGGCGCGGCACTACCATTGACGACACCAAACTGGCGCCGGGCACCCGGATCACCGTGGTCCAGGTGGAAGGCACCACACTCAAAGTCGACAAAGAGGGTTGATCGCATGACGCCGTCGCTCATCGTGCTGGGCGCCATCATCGCGTTCGTGCTGGTGGTGGTGAGCAAGGGCATTCGCATCGTGCAGCAGGCGCAGGTGGTGATCATCGAGCGCCTCGGCAAGTTCCACAGCACCTTACAGTCGGGGGTCAACTTCATCCTCCCTATTCTGGACAAGCCGCGGGAGATTGACTGGCGCTTCTCGATGGTGTTGCCAAGCGGCGACATCGCCGTGCGGCGGTACAAGACCATCCGCATTGACCTGCGGGAGGCGGTATACGACTTCCCGCGCCAGAGTGTGATTACCAAGGACAACGTGGTCACCGAGATCAACGCGCTGATCTACTACCAGGTGACCGACCCGGTGCGGGCGGTCTACGAGATCGCCAACCTGCCGGACGCCATCGAGAAGCTGACCCAGACCACGCTGCGCAATGTGATCGGCGAAATGGATCTGGACGAGACGCTGGCGTCACGCGACACCATCAACGCCAAGCTCCGGGCCATTCTGGACGAGGCCACCAACAAGTGGGGGGTCAAGGTCAACCGGGTGGAGCTGCAGGACATCAGTCCACCCCGGGACATCAAGGACGCCATGGAGAAGCAGATGCGCGCCGAGCGGGAGCGCCGCGCCACCATCATCACGGCCGAGGCGGACAAGCAGTCGCGCATCCTGGAAGCCGAGGGCATCAAGGCAGCCGCGATCAACAAGGCGGAGGGCGACAAGCAGGCCCGCATCCTCAACGCGGAGGCCGAGGCGGAGGCCCGCTTGAAGGTGGCCCAGGCCGAGTCGAACGCCATTGCCACCATCTCGGAGTCCATCGGCAAGAGCGGCGGCGACCCGGCCCAGTACCTGATCGCCATCCGCTACATCGAGGCGCTCAAGGAGATGGTCTCGGGGCAAAACAACAAGGTGGTGTACCTGCCCTATGAGGCGACCGGCATCCTGGGCTCGCTGGGCGGGATTCGGGAGCTGCTCGCCGGCGCCGGAAGTCAAGCAGCCAAATCGCCGCAGCCCAAGTGATCGTCCCCCGCTAGACGGGCGCTCCGGGCGCTTGCTGCCCGCCGGCCGACCGGCGCCGGGGCCGCTCGGGCGCGGGCCGCCTGCCGTCTATCATGTGCGCGATGGCCAGCACCGGATGCCGTAGGAGCATGCGCGGGCCGGCGTAGCGCATCACCACGCGGATGGCGTCCCGCATGTCCCGCCGGTAACAGTGGATGGGGCAGTTGGCGCAGGTGGGCTTGGCCGGCCCGAAGACGCACCGGTCGAGCCGCTGCCCGGCGTAGGCGTCCAGGCCGGCGCAGCCGGGACACTACTCGCCCACGCCACCATGGTGATCACGGCAGTACAGCGCGATCATCAGAGAGATGGTGCGGCGCTCCCGATCCAGCCGCCGGCGCTGCCGCCAGGTAGGCGCCGTCATGGGAGCGCCGTCCGCACGACCAGCCTGCCCAGATCCTGGTCTAGGGTGACCAGCGCCACCCGCCGGGACGCCACCGCGCGCTGGTGATACAGAGAGCGGCAGGCACTTGAGACCCGGATTCACGCAGCGTCCTCTGCGTCCTCCGCGGTGAATGGCTCTTACCGGTGCAGGTTGATCACCGGGAGGACGTGCGCCACGCCACGGTTGTTCCCGGCGATGTTCAGCACGCCCAGCTGCACCCCGTGTAGCTCGCGCGCGTAGTTGAGCAGCCCGATCGCCAGG
>Ga0153915_10000291_pt1 | contig 45724 bp, 49 predicted proteins | sample Opewatmetagenome_2_FD_107003 | JGI IMG/M metagenome (GOLD analysis project Ga0153915, IMG submission 107003) | Freshwater wetland microbial communities from Ohio, USA - Open water 3 Core 3 Depth 3 metaG | ecosystem: Environmental > Aquatic > Freshwater > Wetlands | place: USA: Ohio, Lake Erie...
CAGGCAGCCTGCCGCCGCGCCGAGCAGATCCGACGCATAGACGGCGTTGACGCGCGACGACATGCGCGTAATCGCAAGCGTGACGACGAGGCCGCCGGTAAAGAAGGGCAGCGCGGCCAGCGCGTAGATCGTCAGCATCAGGATCAGGTTCTGCCGCGAATACGTGAGGCCGATGCGGAGACGGACCAGAAAGAAGAGCGCGACGAGCGTGCACAGCGCGTAGACGACCGATTCGGTCGCGAGCAGGGCGTCGGTGCTGAAGCGATCGAGGGCGCGGCGCAACGTGAACGCGAAGACGCCGCTGGCGCTCAGGCCGAAGAGCGCAATCGAGATCGCGAGAAACGCGAAGTGGTAATACATCACGACCGAGAAGATGCGCGTGAGCGCCAGCTCGGTCATCAGCAGCGTGGCGGACGTCAGGGCGACGCCGGTCAGATGGCGTTTCATGTGGGTGTAGAGTGTAACCCGTGCTGCTGCGACGCACGTTTCTCGCCGGCTCGACGATCTGGGCGGCGGCGATTCCGCTGGCCGCGTTTGCCGCGAGCCGTCCGGCCGCCGCAACGGCCGCCTACGGTTTTGCGCTGACGATCTATGCGATTGGCCACGTTGTCTGTCATCAGCTGCCGGCGCGATCGTTTCACGTCTGGGCTGCTTCGCTGCCGGTGTGCGCGCGCTGCACCGGGATCTATGCCGGCGCCGCGGCGACGGCAGTGGCGATGAGCGTCCGCAGGTGGCGTCCTGATGCCACGCGCGGTCCCTCGTACGCGCGTGCGGTCCTGCTGCTGGCCCTCGCGCCGACGGCGGCGACGCTGGTGTTCGAGTGGACCACCGGCACGATGCCGGCCAACTGGATTCGCGCGCTCGCGGGATTGCCGCTCGGCGCGGCCGTGGCGTGGGCGATCGGGATGGTAAACTAGCGCCCTGTGGGTTCTTCGCGCGCAACGACAGCCGAACGATCGCAGCCCGGCGGGCTCGTGCTGCTGTGTCTCGCGTCGTGGGCCGTGCCCGGCTTCGGCCACCTCTGGCTCGGCCGCCGCTCGAAAGGCCTGATCTTTCTCGTCGCGCTGCCGCTGATGTTCGCCATCGGCCTCGCCTTCAAGGGCCGGCTGTTTCCGTTCGACTTTTCCGATCCGCTCGTGGCGCTCGAGGCGTTTGCCGACTTCGGCATCGGCCTCGCGTACTTTCTCGCGGCGCCGCTCGGCCTCGGCCGGGGCGATGTCCGCGCGGTCTCCTACGAGTACGGCAACACGTTTCTGATTGTCGCCGGCCTCCTGAATCTCCTCGTCGTCATCGACGCGTATGACGTCGCGCTCGGACGCAAGTAGGCCATGCACAGTCATCTGCTGATGATGGCGCTCTTCGCGTTCTTCGTGTCGCTGGTCTTCTCGGTGCTCGCCAAGGACACGGCTCGCGAGCAGGCGCGGCTCGGCGGCCTGATGTTCGCCGGCTTCCTGCTGGTGGGCGTCGTCGTCAGCTGGCTGATGTATCCGTTTCCCCTGCGCTGACGCACCATGCGAACGATTGAAGCGAGGCCGGCCGCGTCGGGATTGCGCGTAGCGGTCGTGGTCTCGAAATACAACGACTTCGTGACCGACCGGCTGCAGACCGGCGCGCTCGCCGCGCTGGCGAAGCTGGGCGTGGCGAGTGGACTCATCACGGTCGTCAAGGTCCCGGGCGCGTTCGAGATCTCGCTCGCCGCGCAGCAGGCGGCGGCCAGCGCGGCGTATGACTGCGTCGTCTGCCTCGGGTGCCTCATTCGGGGTGCGACCGCGCATTTCGAGTACATCGCGTCGGCCGTGTCGCACGGAATTACCGCCGCCGCCGCCGCGACGGGCGTGCCGATCGCCTTCGGCGTGCTCACGACGAACTCGGTCGAGGAAGCGATCGAGCGCGCGGGCGAGGGGCCGGCCAACAAAGGCTGGGAAGCTGCAGTGGCCGCCGTCGAGATGGCCACGGTCATCGCGCAGCTCAAACAGTGAAGAAGGATCAGCGCCACAGAGCGCGGGAAGCGGCCCTGCAGATCCTCTATCAGTGGGAGGTCGGACGGGCGGAGGTCGATCGCGCGATCGAGACGTTCTTCGATCTGCAATGGGCCGATGCGCAGCCGCCCGCCGATACGCTTCGCGAGTTCGCCTCGTCGCTCGCGTGGGACACCGTCAGGCGGCTGGCCGAAATCGACGCGTTGATCGCGGCCTCGGCGGAGAACTGGCGGCCCGAGCGGATGGCGGTCATCGATCGGCTGATTCTCCGCATGGCGGTCTGCGAATTCGTGCGCGACAAGGACACGCCGCAGGCGGTCGTCATCAACGAAGCCCTCGAGCTGGCGCGGACGTTCAGCACGGAGGACGCCGTCAAGTTCATCAACGGCATGCTCGACGGCATCAGAAAGAAGATGGAGCAGTGAGCGTTTAGGCGATGGCTTCCCTCGAAGAGCAGTTACAGCAGCGCCGTTCGAACCTCGACGAGCTCGAGAAGCTCGGCGTCGACATCTATCCGCGCCGGTTCGATCGGACCCACTCGATCTCGCAGCTGGTCGCGGGCTACGGCGAGCGCACGCACGACGAGCTCGAAGCCGACAGGATTCCCGCCACCACGGGCGGGCGGATTCTCGGCATGCGCTCGTTCGGCAAGGCGAACTTTCTCGTGCTCTCGGACGGCCTGAAGACGATTCAGGTCTACATCCGCCAGGACTCGGTGCCGGAGCTCGACTTCAGGATCTTCAAGCTCCTCGACTTTGGCGACTTCATCGGCGTCGAAGGACGGCTGTTCCGCACCAAGACCAACGAGTTCTCGATCTGGGCGTCGCGCGTGCATTTCCTGGTGAAGTGCCTCGTGCCGCTGCCGGAGAAGTGGCACGGCCTGACGGACGTCGAGATTCGCTACCGCCAGCGCTACCTCGATCTGATCGTGAATCCGGACGCGCGCCGCGTGTTCGAAACGCGCAGCAGGGTCGTCGCGGCTCTCCGCGAGTTCATGACGAAGCGCGGCTATCTCGAAGTCGAGACGCCGATGATGCAGCCGATTCCCGGCGGCGCGCTCGCGCGGCCGTTCACGACGCATCACAACACGCTCGACATGCCGCTGTACCTGCGCATCGCGCCGGAGCTGTATCTGAAGCGGCTGAGCGTCGGCGGAATCGAGAGGGTCTTCGAGATCAACCGCAACTTCCGGAACGAGGGGATCTCCACGCAGCACAACCCCGAGTTCACGATGATGGAGTTCTACGAGGCGTACGCGGACTACCATCAGCTGATGGCGATGACCGAGGAGATGATCTCGACGGTCGCGCGGCAGGTGACGGGCAGCGATCAGGTCACGTACGGCGAGCGGACGCTGTCGTTCGCGCCCCCGTTCGCGCGGCTCTCCCTGCGCGAAGGCGCCCGCGAGGCGGCGTCACGGAAGCTGAAACGCGACGTGACCGACGCCGAACTCCGGCAGCGTGACACCGCCGCCAGGCTCGCGAAGGACCTCGGCATCGAGGTGAAGCCGGGCGACGGTCCGGGAAAAATCACGACCACGCTCTTCGAGACGCTGTGCGAAGACCGGCTGATCCAGCCGACCTTCGTGTACGACTTTCCGACGGAGGTGTCGCCGCTGTCGAAGCAGCGCGCCGACGATCCGGAGACGGTCGAGCGGTTCGAGCTCTACATCAACGGCATGGAGGTCGCGAACGCCTTCAGCGAGCTGAACGATCCGGTGGAGCAGCGGCGCCGGTTCGAGGCGCAGCTGCACGAACGCGCGGGCGGCGACCTCGAAGCGCACGAGATGGACGAGGACTACGTCCGCGCGCTCGAGTACGGGCTCCCGCCGACCGGCGGCGAAGGCGTCGGCATCGATCGCCTGGTCATGCTGCTGACGAACAGTCCGTCCATACGCGACGTGATCCTGTTCCCGCTGCTCAGAAAGCGCGACTAGATGGATCTTCCCTTCGAGCTGCATATCGCCCTGCGGTATCTGCTCGCGAAGCGGAAGCAGGCCTTCATCTCCGTCATCTCACTCGTGTCGACGATCGGCGTCACTGTCGGCGTCATGGCGGTCATCATCGCGTTGGCGGTGATGACCGGCCTGCAGCAGACGCTGCGTGACCGCATCCTCGGCAGCCAGCCGCACATCTACGTCTCCAAACCCGGCGGCATCGACGATTACCGCGCCGAAGTGGACAAGCTTCGCGCGATACCTCACGTCACCGGCGTCGCGCCGGCGCTGATCGGCAAGGCGCTCATCACGTCGGCGCGCGGCGAAGACTTCATCACCGTCAAAGGCATCGATCCCGCGCTCGAGCCGGGCGTCACCGACATCTCGAAGACGATGCAGGCCGGCAGCCTCGCCGCGATTGCGAGGCCGGCGCCCGTCACCGCCGACGGCGTCGAACTCGACGGCATCGTGCTGGGAAAAGATCTGGCGCAGACGCTGGGCGTAACCGTCGGCGATACCGTGCGGCTCGCGACATCTCTGGGCCGGTTGTCGCCGCTCGGCCTGAGCCCTTCCGTGCGACGCCTGCGCGTCGCCGGCATCTTCAGCCTCGGGCTGTTCGAATTCGATTCGACGTACGGCTTCATCTCCCTTGACGTCGCAAAGCGGATGTTCGACAAGCAGCAGGTCGACTTCATCCAGCTGCACGTCGACGACATCTATCAGGCGCCGGCGATCGCGCGGGAAGTCTCGGCCCGCATCGGCGACCAGTACTACGCGCAGGACTGGGGACAGATGAACAAGGCCCTGTTCTCGGCGCTGACGCTCGAGAAGCTGGCCGTCTCGATGGCGATCGGTCTTATCGTGATGGTCGCCGCGCTGAACATCGTCGCGTCGCTGATCCTGCTGGTCATGGAGAAGCATCGCGACATCGCCATCCTGAAGACGATGGGCGCCAGCGCGCGGAGCATCACGGCGATGTTCATGGCGCAGGGCCTGCTGATTGGCGCCATCGGCACGGCCGCCGGGTCCGCACTCGGCCTGGGGGTGTCGTTCTTCTGCAACAAATATGAATTGATCCGCGTGCCGACCGACGTCTATCAGGTGTCGTACATGCCGTTCATTGTGCTGGCGGGCGACTTCCTCGTCGTCATCACGGCCGCCGTCTTCATCTGTTTCGTCGCGACGATCTACCCGTCGCGCCAGGCTGCGCGCCTCGATCCCGCGCAAGCGCTTCGATACGAGTAATGTCGCCCGCAGGCCCGTTCGTCTCGGCGCGTGGCATCGTCAAGCGCTATCACGTCGGCGACTCGACGCTGACGATTCTGCGTGAGCTCGACCTCGCGGTGGCGGCGGGAGAAATGGTCGCGATTGTCGGCGCCTCAGGCGTCGGCAAGAGCACGCTGCTGCACGTGCTCGGCGGCCTGGATCTCGCCGACCAGGGCGTCGTGACGGTCGGCGACGCGAACCTGACCACGATGCCCGACGCCGCGCGTGTGGCGTTCCGGAACAGGAAGGTCGGCTTCGTCTTTCAGTTCCATCACCTGCTGCCGGAGTTCTCCGCGATTGAGAACGCCGAGATGCCGATGCGGATCGCCCGGATGCCGATCGCCCTCGCGCGTCCGCGCGCCGAAGAGATCCTGCGGCGTGTGGGCCTCGGCGAGCGTCTGACTCATCGTCCGGGCATGTTGTCCGGAGGAGAGCAGCAGCGTGTCGCCGTCGCGCGGGCGCTGGTCATGAAGCCCGACGTCCTGTTCGCCGACGAGCCGACGGGGAACCTGGACGAGCAGACGGCCGACTCGCTGCACGAGCTCCTGCGCGAGATGCACGCCGCCTACGGCCTGACGTCGGTCATCGCCACGCACAACCCCCGGCTGGCCGCCGCCTGCGACCGGGTCCTCCGGCTCCACGAAGGCCGCCTGATCCCCGATTAGCCACTTTTCCGCCAGACGGCGCATTGAGCGGTAAGAGGAGAGGAGACCGCTTATGGTGACGTTGAAGCAGAAAGAACTGGTGCAGTCGAGTTTCGCCCTCGTCGCGGCAATCGGCGACGACGCGGCCGTGTTGTTCTACAAGAAGCTGTTCGAGCTCGACCCGGGCCTTCGCCCGATGTTCAAGGCCGACATGGCCGAGCAGCGGACGAAGCTGCTGCAGATGCTCACGGCGGCGGTGAAGGGCCTCGATCGTCTCGAGCAGCTCGTGCCCGTGGTGCAGGATCTCGGACGCAGGCACGGACGCTACGGCGTGACCGATGGCCACTACGCCACGGTCGCCGAGGCGCTGCTGTGGACGCTCGAAGCCGGGCTCGGCAAGGCCTTCACGCCGGACGTGCGCGACGCCTGGGTCGCCGTCTACACCCTGCTGGCGACGACGATGCAGCAGGCCGCGAAAGACGCATTGAAAGAAGAACCGGTCGGCGCTTAGAGCGCGGCGCCGCTCGCGGTGTCGAACACGAGCACCTCGCCGGATGCGAGGGCGACGACGAGCCATGCGCCGACGATGGCCGCGTGCATGACGGGTGGCGCGGCGTCGCCGGACGCGCTGACGGGGCGGCCGTCGAGAAAGGCGCGGAGGTCGGCGGCGAGGTCCGCCGCCGACTGATGGCGGCGCTCGACATCGCGATGCATCGCGCGGCCGACGATCGACGCGAGCGGGCCGGCGAGGTTCGGGTCGATCACGTCGAGCGGCGGGGGGACGCCGTCGGCGAGCCGCCTGACGGCTTCGGCGAATGGCACGTCGCCGAAGTCGATCGGCAGGCGCCCGGCGAGCAGGCGATAGAGCAGCACGCCGATCGCGTAGACATCGGATCGAGCATCGACGAGGGACGGATTTCCGAGGAGCTGCTCCGGGCTCATATAGGCCAGCGTGCCGACGAGTTGACCATGCGCCGTCTGAATCGTGGAGAGATGCAGATCGAGACCCGTCGCCCGGGCGATGCCGAAGTCGAGGACTTTCGGCTGGCCGTCGGCGGTGACGAGGACGTTCGCCGGCTTCAGATCGCGGTGAACGATGCCGCGCTCGTGTGCGTGATGGACGCCGTCGCACAGGCGCGCGACCAGCGCCGCGCGCTCGGCGAGCGTCAGGCCGCGGGCGCGCGCGAACTCCGTGATGGGCGGGCCTTCGACGAGCTCCATGACCAGGTACGCGGGAACGGAGCGGTCGCCCTGCCTGAACGCGTAGATCTGCGCGATGCCCGGATGCTGCAGCCGTCCAAGCAGCTCGGCTTCGCGCTCGAAGCGTTTCTGGATTTCGGGGCGGCGCAGGCCGCGGCGCAGCACTTTGAGCGCGACCGTGCGGCGTGGGCGATCCTGCTGCGCGACGTAGACGACACCCATGCCGCCGGAGCCGATGGCGCGGAGGACGAGAAACTCGCCAAGCCGCGCGCCGGGATCGAGCGGGCCGTCGGCGTCGGGATCGATGGCCGGAATGTCGTGCGGGTCGAGGAACGCGTCCGGCACGTCGAGCGACGCGAGCATCGCTTCGACCTCGTCACGCAGCGCCGTGTCGCCGCCGCATTGTTCGGCGAGGGCCGCGGCGCGGCGTCCGGGGTCGACGGCGGCGAGCGCGAGGAAGATGCGATCGGCGCGCCCGGTCATGGGCGTGACGCGGGGCCGAGCAGGCGGTACAGCCAGGCCCGGGCGAACTGCCATTCGTTCTTCACCGTCGCCGGGGAGAGGTCGAGGGCGGCGGCGGTTTCTTCGATGCTCAGGCCGGCGAAGTAGCGGAGCGTGACGATGTGCGCCTTGCGCGCGTCGGCGCGTTCAAGCTGCGTCAGCGCTTCGTCGACGGCGACCAGATCGGTCAGGCGCGGATCGGCGCCGCCGATGGCGCTGTCGAGCTCCACGTGCCGCACGGGGTCGGCGCCGCCGCCGTGTTTCAGGCGCTGATGGTGCCGCGCGCGCTCGACCAGAATCCGCCGCATCGCCTGGGCGGCCGCGGCGAAGAAATGGCCGCGCCGATCCCATCGGCGATCGCTCGTGCTGTCCACGCGCAAATAGGCTTCGTGGACGAGGGCCGTCGGCTGCAGCGTCCGGGCGTGACGCTCGCGCGCGAGACGCGCGCTCGCCAGCTTGCGGAGTTCATCGTAAACTTCCGGCAGCAGCTCGCGCGACGTCCCGGAGACATCGTCTCCGTCGTCTGGCCGAGTCATCGGAGACGGGATTATGACACCAGACGCCATCCGGCGCGTCCAGTCGAGTTACGAGAAGATCGGCGACCGCGGCGACGCGCTGGCGACGGCGTTCTATAAGGATCTGTTCGGCCGCGCGCCCGGGTTGCGGCGGGTGTTTCCGGATGACCTGACGTCGCTCAAAGGCCACTTTGACGCGGCGCTGGCGCTGGTGATTCGGAATCTGGATTCGATTGGCACGATCGAGCCGGCGCTGCGCGACCTGGGCGCGCAGCACGTGCACTGGGGCGCCCGCCCGGAAGACTACGTCGTCGCGCGTGACGCGCTGGTGACGGCGCTGCGCGAGCTGTCGGGCTCGACGTGGACCGCAGAGATCGAGCGCGACTGGCGTGACGCCATCGCCCTCATCTCGGCCACGATGCTTCAGGGCGCGGCGGTTGAGACCGCAGTCTTCGCCGAGCGTCTAATAGATCAAGAGTCCTAATCGTCACCCTATGCCGTATAATGTGGTTAGTTTTCCTGTGACCACAACGCTGTCGGCTTTTACCTAGGCAGGCCGGATGTTCGAACGCTACACCGAACGAGCCCGACGAGTTCTTTTCTTCGCGCGCTATGAGGCCAGCCAGCTCGGCAGCATCTCCATTGAAACCGAGCATCTTCTCCTTGGGTTGATTCGGGAAGGCAAAGGCCTCACAAGCCGGATCTTCGCGCGCTCGCATCTCTCTCTCGAAAACATCCGCAAGGAAATCGAAGGCCGCACGGTCTTCCGGGAGAAGGTGTCCACCTCCGTCGAGATTCCGTTCAGCGCCGAGACGAAGCGTGTCCTGCAGTTCGCGGCGGAAGAAGCCGATCGGCTGCTGCACAACTACATCGGCACCGAGCACCTGCTGCTCGGCATCCTCCGCGAAGAGCGATCGGTCGCGGCGTCCATCCTCATGGAAAAGGGGATGCGCCTCAACACGGTCCGCGAGGACATCGTCCAGCTCCTGAACGAAAAGACCACGCTGACGCGCGTCAAGGAAACCCCGCTTCTCGCGGAGTTCAGCCGGGACCTGACCGAGTCGGCGATGAAGAACCAGCTCGACCCGCTCGTCGGCCGCGACCACGAGCTCGAGCGCGTTCAGCAGGTGCTGTGCCGCCGCACGAAGAACAACGCCGTCCTCATCGGCGAACCGGGCGTCGGCAAGACGGCCATCGTCGAGGGGCTGGCGCAGAAGATCGTCTACGGCGACGTCCCGCACTTTCTCGCCGACAAGCGCATCCTCGCGCTCGACATCTCGCTCATCGTCGCGGGCACGAAGTATCGTGGTCAGTTCGAAGAGCGCCTCAAGGCGATCATGAAGGAGCTGACGGACAACCCGAACATCATCGTGTTCATCGACGAGCTGCACACGCTGGTGGGCGCGGGGTCGGCCGAAGGCTCGCTCGACGCGGCGAACATCCTCAAGCCGGCGCTCTCGCGCGGTGAAATCCGCTGCATCGGCGCGACGACGCCGGCCGAGTACCGCAAGTACATCGAGAAGGACCGGTCCCTTGAGCGCCGCTTCCAGGCGATCAAGGTCGATCCGCCCGGCGAGCGCGAGACGATCGACATCCTGCTCGGCGTCAAGGATCGCTACGAGAACTTCCACCACGTCGAGTACACGCGCGAGGCGATCGAAGCCGCCGTGTACCAGTCGAACCGCTACATCACCGATCGCTTCCTGCCCGACAAGGCGATCGATCTGGTCGATGAAGCCGGCGCGCGCGCGAAGCTGAAGGAAGCCGGCTACAGCGAGGAGTTCGGCGAGATCAACAAGAGCATCCGCGTCGCCGTCGAGCAGATGGAGAGCGCGGTCAGCCAGAAAGACTTCGAGAAGGCGCAGTTCTACCGCGAGCAGGAAGTGACGGCGCGCGAGAACCTGCAGTTCGTGCGCGAGAAGTTCGACGTCAAGTCGAGCGCGCGCAAGGTCGTCGTCGGCAAGGCGGAGATCGACGAGGTCGTCGCGAAGTGGACCGGCGTGCCGATGGCGTCGATCAACCAGGACGAAGGCGACAAGCTGCTCCGCATGGAAGCCGAGCTGCACAAGCGCGTCATCAGCCAGGAGCGGGCGATTTCGGCGATCTCTCGCGCGATCCGCCGTTCGCGCGCCGGCTTGAAGAACCCCGCGCGTCCCGTCGGGAGCTTTGTCTTCCTCGGCCCGACCGGCGTCGGCAAGACCGAGCTGGCGCGCGCGCTCGCGAACTTCCTCTTCGGCAGCGACCACGCGCTCATCCGCTTCGACATGTCCGAGTACATGGAGAAGCACTCGGTGAGCAAGCTGATTGGCTCGCCGCCCGGCTACGTCGGGCACGAAGAGGGCGGCCAGCTGACGGAGAAGGTGAAGCGCAACCCGTACAGCGTCGTCCTGCTCGACGAGATCGAGAAGGCGCACCCGGACATCTTCAACATCCTGCTGCAGGTGTTCGAAGACGGCCACCTGACCGACGGCCTCGGCAACCGGGTGAACTTCAAGAACACGATCATCATCATGACGTCGAACATCGGCGCGCGCTTCATCCAGAAGAAGAGCTCGCTCGGGTTCCAGTCGTCGGACACGGGCGAAATCGCCAAGAGCGTCACCGACATGGTGCTCGGCGAGGTGAAGCGCACGTTCAACCCGGAGTTCATCAACCGCATCGACGAGCTGATCGTCTTCGAGGCGCTGACCGACGACGACCTGCGGCGCATCATGGGTCTGCTGGTCACGCAGTTGAACGAGAATCTGAAAGACCGGAAGCTCCAGATCTCGCTCTCCGGGGAAGTGGTGGACTGGATCATCGAAGTCACGTGCAAGGATCGCTCGTACGGCGCCCGGCCGCTGCGCCGCGCCATTCAACGCTATGTCGAAGACCCGCTCTCGGAAGAACTCATCCGGGGCCATCTGCGGGGGGGCGACATCGACGTCTATCTCGACGCGGGCCAGCTGTCATACCGGCCTGCCGGCGAGTTGGCCGCCGGCCGTAAACTGGCGTAGCCTGAAAAGGAAACGCTAAGGATCGCGTCCCGGCCGTCAGCTTCCAGGCGACGTCTAAAAACCAGTACACTAAGAGGTTCAGGCGCTCGCCTTGTTGACAGCTCCTTCATGTTCACGCGCATAACGACACTTCTGGGCTGGGCCGCCGTGTGGGCCGCACCCGTTCTGGCGCAGCAGCCTGCTGCTCAGGCCCCGGCGCTTCCGCCCGCTCCGGTCTCCACGTCGACCCGGATCTGTGGCCAGGACGTGCCTCCGCCGGCCGCGCTGCCGCCGGCCGGGTCGGGTCCTGTCCTGTATCTGTACGCCCCCTGCTTCGAAGAGCAGGGCGGCGCTTCGGTCATTGACCCTGAAACCTACCTTTATTACATCCAGCTGAAGCCGAGCCGCCCCTCGCAGGGCGAGTGGACGCCGTGGGACGAGGCGGCCGAAAAGACCGTCCACGACGACTTCAACCGGCTCTGGAACACGAACTTCCTCGAGAACCTCTGGGTCCAGAAAGAGGAATACGTCTTCTCGAACGGCGTGGTCGGCGAGCTCATCACGTACCACATGGAGGAGCGCCAGCGCGTCAAGATCGTCGACTACGTCGGCACGAAGGAAATCGAAGTCGCGAAGGTCAACGAACGGCTCAAGGATCTGATGTCGGAGATCCGGCTCGATACGTTCATCGATCCCGCGCTCGTCCGGAAAGTCTCCGGGGTCGTGCGCGACATGCTCAAGGAGAAGGGCTTCCAGAACGCGGAGGTCACGCCTGAAATCCAGGCGATGCCGGGCGGCCCGAAGATCGTCCATCTCACCTTCCACATGTCGGAAGGCCCCAAGGTCAAAATCAGACGCATCCTCTTCACCGGCAACAAGGTGATGAGCTCGCGGTCGCTCAAGCGGAAGATGAAGGACAACAAGGAAATGTGGTTCCTGTCGTTCATCACCAGCCGCGGCACCTTTCAGGAGACGAAGTTCGACGACGACGCGGACAAGATTTCGGCGTACTACAAGGAGCACGGCTACATCCGCGCGAACGTCGGCGCGCCCGAACAGAAGTTCCTCGGCGACTCGAAGGACAAGAAGACGCGCTTCATCGAGCTGCGCGTGCCGATTTCGGAAGGCGCCCGCTACAAGGTCGGCGAGGTCGAATTCGCCGGCAACACCGTCGTCAAGACGGATCTCCTCAAGCCGCTCTTCAAGCTGAAGGAAGGCGAGTACTACAACGAGAAGGACCTCCGGAAGGGGCTCGAGAAGGCGCGCGAAGTGTACGGCGGCGCCGGCTACTGGGAGTTCACGGGGTTCCCCGACTTCAAGTTCCGCGACGATCCGACGCCGGGCCAGGAAGTGCCCGAGGCGCTCGCCGCGCCGCTGCCGGCGATTGTCGACGTGACGATGCGGCTGCAGGAAGGGATGCAGTACTTCGTCAACCGCATCACCTTCGTCGGCAACTCGACGACGCACGACACGGTCATCCGCCGCGAGATGAGCCTGGTCGAAGATGGCGTGTTCAACACCGAAGCGCTGAAGTACAGCGTCAAGCGCATCAACCAGCTCGGCTACTTCAAGCCGCTCGAAGAGGGCAAGGGCACCGACGTCAACAAGGTGCCGAACGAGATGGCGAAAGTGGACGTGCGGCTGAAGCTCGAAGAGCAGAACCGCAACCAGATCTCCTTCGGCGCCGGCGTGTCGCAGTTCGAAGGCTTCTTCGGCCAGCTCTCGTTCCAGACGTCGAACTTCCTCGGCCGCGGCGAGAGCCTGACGGTGTCGATGCAGGCCGGGTCGCTCGCGCAGAACTACACGCTGGGCTTCACCGAGCCGTTCCTGTTCGATCGCAACCTGACCGCCGGCCTGCAGCTCTTCAAGCAGGAGATTCATTACCTCAACCAGTTCACGCAGACGACGACGGGCGGCACGGCCACCTTCGGCGTGCCGGTCGGCCGCGGGTTCACGCGCTTCTACGCGAACTACAGCTATCAGAACGTCCGGGTCAGCGACATCAACTCGATCTACACGGACCCGACGGTGCTGCGGCGCAATCCGTTCCTGCAGGATTCATTACTCATCGGCCAGGGTGGCGAGCGCGTCATCAGCAAGGTCACGCCGAGCCTCGTGCACAACACGGTGGACAACCCGATCTTTCCCAACGCGGGCGCGCGCTACACCTTTTCGGTCGATCTGGCGGGCCTCGGCGGCAACGTCAGCTACTACAAGCCGACGGTCGAGGGCGTGTACTTCTGGAGACAGAACCCGCGGATGAATCTCGGCATGCACGCCAATCTCTCGTACATCCACACGTTCGAGGGCTCGCAGTCGCTGCCGATTTTCGAGAAGCTGTTCCTCGGCGGCGAGTACAGCGTGCGCGGCTTCGACATCCGGAGCATCGGGCCGTCGGATCCGGTCACGGGCCTCGTGCTCGGCGGCGACAAGAGCCTGCTGTTCAACCTCGAGCAGTCCTTCGTCATCGCGGGGCCGGTGCGCGCGATTCTGTTCTACGACGCCGGCCAGGTGCGCGGTGAGGGCGAGCCGTTCGGCTGGCACGAAGACATCCTGCAGCCGGTGGTGCCCGCGGGCCCGCTCCTCATCGATCCGCGCGCGCCGCTCCAGCTCGTCGATCCGAGTGTGAGCCCTCAGTTCATCACGGTGGGGCAGCGCAGCGCGTTCAAGACGTCGACGGGCGTCGAGGTCCGGTTCTTCATGCCCGTGCTCAACGTGCCGTTCCGTCTGATCTTCTATTACGATCCGCAGCGGGGCGGGGTCCTCGACAACTCGCTGCAGCCGCAGGGGGCGTACGGATTCCGGTTCGCCGTCGGCTCGACCTTCTAAGGAATGCAGACCATGTCTCGATTGCTCGCTCGCACGATTGTTCCGGTGGCCGTTGCCGCGCTCGTCGCCTTCGCCACGTCCGCGTGCTCGGACAACACGCTGTCGCAGCTGGCCTCCGCCACTCAGACGACGGCGACCCCGTCCACCGACACGTTCACGGGCACGCTGTCGCAGAACGGCGCGTTTACGCACATCTTCACGATCTCGACCCTCGGCGCCGTGACGGTGACCCTCGTCAACCTCTCGCCGAACACGTCGCAGATCGTCGGCCTGAGCCTGGGGGTGTGGAACGGGACGGCGTGCAGCACGAGCCCGGCCACCGGCGGCAGCGCGACGGACATCGCGACGACGGGCACCACCATTACGCTGAACGCCACCGCGGCCGGCAACCTCTGCGCGCGGCTCTACGATGTGGGGTTTGTGACGGCCCCGGTGATCTACACGATGCAGATCACCCATCCATAAGCCCGGCCAGGCACACCGCCGCGCGCGCATCGGCCGCAGGGAAGTCGGGCAGGTTTGAGGTACAATTTGGCGTTTGATTTTCGAAAGGACGAAGACGTAATGAGAGGTGTTGTGATTTCCGCGACGCTCGCGCTCGCATTGAGCGCCGCTCCCGTATTTGCCCAGGCCGCCGGCGGCCAGGCGCCCGCCCGTCCCGCGACGCAGCCGGCCGCCCGTCCCGCGGTCCCCGCGCCCGCCCAGGCCACGCCGCCGCCCGCGCCGGTGCCGTTCCCGGCCGGCGCCAAAATCGCCTACGTCAACCTGCAGCAGATTGCGAACCAGTCGGCCGAAGGCAAGTCGCTGACGGCCAAGGTGCAGGCGCTGATGACGAAGAAGCAGGGCGAGGCCGCAGGGAAGACCAAGGCCCTGGCCGACGCCCAGACGAAGCTGCAGCAGAGCGGCGGGCTGATGAGCGACGCGGCGCGCACCGCGCTCGAAAAGGACATCGAGCGCATGAACCTCGAAGGCCAGCGCTTCCAGCAGGACGCGCAGGCGGAAATCAACGAGCTCTCGCAGTCGCTGCAGAGCGAGTTCCAGCAGAAGCTGTTTCCGATTCTCGACCAGCTCGTGAGAGAGCACGATCTGCATCTGCTGCTGAGCGCGGCCGATGCGGGCATCGTCGCCGGCAACCCGGGCGTCGATCTCACGCTCGAAGCCGTGCGGAAGCTCGACGAACGGACGCTCGCGGGCAGCAAACCCGCGGCCCCCGCGGCCGCTGCTCCGGCGCCGGCCGCGAAGTAGCCGCTCGCCAGGGCAGAGCGCACAGGGCAAAGGGCAGTAGAATCTGCCCTCAGCCCTCAGCCCTTTGCCTTGTGCCGTCGCTCCCGTGACCATCAACCTCCCGATCCTCCTCGACCGCATCTGCTACCGATATCCGTCCCCGCTGGTGGACGCGATCATCGAGCAGGAACCGGGACGCCTCGTCGGCGTCAAGAACGTCACCTTCAACGAAGAATTTTTCCAGGGACACTTTCCCGGCACGCCGCTCATGCCCGGCGTCCTGATGCTCGAGTCGCTGTCGCAGGTTGCGGCAGTGCTGCTGCTGCATCGAGAGGACGCGAAGCCGGACGCGCGCGTGTATCTGCGCGGCGTCAACGACGCGAAGTTCCGCCGCCAGGTGGTGCCGGGCGATCGCCTGCGGCTTGAAATCACGCTCAGCCGGCGCCGCTCGTCGCTCGCGTGCGCGCAGGCCGCGGCGTACGTCGGCGATCAGATGGCCGCCGAAGCCGAGCTGCTGCTTGGCCTCGTTCCTGACGGCACGGAAATTCATCCGACGGCGATCGTGCATCCGCGCGCGTATGTCGGCCGGGGGACGGTCATCGGCCCGCACGCGGTCGTCGGCCCCCACGTCCGCATCGGCGACCGCTGCAGCATCGGCGCGTCCGCGGTCATCGACGGCTGGACGGACATCGGCGACGAGACGGAGGTCTTCCCGTTTGCGTCGATCGGCCTCATCCCGCAGGACCTGAAGTTCAAGGGCGAGATGACGAAGCTGACGATCGGCCGCCGGAACGTCTTCCGCGAGTTCGTCACGATCAATCGCGGCACGAGCGGCGGCGGCGGCGTCACCGAGATCGGCGACCACAACGTGTTCATGGCGTACGTCCACGTCGCGCACGACTGCCACGTGAAGAACGACACCATCTTCGGGCCGCACGCGACGCTCGGCGGCCACGTGACGGTCGAAGACTTCGCCAACATCAGCGCCGGCTCGGCCGTGCACCAGTTCTGCCGCGTCGGCCGCCACGCGTTCATCGGCGGCTATTCGGTCGTGACCAAAGACGCGCTGCCGTTCGCGCGCACGGTCGGCAGCCGGCCCGCGCGCATTTTCGGCGTCAACACGATCGGCCTCATGCGGCGCGGACTGGCGCCGGAAGTCGTCGAGAAGCTGAAGCGCAGCTTCCGGTATCTCCTGCAGTCGAAGCTGAACACGACGAAGGCGCTCCAGCAGATCCAGCGCGACAAGTCGCTCGCCTGCGACGAAGTCCTGTATCTCGTCGATTTCATCCGCACGTCGCAGCGCGGCGTCATCCTCCGGCGCGCGACGCGGAAAGCAGAAGAGATTCTCGCCGACGAATAGATGCGCATAGGTCTGATTGCCGGCAACGGCCGCTTTCCCTTCCTCGTCCTCGAGGCGGCCCGCGCGCAGGGCCACGACGTCACGATCATCGCCACCAGGGAAGAAGCGTTTCCCGAGCTGAACGACGCGGCGAAGCGCACCGGCTCGGACATCCACTGGATTTCGATTGGCCATCTGGGCAAGTGCATCAGCCTGCTCAAAGACGCCGGCGTCACGCAGGCGGTGATGGCGGGGCAGGTCAAGCACACCAAGATCTTTTCCGGCATCATCCCCGACTGGGAGATGGGGAAGGTGCTCGCGAAGCTGCTCTCTCGCAACACCGACGGCCTGATTGGCGCGATCGCGAACGTGCTGAAGGACCACGGCATCGAGCTGATGAACTCGACGGCGCTCATTCAGCCCCTGCTGGCGCGGCCGGGCGTGTTCACGGCGCGCACGCCGACCGACGAGGAGCAGAAGGATCTCGACTTCGGATATCGCATCGCCGATCAGATTGCCGCCCTCGACATCGGGCAGACGATCGCCGTCAAGCATCAGGCCGTCGTCGCGGTCGAAGCGATGGAGGGGACCGACGAGGTGATCGCGCGCGCCGGACACCTCGCCGGCCCGGGCGTCTGCATCATCAAGGTGGCCAAACCGAAACAGGACATGCGATTCGACGTCCCCGTCGTCGGGTTCGCCACGATCCAGGCGATGCGGGTCGCCGGCGCGGCGCTGCTGTCCATCGACGCCGGCAGGACGCTGCTGCTCGATCAGGACGCCGTCCGTGCATCCGCGAACGAAGCGAAGATCGCCATCGTCGGCCGGAGCCTGACGCATTGAGCGCGCTTCGCGTCGGCGTCATCGGGGTCGGCCATCTCGGGAAGCATCACGCGCGGATTCTGTCGGCGATGGCCGGCGTCGAGCTCGTCGGCGTCGTGGACAGGAACCTTGGCCGCGCCGGCGAGATCGCGTCGGAGTACGGCACGCGGCCGTCGCTGGACGCGCGCGAGCTGATGGGGAAGGTGGACGCTGTCACCATCGCCGTGCCGACGGAGATGCATCTCGACATGGCGCGGCCCTTTCTTCAGGCCGGTGTCCCCGTGCTGGTTGAAAAACCCATGGCCAGGAGTCTCGACGAAGCCGATGCCATGATCGCGCTCTCCACGCGGTCGGGCGCCATTCTGGGCGTCGGCCAGACCGAGCGTTTCAATCCGGCCGTCGCCGTCGCGCGCGAGCACCTGACCGATCCGCGGTTCATCGAGGTCCATCGCCTCGGCACGTTTCCCGAGCGCAGCCTCGACATCGACGTGGTCTTCGACCTGATGATTCACGACCTCGACGTCATCCTGTCGCTCGTGAAGTCGGACGTCGAGTCGATCGACGCCGTCGGCGTGCCCGTGCTGACCAAACGGGTGGACATCGCGAACGCGCGCGTGCGGTTTGCCAACGGCTGTCTGGCCAACCTGACGGCGAGCCGCATCAGCCGCGAGCGCGTCCGCAAGATCCGGTTTTTTCAGCCCGAGGCCTACCTGTCCATCGACTACGCCGCGCAGAAGGTGGAGAAGTACACGCTCGATAAGATCCTCGGCATCCCGAAGATCAACGGCGGCGAAGTGCCCGTCACCCATGAGGAGCCGCTCCACCGCGAGCTCGCGGACTTCGTTGACGCCGTCCGGTCGAAGCGCCAGCCGCTGGTCAACGGCGATGACGGGCGGAGGGCTCTCGCTCTGGCACAGGCGATCACGGATAAGATAGCGGCATCCGCTTAATCACGAAGCCACGAAGATCACGAGGATCACGAAGATGGCTTTTGTACTGATGCTGTTCGTGTCCTTCGTGTCTTCGTGATAAACAGGCCTCCTGATGTACTCAGATCTCAGTGAATTCCTGGCCGATCTCGACAAGCGCAAGCTGCTCGCGCGCGTCAGCGAGGCTGTCAGCCCCGACCTCGAGATTGCTGCGGTCACGGATCGCGCCTGCAAGTCGCCGAACGGCGGGCCGGCGCTGTTGTTCGAGAAGCCGTCCGGATTCGACATCCCAGTCGCCAGCAACGTCTTCGGGTCGCTCGAGCGCATGTGTCTCGCGCTCGGCGTGCAGAAGCTGGACGATCTCGCGCACGAGATCGACGCGCTGATGACGCCGCCGGCGCCGAAAGGCATCCTCGACGCGCTCAAGCTCGCGCCGATGCTCAGCCGGCTCACCGACCTGATGCCGAAGACGGTCAAAGACGCGCCGTGCCAGGAAGTCGTCAGGCAGGACGGAACGCTCGACGACCTTCCGATTCTCACGTGCTGGCCGGACGATGGCGGGCGGTTCATTACGCTGCCGCTGGTCTTCACGAAAGATCCCGAAAGCGGCGTGCGCAACATCGGCACGTACCGCATGCAGGTGTTCGACGGACGGACGACCGGCATGCACTGGCAGCGGCACAAGGGCGGCGCGCAGCATTACCGCGTGGCCGAGCGGCTGGGGAAGCGTCTTGAAGTCGCTGTCGCACTGAGCCCGGAGCCGGTGCTGACGTACTGCGCCACCGCGCCCATGCCCGAGGGCCTCGACGAGCTCCTGCTCGGCGGATTCCTCGCGCGTCGCCGTATCGAGATGGTGAAGTGCGTCACTGTCGATCTCGAAGTGCCCGCGAGCTCGCACATCGTGCTCGAAGGCTACGTCGACCCCGGCGAACGCCGGCGTGAAGGGCCGTTCGGCGACCACACGGGGTTCTACTCGCAACCCGACGACTACCCGGTGTTTCACCTCACGTGCATCACGCAGCGAAAGAAGCCGACGTATCTCACGACGGTCGTCGGCATTCCGCCGATGGAGGACTACTACCTCGGCCTGGCCAGCGAGCGCATTTTCCTGCCGATGATCAGGAAGACCGTGCCCGAGATTGTCGACATGCACTTTCCGGCCGAAGGCATCTTCCACAACCTGGTCATCGTGTCGATCGACAAGCGATATCCCGGCCACGCGCGCAAGATCATGAACGCCTTCTGGGGCCTCGGCCAGCTGATGTTCTCGAAGACGATCGTCGTCGTCGACAAGGACGTGGACGTGCACGATCTCAGCGAGGTCGCGTGGATCGTCGGCACGCACATGGATCCGGTGCGCGACGTGCAGATGACGAAAGGTCCCGTGGACGACCTGGACGATGCGGCGGAGCTGCCGGCGTTCGGTGGAAAAATGGGCATCGACGCGACGCGGAAATGGGCGTCCGAGGGCTACAATCGCACCTGGCCTGCACGTATCAGGACAACGGAGGACGCGGGCCGGAGAGCCGCCGAGATCTGGACACGACTGAAAGGAAGGTGACCGATGGAATCCGAGTTCGCCAGAATGCCGCGGCCGTCGTTCCCACGGTTGCCGCGCGTCGGGCTCGTCGTGCTCCTTGTGTTCGGGTTTCTGCTGTTTCTGGCCGCGGGGCCGTTCCGCACCGTGCCGGCCGGCAACGTCGGCGTCAAGGATTTCTTCGGCAGCGTCTCCTCGTCCACGCTCCAGCCCGGCATCAACGTGGTCCTGCCGCTCACGAGCGTCGTGAAGATGTCGGTGCAGACGCAGGAGATCAAGGAAGTCGCCGAGGTCCCGTCGCAGGAAGGCCTGATCCTGTCGCTCGAGACGTCGCTCCTGTTCCAGGTCGATCCGGCCAAGGCCGTCGACATCTACCGCACGGTGGGCAGCGACTACGTCGGCACGATTGTGGAGCCGCAGTTCCGGTCGGCCATTCGCGAAGTGACCGCGTCGTACGAAGCGAAGGCGCTCTACTCGGCGGAGCGCGAAAAGATCGCGGGAGAAATCTTCGATCTGTTCAAGCGTCTCGCCGGCGATCGCGGCATCATCGTGCAGCAGGTCCTCCTGCGACGCATCGGCCTGCCGCCGGTCGTCGCGAATGCGATTCAGGAGAAGCTACGGCGCGAGCAGGAAGCGGAACAGATGAAGTTCGTGCTGCAGAAGGAGCAGCAGGAGGCCGAGCGCAAGCGGATCGAGGCGCAGGGCATCGCCGACTTTCAGCGTATCGTCGCCCAGGGCATCAGCCCCCAGCTGCTTGAATGGAAGGGCATTGAGGCCACCGAGAAGCTGGCCGCCAGCCCGAATTCAAAGATCGTCGTCATCGGCAACACGAAGTCGGGATTGCCGCTGGTATTCAGCGGCGACAAATAGGAGGCCGGAGCTGAGATAAGATCGTCGGCCGGTACCCATGCCTGTTTCAGACACTGAACTGTCAACGCTCGCCGCCTCGCACGACATCATCAACATCGGCATGCAGGCGGACGCCGTCCGCCGCGAGAAGCACGGCAACCGCACGACGTTTGTCCGGGTCGCCGTCCTCGATGCGGCGCCCGGCGCGCCGCTGACGTGGCCGGCCGCCGCCGGCGAGATCCGCATTCTCGGCGTGCCGGCGACTCGCGCGGCCGCCATCGCGCGCGTCAGGGAAGTCGCCGACGCGGCGAAGGGCGTGCCCGTGTCCGGGTTCTCCCTCGCGGATCTCGAGCAGCTCGCGGCGCTGGAAAGCGTGACGCTCCGCGAAATCCTCGAAGAGCTCCGCGCGGTTGGACTCGAGCTCGTCTCGGAAGCGCCCTTCGACAAGCTGCAGGACGCCCGCCGCTCGATCGAGGAAGTCAACATCGCCGGCCTCGCGCTGTCTCGGCTGACCATTCACAAGCTGCCGTCGGCCGACGCGGCGTCGTGGCTGAAGCAGATCGCGGATCTGCAGCACACCGTTGCCGTCATTCGCGCGTTCGCGCCGCTGCCGCGTCAGGTGAACCCCGCCGTGCCGACCACAGGCTATGACGACGTGAAGCGAGTGGCGCTGGCGCGCATCGTCGTGACCAACATCCCGTCGATTCAGGTGGACTGGTCGCTTTACGGACCGAAGCTCGCGCAGGTCGCCCTCACCGTCGGCGCAGACGATGTGGATGCCGTGTCGGCGGACGACGACGTGCCGGAGGGACGGCGGCGGGCTCCGCTCGAAGAGATCCAGCGGAATATCCGCGCGGCGAGCCAGGAGCCGGTCGAGCGGAACGGGCGCTTCGAGACGATTACTCGATGATTGTCCGTCTCGGGGCGGTGGGCTACCTCAATGCCCGCCCGCTCGTGTATCAGCTCGATCGCTCGCCGGATTTCTCGCTGCGATTCGACATCCCGTCCAGGTGCGCTGACCTGCTGCACTCCGGCGCCATCGACGTCGGCCTGATTCCGTCCATCGAGTACCTGCGGGGAGGTCCGCTCTCGATCGTCCCCGGCCTGGCCATCGCGTCTCGCGGCCCCGTGACGTCGGTCATGCTGTACACGACGCGGCCGATTGAGCAGGTCCGCTCGATCGCGATGGATACGAGCTCGCGGACGTCGGTCGCGTTGGTGCGTGTCCTGTGCGCGAAGCTGTTCAAGATCACTCCGTCGTTCGAGCCGCTCGGTCCCGATCTGGACGCGATGCTGCGCCGATGTGATGCGGCACTCATGATTGGTGACAACGCATTGTTCGAGCCGCGAGCCGGGAATCGAGAGATTGTCGATCTCGGTGACGCATGGACGCAGCTCACCGGCTTGCCGTTCGTCTACGCGTTCTGGGCCGGCAAACCCGGCGTTCTGACGCCCGCACACGTTAGAGCGCTGCACGAGACACGCGATCGTGGTGTCGCGGAGGCTGAGACGGTCGCGCGGGAATACTTGAGGGACCAGCCAGAGCGGCAGGCGCTTGGCGCGCGCTACCTGCGAGATAATATCAAGTACCATTTTGGAGACGACGAGCGGGCGGGGCTGGAGTTGTTCTATCGGTACGCCGCCGACATCGGCGTCGCGCCGGCGCGGATGTTGCGATTCTATTAGGCGGGCCTGAAAGGCCCGCCCCGTACGTAGGGCGGCCCTTTCAGGGTCGCCATGAGAGCATGGTCGAACAGGTCATCGAAAAAGTTCGCGCGGGGGAGCGGGTCGACGCCGCTGAGGCGATCGAGCTGTATCGCTTCGCCCCGACGGCGGTGCTCGGCCAGCTCGCCGACGCCATTCGCCGCCGCAAACATCCCGAGGGCGTCGTCACCTACATCATCGACCGCAACGTCAACTACACGAACATCTGCGTCGCGAAGTGCAACTTCTGCGCGTTCTATCGCGAGGTCGGTTCGCCCGACGGGTATGTTCTCGGGTTCGACGAGCTGTTCCGGAAGATCGACGAGACCATCGCCGTCGGCGGCGTCCAGCTGCTGCTGCAGGGCGGGCACAACCCGGACCTGCCGCTCTCGTGGTACGAAGATCTGTTCCGCGCGGTGAAGGCGCGCTATCCGGAGTTCAAGCTGCACGCGCTGTCGCCGCCTGAAGTCGTCCACCTCTCGCGACTCTCGCAGCTTCCGGCGCCCACGATCATCGAGCGGCTGATCGCGGCGGGCCTCGACAGCATCCCCGGAGGCGGCGCCGAGATTCTCGTCGACCGCGTGAGAAAGCTCCTGCACTGCTACAGCAAGGCGACGTCCGACGAGTGGCTCGACGTCATGCGGCACGCGCATCGCGCCGGCCTCCGCACCACCGCGACGATGATGTATGGCACGGTCGAGACCGACGAAGAGCGCATCGAGCACATGATGCGCCTGCGCGATCTGCAGGACGAGACCGGCGGCTTCACCGCGTTCATCACGTGGAGCTTCCAGCCCGATCACACGGAACTGGGCGGCAGGGAAGCGACCGGAATCGACTACCTCAGGACGCTGGCGATCGCGCGCATCGTCCTCGACAACTTCGACAACCTGCAGGCGTCGTGGGTGACGCAGGGCGGGAAAGTCGGGCAGCTCAGCCTCGCGTACGGCGCCAACGACATGGGCAGCGTGATGATCGAAGAGAACGTCGTCCGCGCGGCCGGCGCCAGCTACTGCATGGACGAGCTCGAAATCGTCCGCAACATCGAAGACGCCGGCTTCACGGCCAAGCGGCGCAACATGCATTACGAACTGCTCGGCGATCCGGTGTATCTGGAGCGCGATGTCCCGCGCATGATGGAGCTCGCCACGGCCAGAGAAGCGGGCGATACGCACGTTCCCGAAGAGCTGCGCCTGTATCCTGCGCGCAGCAAAGCCGGAAAAACAGAGAGATTGCAGGATGGCAGAATTGCAGGATTGCAGAATTAATCCTGCCATTCTGCCATCCTGCAATTCCATGATTCGCTATCACGCCGCATGGGTGGTGCCCGTCGAGGGCGAGCCGATTCGCGACGGATGGGTCACCATCGATCGCGGCCGCATCGTCGCGCTGGGGCGGCGCGCGGTGAACGATTCGACGCCGGGCGTCGAGCTCGGCGACGTCGCGCTGATGCCCGGACTCGTCAACGCGCACACGCATCTCGAGCTGTCGTACCTCCGCGATCAGATCACCCCGTCTTCGTCGTTCACCGCGTGGGTCCGGCAGATTCTCCACGAGCGTCGTAAGCGGATGCAGCAGAGCCCGCGGGATCCTGTCGTCATGGCCGCGATTGACGCGGCTATCGACGAGTCATGGCGGTGCGGGACGGCGGTTGTCGGCGAGATCACCAACGGGCTGTTCGTCACCTACGAGAAGCTCGCGGCGAGCCCGCTGGCGGGCGTGGTCTTCTGGGAGCTGTTGGGTTTCAACCTCAAGGGCGACTTCGACGATCTGGTCGCTCATGCGATCAGCGATCTCGGTGAGCTGCCGCCCAGCGGCCAGGTCCGTCCGTCGCTGGCGGCGCATGCGCCTTACTCCGTGGCCCCGCTGTTCTTCCGATCGATCAAGAAGGCGGTCGCGAAGATGCCGTTCGTGCCGTGCAGCGTGCACCTGGCCGAAGGGGCCGAAGAAGTGCAGTTGCTCAAAACTGGCGACGGCCCGTGGAAGGCGATCATGAAAGACATCGGCGCCTGGAACCACGAGTGGAATCCGCCGGGCGTCGGCCCTGTGAAGTACCTCGACGACATGGGCTTCCTCGACGACCGCCTGCTCGTCGTCCATGGTGTTCAGATGTCGAAAGCGGATCTCAGGAAGCTGAAGGAGCGCGGCTGCACCCTCGTCACGTGTCCGCGCAGCAACGGGCACACCGGGGCGGGGCTTCCGCCAATCGCCGACTTCTACGACTCGGGTGTCCGCATCGCGATTGGCACGGACAGCCTCGCCAGCTCGCCCGATTTGAACGTCTTCGCCGAGGTCGCCACGCTGCATGCGCTCGCGCCGTCGGTCCCCGCGTCGTTGCTCCTCGAGAGCGCGACCATTGAGGGCGCGCGCGCGCTCGGGTTCGACGCCGATTACGGCACGATCGAGCCCGGGAAGCTCGCTCGACTGCTCGCCGTCGACGTGCCGCCGGGCACGACCGATGTGGAAGAATACCTGGTGTCCGGAATTCACCCGGGCCAGATTCGATGGATCGACTCGTAACCTATTTCTCGTTCGTCCGCTTCAGCCATTCAGTGTTCGCGCTGCCGTTCGCGCTGGCGGGCGCGCTGCTGGCAATCAGGCACGCCCCTGTCGGCAATGTCACCTGGCAGACCGCGGGCTGGATTCTCGTCGCGATGGTCGCCGCCCGCAGCGCGGCTATGGGCTTCAACCGGCTGGTCGACGCGCGCCTTGACGCCCTCAATCCAAGGACGGCGAATCGCGAGCTCCCGCGCGGTGCGATGACGATGGGGGAGGCGGCGGCGTTCGTGACAACGGCATCCGTCGTATTTCTCTTCGCGTCGTGGCGGTTGAGCACCTTGTGTCTCGTGCTGGCGCCTGTCGCCCTGGGGATCGTGTTCTGGTATTCGCTGGCGAAGCGATACACGTCGTACACGCAGATGTTCCTGGGGCTGGCGATGGCCGTGGCGCCGGTCGGCGGCTGGCTCGCCGTCGGCGGACGGGGAGGCGGAGAGCCCTGGATCCTCGCGCTCGCGATTGGCATGTGGGTCGGCGGCTTCGACGTGCTCTATGCGTGCCAGGACCTCGACTTCGATCGCGCGCACGGCCTGCGATCGATCCCCGTACGCTTCGGCGTCCCCGCATCGCTCGTGATCTCGCGCACGATGCACGTCGTCACGATTCTGTCGCTGCTGGCGCTGCCGCTCGTCACGCCGCTGCCCCGCGCGTACATCGCCGGCGTGCTGTGCGTGGCCGCGCTGCTCGCGTACGAGCAGTCGCTCGTGAGCGCTGAGGATCTGTCGCAGGTCAAACGCGCGTTCGATCTGAACGGCTACGTCGGCATCCTGTACTTCATCGTCCTCGCGGTGTCCGTCTATGGCGGGTAAGGTCGCCGTCGCGATCACCGGCGCGAGCGGCGCGATCTATGCCGTCCGCACGCTCGCTGAGCTCCTCGCGAGGGAAGTGCATGTGGAGCTGGTTGTCTCCGACTACGGCCGGCGGCTGCTGCGCGATGAGCTGGGCGAAGACGCCACCATCGAGAAGCTGATGCCGTACCTGTCGTCGAAATACGGCGACAAGGTCAACGCGGGCTTCCTCACCATTCACAGCAACCGCGACCTCGGCGCGACGATCGCGAGCGGCAGCCACAACTGCTCGGCGATGGCGATCGTTCCGTGCTCGATGAAGACGCTGGCGGGCATCGCGCACGGCCTGTCGCGGAACCTCGTGGAGCGCGCCGCCGACGTGATGCTGAAGGAGCGGCGGCGGCTGGTGATTGTGCCGCGCGAAACGCCGATGAGCCTGCCGGCGCTCAGGAACATGGTCCTGTGCGCGGAGGCCGGCGCGATGATCGTGCCCGCGATGCCCGCGTTCTATCAGCAGCCGGCGTCGCTCGACGACCTCGCCGATTTCATGGCCGGCAAGATTCTGTCGGCGCTCGGCTTCGAGCACGATCTGTATCCCGCCTGGACCGGCAAGGCGTGAGCCAGGCGCCCGACCGGTCGGCATCGCGCATCAGCGCGATGTTCGACGCGATTGCTCCGCGGTACGACTTCCTCAACCATCTGCTCAGCGCAGGCATCGATCGGCTGTGGCGGACGCGTGCGATTCGATCGCTCGCGCTGACCGGCCGGGAGACCGTCCTCGACCTCTGCACAGGTACCGGAGATCTGGCGATCGAAGCGCGGCAGTCGACGCCCGGCGCGGCGCGCGTGATCGGCGTGGATTTTTCAGGCGTGATGCTGAGGCTCGGCCTCGACAAGGTGCGGCGGCGGCAGCTCGATCGTCACATCGCGCTCGTCCGCGGCGACGCCTCGACGATCCCCGCCGGCGATTGTTCGGTGGACGCGGTGACGATTGGCTTCGGCATCCGCAACGTCGACGACCGCGGCGCCGCCTGTCGCGAGATGCTCCGGGTGCTCAAACCGGGCGGCCGCCTCGCGATTCTCGAGTTCGCGATGCCGACGTCACCGGTCTTCCGTCAGCTCTACCTGTCGTACTTCCGTCACATTCTCCCGCGCCTCGGACGCTGGATCTCCGGTCATGGCAGCGCGTATGCGTATCTGCCTGCCTCAGTGGACGCCTTCGAACCGGCCGAGTTCATGGATCTGCTACGGAAGAGCGGCTTTGTGGATGTCGCGGCCGTCCCGATGACCTTCGCCAGCGTCTTTCTCTACACGGCCAGGCGCGCGAACCAGCACGCTATAATCGTTTAACTACCTGATGTACTTCGAGATCGAAGATTATCGTCCCGACATCACACCCGTCGGACGCGCGATTTCCTGGCGCGAAGGTGTCCTGTTGTCGATCATCTTCCACCTCTGCGTCGTCATCGCCATCCTCCTTTTCCCTCGGTGGTTCCCTCACATATTTGAGGGCGATGAGCGTGCGCGCGAGTTGTTGCTGCAGCAGCAGGAAGCGCGCCGCGAGCAGCCGCGGTTTGTCTTCGTCGCGCCCCGCTCCGATCTCGCGGCGCCAAAGGCGCCGCCCCGAGCCGAGCCGTCGGACAAGGATCGCGCGGCGACGGCGCCCGAACGGGCGAAGCAGCCGACCAACCCGCTGCCGTTCTCACGCGGCAACTCTCCGGAGCGCGTCGAGGCGCCGCCCGTGACGCCGCCCGAGCGGGCGCGAGGGCAGGGGCCGACGCCCGATCCCGCACAGGGTCAGCAGGCGCAGTCACAGCAGCAGTCTGAGCTGAGAGCGCCGGACTCGCAGTCGCAACTGCAGTTCAATGCGCCAAGGCAGGACGCGCGCAACAACGGCGCGACCGGCAAATCTCCGCTGAATGGCGGATCGCTTGGCGACGCGCTGCGCAACCTGCAGCGATACGTCCCGCGGGAGCAGTTCGACAACCCCGGAGGCACCGGCGGACAGTTCGGCCCCGAGATTCAGTTCGACACGAAAGGCGTCGAATTCGGCCCCTGGATCCGCCGCTTCATCGCGCAGGTGAAGCGCAACTGGTTCATTCCGTACGCCGCGATGTCGAACAAAGGCCACGTCGTCGTCACGTTCAACGTCCACAAGGACGGATCGATCTCCGATCTGAACGTCGTCGGTCCGTGTCCGATCGAGCCGTTCAACAACGCCGCGTTCGGCGCGCTGTCGGGCTCGAATCCCACCGTGCCGCTGCCGCCGGAATATCCGTCGGAGAAGGCGTTCTTCACCGTGACGTTCTTCTACAACGAGACGCCTCCGTAGGGCAGAGGGCTGAGCGCTCAGCGCTTGGCCTTCGGCCTTCAGCCCTGTCATGAATCGCAGCCAACGGCTCGGTCTCGTCATTCTACTTTTCGCATTCGCCATCTACGTCTTCGTCCGAGTCCGGTGAGTACACTTCGCGCCAGCCCTGAGCGCAGCCGAAGGGTTGTCGCGGTCCTCGGTCCGACGGCCACGGGGAAGAGCGCGCTCGCGCTCGCCATTGCCGAGCGCTTCGGCGGCGAAATCGTGAACTGCGATTCGACGGCGGTCTATCGCGGTTTCGACATCGGCACCGACAAGCTGCCGGAGGAGCAGCGCCGGGGCATTCCGCATCACCTGATCGACATTCTCGATCCGACCGACGAATACACCGCCGCGCAATTCGCGCGCGACGCGTCGGCGGCCATCCGCGAGATCCACGCGCGCCAGCGGCTGCCGATTGTCGCCGGCGGGACCGGCTTCTACTACCGGGCGTTGACGCGCGGGCTGTTCCCCGGCCCCGGGCGTGACGCCGAACTTCGCGGAAGGCTCGAGGCCATTGCCGGGCGGCGCGGACCCGAGCGTCTGCATCGCCTGCTCGCGCGCGTCGACGCGGAGTCGGCGCGGCGCATTCAGCCGCGCGATACGAAACGGATGGTGCGCGCCCTCGAGGTGTACTTCCTGACGGGGCGCCCGCTGACGGATCACTTCGCCGAGACGCAGCCGCCGATGCCGGACGTCGAGTTCATCGCGCTGGCCGTGAAGCTGCCGGCGGCCGCGATCTCCGGGCGCGTGACCCGGCGCGTGGACGAGCAGTTCGATCGCGGGCTGCTCGACGAGATTCGCGGCCTGCTCGCGCGCGGCGTCCCTGAAAGCGCCAGGCCGTTTGGCGGTCTCGTCTATCGTCAGGAGCTCGAGCATCTGCACGGCGTCCGCGACGAGGCGGCGACGCGCGCGCTCATCTCGCAGGAGAACCGCCGCTACGCGCGCCGTCAGTTGATCTGGTTTCGCAAAGAGCCTAACCTTACGTGGTTCGACGGCCCCGGTGAGTCGAAGGCCACCATCGATGCCGTGCTGAACTTCCTCGGCCCACGCCTGTGAGCACCTTCACCAGAGCCATCGTCATCGTCATGGACAGCGCCGGCATCGGCGAGATGCCGGACGCGGCCGCGTACGGGGACGAAGGCAGCAACACGCTCGGCAACATCGCGAAGCAGATCCCGCTGAAGGTGCCGACGCTGCGATCGCTCGGCCTCGATCGTCTCGTGTCGATCCCCGGCGCGCCCTCGGATCGCCCGAAGGGCGCCATCGGCAGGATGGGGGAGGCGTCGGCCGGGAAGGACTCCGTCACCGGACACTGGGAGATGATGGGCATCGTGCTCGATCGCGCGTTCCCGACGTTTCCGAAAGGGTTTTCTCCCGACGTCATCAACGAGTTCTCGCGCCGCACCGGGCGGGGAGTGCTCGGCAACAGGGCCGCGTCGGGCACGGCGATCATCGACGAACTCGGCCCCGAGCACATGAAGACCGGCGCGCTGATCGTGTACACGTCGGCCGACAGCGTGTTTCAGATCGCCGCGCACGAAGACGTCGTGCCCGTGCCCGAGCTCTATCGCGCATGCGAGATCGCGTACAAGCTCGTGGGAGAAGGCCTTGGCGTCGGACGCGTGATTGCGCGTCCGTTCGTCGGGACGCCGGGAAGGTTCACGCGCACGGCCAATCGCCGCGACTATGCGCTGCCGCCATCCAGCGAAACGCTGCTCGACCGCGTCAAGGCGAAGGGCCTGCCCGTGGTCGCGGTTGGCAAGATCGAAGATCTCTTTGCGGGCCGGGGCATCACTCGCGCCGTCCACACAGCCAGCGACGACGAGGGGATGAACGTCGTCGAGCGGCAGATGGGCGACGTCGATCGCGGGCTGATCTTCGCGAACCTGGTGGACTTCGACACGCAATACGGCCACCGCAACGACGTCGCCGGCTATGCGGCCAATCTCGAACGCTTCGACGCGCGCCTCGCGAACGTCCTGCCGATGCTGAGGCGGGACGACGTGCTCGTGGTGACGGCCGATCACGGCAACGACCCGACGACGCCGAGCACGGATCATGCGCGCGAGTACGTGCCGCTGCTCGTCACCGGCGCGCACGTGAACGCGGGCGTCGATCTCGGCACGCGCAGGACGTTTGCTGATCTCGGGCAGACGCTGGCGGAGGTCTTCTCTGTCGGCCGGCTGACGCACGGCACGAGCTTCCTGAAGGAGATCGCCGCGTCATGACCCTCCGCGAACAGCTCGAAGCGCGCGAACGCGAGATCCTTGCGCCCCAGGCGGCGAAGAGCGCGGACTCGAAGGGCCGCCTGCGCGCCGAAAGGGAAGACGATGTCCGGCCGGCGTTTCAACGCGACCGCGACCGCATCATTCACTGCAAGGCCTTCCGCCGGCTGAAGCACAAGACGCAGGTCTTCTTCGCGCCGACCGGGGATCATTACCGCACCCGGCTCACGCACACGCTCGAGGTCTCGCAGATCGCGAGGACGATCGCCAAGGTCCTGCGGCTGCACGAAGAGCTGACCGAAGCGATCACGCTTGGCCACGACCTCGGTCACACGCCGTTCGGCCACGCCGGCGAGCGCGTCATCGACTCGCTGATGCCCGGCGGCTTCAATCACTACGAGCAGAGCCTGCGGATTGTCGACAGACTTGAGAACAACGGCGCCGGCCTGAATCTGACGTGGGAAGTGCGTGACGGCATCGCCAAGCACTCGAAAGGGAAGTCCGGCGCGCCCGTCGGCATGCCCGAGCATCTGCGGTCGGCGACGATTGAAGGCCAGATCATGCGCGTCGCCGATCTCATCGCGTATGTGAATCACGACATCGACGACTCGACGCGCGCGGGACTGCTCAACGCCGAGGATCTCCCGAAAGCTCCGGTCCAGCTGCTCGGCGCGTCTTCATCGGCCCGCATCGGCACGCTCGTGAAGGACGTGGTGAACGAGACCTTGAAAGGCGGCCTGGCCGAGATCCGCATGAGCGATGCCGTGCTCCAGGCCATGCTCGATCTCCGCAGCTTCCTGTTCGATGCCGTGTATGAGAACAGCCTCGCGACGGTCGAGTTCAAGAAGGCGGCCGGCATCCTGAGCGGGCTGTGGGAGAAAGTCCGCGAGCGGCCCGCCGAGTTCCTCGACCCGGACACCGTCGACACCGAGGGCCTCGACGCCGCCGCCCGTGACTTCGTCGCCGGCATGACCGACCGCTACGCCGTGCGGCTCTTCGAGCAGCTGTACATCCCGAAGCCCTGGGCCATCGAATAAGCCGCGATCGCCAGATCGCCCGATTACCAAATTACTCGATTCGACTGTTATACTTAGGGGTTCCATGCGGCTCGATTTAGGCAAGATCAGGACGCCGCACGAGCGTTTCGAGCGGGTCTACCAGCCCGAGGCGTTCGCGGCCGGAGACGACGCAGACGCCGGGTTCAAGGTCGCGTCTCCGGTGACGCTCGCGTTCGAGATTTTCAAGGACAGGAGCACGTTCCGGCTGGTCGGCCGGACCGAGACGACGCTCGAACTGCCCTGCAGCCGGTGTCTCGAGCCGATGACCGTGCCCGTCGATGCGTCGTTCGATTTGCGGTATCAGCCGCACTCGACCAATGTCGGAGAGGGCGAGCGGGAGATCGAGGAAGACGATCTGACGACGGCGTTCTACCAGAACGACGAGATCGATCTCGGGCAGCTGATGCGCGAACAGTTTTATCTCGCGCTGCCGATGAAGCCGCTCTGCAGCGGCGACTGCAAGGGGCTGTGCGTGGTCTGCGGGACGAATCTGAACCGCGGCACATGCACCTGCAAACGCGACTGGGAAGATCCGCGCCTGGCGGCGCTGAAGAAACTGAGAAGAGACGATGCCTAATCCAAAGCGACGACATTCGAAAACACGCACCGCCAAGCGGCGCACGCACGACGCGCTGAAGGCGACGGGCCTCGGCGAGTGCCCGCACTGTCATGAGCCCAAGGCTCCGCACCGCGTGTGCTCCAACTGCGGGTACTACAAGGGACGCCAGGCCAAAGCGGTCGACGAGGACTAGCACCCAGACCTTTCATGATTTGGATTGCCGTCGATGCGATGGGCGGCGACGACGCGCCGCGGAACATCGTCGACGGCGCGCTGGCGGCCGTGCGTCATTTCGATCTGGGCGTCCTGCTCGTCGGGCACGCGCAGGCGATTGAAGCCGAACTGGCGCGGCACGCCGAGGTGGACGGCGCGATCGACCACAGCCGCGTGCGGATCCTCGACACGCCGGACGTCGTGGGCATGGAGGAATCGCCCGCGACCGCGCTGCGGCGCAAGCCCGCATCGTCCATCAAGGTCGCGGCCGACGCCGTGGCGCGCAAAGACGCCTCGGCCCTGGTGAGCGCCGGACACACGGGCGCCACGGTGATGGCGGCCCATGGCGCCTTCGGCATGCTGCCGGGCGTCGATCGGCCCGCGCTGGCGGCGGTGATTCCGACGCGGACGCGGCCCGCGCTGCTGCTCGACGTCGGCGCCAGCGTCGAGTGCCGGCCGCCGCACCTGCTGCAGTTCGCGGTGATGGGCAGCATGTTCGCGCGGGTGGTGTACGACATCGTCTCTCCGCGCATCGGCCTGCTGTCGATTGGCCACGAGGAGACGAAGGGCAACGAGCTGACGCGCGAGGCGCACCGGCTGCTCAAGGCCGCGCCGGTGAACTTCATCGGCAACGTCGAGGCGCGCGACGTCTACAGCGGCGGCGCCGACGTGATTGTCTGCGACGGATTCACGGGCAACGTCGCGCTGAAGACGAGCGAAGGGCTCGTCGAACTGGTTGAGGGACTGTTGAGCGAAGAGCTGTCGAGCACGATCACCAACCGCGTCGGATCGCTGTTCACACGGCGCGCGCTCCGGCATTTCCGCATGCGCGTCGACTACTCGGAGTACGGCGGCGCGCCGCTGCTCGGCGTCGCCGGCGTGACGATCGTCGGCCACGGCCGCTCCAGCGCCAAGGCCGTGCGAAACGCCGTCGCCATGGCGTATCGTTTCGCGGACACGCGCTTCATCGAACGCGTCGGGCAGGAAATCGCCGCCGCTGCGGTGACCAACCGTTGAGCATCGCCGTTATCTTCCCCGGACAGGGCTCCCAGAAAGTCGGGATGGGCAAAGCGCTCGCCGGCGCGTTTCCCATTTGCCGGCAGACCTTTGACGAGGCCGACGCCGCGCTCGGCGACGCGTTGAGCCGCATCATCTTCGAAGGCCCCGAGGATCAACTCACGCTCACCGAGAACCAGCAGCCGGCGGTCCTCGCGGTCAGCATCGCCGCCTTCCGGCTGCTCGAGTCACGCGGCCTGCAGCCGTCGTTTGTCGCCGGCCACAGCCTCGGCGAATACTCGGCCAATGTCGCCGCCGGCACGTTTGCGTTTGGCGACGCCGTGTCGATCGTCCGCCGCCGCGGCCGCTACATGCAGGAGGCCGTGCCGGTGGGCGCGGGCGCGATGGCCGCGATTCTCGGCCTCGACGCGGAGAAAGTCGCCGAAATCTGTCGTGAAGTGGCGCAGGGCGACGTGGTCAGCGCCGCGAACATGAATGGCGGCGGGCAGGTGGCGATTGCCGGTACGGCTGCTGCCGTCGCGCGCGCGAGCGAGCGCGCGAAAGCGCTCGGCGCACGGCGGGCCGTCCCGCTGCAGGTGAGCGCGCCGTTTCACTGCGCGCTGATGAAGCCGGCGCAGGATCGGCTCGCCCCGGAGCTGCGGGCCCTCGAGGCGCACGATCCCCGCGTGCCCGTGGTCGCCAACGTGGACGCCGAGCCGAAGCGCGACGCGAAGAGCGCGATCGAGGCGCTTGTCGCGCAGGTATCGTCGCCGGTGCGGTGGGAAGACGTCGTCACGCGGCTTGCGTCGGAAGGCGTCACCACGTATGTTGAGGTGGGTCCGGGCACGGTCCTGAGCGGACTCGTAAAAAGAATCCATCGCGACGCGACCATCGTGAACTTCGGCAGTCCGGACGATCTGAGCGCAGTCGAAGGACTGCTCGGCGGCCCTGAAAGGGCCGCCCTACGTACGTAGAGCAGCCTTATAGGCCCGCGACGAAACCATGTTCACCCTCGCCAACAAAGTCGCTCTCGTCACCGGCGCGTCGCGCGGCATCGGGAAAGCCATCGCCACGCGCCTGGCCGAACAGGGCGCGCTCGTCGTCTGCGCCGCGCGCGGCGACAACGCGAAGGCGACCGCCGACGCCATCACGGCCGCGGGCGGCAAGGCGGAAGCGCTGTCCCTCGACGTCACCGACGATGCGGCGGTGGCGCAGGCGCCGGCCGGCATCGTCGAGAAGCACGGCCGGCTCGACATCCTCGTCTGCAACGCGGGCATTACGCGCGATCAGCTGCTGATGCGGATGAAGCGCGACGACTGGGACGCCGTCATCGCGACGAACCTCACGGCGGCGTTCACGCTGGCGCAGGCCGCGATTCGTCCGATGCTGAAGCAGAAGGGCGGCCGCATCATCGCCGTCTCGTCGGTCGTCGGCCAGATCGGCAACGCCGGCCAGACCAATTACGCCGCGTCGAAGGCCGGCCTCATCGGCTTCGCGAAAGCGCTCGCGCGCGAGGTGGCGTCGCGCGGCATCACCGTGAACGTCATCACGCCCGGCATGATCGACACCGACATGACGCGCGCCATCGCGGAAAAAGCGCAAATGGACTGGGCGGCCCAGATTCCCCTCGGCCGCCTGGGTACTGGAGACGATATTGCTGCGGCGGCGTGCTATCTTGCGTCGGACGAGGCAGCGTATATTACTGGACACGTTCTCGCCGTCAACGGCGGCATGAACATGTAGGAGGATCGAATGGCCGTATCGGACAAAGTCAAAAGCATCATCGTGGAGCAGCTGGGCGTCGACGAAGAGGAAGTGACCCCGGATGCGTCGTTTGTGGACGACCTGGGCGCCGACTCGCTCGACACCGTCGAACTCGTGATGGCGTTCGAAGAGGAATTCGGCATCGAGATCCCCGACGAGGACGCCGAGAAGATCACGCGCGTCAAGGAAGCCGTCGAGTACATCGAGTCGCACGCCAAATCCAAGAAGTAGATGGCGGACCGACGGAGGGTAGTCGTCACGGGCATCGGCCTGGTGTCGTCGCTCGGCATCGGGACCGGCGCCAATTGGGAGTCGCTCCTGGCCGGCAGGAGCGGCATCGGGCCCATTACCAAATTCGATCTCAACGAGTTTGACGGCGAGTTCTCGACTCGCATTGCCGGCGAGGTCAAGGGCTTCGATCCTCTGACGTTCATCGAGAAAAAAGACGTCAAGAAGATGGACGTCTTCATCCAGTACGCGATCGCGGCGTCGCAGTTCGCCGTCGACGATGCGGGCCTGACGATTTCGCCCGAGGAGGCGCCGCGGGTCGGCGTCTTCATCGCGTCGGGCATCGGCGGGTTCACCACCATCGAGCGCGAGCACCGGGCGCTGCTCGCGGGCGGCCCGCGGAAGATTTCCCCGTTTTTCATTCCGTCCGCCATCATCAACCTGGCCGCCGGCCAGGTGTCCATCCGTTACGGCGCCAAAGGCCCCAACTCGGCGACGTGCACGGCGTGCTCGGCGTCGGCGCACGCCATCGGCGACGCCTACGAGATCATCCTGCGCGGCGCCGCCGACGTGATGATTGCCGGCGGATCGGAAGCCGCGATTACGCCGATGGGTGTCGGCGGCTTCGCGGCGCTGCGCGCGCTGTCGACGCGCAACGACGAGCCCGAACGCGCCAGCCGGCCCTTCGACAAGGATCGCGACGGGTTCGTGGTCGGCGAAGGATCGGGCGTGCTGATTCTCGAGGAGTACGGGCGCGCGAAGGCGCGCGGTGCGCGCATCTACGCCGAGCTCGTCGGCTACGGGATGTCCGCCGACGCGTATCACATCACCGCGCCGTCGGAAGACGGCGACGGCCCGTTCCGCGTCATGGGCTCCGCGATGGCGAGCGCCGGCATCACGCCGGCCGACGTCGACTACATCAACGCGCACGGCACGTCGACGCCGCACGGCGACCGCGTGGAGACGATTGCCATCAAGCGCTGCTTCGGCGAACACGCGAAAAAAGTGGCCGTCTCGTCCACCAAGTCGATGACGGGCCATCTGCTCGGCGCGGCCGGCGGCCTCGAAGCCGGCATCAGCGTCCTCGCGGTGCATCATCAGATCGCGCCGCCCACGATCAACCTCGACTGCCCCGACGAGGCGTGCGATCTCGATTACGTGCCGAAGGTGAAGCGTCCGATGAAGATCGAGTACGCGCTGTCGAACTCCTTCGGCTTCGGCGGCACCAACGCCGCGCTCCTGTTCAAGCGTTTCCAGGGATGAAAATCGCGGTCTGCATCAAGCACGTTCCGACGCGCGACTGGCAGCCGCGTCTGGACGAGGCGAAGACGTGGGTGCGCGAGCAGGACGCGACCTTCGAGATGAACGAGCCCGACGCGTACGCGCTCGAAGAAGGCCTGCGGCTCAAGGAACAACACGGCGGGGAAGTGGTCGTCTGCTCGGCCGGGCCGGCGCGCGTCGCCCAGGTGCTGCGCGAAGCGCTGGCGCGCGGGGCCGACCGCGCAATTCACGTCGACAGCGGCGCGTGTGCCGGAGCCGATGCGTTTGTCGTCGCCTCGGCCCTCGCCGACGCGATGAAGAGCGAGCAGTTCGACCTCGTCCTCACCGGCCTGCAGTCCGACGACCAGGGCCTCGGCCAGACCGGCGTCGTCCTCGCCGAGAAACTCGGCCTCCCGCACGCGACGATCGTCATGGAAGTCCAGGTGGCTCCGCCGGCACTGCGCGTGAAACGCGAGCTGGAGGGCGGCTGGTTTCAGTGGGTGAGCATGCCGCTGCCCGCCGTGCTGACGATTCAGAGCGGCATCAACCAGCTTCGCTACGCGACGCTCAAAGGCATCATGGCGGCAAAGAAGAAGGAAATCAGAGCCGTGACGCCGGGCGCGGCGCCTGACGCGAAGATCAGAATCGCCAGCCTCTACGCGCCCGAGAAAACCAAGAAGACCCAGTTGATTGACGGCGCGCCGGCGGCGGCGGCGAAAGAGCTCGTCCGCCGGCTGCGCGAAGAGGCGCGGGTCATTTGATTCTCGTCGTCGCCGAACAGCGCGCCGGCACACTGAATCGCGCGACCTGGGAGTCGATTGCCGCGGCGCAGCAGCTCGCGGCCGGCCAACCCATCTCAATCGCGGTGGTCGGCAGCGGCATCGCCGGTGTCGCTGCCGAAATTGCCGCGGCGCGGGTGCAGGAAGTCGTCACGATCGACTCCGCCGCGCTCGAGCCGTACACGCCCGACGGGTTCACCGCGGCGCTGGCGCAGGCGATCGGCGAGCTCAAGCCGTCGACGGTCATCTTGCCGCATACCTACCAGACGCGCGATTTCGCGCCGAAGCTGGCCGCGCGCCTCGACCGCGCGCTCATCACCGATGTGACCGCGATCAAGCAGGGCAGCGAGGCACCGTTCGTCCGGCCGATGTTCCAGGGCAAGCTCTCCGCTGACGTCGCGCCGCAGGGACCGGCCCCGCATTTCATCACGACGCAGATCGGCGCCTTCCGCGCCGACCAGGCGGCCCGGGGAGCCGCGGCCGCGCCCGTCCGCGCACTGAGCGTCACGGTTGACGCCGCGTCGATTCGCCAGAAGCCGGACGCGCCGTTTCAGGAAGCGCGTCAGGCGGTGGACCTGTCGCAGGCCGAGCGGATTGTCTCGGTGGGCCGCGGCATCAAGGAGCAGGACAAGCTGCCGGTGGCGCGGCAGCTCGCCGAGGCGCTGCACGCCGAGCTCGCGGCCTCGCGCCCCATCTGCGACGCGGGCTGGCTGCCGATGGAGCGCCAGGTCGGCAGCTCCGGGCAGACGGTCGCGCCGAAGCTCTATCTCGCGCTCGGCATCTCGGGCGCGATCCAGCACCTGGTCGGGATGAAAGGCAGCCAGACCATCGTCGCGATCAACAAGGACCCCGACGCGCCGATCTTCGAGGTCGCGGACTACGGCATCGTCGGCGACCTGTTCGAGATCGTTCCCGCCATGATTGAGGCGCTGAAGACATAAACTGTACGCGCGTGCAGACGCTCGCCTTCTGGGTCCTCTTCCTTGCGTTCGTGGGCGCCTTCGCGGCGCAGGTCGCCACGCGCGTGCGCCTCATCGCCGCGGCGCCGGGACAATTCGCGCTGGATGACATCGGCGGGCGCGTGCGGCGCTTCGTCCTCGACGTCCTGCTGCAGGCGCGGACGATCCGCGAGCGGCCGATTGTCGGCGTCGCGCACGCGTTCGTGTTCTGGGGCTTCGTCGCGTTCGGCGGCTACACGCTGGTCGAGTTTCTCCGCGGCCTCGGCATCGCCAATCTGACGGATACGCGCTGGTTCTTCGCGTATCGAATCATCCTGGTCCCGTTCGCGACCGCCGTGCTCGGCGGCATCCTGTTTCTGCTCGTGCGCCGCGCCGTGTTCCGCCCCTCCGCGCTGGGCGCGAAAGTGTCGGTCGAGTCGATCCTCATCGCGCTGTTCATCGCGACGCTGATGCTGACGTTCCTCCTCGGCTTCAACCTCGACGAAGACGCGCTGGCCGGACGGATCAACTGGTGGGTGCACATGCTGGTGATCCTCGCGTTCCTCGCGCTGATCCCGGCCTCGAAGCACCTGCATCTCGTGCTGTCGCCGATCACGGTGTTCTTGAAGTCGATCGAGCTCGGGCGCGTCCCGAATCTTGATTTCGAGAAAGAGGAAGTCGGCCTCGAGACGGTGAAGGACCTGCCGAAGAAGACCGTGCTCGACGCGCTCACGTGCGTGGAGTGCGGACGCTGCCAGGTGAACTGTCCGGCGTTTGGCGCCGGCAAGGAGCTGAACCCGAAGGCGCTCATTCTTCAGGCGCAGGAGGCGCTCCTCTCCGGCGAGCAGGACAAGAAGCTCGGCGCCGTCTTCAGCGAGACAGTCCTGTGGCAGTGCACGACGTGCGGCGCCTGCGAGAACCAGTGTCCCGTCGGCATCGAACACACGCCGATGATCATCGGGGCGCGGCGCGGGCTGGTCAGCAACGGCGACGCGCCGGAGTATCTCGGCGCGATGTACAACCACCTCGAGCGCCGGAAGAACATCTGGGGCCTCGGCTACGACCAGCGCCAGAAATTCGTCACGGGCGCGTCGCTCGAGACGTTCGATCCGGCAAGGCACGACGTGCTCGTGTGGCTCGGCTGCGCGGGCGCGTTCGAAGCGGACTTCCAGAAATCGCTGCGGTCCCTCTTTGACATCCTCCGCGCGAAGAACGTCCGCTTCGGCGTCCTCTCGAAAGAGCAGTGCACGGGCGATCCCGCCAAGCGGACCGGTAACGAGTACATGTTCCAGGAGCTGGCGCAGGCGAACATCGAGGAGCTGAAGGCGGCGGGACCGAAGAAGATTCTCACCTCGTGCCCGCACTGCGTGAAGACGATCGGCGAAGACTATCGCCGGTTCGGCTACGACGTCGAGATCGTGCATTCGTCCGTGTTCGTGGCGGAACTCCTGCGCGGCGACGCGGCGACCTCCACATCGTCCGAGTCCGTCACCTTCCACGACCCGTGCTACCTCGGCCGCTACGCCGGGAAAGTGGACGAGCCGCGCGAACTGCTGTCGAAATTCGGCGGCGACGTGAAGGAGCCGGAGCGCAATCGCGACAACCCGTACTGCTGCGGCGCCGGCGGCGGGCTGCTGTTCGCCGACAAGGAAGAAGAACCGGGCAGCCGCATCAGCGACGTCCGCTTCGAGCAGCTTACCGCGACGGGCGCGGACACCGTCGTCACCGCCTGCCCGTTCTGCTCGATCATGCTGAAAGGCGCACAGGCCAGCGCGCCGGCGAGCAACGTCCAGTTCGTCGATTTGATGACGTTCGTGCGCGATCGCCACGCGATCGCCAAGTCACCAGATCACCCAATCTCGTGAGCACCGCGGCCTCGTGGCGATCGTCACCGCTCAAGCGGCTGGAGGCCGCGACGATCGCCGCGATTGGCTATCGCGTGTGCGCCGCCCTCGGCTCGACGCTCAAGTGGCGCGTCGAAGGCGCGCAGCGCTACGATGAGATCGTCCGCGGCGGCCATCAGCCGATCATGGCGTTCTGGCACGGCCGCATCCTTCCCGCCACGATCTACTTCAAAAACCGCGGCATCGTCGTCATCACGAGCGAGAACTTCGACGGCGAGTGGATTGCCGGCATCATCGAGCGGTTCGGCTACGGCACCGCTCGCGGGTCAACGTCGCGAGGCGGGCGCAGGGCCCTGGTCCAGATGGTGCGCGACATGGAAGCGGGGAAGCCGACCGGCTTCACGCTCGACGGCCCGCGCGGGCCGGCCCGCGTCGCGCAGGCAGGCGCCGTGTGGCTGTCGAAAGCGACCGGCAATCCCGTCCTGCCGTTTCACGTCGAAGCGGATCGTCACTGGACGATCAACAGCTGGGACCGGACGCAGATTCCGAAGCCGTTCTCGACGGTCGCGCTCGTCGTCGGCGAGCCGTTCACCGTGCCCGAAGATGCGGACGACCGAGAGATCGAAGCCGCGCGTCAGCATCTCGAGCAGCAGCTCCAGCAACTCGAATCGCGCGCGGTCGCGCTGGCTATGGCGTAGTCGTATTTTTCGGATCGACGTCGTCCGGTCCGCCAAGCCAGCGACCCAATGCCGCAAGGCCTGTTGCGACGATCCCCAGCCCTATGGCCACTGGTGTCGAGATCACCCCTTTGGTCACCGTCGGCACCGACACTCCGCCCACCGGCTCGACTCCTGCCAGCCTTTTCTTCAGTTGCTCGGCCCTGAAACGGCGGAGTCTGGAAGCGGCGGCGATGGCCGCCGCTGCGGCCGCAAGGGCGGCCGCGTACCATGGCCAGGCCGTTGTGTTGAGAGGCTCACTCGTGGGCGTGTTCGCGCCCGTTGCGAATGGTGCGACCGAGCCCGGAGCAGTGGCGGCGACGTCCACCCTGCCGCCGTCACTCAAGCGCAGCATATCTGGGAACACCAGCGTGCCAGGCTGGCGCGTCACGTCGGTGCTGTAGCCGCGGCTGTCGTGCGCCGTGTTGGCGCCGGCGTCGCCGACGGTCGCTTCCATCTGCGCGATCATCGTGGCTCCGGCGGGGATCGGCAGATCGGCGTGCCCGCCGTCGGTGAGGCCGAGCGGCTTCGAGGCCGCGGTGCCACGATCGAACGTGACGCGGATCGACGTGATGTGCTGCTCCGGATAGTGCCATTTCTCCAGGCAGCTGTCCCCGCCACCCGCGTCCACGCACGCACGGGTGGACGATCGCACGGCGACCCTTCCACCAAAGCGCACGCTCAGCTCACCACCCGGCGTCACCGTGAAGGACGGGGTGTAAGTGATGGTGGCCCGCCAGACGACGGATTGATCGCTGCTGATGGTGGCGTCGATCGTCTGCGGCTGCCAGACGCCGTCTGCGGACGCTCCAGACGTCTGAATCGCGGTCGCCTGCATCCATGCTGCAGCCGCCGAGAGAGCGAGTAGTGCGGCGCTCATTCGCATTCTGACCTCGTTGAAAAGTGCCGTCATTCTACCGCCACAATAGCTCTACTATTTCCTCGGGCCATGACCGAGGTTCCCGCGATTTATCTCTGCACCACCGGCGACATCGCTGGCCCAGGCGAGGACGTCGAGACGCAGACGACGCTCGTCGCCCGCATTCTGGAAAAGCTTGGCTACCTGCTGATCTCCGACAACGAGCACTACCACCTGTGGGCGATGCGGCCTGTCGACATGCCCGGCGGACCGCCGACAGGGCCCACCAGGACCGAACTGGAAGCGCCAATCTATCTGTGCGGCATGGACGACATCGCCGGACCAGGCGTCAGCGAGGATCGCCTCATGCAGCGCATGGGGCTGCTGATGGACATCCTGCACAAACTCGGATGGGCGCTCGCGTCAGGCGTCGTGCCACGGCTCCACGAGTTGTAGGCCGTCCCGCCGGAAGCAGCCAAGTTAGGCGACAATGGAACCACTCCGGAGGCCGAAGGATGACGATGTGGACTGAAACCGTGGAGGTGCTGCGCGAGGCGATGTTCGCGTACGCGCACGCGACGAATGGCAACCTCGGCGCGGGCATCCTGACGGTGACGTGTCTCGCGCGGCTCGCGCTCTTCCCGCTGATGCTGCGGCTGTCGCGCGCGTCGGCCGAGCATCAGCGGCGCGTCCGCGAGATTCAGCCCGAGCTCGACGTGATCAAGACGCGTTTCAAGGGCAATCCGCAGCGGCTGGCGGAGGAAACGCGGCAGGTCTTCGCGCGCGAGGGCATTCCGATGCTGCCGCTCTCTGGATTCCTCGGCGCTCTCGCCCCCGCGCCGGTTCTGCTCGCGCTGTATTCGGCCGTGCGCCAGTGCGCCGCCGTCGGCGGGCGGTTCCTCTGGATCGCCGACATCAGCCGGCCCGACCGGCTGCTCGCGATGCTGGTAGCCGCCGTCGCCGTCGGCGCGGCGTCGCTCGCGCCGCAGCCGGACGGCCAGCAGAGCCGGACGCTGATGACGTTCTTGCCCGCAGTGATCACGATGATCGTGCTCTGGAAGATGGCGGCCGGCGTCGGCCTCTACTGGGGCGTTTCGAGCGCCGTCGGCGCGGCGCAGACATTGATGCTGAATCCAAGGACGTCGAGTCGAGGACGCCATGCATAGGGCGGCGGCGATCCTGGCCCTGTTTGCCGCGGCATCGTGCGGCGCTCCGCCCGCGCCGCCTCAGGAGAAGGCGTCACCCGTGGATCCCTATCGCGCCGAGATCGAGAAGTTCCGTCATGATCGCGAAGCCAAGCTGACGTCCGACACCGGCTGGCTGACGATTGCCGGGTTGTCCTTTCTGACGAAACCCGAGACGACGATCGGCGCCGACGCGGAGAATGACGTCGTGCTGCCGCCGGGAACGCCGGCGAAAGTCGGCACGTTCGTGCTGGCGAAGAGCGGGCGCGTGAGCGTGAAGCTCGAGCCTGGTGTGACCGTGTCGCTGCTTGGCGGCAAGCCGTTCGCCGGCGGCGAGATCAAGTCGGATGGCGCGGGCCCGCCCGATCGCCTCGTGCTCGGCGACGTCCAGTTCTGGGTGCATCAGAGCGGCGAGCGTCCGGCGATTCGCATCCGCGACAGGAACAACCACCTTCGCAAGGATTTCACCGGCATGAAGTGGTTTCCCGTGAACGCGGCCTATCGCATCGAAGGCACGTTCGTGCCGTACGACACGCCGAAGCACCTGAAGATTCCCAACATGCTCGGCGACATCGACGACATGGAGTCTCCAGGCCACGTGAAGTTCATGCTGAACGGCAAGGAACACAACATGGCCGTCATCACCGAAGATGAAGAGAACTTCTGGTTCATCTTCCGCGACCTGACAGCCGGAGAAGAGACGTACCCGGCCGCGCGGTTCCTCTATACGCCGCGGCCCGTGAACGGCACGGTGACGCTCGATTTCAACCGCGCCGAGAATCCGCCGTGCGCGTTCAATTCGTACGCCACGTGCCCGCTGCCGCCGCAGGAAAATCGGCTGCAGGTCCGCGTCGAGGCGGGCGAGAAGATCTACGCACGGCATTGAGGCGAGCCTGGGTCGTCGCCGTCGCGCTGGCGCTCGCGGTGGCCACGACCGCCGGACGGGCGGCCGCGCCGCTCCTCATCCTGGTGTCCTTCGACGGCTTTCGATGGGATTACCTCGATCGCGGTGAGTCGCCGAATCTCAAGGCTCTGGCCGCTCGCGGCGTCCGCGCGAAGGGCCTGATTCCGTCGTTCCCGTCGCTCACCTTTCCCAACCACTACACGATCGTCACCGGCCTCTACCCGGAGCATCACGGCATCGTCGCCAACAACATGGCGGATCCCGACTGGCCCGAGCGGTTCTCGATGACCGCGCGCACGTCGCGCGATCAGTTGTGGTGGGGCGGAGAGCCCATCTGGGTCACGGCGAGGCGTCAGAACCGGCACGCGGCCGCGGTGTTCTGGCCAGGGTCGGAGGTGCCGGTCGGCGGCATCTTCCCTGATTACTGGACGCCGTTCGACGACAACATGCCGAACGTCGACCGGGTGAATCACGCGCTCGACCTGCTGGCCCTGCCCGAGCGCGAGCGGCCGTCGTTTCTCACGCTGTATTTCAGCGAAACCGATCACGTCGGCCACGACTACGGACCCGACTCCCCGGAGATGCCCGAGGCGCTGCGTCATCTCGACGCGTCGCTGGGCCTGCTCGAAGCCGGCCTTCGGCAGATGCACCTCTTCGATCGCACCACATTCGTCGTCGTGTCGGACCACGGCATGGCGCCGCTTGGCGACAGCCGGGTCATCTTCCTCGACGACTATCTCGACTTGTCGCGTGTGGACGTCATCGACTGGGGTGAGATGGTTCAACTGCGGCCGCGAGCCGGATCGGCAGAAGAGATCTACCAGGCGATCAGGGGAAAGCATCCGTCCATGACCGTCTACAGGCGTGAAGAAGTGCCGGCGCGCTTTCACTATCGCGGCAACGCACGCATCCAGCCGATCCTTGCGTTAGCGGCCGAAGGCTGGGAGATCACCTCGCACGAGCGGTGGCAATCGGATCTCGCGCGGCACCGGAAGCGCGGCGGCGCGCACGGCTACGATCCGCGGCTGGCGTCGATGCATGGACTGTTTGTCGCCGCCGGGCCTGGCGTGAGGCGCGGACTTGTCGCGCCGGAATTCGAGAACATCCACGTGTACGATTTCCTCTGCAGCGTCCTTGGCCTCGTCCCCGCGAAGAACGACGGCGATCCGGCGGTGACACGCGCGTTTCTGGCTCGATAAAATGCCTTTGTGCCGCTGACCCTCGTCTCGAGCCACCGATTCGCTGAACATCAGACGCCGCCGGGGCATCCCGAGCGGCCGGAGCGCGCGCAGGTAATGGACGGCGTCGCCGCCCGATGGCGCGCCAAGGGAGGCGAGGTCGTCGCGCCGCGCGAAGCCACGCACGAGCAGCTCGCCCGCGTCCACGATATCCACTACATCCAGCGGATCTCCGAGCTGCGCGATCGCGCCGTGGCGCTCGATCCCGATACCTATACATCACCCGAGTCGTACGACATCGCGCTGCTCGCGGCCGGCGCGGCCATCGACGCCGTCGAGCGCACCATGGCCGCATCACACACGTACACGCTCGCGATGATGCGCCCGCCGGGCCACCACGCCGAGCATGCGCGTGCGATGGGATTCTGCCTGTTCAACAACGTCGCCGTCGCCGCCGCGCACGCCAGGCAGGCGCTCGGCGCACAGCGCGTCGCCATCGTCGACTACGACGTCCATCACGGCAATGGGACGCAGCACACGTTCGAGCGCGACGCCTCCGTGCTGTACGTCTCGACGCATCAGTATCCGTACTATCCCGGGACCGGCGCGGTCGAAGAAACCGGCGTCGGGCCGGGTGAAGGCTTCACCGTGAATCTGCCGCTCGAGTCCGGCGGCACGGACGCGGACTTCGAGCACGTCTTCGACCGCGTGGCGCTTCCGATTCTTCGTCAGTTCTCGCCGGATCTGATTCTGGTCTCGGCCGGCTTCGACGCGCACCAGCGCGATCCGCTGGCGACGATGAGAGCGACGGAAGCCGGATTTGCCGCGCTGACGATGGCGCTGAGGACGGTGGCGGATGAGTGCTGCCGGGGGCGGATGGCGCTCGTGACCGAGGGCGGCTACGACCTGAAGGCGCTGGACGCCTCGATCGAGGCCGTCGTGCAGACGCTGGCCGGCCCGGCCGCCTCGCCCGCGTGGCCGCCGGCGGCCGCGCCGTCGGCGCGCGGACGCGTGTCGGCAGATGCGGCGGTCAGGGCGTTGGGGAAGCACTGGAAGGTAAAATAGCGGGGTGG
>Ga0153915_10000292_pt1 | contig 45717 bp, 32 predicted proteins | sample Opewatmetagenome_2_FD_107003 | JGI IMG/M metagenome (GOLD analysis project Ga0153915, IMG submission 107003) | Freshwater wetland microbial communities from Ohio, USA - Open water 3 Core 3 Depth 3 metaG | ecosystem: Environmental > Aquatic > Freshwater > Wetlands | place: USA: Ohio, Lake Erie...
AATAAATTGTGCATACCGCTTAAGAAATGTCCAAGATAATTTATCACCTGTTGTTGAGAGCGCAACTTCAAGTCCAATTTCCTTTGCATATCTTATAAGGCTACCAGTGTCTTTTCTTTTCAGTGGGTCTCCGCCGGTAAAAACAATACGGCGGGCGCCGATTTCCTTTATCTTCCTTATTATTAGCCGAGCTGTATGATTGGATACAGGATTTTCAATATCCTTTGGACCCCAGCAGTAAGGACATTCCTGGCTGCATTCACAGGTAACATGGAAATCAATGGTCGAGAAAAGTTTTTGTTTTAACATTACAGAATTAATTTAGGGAAAATTATATTAATAATGGGAGTCCAATTTTAATTCCGGGGTAACCCATTCAGGAAAGGATTTTGTGTTCTTTCTCTTCCTATTGTACTTTCTTCACCATGACCGGGGTAAATCACTACATCATCATTCAATGAAAGAAGTTTACTGTTAATGGAATCGATAAGTGTCTCATAATCCCCTCCCCATAAATCAGTTCTGCCAATGCTGTCTTTAAAAATCACATCACCGACGATACAAAACTGTTCATCAGGGAAGTACAGACAAAATTCACCCGGTGTATGTCCCGGTGTAAATAAAAAATTTATTGATGATCTCCCAAGTGTAAGAATAATTTTTTCGGAAATGAAGTCATCAGGAAAGGGTGGATCATTAAACTGAATTCCAAATGTGTCTGCCTGAGTACCGGCATTTTTAAGAAGAGTTAAGTCATCTTCCGGAATAAGATACACCGGCTGAAATTTTTCCTTCACAAATCTGCATCCCCAGATATGGTCAAGATGACAATGAGTATTTATCATGTACTTGGTTATAAGATTATTATTAGTGATAAATTCTACAAGTTCATTTTCCTCAAGTTCATCAGAGCAACCAGGATCAATTACTGCACATTCTTTTGTCCGGTCATCCCACACAACAAAGGTATTTTCCTGAAATGGATTGAATACAAATTTTTTAACCTTAACCATTATCTGAAATTCTTCTTAATTCTTGAGTACAATTTCCTGGTATAATTATTATAATTATCATTTATTTCTTCCATCGAATCTCCGCCAAATTTAATCAGAAAATGTTTTGCGATAATCCATGCAAGCATCGATTCTGCAATTACAGCGCATGCCGGAACTGCAACAAAATCACTTCTTTCCCTTCTTGCTTCGATATTCTTCATTGTTGACAAATCGACACTCCCGATAGGTTTCATCAATGTAGCAATAGGTTTCATGGCTGCCCTTACGATTACCGGCATCCCATTAGATATACCTCCCTCAATGCCTCCTGCCCTGTTTGTAATTCGCGTTAATTTGTCGCGTTTTTTTATGATCTCGTCGTGAGATTCAGATCCTGTTCTTAAGGCTGATTCAAATCCTGTACCGATTGAGACTGCTTTAACGGCATTGATCGACATAACAGCTGACGCAATTTCAGCATCAAGTCTTAAATCATATTGCATAAAACTACCCAGACCGGTAGGTACTCCCGAAGCTGTAACCACAAAAGTTCCTCCAAGGGTATCCCCATTTTTCTTAGCTTTCTTTATTTTACTGATAATCCTGCTCTCATGATTTTTATCGAGCACTCTGACATCACTCTTATCCGCCTCAATAGACAAATTCCATGCAGAAAAATTCTTTGGTATCCTGTTCATAACCAGATTTTCAAATATACTCTCATCTGAAAATTCTCCGCCAATACTTTCAACATAACTTCCGATAAAGATATTAAATTCCTCGAGAAATTTACGTGCTACAGACCCCGCAGCTACTCTTGCTGCAGTTTCTCTTGCACTCGATCTTTCTATGGAATTTCTTATATCCGCATAATTGAATTTAGAAATTCCAACCAGGTCGGCGTGACCCGGGCGTGGAATAGTTACATTTTCAATCCTTCTTGTCTCCAGTCCGGGGGATAAGATTTCTTTCCAGTTTTCCCAATCTTTATTGTTAATTAATAATGAAATCGGGGAGCCGAGAGTTTTCTGAAATCTTATCCCTGATAATATTTCTGCCGAATCGGATTCAATTTTCATTCTGAGTCCCCGTCCATACCCGGCCTGTCTTCTTTTCAGGTGATAATTCAAATATTCTTTTTCAATTCTAAGGTTTGAGGGGATTCCATCTATTATTACTGTAAGGGCCTTACCGTGAGATTCTCCGGCAGTAAGGAAACGTATCATTTTATCTCCTATTAAAAAAGTAAAGCTATAATATAAAAAAAACGCCCGAATCTATCGGGCGTTCTACATAAAATTAATACTTATCCGGGTATTTCAAGCGCAACGAACCTCTTATTTCCCTGATCATCAACCACCCGAAGCATTACCGACTTCCCCTTATTATCATTTATAACATTTTTAAAGTCAGTTACCGAATCAATATTATGCTTATCAGCTTCAAGAATTACAAGTCCCTGAAACAACTTTTGGTCCTCGGCATTACTGTAAGGTTTAACATTGGTAATTATGACCCCGTGATCAACATTATAGGATGATTTTTCCTGGGAAGTCAGATTTTTAACAGTCAGTCCGACATTATCAAAAGTCGCACTCGAACTATTTTCAGGGGAACCGGAATCATTATTCTCTTTATTGACAACCGGTTCATTCGTCTGGTCATTGTCCTTTGCTTTCAAAGTTACTTTTCTCTCGATATCCTTACCATCTCTGAATATAGTAAGAGTTACAGTTGTCCCCGCACTTTTACCTGCTATATAACTCTGGAGAGCGTTCGGTTCATTTACCTCTTTTCCATCTACCTTAAGGATTACGTCACCAGCTTTGATATCGGCGTTCGAAGCTGCACCATCTTTTACAAGTCCCTGCACAATTACTCCCTCCGGTTTACTCAATCCAAGGGCTTTTGCCATTGCATTATCAACTTCACCTATATTAACACCAATATAACCGCGGCTTACTTTACCATTAGCTATAAGATCTTTTGCGACAGATTTAGCAAGGTTTATAGGAATTGCAAACCCATAGCCGATATAGGTACCTGTTCTGCCGGCAGCAATAGCCGAATTAACTCCAATTACCGCACCTGATAAATCGACGAGGGCACCACCGCTGTTGCCTGGATTGATTGCAGCATCAGTCTGAATAAAATCTTCAACACCATAGCTGTTTTTAATCAAACCCAACGATCCTCTTCCAATGGCACTTACGATACCGGCTGTTACTGTGGAGGATAGTGATAACGGGTTACCAATTGCCATAACCCACTGTCCGACTTTCAGATTATCAGAATCACCCAGGTATGCAACCGGCAGGTTATTTGCATTAATTTTAATAACGGCGAGATCAGTAAGAGGATCAGTTCCAATAACCTTTGCCTCAAAAGATCTTTTATCGGACAATCCGACAGTTACTTTATTCGAATTTTCCACTACATGGTTATTAGTAAGTATATATCCGTCATCAGAAATTATTATTCCGCTGCCTGTTCCCTTCTCCTCCTGCGGGAGATCCTTAAAGGGAAAGAAGAAAAAATCATCATGCGGATTCTGAGCTTCGGCTACAACTGTTATTTGTACTATGGTTGGTGTAACTTTACTTGCTGTTTCAATAAAGGCTTTACTGAAGGACGTTGCATCGGCGTCAAGATTTACCGGGGGATTATTAGCACCGAGGTGTATATCTGCCAACCCGGGTCTAACCAATCCAAATCCGGAGACAAGAAGCGCTCCGAATAATATACCGGCAAATACTAATGCAAATGCACCCATTAATCTTTTAGTTTTCATACTTTTATTCCTCCGAATAACTTTCTGTTTCTAATAAATCTCATTTATTTAGAATCTGACTGCATTTCTGCATCGGTATCAAGTGGTCTCTATACTACCTCATTTTAGTATTTTGATTGACTGCAAACCTTTGAAATCCGGAATATGATGCATTGTAAAATTCTCCAATAAAACTATTGCTTTCTCTTTAACAGCTTTATCGAATTTTTCTGTGTTTTTATTGGTTTTTAGACACTTAAGATACTCAAAAAGTTCCGTTTCGATTGAAAATGAATAAGGTTTATCACGGCTGCATTTGGAACATAAAATACCTAAATCATAATTGTAACCCAAATTTTCATCCTTAAGGTTTGATTTACCGCATGAGGTGCACTTCTCAAATTGCGGCTCATAACCAATTTCTGTAACGAAAAAAAGAAAATACCTGCCGAACAATACCAAAGCTGTTTCATTAGATGAATCCATAAGCGATAAGATTCTTACTGTACCTGTAAACAATCTTAAATTAGTTTCGTGTTCCGGTGTTAGTTTTTTTAATAATTCAAGTACAGCGAGGGCATATTGAAGTTTTTTAAATTCATTTTTAATTCCGGGAAAATGCGAGATAATCGATGCGTTTGATATTAACTGAACTTCCCGGGTATCCTTCTTATACAATATAATTTCAAGGTGGTTCAACTGATCGACTGCTGATCCGATTTTTGAATTTGAACTTCTCCCTCCCTTTATAATACCCGAAAGCTTTCCAAAATCTTTTGTGTAAAGGGTAGCAATCATGCTCGTATCGCCATATTTTATTTTGTTTAAAACTATGGCTTCGGTCTTAATTATTTCACTCATCTTAAAAAATTATACGGAAAGTTAAAGACGCCCTCTTCAGTAATTATTCCGGTGATCAGATGAGAAGGGGTTACATCAAAAGCGGGGGTATATGCTTCCAGGATTGCCGGTGATAGATCTATACCATTAGGACTGGTAATTTCATTTTTATCTCTGAATTCTACATTTATTTCATCACCCGTAGCAATTTTTCTATCAAAAGTAGTTGTTGGGGCTGCGACATAAAATGGTACTCTATGGTAAGCACAACTAACTGCAAGATTATAGGTCCCGATTTTATTCGCCGTATCGCCGTTAAGGGCGATTCGGTCTGCACCCACGATTACGAAATCAATCTTTCCGGATTTTAATAATGCAGATGAAGATGAGTCATTAAGAATAGAAAAAGGGATACCATTTCTTTCCAATTCAAAAGCGGTCAGTCTCAGTCCCTGCAATAAAGGTCTTGTTTCATCTGCATATACGTAATTTACCAGTCCATTTTCAAAGCCGGTTTTAATTACATTAAATGCCGTCCCCTCTCCTCCTGTAGCAAGTCTGCCTGTATTGCAATGAGTCAGAATATTTGATTTCCTGCGAAATACTTTTAAGCCATTCTCACCGATTCTCGAGCACTTTTCTATATCATCATTATGAATTTCTTTCGCTTTATTTAACAAAGTAATATAGACATCGTCCGAATCCCGCAGCTGCTCAAAAATCTTTTTCATTTCGTCCAGAGCTGTAAATAGATTTACTGCTGTTGGTCTAGTTTTTCCCAATCGCTTAAACGCTGAATTGAAATTGTATTTTATATCTACAGCGGATGAATTTTTAACCGAGAGTGATAGAGCGTAAGCTGCAATAATCCCGAGAGCCGGAGCGCCCCTTACTTCAAGTTTTTCAATTGCCTCAGCAATTCTTTCATAGCTATCGGTTTCAATATACTCCTCTTTAAAAGGAAGCTTCGTCTGATCTAAAAATATAAGTTTGTCGTTATTAAACCTGAAAGAAAAATAATCAGTCTTTTTCATTGAATCTGGTCAGGTTATAAAATTCCCTGTAACGATCGTGGATTCTCAAGTAATTTAAATTTAGCAGACCGTTAACACTGAATTTCTCGACACAGAAAGAAGCCAGAGTACTTCCAAAAACAACTGCAGATTTAACACTTTCAATGCCGAGATCATTTGTTTTATGAAGGTAGCCGATAAAACCACCTGCGAAAGTATCACCTGCCCCGGTAGGGTCATAGATCATTTCAAGAGGATAAGCAGGTATTGAAAAAATAATTTCTTCCATAAATAACAATGCGCCGTGTTCACCTTTTTTAATGATCAGAATTTCGGGTCCCATTTCTTTTATTAATCTGGCAGCCCTGATAAGGTTAGGCTCCTGTGCAAGGAGTCTTGCCTCAGAATCATTTATAATAAGGACATTCACTCTTTTCAGAACTTCGAGCAGTTCTTCCTTTTTACCCTCAATCCAGTAATTCATTGTATCGCACACAACGAAAGTGGGATTTGCCATCTGGTTAAGGACTTTCAGCTGAAGAACGGGATCAATGTTTCCGAGACATACAAACCTTGACCTTCTGAATTTTTCAGGGATTAAAGGATCAAACTTTTCAAAGACATTAAGTTCGGTAAAAAGTGTATCCCTCACGTTAAGATCATAATGATATTTTCCGGACCATCTGAAAGTTTTTCCATTAACAACCTGCAAACCATCCACATCGATATTGTGCTCTTCCAGAAGCTTTATATATTTCCCGGGGAAGTCATTCCCGACTACTCCAACAAGACTGATCGGTCCGCTGAAATAACTTGCTGCGAGTGCAATATAAGTTGCAGAGCCTCCAAGAGCATCTTTAACTTTATCGAAGGGGGTAGCAACTGTGTCCAAAGCCAGAGATCCAACAACAACTAAACTCAATTTTTCTCCTGATTTATTAAAATTCAAGAGTTAAAAATAAGAATTAGGATTATTAAATACCTAAAAAAATTCTGGAATTTATACATTCTTTAGATCTGTCCAAAACTTTGAAACAAAGGAAATAAGAATCAATAAGATAAAGAAAAACCGTTGACATATTTTCTTAATATTTCTATCTTTTGTCCGTTAAATTTTGAAACTTTAAACTTACCCCGAAGAATTCGGGAAGCAAGTTAAAACAGGGGAAAATTATTAAAGGGTTATACCTGATCATCGGTGTTGCAGATTTCAACAGAACCCGGCAGAAGCCCAAAACCACATTTGTTGTCCTTTGATTGTCTATCTATAATTTTTCAATTATAACCAGCCAGTCTTTAATAAATTCAAACGGGAGTACTATGACAATAGTTCTTCTGATACTTGACTCCATTTAAGCCAAAGGAGAACTTTTCTGTGGAAGTCAGGCAGACAAACTTATTTTAAGGGGGATTGATATTGAAATGCAGAAAAATCTGTTCAATACAAAGGATTATCAAAACTTTATATTTATTCTTAATTTATTCTGGACACCACTAACATCTTTAACATTTTTTTTTGCTGAAATTTTTAAATATTCATCTTAGCTTTATTTCTATATAATCCCAAAATATTCGATCCTTTGAGTGATATCTTTGAATCAGATCTACTGAATGTCGCTGCCCTTCCCAGGCGAGTACTGCTTTAGCTTCCTCCGGAGGATACCAGCCCGATTCGATATGTTCCGAACTAATCTTAACCATTCCGGTTCCTTTAACCTGTGCAGCAAAAACAGGAAGTAATGAAATAACATTTAATTCGTGTGAATAAAATGTATTTACATTGGGCACCACCCATATGCGGTCGATTGCAAGTCCCGTCTCTTCTTTTATCTCTCTTATAGCAGCCTGGTAAGCAGTTTCGCCATCTTCGACTGTACCAGTTATCATCTGCCAGAGACCCGGATAAATTTCTTGTTGAGCTCTTTTGAGGAGAAGAAATTCTATACCGTGTTTATTTTCCCTGAATATATGTGCTTCGATCATATTAGAGACTATTTTCATTATTGCTCCTGGATTTCAAAAATATGCTCTGACTTCAGCTCTCGCTGTATGTACTGCTCTGTTCGACCCCTGAAGTCTGCCGTCGTAACTAACGGTCGACTGTAAAAAAGAATTTATACGATAATCAAAATTTAATCTCCAATAATAATTTTTACCTATCAAATTCCCGCCAGTCAATTCAAAGGGAAGGAAGTTATCCGATGAATTACCATTCAATTCATCCCTTTCTATTTCTATTCTCAATCTTCCGGTACTCGCGAAAGATAAATTAAATCTAATCGTCTGGGAATTCAGATCTATAATCGTTGGTATTGCCGGATACGAATCAGTACTTTGCCCAACTTTAAGTTTAAATCCAACCTCAACATTATTATCGGGTCTATAAGAAAAATCAGATGAAATGCTGTTGCCGTCAATATTCCTTTTCCTGTTAGATACCGGAGGTGCGAATACCGCATCTTTCGAATTTACAAGGTCTGTCTGGTTACTCAACTCTTTCACCATGCGGAAAGTAATCCTGAGGCTTCTTTCCCTGTTAAAAGATCTTTCTGTCCCACCGCTGAACTGGTTCAATCCTTTTGTCTCGGCATACCTGAAACGGAAAGAAAGATCCGGATCATTTTCAAACAAAAATACATCCTGCTGAATAAAATTAGTGCCTGCAATTGTTGTAGCTTCATTCTGGAAAGCTGAAAAATCAAGGAGGTAAATTTTTTTATAATCAGGTTCGGTACTATTTTCCTCAATCCTCCAGGTAGTTTCAGTAGACAATGATTCCAGTATTTTATAAGCGAGCGAATTCTTATCAAAAATTTCGCCGTATTTAACTTTCCATCTTGTACTGGTTTTAAGATTTATGACCGGGTAAAGCTGATCGGTAGGAATAGTAATCAATATATAATCCGCATCATAAACAGCAGGTTCAAATTCATTTTCATCTGCGATTCCATTATTATTTAAATCGCCGAGGTACCGATAATTTCCTGTTCCCTGCTGAACGTGTACAAACACTTTTTCAAGTTTAGCTGTTCTCTCTGTGGAAACCTCATAGTACAAATCTCCATTCAAAACCGGATCCCAGAAATTAAACTTCGATTGAGAGCGTATTAAAATTGTTTGATTATCCAGAGCGCCAAGTTTTTTAAAAGGAGTTGTAAATTTTTTATCCCTGAAGGTTAAATAGAGAGTGGAATTTACTTCCTTAATCCCGTTGTATGTGAGATTATAAAATTGAGTTAATGCTCTTGCCTGACGGGTCATCAGACCATTTAACGGTAAATAATCATCTCTTACAGAATATTTCCCTCCTATTTTTAAACCGCTAATATTAACAATTTCCAGAAATGGATCTACTTCATAATATTTAAGGCTACTGCTTAAAAGGGAATCGGAATAACCCTGAACATCTTTCTTATTTTCAGCAAGATATTCCAGACCCGGCTTCAAATACCAGAAGATATAATAACCGTTCCCCTTCTGTCTTAGCCAATAAGATTTAGTATCGGAGTTCTGCGATTCAACATAATCAAAATTATAGTTAAGGGAATAAATCGTATTGTCGGAAAAATTAAAAAGATTATTATACCGTGTGGATTTAAAATCCTCCCCTCTTTTAAGAAGACCAATTGATGAATTTATCTGCATATTATTTATTGGCAGCAGATTCAAATTAAATTCTCTTAATGTTTCATCAGTGGTATCACCGCCGGTTGTAATATTATAATTTCTGTTAAACTCCACCTCATCTATTCTTTCTGCAGGGCTGAATTTTCCCTGGATAAATCTATCCTTTAATGAAAATCCTATTTTTCCCAAATTCACAGAACCAAGCCTCATATCCTTGGGATCCATCCGCAGATATTCATTACGCGCATACCCGAAATTATTAGTGTCATCAAGAGTAGATAACCTGTTTCTATCCCATAAACTACCGGCATATTCAAGACTGACATAAAAATCCTTTAAGGGATTCACATCCACCACAATATTTCCGATTTGTTTCATTTCGGGAATGGGGAGAAATATAATTGGTAAATAACCGCCCTGATCTTTACCGACGAACTGATAATTTCCAAGACTTATTTTTGAATAATCACCCTGATTCTCTCCGACATAAGTAAAAGATACATTATATATTGCCGACGGATCACCTGGTTTATAGACATAGTACCTAACGGTATCACTATTTATCACCGTATCCACAATTGCGTATGTTCCTCTTATATTACCCAGCGAATCAGGCTGAGCCAGACTGACGCCTGATTTAACAGCTTTTTTCCTGTCATCTCCTGCCTTTTGTAAGATAGCCTTATCAGAATCAGAGAGAGTTATATCGATCGGAGCATTAGGATCATCTCCTTCACGAAGATATTGAAACTTGATACCCAACTTATTTTCAATGAGTGAAGATTCTACACCGGCACCAAAAAAATTACGTGTAAAGCGTCTATCCGTATATTCAAAATCAACGGAAATCCTGCTTGCGGAAGTGATTAATCTCTTAGGCGTAAAGGTAACCTGTGCATTTGAGTAATCAATAGTATAATCATTTGCTTCACCTCTTTTCATCTCCTCCCCGTCAAGATAAACTTTTTCCGTCCCGGCAATAACCACAATATCATTTTCATTATTTATACCCGAAAGGCGATAAGGACCCTGCTCACCGTCGATGCCATTAAAATTATTTGTATTGAATTTCCCTCTTGAGGTTGCCAGAGAAACATAACCAGATTGGCCGTCATAATTGAACTCGCCCATCAGTCCCTGTAATTTTCTATCTATCACACCAAACTCACCTTCTTTTCTCGTAAGCTGATAATCACCAAACGTACCGGTTGCATTAGGATGTTGTATCTGTATAAAGACTTTATCGAGCTCCTCCAGTCTTTCAGTATTTCCTTCCGGCTGGATAGGAGTATTTTCATCCGTTAATGCTGCGACCACTTTTATATCTTTTGAAAGATTACCGGAAAGCTGAAGCCGCAAACCGCTATTTAAAGTAAAATCTTTTGTTGTACCCACGGTAAATCCTCTTACAAGAGTTCCGCTTTTTTGAATTCCGCTGCCGAATATATCTTCCGTGGTAAAACCACCAGTTTCCTGCTGCACAACTTGTATTGTATCTTTGCCGACCGGATTTGTTTTAACGACGAGACTTCGCTTTTTATATTCCTTTTTAAGTGACAATCGGTATGAGTCATAAGTGACATACAGGGTATCAAAAATTGAATATGCCAATGAATCGGACAATTTGAATGTCGCATCTGCATATGAGATATTATAACCTCCACTGCCAAGAGTTTTACTTCTCAGGACTATTTTTTCTGAAAAAGGTATTATTGAGACCCGGGAAAGACTATAATGATTATCAAGATTAATAGGAATTGTATCAGTAACCGTTACTATCAAATATCGATTCTGTGCCTCTAATGGAATAACGAGAAAGAATAGTATGCCCGTAATTAAAAAAAACTTAATTTTCAAAGAAAGATAAGATTTATTTGATAATAACTTAAATTTACGAACATCTTTTATCAAGTCTATATTGATTATTACATTCCGTTTTCACTGAAACAGTTAATATAATTTTCTTCCCTGGGCAACTTCCGACAAGATATTAAGTGAAGATCCTCTTAATTAATAAATATAAACGGCATGAATATTAAGCAAATTCCGTATAAAATCAGGTGGAAAAATTGAGCTATCACTATTATTTACCTCTTCGGAGGGATTAGTGTCTTTTTAACTGGATATATTTTAAAGGACAGATTTTTATCAGATTCGGGATATGGAGTGTGAATATAAATTACTCATATCTCAAAGCTTCAATAGGATCAAGATTTGCTGCTTTATATGCAGGATAAGTACCGAACAGAACACCCACGAACACACAAAGTGAAAGACCAATAATAACCCAATCAACAGGAATTGCGGTTTGAGCATTTAAGAAACTTCCGGCAAAATTACCAACCAGGATTCCGAACACAATCCCGATTAAACCCCCGATGAGGCACAGTACGATTGCCTCAAAGAGGAACTGTGTAAGGATATTTATTTTCTTTGCCCCGACAGCTTTTCTAACACCAATTTCTCTTGTTCTTTCCGTAACTGATACCAGCATGATATTCATAATTCCGACCCCCGCTGCAAGTAAAGCTATGATAGAAACTGCAATTGCCCCGATCCTTACGCCGCCAGTTATATCATTTATCTGGCTGATAAGAGATTCATTACTGAAAATATCAAAATCATTGTCCTGTCCCGCAGGAACCTTCCTTATCACACGCATATATCCGATCGCCGCGTCAATATCGGCATTATATTCTTGTTTACTATAAGACATTACAGTAATACTAATACTTCGTGTCCTTCTCCCGTAAATAGATTGAAAAGTAGTAATAGGCATTATGATATAATTGTCCATCGTCTGACCAAAAAACTCAGGCTGTTTATCGAGCGTTCCAATTACTTTCAATGGGTAACCATCCGCGCGAACGACTAAGCCAATTGGATCGATATTAGGGAAGAGTTTTTCAACGACGTCATTTCCGAGCAGACAGACATCACTGGAGAGCTGTATATCAGTTTCACTTAATTCCCTTCCCGTTAAAACTGTTACAGTATGTGTTTTAAAGGAACCAATCGTGACACCGATGACAGAGATATTCGGGTTAGTTTCTCTGCTCCCGTATTTAACTATCTTTCCATGCTGCTCCTGTTCAGCGCCGACATATTTTGCACGGTTCATCATTTTTTCAAACCTGTAAAAATCATCAATCGTGATGTTCTGCCGGTTATGGTATTTATGCCATTCTGCATGTCCCCCAGTATGAATTGCAGGGAACTTCTGAATTTGGAATGTATTTTTATTCAGAAATGATACACCACTTTCTATAGTTTGCTGCAGCATTGTAATGATTGTCATTATGACTATAATAGAAAATATTCCGACCACTACTCCCAGGATCGTAAGAATTGTTCTCAGACGGTTAGTTTTCAGAGAGTCAAAAGATAGAGAAAGTATTTGTGAAATCTGCATTTAACATTATCCCGTAAATACCAGTGGAAGGTTTCAATAATCTGGAGCTGAATAAATGAAACCTCTGAATAAGAGTTTTTTAACTAAGGTGCAGGGTGTAATGTCTTTCCCGGAGGAGAAAGAAGTTATCCCCACATCTAAATCCCCGTTTCTTCTTCGGGACCTATTCGTAGCGTAAGGCTTCGATAGGGTCAAGGTTTGCAGCCTTGTAAGCAGGGTAAGTTCCAAAAATAACTCCAACAAATACACACAAAGATAAGCCAATTATTACCCAATCGAAAGGTATTGCGGCTTTGGCATTCAAAAAACTTCCGGCAATATTCCCAATTCCTACACCTAGAAATATCCCAATAATTCCTCCAATCAAACAAAGGCTGACAGCTTCAATTAAGAATTGAGTGAGTATATTTACCTTCCTGGCACCTATAGCTTTTCTGATACCAATTTCTCTCGTCCGTTCAGTAACAGAAACCAGCATAATATTCATTATCCCAACTCCGGCAGCAAGCAGGGCAATGATTGAAACAACCAGTGCACCTATTTTAACACCGGAAGTTATATCATTGACCTGTGTGATAAGTGATTCATTACTGAACACATAAAAATTTTCATCTTCACCAGGCGGAACCTTCCTTATCGTCCTCATATAACCTGTAGCAGCATCAATTACATTATTATAATCCAGCTTACTGTAAGACATCACAGTTATATTAATGCTATTATTATACTTACCATACTTTTGCTGGAACGTGGTTATCGGCATAACAATGTACGAATCTCTTGATATCCCAAATAATGACGGTTGCTGCTCAAGCACTCCTATTACCTGCAGAGGTTTTCCATCAACCCTTATCATCTGTCCGATTGGGTCAATGTTTGTAAAAAGTTTATCAACCACTTCCTGTCCCAGGATACAAACATTATTTCCATACCTGATATCCGATTCCCTTAAATCCCTTCCCTCTTTTACATTCCAGTTATTTGTTTTCATGGCACCCGTAGTAATCCCTGCAATCATTATATTTGGATTAGTTTCTTTATTTCCAAAAGTGACCTGTTTTCCAAACTGCCATTGTTCAGCTCCTATATACTGTGCCTGTGTAAGCATTCCCGTTAAACGATAGAATTCTTCAAGTGTAAGATCAGGACGATTTCTGTATTTATCCATCATGCCAGGACCGTGTCCCATCATAGCGGGATATTTCTGTATCTGAAAAGTATTTTTATTAAGCTGGGAAAATCCACTTTCAATGCTATCCTGAAGCATAGTAATAATTGTCATAATTACGATGATAGAAAATATCCCTACAACCACCCCTAATATAGTGAGCATTGTTCTTAATTTATTACTCCGGATCGCACCGAAGGCTATCGACATAACTTCGCTAAACTTCATTACAATTCCTTTCTATCAACTCCCGAATTATCTCTTATCACTCATATCTTAATGCCTCAACAGGATCCAATTTCGCAGCAGTATACGCAGGAGCAAAGCCTGCGATTACTCCGGTCAACAACGATATTAATATAGCAACTACAACAGCGCTGTACTGAATAGAAGTCGGAATAAATTGGTTAACCATCATACTGAGAAGAATAGCAAGCAGTAATCCGATCAATCCTCCCATAATACATATTGTGGAAGATTCAAGTAAAAACTGACCAAGGATAGTTCGTCTCTTTGCCCCGATTGCTTTACGCAGTCCGATCTCCTTTGTTCTCTCCTTAACCGAAACAAACATGATATTCATGATCCCAATCGCACCAACAAACAACGATAATCCTGTAATAAATAAACCGGCTATCTGGATAACACCAGCTATACTATTATAGGTTTCCATCATTCCTTCCTGCTGATTTATAGAAAAATCATTATCTTCATCATAGGAAAGGCCCCGGATTTTTCTCATAAGACCTTCTGCTTCAGCTTTTGTATCCTCAAGAAGCGCAGGATTAGCAGCCCGGACATTTATAGTAACGGATGAATGCAGGTGGTTTGCAAAATTCTTAAATATTGTTCCTATCGGAACGAATACCTGATTATCAGGATTAAAACTGCCCAGAAGAAAGCTTCCCTGCTCTGTAAGGACTCCGATAACCATATAATTTACCCCACCAATTTTAACGGTTTTATCTACAGCATCTTCTCTCGGAAAAAGATTTTTAGCTACCTCACTACCAAGTACTGCAATCTGTCTTGAACTTTTACTTTCAATCTCGCTATAGAATCTTCCTGCTGCAAAGGTAAAATTAGTTGTTTTAACATAATCAGATGTTGAGCCGTTAACCATAACATCATCTGTTCTTCTGTCCCTGTACTTTACCGTCTGACGGGTATCCATAACCGGAGCTACGGCGAGAGGCAACTTTGCTGCTTCCTTAAATTTTTCATAATCATCCATAGTCAGGTTCCGGCGGTTTCTCATTTTCCACCAATCTTCATTTGAAAACCATGCCCATTTATCGATATAAAGGACATCAGAACCAAGGGCACTTATGCCGTTCTTAAAAGAATTATCAATTCCTGTGATAGCAGTGGTCATCACGACTACTGAAGTGACACCAATAATAATACCGAGCATTGTGAGAATAGATCTCACTTTATTTGCCCGTATAGCTCTGAGAGCTATAAGCATACTCTCTTTCATCTCAAATAATATAGTTCTCATACTTTAATTCCTTATAGCATTTACTTTCTAGTCTTTGCTTCCGGCAACACCAATTCCTTCCCGAACAACGGGTACCTTTCTCATTACGACGGCTTCATCTTTTTCAATTAATCCATCTTTAAGTCTTATAATCCTGGCTGCGTGTTCCGCAATATACTCTTCGTGTGTAACAAGAATAATGGTATTCCCCTTTTCATAAATCTCATTAAACAGTATCATTATTTCCTCACCTGTTTTAGAGTCAAGATTCCCCGTGGGCTCATCAGCGAGGATAATAGAAGGCCTGGTTACAAGAGCCCGGGCTATGGCGACTCTTTGTCTTTGTCCCCCTGACAACTCATTAGGTTTATGGTGCATTCTGTCTTTCAGTCCAACATCTATTAAAGCAGTCTTAGCACGCTCACGCCGTTCCGAATATGACACACCTGCATAAATAAGGGGGAGCTCAACATTATGAATTGCATCTGACCTGGACAGCAGGTTAAAAGTCTGAAATACAAATCCAATCTCTTTATTTCGGATTTGTGCAAGCTGATTATCGGTCATATCGCTAACGTTTTTTTCCTTAAACTCATAGATACCTGAAGTAGGTGTATCGAGACAGCCTAGCATATTCATCAGAGTAGATTTGCCCGAACCGGAAGGTCCCATTATTGCAACATATTCATGCTTATTGATCTTAAGCGATATATCACTTAAAGCATGAACCTCTTCTGTGCCAACCTGGTAAATCTTTGCTATATGTTCGATATTAATAATATTCATCCTTTAATCCGTTTTATTATTTGAACCAAGAGTCTTCTTCTTCTCTTCAATGCGCACATTTGAACCATCAGATAATTCTTTTGAAATTGCTCTATAGCTTCCGCTCACTACCTGTTGATCTACATTAAGGCCTTTCTTAATTTCTATATAATTATCATCACTAATTCCGGTTTCAACGTTAACGGTTTTGGCTTTATTATTTTCTATGACAAATACTATTTCCTGCAATTTCTTTTCATCTGTTACGCTTTTCTTTTCATCATTAACATTCTTTTCCTCACCATCTTCGGGCAGCACTTCAGATTTATTTCTTGCGGTGACACTTTGAATAGGTACCGAAATAACATTGTGTTTTGTTTCTGTTTGTATGTCTGCATTACAGGACATCCCGGGACGCAGCTGCGAATCAGGATTAAATAATTTTATCTTTACATCAAAGTTAACAACCTGCTCCTGTGTACCAAGTCCCTCAGCAATAGCACTATTACCAATCTCAGTAACCCTTCCTTTAAATATCCTATCACCGAATGCATCAACTTTAATTAAAGCTGTATCACCAATAGAGATAAGCACAACATCATTTTCATCAACATTGACACTCGCTTCGATATTATTTAAGTCCGAGACTGTCATCACATCCGTCCCCTGAGAGTAACCGCTTCCCAGAACACGTTCACCCAGTTCAACGTTCAACTTTGTAATAGTACCTGTCATCGGGGAGTAAATTGTAGTCTTGTTTAATTGCTCAACGGCTTCTTTCAATGCAGCCTCCATTTGAGATACATTTGCCTGAGCTGCTTCATAATTTGCCTGGGAAGATAAATAAGAGCTCTTCGCTGCCTCAAGTTCTGCATCACTGGCGAGAGCCTTTGCATGCAGTTCTTTCAATCTGTTGTAATCGCTCGTTAATTTGTCGAGTTCAGCTTTCCGCATGGCAAGGTTCGCCTTTGTTTCCTGAAGATTTGCTTCTGCTCTATCCTTTGCGGCAATGTAAGTATCTGCTTTTATTTTAACCAGGAGATCGCCTTTTTTTACATTATTCCCCTCCTTAACAGGAAGAGTCACTATTTCACCTGTAACCTCCGGAGTGATCATAACTTTAAACTCAGGATTTATTTCTCCCGTCGCAGATACTCTCTGGGTAATATCTCTCTTTTGAACCTTCTCAATTTGAACAGGTACTATCTCTTCTTTACTGCCGCCGATGAGAGCTATCAGAATCAGTGCAAGCAGCAATACACCTATTCCCCCGAAGATATACAATTTCTTTTTCGATTTTTTTTGTTTCCCGTTTGCCATTAAAAATTACTCCTAATAAATTAAAAATTCATGGTTCTAATGATCCAATCATTTCCCATATTTTTCGGTATCTAGTTCACCTAAATAGTATTTCATCTGTTCATTCAGCACTACGTAGGCAAATTTCGCATTTATATAATTAGTACGTGCCATAGTATAATCAGAATTAGCAATAAGAACATCCAATAAAGTACCGGAACCAAGTGAATATTTTTCTGAGTCTATTCTCCTGGTCTCTTCAGCAGCTTTAACATTCTTGTCATTGACACTCAGGCTTTTTTCGGCAGCCTGCATATCAAGAAATGTCTTTTGAATATTTCTTTTAATATCTCTCTCAAGTTCGGTTAATTCAATACTTTTATTTTCCGCATTGACCTCGGCTATCTGTACACGGTTATCCACCGAAAAACCTGATAATATAGGGATACTTAAAGTAGCACTAATTGTAAAATATTTCGTACTTTTTGTTTCAAAGTACTTTAAAGCATCAGATCTCATCTGATAGCTTATGTTTCCTGATAAGCGAGGGAAATATCCGGATTGAGCAATAGTAACACCACTATTTGCGCTTTCCAGACTCAACTGTGCACTTTTGTAATCACTTCTTTCTCCCAGCGCTTTTGCGATAAGCTCATTGAGATTCTGGTTTTCTGATGTGTTACCTAAAGTATCCAGAGAACCAACTGAAGGTTCTTCAAATTCGTAATTTTGCAGGACATCAAGTCCAAGATAGTATAAAAGGTTAGTTCTGGCAGTTTCAAGGTCATTTTTTGTTTGAATCAGAGCCAGTTCAGCGTTACCTGTTTGAACTTGCTGCTTATATACGTCAGCTAGTGTAACTGCACCAAGTTTATTTCTTTCTGTAATGGTTTCAAGATTCTTCTGATTCCAGGTTACATCATCTTCTTTAACATTTAATAACTGTTTGATATTTATGACCTGATAATAAAGACTAATTGTCTGAAACACAATATCCTGTTTAAGTCTTGCAAAACTCAGCCTGGCTGCTTCAAGATCATTTTGACTCTGGGATAAAGAAGCGATATTGGAAAGTCCGTCAAAAATAGTAATATCACCATTTACCCCGGCAGTGTATGTACGATTTTCAGTAGTTGAGGGTAATTGATCGAAAGTATAACCCTGTAAAATATATGTCCCCCCGGCTTCCTTTGTTCTCTGCCAATTCCAGTTCCCGAATGCATCAATCGTTGGGAGAAAATTTCCATAGGCAGCTTTGAGTCCTGACTTATAAGTTTCCAAACTATTTTCACCTTTTTGGAGTTGTGTATTTTTATTCAGCGCTATATTGATTGCCTCGTTCAGGCTTAATGTCTGCTGTGCAAAAGATAAACGGTTCAAAATTATCAGACAGATTAAGCATAGAATAATTCGCATTACTTTTCTCCATATATATTAGATAAAGATTTACCTTCCATTGATAAAAATTAAAACTATTTGTCTATTTATCTCAATGGATTTTCTTCACTTACAAAGAATTGTTAAAGATTTACTTACAAAAATAGGTTATCCGGGGGTTTTAAACGAATTTTAAGTATAAACGGTGGAATAATTACATATTCGGTAAAATAGATTAAAGAATTCAGAACATTTAAAGCCGCGGAAAGATTAATATTTTTCCCGTTCTTTTATCTGCAGCAGATATTGATAAGCTTCCTCAAAATTGTTTCCAATTTTACCGTCTAATATCGCCTCCTCTATTTCTTTTTTTATTTCCCCAACTTTCTTTGAGGGCTGCAGATTACATACCTCCATAATTGTTTCCCCGTGCACCGGAGACTGGAAAGCACTGAGTTTATCTTTCTCTTCTACTTCCCAGACTTTCTGCATTACCTTTTCATAATTATCGAGATACCTGAATACCTTATCCCGGTTTTTACTTGTTATGTCTGCCCTGCATAATGATATCAGATCAGCAAGATCTTCACCTGCAGCAACAATTAATCTTCTGATTGCAGAATCAGTTACTTCCTCCTTTGCAAGGGCAATCGGTCTTAAATGCAAGCGGACCAGTTTTTCTACATACTCCAGTTTTGAAAAAGGCAATTTCATTTTCCTGAATATTGAGTTCATCATCCTCGCACCCATTTCATCGTGACCGTGAAAAGTCCAGCCGGTTCCTTCAACAAATTTTTTAGTCATTGGTTTTGCGATATCATGTACAAGGGAAGCAAACCGAAGCCACAAATTATCAGATTCCAGGGCAATTTTATCAACCACTTCAAGAGTATGAATGAAAACATCCTTATGATGAAAATCTTTTCTTTGTTCAACACCGCCGAGATTATCCAGTTCAGGAAAAATAATTTTCATTACGCCTGAATCGTAAAGAAGTTTTAATCCTGTGGATGGTTTCGGAGAAGCAAGAATTTTCAAAAACTCATCAGTAATTCTTTCCCCTGAAACTATAGTTAATCTTTCCCGGAGTTTTCCTGCGGCAATAAATAAATTATCATCTACTTTGAAATTTAATTGAGAAGCAAATCGGAAAGCTCTCATGATTCTCAGAGGATCATCATCAAACGTGATAAAGGGATCGATAGGAGTTTTAATTGTCTTTTTCTCAATATCCTTCATCCCATTAAATTCATCAATGAGCGCACCGAAATCTGTTTTGTTTATGGATACTGCAAGTGTATTAATAGTAAAGTCCCTTCTTGCTATATCTTCTTGAAAGGAACCGGCAATAACCACAGGTTTCCTGCTGGATTTTCGATATGATTCTCTCCTTGCCCCAACAAATTCGAAATCAAAGTCTCGGTATTTAAAATGAGCAGTACCAAAATTTTTAAAAATATTTATATTAGTTATTCCCAGTTTTTCAGCAAACAGTTTTGCATATTTTTCCCCATCCCCTACAACAAGGAAATCGATCTCCAGTCTTTGTCTGTTCAAAATAAGATCGCGGACAAATCCTCCTACAATAAAAACTTTTGTACCGGATTCTTCCGCAGTCTCTTCAGCAATTTTAATGAAAGGATATTTTTTAAGTTCTAATTTAAAATTCATTAAACTTCAGATTCTTTGTCTTTTTCAACCTGTTCCTGTTCAATTATAGCTGAATTCATACTTTCTGCTTTGCTCCCCATCAAAACGGCTAAAGGTTTTAAGGGTTGTATATTGCTAAACAAGATTTTCATTGAAGCGGCTATAGGTACAGCGAGGAACATACCGACTATTCCCCAAATCCAACCCCAGAAAATTAAGGAGAACAATACAAAAACAGGGCTCAAATCCATGCGCCTACCGAGATAATGTGGTTCGATAATACTTCCTATAATGTTATGGACAATCAACAGAATGATGGCGAGAGAAATTACAGTAAAACCAAATCCATACTGAAGAAGACCAATGATAACGGGACCCAGAGTTGCTATGAGCGAACCAATATTAGGGATATAATTAAGTATAAAGGTTAATATTCCCCATAAAACTGCAAAATCAATTCCGTAAGCGAGAAATATTAAAGTAGAGATAATACCCACCAGCAGGCTGAGGATTGTTTTAATTATAAGATAGGATTGAATTTGAACATTTATATTCCTGATATTTTCCTGAACCATAGCACTCCTGCTGTCAAATGCAACAGCGAGTCTTTCCTCGAACTTTACCTTACCCAGAATCATAAAAACCCAGAATACAAGCGATATAAAAAAGTCACCTACCATTGACGATAAGGAATTAAATAAATCCTGAATTACCCCGACTTCGAATAATTTTTCAAATAAAGTGGAAACGTTAAATGTCTTCAAATCAATTTTAAACCATGATGCGAATTCCCTCAGTGTCAGGTTAAACGGCTGCAGTATTCCGGTAAGGAAAGTTGAGATATTTGTTGAATAAACCTTTATCTTGTCTGGGACATCTTCTGCAGTCGATATGATTAGCAATCCAATTAAATACCCTATGACTGCCACAATTACAAGGATCAATATTAATGACATCCATTTGGGGATGCCATGCTTTTTTAAATAAACCAGCAAAGGATGAAATAAATAGGTCATGAAGACGGCTATTGTTACAGGAATAAGTATTTCCTTGAGAGCTATAAGTATGTAAGCGAACAGAACAACAGATATAAAACCAAGGAAATAAGTTGCAGCCTTCATTGGGTTAGTTACCTGTTTTGCCTGAATCATATATCTCACTCAAAATTTTATTAAAGAAAGAAGTTTATTCCCATTTGCATATAACCAGTTCACCTTCTCAAAATTTTCTCTAAGTATAAAATTAAGATTTTTATCCTTATCAAACCTCATAGACAGAGCCGCTATTTTTCTTGCCCGGATGAAATCAAGATGTGCTGTCATATATTCAGATAATCTGTACATAGCAAAACTGCTCTGATAACTATCAATTATAAGATTTTTATCAAATATTTTTAAGAATAAATCATAACCTTCGTCCAAAGATCGTGCAAGATCTACCATTACAGGGAAACTGTAATAATTATATGCTTCTTTATTTAGTCCTGTAATAATTAAATATTTATCCATATCGCTCCCTTTCAAATAAGGAACAATAAGAGAATCTTTTTCAACCAGAGCAAGTCTGAGAGAAGATAAGTAAGTTAATTCCCTGCCGGGAGATTTCTCAAATATTTCCTTATATGTTGAATCAGAGCAGGCAAAGTTCAGTTTCTGTGAACAAAAATCTGCAATTCTGAATTTAATATCATAATAATAGGATGTGTTCCTGAAATCATTCAGATTTTTCCAGAGGAATGCTATAGCTTCATTTTCTTTTCCGGAAATAAACAAAGAATTTGAATATCCCATGAGAGCCGAATAATTATCAGTTAATTTTAATATATCAGTAAAAAGCCCGAGTGACTTTTTATAATCTTTCTGATTATAATAATTCCACGCTTTTCTTAATCTGTCGGCGACATACCTAGGACAGGTTTTATATATTATTGGTTTTCTTCCATAATAATAATCTGCCTGAGTCTTATTCGTCACTTTATAATTACCAAAAAGAGAAGAATAATAATCTTCACTCAATAGATGAATATCTTTTCCGTAGATTCGTGTGAAATCTATTGATGAATAAAGTTCTTTGAATTTGGTGATACCATATGTGCTTATCAGGTACTTACAAAATGAACCTGCATATATATAAGATATTCCCGAAGTATGTCCGAAAAAATTCAATCCGCTGAACAGAGCTTCAAGAGAAACTTTATAACCATTGTTATACGCAAGGGAAGCCATATAATCTATATCATTCAAATCATATTCGGGTGATCCTGCGACAGCCGCCCCTTCAATCAGAGCAGGATTAAGGTTACCGGCCACATGGAAGATACCCCATCCGAATTCACCTGCAAAGCAATGTGCGATTTCGTGCCGCAAAGTCACATTATAATCATCGGCAACCATAAATGTTTCCCTCAGCCAGGGTTTGGCTATATCGGCATTTTCAGAGCCGAAATATTTTTTCTTCTCATCATTATTCTTAAAAATAAATGAGATATATCTGTTATGTGGTTTTATACTGTAGAAATCAGACAGGACAGAAAAATAATACTCATGATGTAACGCAATTACCTGAACCAGATCCTGATTTATTCCGGGAGAAAAGTAAATATCGAAGTGATCGGTGGTTACCCTGTTATTTAAAATATTCTTTATTTTGTTCTGAGTTGTCGAGAAACCTAAATCAGAAGAAAAATAAAGAAAGATTCCAGCAACCATGATGCTAAAACAGACTACAAGACGTTTTATTAATACTGATTTTTTAAATAGAACGGCAGCAGAAATAATATAAACAGTACCGAAAAAAATAAAGTTGAGCGAGCGGTATAACATTAACTTCAAATTTATGCTTAATGCTTCATCATATATTGTCCCCGGATAATATGCATAGATCGGATTGAAAAAATAGATCTGCGGATTATAATAAAACTCAAAGAAAGTAATTGACAATACAACAAGAAACATTAATATGAAAACATGATATCTGAATTTTTGTGAAATAAAAACAGATAATAGCGCCACTGAACCACCGATTATAACGGAAGGGACTGTGATAAATATATAAAACAATAATCCATCCGTTAATGAGCAGCTAATTGTTAATAAATCATGAGTAACAGATACTGCAGGCGGAATGATGAGGAAAAAGATGAATGAATATAAACTGGTTTTCAGAAAGGATTTATAATCAGAAGTATTGCGGGAGAGGGAAAGAGTATAGAATCCCGAAAGTAAAACCAGCAAAGAAGAATTAAGAACCGCAAACTCAAATCCGAATACATTAGTGAGCGGATAGTTAAGCAGCAACAGATTAAATAAAAAAATGAGGATTAAATATGTTGCAAGGTAATTTTTCCATTTTATTATTTTAACTAAAAACAGCAATTAAAATTCTGCTCCCGGCACTCTTTTAATATCAGCACCGAGTGCTTTAAGTTTTTCCTCTATTCTCTGATAACCTCTATCGAGATGATAAACTCTCAGAACTTCAGTAGTCCCTTTTGCTGCCAATCCTGCCAGAACCAGAGAAGCACTTGCTCTTAAATCTGTTGACATTACTTTGGCACCTTCAAGTCTTTCAACACCTTTAACTATTGCACTATTCTCATTAACCTTAATATCGGCACCGAGCCTGATTAGTTCCGGTACGTGTTTAAACCTGTCAAGATAGATAGTATCAGTTACTGTCGACACACCGCCGGACAAACTCATATATGCAATCCATTGTGCCTGCATGTCTGTAGGGAAACCCGGGAATATTGATGTTGACACATCAACAGGTTTTATTTCTCCTGAACGTGAAATGCTGATTGAATCTTTATCCGTTTTTATTTTGCATCCGCTGTCTTCAAGTTTGGAAATAACAGCCTGCAGATATTTTGATTGTATTTTTTTCAATGTAATACTGCCGCCAGTGATTGCTCCTCCGACAAGTAAAGTCCCTGCTTCAATCCTATCGGGAATCGTTACTACTTCAACAGGCTTCAGTTCAGACACTCCTTCAATCTCAAGAGTTGATGTACCTATGCCTTCTATTTTCGCTCCCATTTTAACCAGAAATTCCGCCAGGTTACTTATTTCCGGTTCCATAGCTGCATTATTTATAATGGTCTCACCTTTTGCAAGAGAAGCAGCCATGAGCGTATTGCCGGTGGCGCCTACTGAAGAAATATCAAAGTTTATTTTTGCTCCGGATAGTCTTTTTGCCTTTGCGATAATGTATCCCGACTCAAGTTCTATATCTGCTCCCATTTTTTCGAGAGCTTCAAGATGAAGATTTATCGGACGCGGGCCCCAGGCACAACCACCCGGCAATGATACTTTAGCCTTGCCATATCTCGAAAGTAAGGGACCAAGGACATAAACGGATGCACGCATTTTTTTGACGTGTTCATATGGTGCTTCGAAGGATGTAATATCAAGGGTGTTTATATTTAAGATACTTTGTTGAAAATCAACATCCGCTCCAAGGAAAGCCAGAAGCTTCATCATTGTATAAACATCATTAAGCTCCGGTGTATTCTGGAGTGTTGAAACTCCGTTAGTCAATAAGCAAGCAGGCATTAATGCCAGCGATGCATTTTTTGCTCCGCTTATCTCAATGCTTCCGCTTAACTTCTTTCCCCCGGTTATAACAAACTTATCCACTTATTCCTCATTAAAAAATTTTTTATTCAAAGAAAATAATCAATATAAAGGGGATTTAAAAATCTACACTGCTTTTCTCATCCCAAATACAGTCTTCATTCCAAAATTGATCCTCAGGAAATTTATTAAATCAGACACAACCACTTACTGTTTTTTTTATGTGATCAGGGAGCAGGGACTTGTTATCCGATTGTTATACGCCTGAATGAACGGCACATGAACGGCACAAAAGTTATTTATAGGAAGGATTTGTTGAATTATTAAACATTGCAGTTATCATCATACAAGCATCATTAATATAACAATATTACGACTTATGTATCTTATTATCATTTATTACTGGCAACAAATAATTTTTTAATAATATATTATAAAATTTTTTCAGATTCAGTACAACTTTATATTTTTAAAAATAATTTTTACTGATTTATTTTTAAGACGGGGAAATTTTTAATTGAGGTGAGACTTTCGCCGGGGAGTAATCTATTGAACAGCCTGATTTGTAAGCATTGTTCCGTTGAAACCGACTAAAAAGATTTTCTTGTCGGCTGCTACTGCAGCGTCGGTAAGAGTAGCGTAGTTTCCTGATCTTGTTACTTTCCAGTTAATCCCTGAATCATCTGTAACCAGTACTTCTCCTCTGCTTCCCAAAATCAATCCGTCCTTATTATCAACAAAATGAATTGAGTATAATCCGGATAAAGTGTTTGAAGGTACTTCTTTCCAGCTTTCTCCTCCATTGGATGTTCTCAATACTAATCCGCCGCCGCCGGAAATAAAACCGTTATATTCATCAAGAAATTTAATATCCCTAAGGTAATTATCAGTGAGCTTATCCATTAGTTTCCATGATTTTCCCGAATTAGTTGTTTTGAGAATCGTTCCGTTCCACCCAACAGCAAACCCGTTTTTATCATCTCTGAAGCTTATACTGTAAAGTAGCTCACGGGCGGGAGTATATAAAGGATACCAGGTAATTCCCCCGTCAACTGTTTTTAAAATAGTTCCATGGCTTCCGGTCATAAACCCGGTTAACCGGTTATCAAGGAAGTAAATATCAAAGATAGATTCCTTAATATAAGTTTTAAGGAAATTCCAGTTCTTCCCGCCGTCATTTGTATAAATGATGGTGCCGTTATCGCCGGAAATAAAACCTTTATCAGGTGTAAGGAACAAAACACAAAAGAAATTCACACCGCTGTCAAAAGTACTTTTCTGCCAGGTCTTCCCTCCATCTTCCGTTTTAAGAATCAATCCGTTAAATCCACACACATATCCAACGAGCGGATTCACAAAATTTATGGAATTCAAAGTTGCTCCGGTAGAAAGAGATACGGGTATCCAATCGGAATGAATAGAGGCCCGGGTATTATCCGAAGCAAAAGTACTCTCATCATATCTGTAGTTGTTGAGAGTCTGCCTATCATCTTTTAGCAGGTTAGAAATATTGCTGTAGAAAAAATAAAATAACGCTGACATCAGAGCAATGGATACAGCTGAAAAAGCTATCCTTCTGAATAAATGTTTTGATGGGCTTTTCCTGTCCTCATATATTTCAAGCTTATCAGGTTCCTCGGCACTAATTTCTTCCATTACATTATTTATATCCTGAAGGAAATCTTCTGCAGTTTGATATCTCCTCTGAGTAGATTTTTCCAGAGATTTTGAAACAATCCTGTCAATTTCTACATGGATATCAGGAAGATGAGTAGACAGACTGGCAGGTAGCTTCTTAATATGAGCTTCCATAATTTCAAATTCAGTGGGGTAATCAAATGGAGTTTTACCTGAAAGCATTTCATAAAAAGTAACTCCAAGCGAATACAAATCACTTTGGGTAGTGGGCGGCTTACCTCTTATCTGTTCGGGGCTCATATAAAAAATAGTCCCGATTTTAGTCCCTGCCTTTGTGATATCCTTTGTATCATTTATGGATTTAGATATTCCGAAATCCATTATCTTAGCGATACCTTCATTGCTGATGATGATGTTTGAAGGTTTCAAATCCCTGTGAATGAATCCTTTCTGGTGGGCATATGCAATTCCGCTGAGGACCTGACGCATCACATCCAGAGAAAAACGTAAATCAAGTTTTTCTTCTCTCTTCAGGATATCCTCAATAGTTTCCCCTTCAACATATTCCATTACTATACCCAGAGTATTGTCGGTATCCGTGAATCCGTAAACCGGAATTATATTGGTGTGGTTCAGTTTTGCCTGGTTCCTTGCTTCTCTTTTAAATCGTTCAATAAATTGTGGGTTCGGCGGTTTGCTTGTATTAAGTATTTTTATAGCTACATACCTCTCGAGCTTCTGATCGAAAGCCTTATAGACCACCCCCATCCCTCCTTCACCTATAACATCAATTATTTGGTAGTTTTCGATCTTCGGAGTAACCATCATTCATTCCTGGTAATTAACACAAAAGTATAATTATCCGGTGCTCCCCTATCCTGAATCAATTTTGAAAGCTTCTTTGCAGTTAAATCTGAGTCTTTATCACTTATCATCTCCTGCAGTTCCTCATCAGAAACCACACATGTTACACCGTCTGAACAGACAAAGAATTTTATCTTTTCTTTCGGATTCAGCTTCACCTTACTTATGTCTGCTTCAACGTCGTAAGTATCGCCAAGAGCCTTCATAATAATATTCTTATTAGGATGATTTTCTGCTTCTTTTAAAGTCAAATATCCTTCATCAAGAAGGCGCTGCACCAGGGAGTGATCTTTCGTAAGCTGTTTTATTTTATTATTCATCAGTTTATAAATACGGGAATCTCCTATATGTCCCCAGTAGGCAGTTGATGAATTCAGGAAAAGCACTTCTACTGTAGTAGCCATTCCTTTAAAGGCAGGTGTTGAAGAAGATTCTTCTATAATCATTTTATTCGCAGTAATTATAGCATCCTTAATTCTTTCCATATAATCAGGTTTATCTGATCTTGTAAACGAATTATAAATAGTCTCAACCGATAAACTGGAAGCTACCTCCCCCGCTTTATTACCGCCCAGTCCATCACACAGAACGGTCAATAAACCATCTTCGAGTTCAAAGACTCCGAAGGAATCCTCGTTCTCGTACCGGCGCAATCCGGTTTCGGACACTGATATGTGCGAATATTTCATTTTTTCCCCAACAGGATGGTTATTTGAAATTCGGAATTTGAAAATGGTACTGTCCAATATTTTTTATTCAATGAAAAAACTGTTCTAATTATATCAATTTTCATACCTGTAGAATATCTCTATTTTTACTCTAAAAATTTATTGTTTTATTAGTTCAAGCACTATTTAAGCAAAATTGATTGTTGATTTTACCAGTCACTCATTACATTATATCTTAATCACTGATTTAAATTATCAAAATTTTATCAAAGAAATTTTAAATTTTTCAATAAAATATTGTCAATTATCACCGTACTTTTTGATAAATCAGTTCGCCGAACCGGAACTTAAATGAATTTTTTATTTCAGGTTTATAAAACAACGTAAAAATAACTTCCCAAAAATAACTTAAAACATATCATTATTTTCAGTGCAGATTTTATATCAATCTATAAACTGACAAGCATGAACTGGCAGTTCGAAGTAACAATAAAATTGCTTTTTCCTCCTTTTTTCCAATCGAGCTGTAGTAACAGCGTAATCCGGATTCTTTTGTTTTGTAAGGTAAAACCTGTATTTTTATTGTCCATTTTTAATAAAATTACTCAAAAATTATTGCGAGAATGGCGGAATTGGCAGACGCGCTAGACTTAGGATCTAGTACCGTAAGGTGTCGGGGTTCGAGTCCCCGTTCTCGCACCGGAATTATTTTAATCTAAGAGATTCAGAGGAAAAAATTGGAAATAAAAGTTAATGAGATTTCTGCTTCTGAAAGTGAAGTTGAAGTAAAAATGACATATGATGAAATTAAAAATGATATTGATGCAGAAGTTAAAAAGCAGATAAAAAAAGTACAGGTTCCGGGATTCCGGAAGGGGAAAGTCCCAATGACCATTCTCAAAAAAATGTTCGGCGACGCATTTGAATATGACGCTTCCGAAAAAGTTGCAAATGATCAGTTCTGGAAAATTGTAAAGGAGAAGGATATTAAGCCTATCGGGCAGCCTATATTATCAGATATAAAATTTACTCCGGGTGAAGATTTTCATTTTAAAGTTCATTATGAAATTCTCCCGCAGCTTGATGTAAAAGGTTATAAAGATATCTCTATAGAGATTCCGGATTTCCAGGTAAAGGAAGATGAGGTAGAACACGAAATTCTTCATATTAAAAAAGCGAATGCTACACTGATTGAGGAAGAGACTGTTGGTGAAGAAAATAATTTTGTGCTCAAGCTAATTCTCCAAAGAATTAATGATAAGGGTGAACCGTTTGAAGGGAGCAAACCGGAGACAATAGATGTGGATCTCTCAAACGAAAGAGTCAATGCTGATATAATCAAGAACTCAAAGGGGAAAAGAACGGGTGATTTTTTCAATTTTACATTTGAAGAAGATGTAAAGGCAAAGAATGAGAAAGGAGAAGAAAAAAAAGTAAAAGAAAAATTTGAATATAAAGCGGAGATAAAAGAAATCAAAAAATATATTCTACCTGAACTCAACGAAGAATTTTTGAAAAAAATTACCAATAATAAAGTAGATAACGAGAACGATTTCAGGGAAAATGTAAAAATTGATATTCAGAAATACTATGATCAAAGAGTTGATGATCTTATAAGGGATAGGCTGATCCAGGAAATAGTTAATGCTAATAATTTTACACCTCCCGCTTCACTCATTACTTCGTTTCTAAATGATTTGATAGATCGTGAAGAACAGGAAATTAAAAAACAGGGATATAGAAAATATGATCGTGAAGAAGCTTCAAAGCGATTAAGAAATTATGCTGAGCATGAAGTGAAGTGGTACCTGATTAAAAATGAAATCGAAAAGAAGGAAAAGATTGATATATCAGATGAGGATTTGAAAGAATTGGTAAAAAAAGATGTTGAGAAAACGGGGTTGCCTGAAGATAAGCTGTTGAACTATTATAAATCATCGAACTACGCGGAGAGGTTAAAAGAGAGGAAATTGTTTGAATTTTTAAAAGAGAAAAATAAAATAAATAAAGTCGATCCTGAAAAATTTAATAAAATAAAAACCGAGGAAAATATATGATAAAGCACCCTGAGATATACAATCAGTTAGTCCCTTATGTTATAGAACAGACGGGGCGCGGGGAACGGGGAATGGATATTTTTTCCCGCCTACTTCGGGAAAGAATAATTTTTATCGGAACAGCAATTGATGATCATATAGCAAGCCTTATTATTGCACAATTAATCTTCCTGGAAGCCGAAGATTCGGAAAAAGATATAAATGTTTATATAAATTCTCCCGGAGGAAGTGTAACTGCAGGATTAGCTATCTATGATACTATGAAATACATAAAGCCTGATGTTTCTACAATCTGCGTGGGAATGGCTGCAAGTATGGGAGCAATTCTGTTAACAGGAGGAGCTGCCGGGAAAAGAACCGCACTTCCAAATGCCAAAATTATGATACATCAACCCTGGGTTGGAGGACTGCAGGGTCAGACATCTGATATTGAAATTCATGCCAAAGAAATGCTGAAAACAAGAGATACTTTGTATAAAATTCTTGCTGAACATACTGGTAAATCGGTGGAACAAATAACAAAGGATTGCGACAGGGATTATTTTCTCACTTCCCATGAAGCAAAAGAATATAGACTGATTGACAATATAATAGAAAAAAGAGCCGGCCTTACCAGTACAAAAAAATGATCCTTACTGGGATTGAAATGTCTCAATCCCTTTTTCTTCTTTTATCAGTGAAGACGATTTCATTTCATAATTAAAATGACGGTTTCAAAATATTCTGTATCTCTTATTATTTTATTCGTGCTGGTTGTTCAAACCACACCACATGTAAATGCCCAGATATTGCGTGAGCACGAAATAAAGAGTCATCTCGATATTTATTTAAAAGAATTTCAGAAGAACAAACTTATCCCGGGAATTTCAGCGGGTATCGCCGTAAAAGGAAAAATATACTGGATGAATGCTTCCGGGCTCGCAGATGTTGAAAACAATTTACCTGCTACACCTTATACTCATTTCCGGATCGCTTCAATATCAAAATCTATAACAGCTGTTGCTATAATGCAGCTGGTTGAGAAAGGCAGAATTAAACTTGATGCGGACGCCAGAACCTATATCCCCTATTTCCCGAAGAAGAAATGGAAGTTTACCGTAAGGCAGTTATTGAATCATACTGCAGGAATAAGAAACTATGATAAGGAAGAATTTGATGACGCAAATCATTATTCTTCTATAAAAGAGGCAGTAGGAATAGTAAGCAACGACTCGCTGGTTTATAAACCCGGGACAAAATATCTTTATACTACATTAGGATACAATCTTTTAGGTGCTGTTATCGAGAATGTTTCCTTGATGTCTTTCGAAGAATATCTGAAAAAATATATCTTTCAACCGGCAGAAATGCATTCGACTTCCCCCGATTATTATAATCAGATAATATATAACAGAGCCCGGCTATATATCAGGAACAACTACCGCAAACTTGAAAATGCTCCCCTGGCTGATTTGACAAGTAAACTTCCCGGCGGAGGATTATTATCTACGACAGAAGATCTTCTTAAATTCAGTATATCACTTCTTGAAGGTAAATTAATTAAACCTAAGACACTGGATTCGATGCTTGTACCCGTGAGGTTAAAGATTGGGACACTAATAAATTATGGATTGGGATTTACACTCGGGACCGATAAGATGGGAAGAAAATTTTTTGCTCACGAAGGATACAGCGGCACTTCTCTGCTTATAATTTACCCTGCTGAAAAATTATGTGCTATCGATTTATTAAATATACGTGACAGGAATACGGGAACTGCTGCAATGAGTCTTGCCTCAATTGTACTGGATCATAAAACTGAAATCCCTAAAATGCAGTTATCCGATAAGTTGATGGGAATATATTTGACCTCAGGAATAGATTCTGTATATAACAGTTGCACAGAAATTAAACATGATTCCAGTGATTATTATGATATTTCGCTGAATGAGTTATCCCAGTTTGGATATGATTTGATGGGTATAAAAAAGTCACCCGATGCAATAAAATACTTTAAATTCTTACTCAGCAACCTTTCTCCAGATGCCAAACTTTATAATGGTCTTGCTGATGCTTATTATAAAGATAGCAACATGGGGCTGGCATTAAGGTATTACAGAATGGCTCTCAAATCTGAGCGTACAAATGTCTATGCATTAAGTATGATAATGAAAATCACAAAAACAAAGTGACCTGCAATAAACCTCGAAAAAATTCCTTGCATTCCTGAACATTACTTGTCAAATTAGTATACAGAGCTTTAACAATAACAAAATAATATGCTTGGTCACAGATTCACGGAATTTATTCCAGGTAATCACGGATCAAATCGTTTTAATGATCTGCTGAAAATATTTATGCAGTTGCTAACAATCACTTCCGGTGATGTCGCCGAGGCATTAAACTGGATGAATGATCTTGATAAAAAATATAACCTGACCGACAATACTTACGGGATAGGAGATTTTATCAAGGAATTAAAGGATAAAAACTACATAGAGGAAGACAACGAAAAAAATGTTTTTATCATTACGGCTAAAAGCGAACAATCTATAAGGAAGCAGTCACTGGAAGAAATTTTCGGGAAGTTAAAGAAATCGAGATCCGGAAATCACCGTACGCCATTGTCTGGAACAGGAGACGAACTTACCTCAGATAGACGCGAATACATTTTTGGTGATACAATGGATCAGATCGATGCTACTAATTCGATTAAAAATTCCCAGATCAATCATGGTATTGATGATTTTAAATTAACCGAAGATGACCTTGAAATCGAAGAAAAAGATTTTAAAGCAATCACATCCACCGTATTGATGATTGATATTTCACATTCAATGATCCTGTATGGAGAAGATAGAATAACTCCTGCAAAAAAAGTTGCTATGGCTCTGTCGGAACTGATAATGACAAAATATCCCAAAGATACACTTGACATTATTGTATTTGGAAATGATGCGTGGCCGATTAATATCAAGGATCTTCCATATCTGCAGGTAGGTCCCTATCACACAAATACTGTAGCGGCTATCGATCTCGCATTAAATATTCTGAGAAGAAGAAAAACCACAAATAAGCAAATTTTCATGATTACTGATGGGAAACCTACCTGCCTGAAGGAAGGTGCAAGATATTATAAAAATAGTTTCGGGCTTGACCGGAAAATTGTGAATAAAACTCTTGACCAGGCAGCCCGCTGTCGTAAACTGGGAATAACAATAACAACATTTATGATTGCAAAAGATCCTTATTTGCAGCAGTTTGTTCGTGAATTTACTGCGACCAACAGGGGAAGAGCATTTTACAGTAGTCTCACAGGATTGGGCGAATACATTTTTGAGGATTATATCAGAAACCGTCGGCGCAGAATTAAGTGAACTGCTTTGATTCCTTCGATTAAAATTGACAGGAGATTTAATGAAATTAACTTCCATATCCACACTGGGTGAACTAAAAAGCAATGGGTACAAAACCAGACCAATTAAAGATGAATTGAGACTTAACCTTATCTGTGCATTGAAGAAAGGAGAAAATCCTTTTAATGGGATTATTGGTTACAATGAAACTGTGATACCGGATATTCAGACAGCAATACTCTCACGGCATAATATTATTTTACTAGGATTAAGAGGTCAGGCTAAAACCAAAATTGCACGATTGTTAATCAATCTCCTGGACGAATATATACCCGTCATCACCGGTACTGATTTAAATGAAGATCCCTTTAATCCCATATCGAAAACTGCACATGAGATAATTGAACGGGATGGTGACAAAACAAAAATTGAATGGATGCACAGGACGGAGAGATATACAGAAAAATTAGCTACACCGGATGTTTCGGTGGCAGATCTGATCGGGGATGTTGATCCGATTAAAGCAGCGGCATTAAAACTGCCATACTCTGATGAACGTGTTATTCATTTTGGTTTAATTCCAAGATCACACAGGAGTATATTTGTAATAAACGAACTCCCTGATTTACAGGCAAGAATCCAGGTTTCGCTTTTCAATATATTACAGGAAAACGATATACAAATAAGAGGTTTTAAAATAAGACTACCGCTTGATATTCAGTTTGTCTTTACAGCAAATCCGGAAGATTATACAAACCGGGGATCTATTGTTACCCCATTAAAAGACAGAATCGACAGCCAGATCTTAACACACTACCCTAAAACTGTTCAGGATTCAAAACAGATTACAGAACAGGAAGCGCGATCTGCAAATGAACAGAAAAATACAGTGGTAGTCCACGAAGTACTTAAAGATTTAGTTGAACAAATTGCTTTTGAAGCAAGAAAAAGTGAATATATTGATCCAAAGAGCGGAGTTTCAGCACGGTTAACAATATCTGCCTACGAAAATCTTATCAGTACTGCTGAAAGAAGAGCTATAATTAATAAAGAATCCTCAACCTTTGCAAGGATTTCGGATCTGTATGGCGTAATCCCTTCAATTACAGGAAAAATCGAACTGGTGTATGAAGGAGAACAGGAAGGACCGTCAAAAGTAGCTCACATACTTGTCAGCAAATCGATAAGAACTCTTTTTGCAGAATATTTCCCAACGCCAGATAAACTGAAGAAGAGTCAGAATTCAAATATTTACCAGGAAATCACAAACTGGTTTAACAAGGGAAACTTTGTTGATATACTGACCGGTATGAATGAAAAGGAATACGAACAGACTCTGAACAAAGTACCGGGATTGAGTAATATCGTAAAAAAATATTTCCCCTCTGCCGATACACAGAGCCATGTTCTATTGATGGAATTTGTTTTGCACGGATTGACTGAATACTCACTATTGAGCAAATTTAAAATGGAGAGAGGGATTCAATTCAAGGATATGCTAAGTTCGATGTTCACAACATCTACCGAAGAAGATAATGATGAATCAAAGGAGGATACCGATTTTTACAGGTAAAGCCTATGTCCTATAATGCGGAATGCTTTACTGTGCCCAGTATATCAACCCGAGTTCGAATGGATTTATTAATAAGTTGTGTTTAGGAAGTACTCTTATTGTAAAACCCTGCTGACCGGATTTTCGTGTTGTAATATTGCCTGTAAATTTATATGCAGATTCTTTCATCTTCCTGTTATCAGCCTTGAGAACTATCGTCTCATTGTACTCAGGATCTTCCTGATTATCCAGCGGTCCATAATAAACCTGCACTTCAACATCCTGTGGGGTTAATTTACCAAGATTTATCTCTGCGCTAATTGGTACACTTTCACCGACAAATATTGGTTTTGAATTATCATGGCTTTCTAGATTAACCAGCCTGATACTACCCCAGTTACTTCTGATGGATTCTTTCCACTCAGCAAGTTCTTTCGCACCATTCCACTTTTTTTCACTCAGAAGCTGCCGTTTTTCAAAAGCTGCTCTATAATATGTATCAAAATATTGCTGAACCATCCTGTGAGTATTAAAATACGGCCCCAGTTTTTTCATAGATTGTTTCACTCTTTGAATCCATTCACGAGGTAAACCGTCTTCCCCTCTTGAATAAAAGAGCGGTATAATCTGGGTTTCCAGAGTAGTATATAATAGCCGTGATTCAAGTTCATCCTGATAGTCAGGGTCAGAATACTCTTCCCCATTGCCTATCTTCCAGCCGACTTCGGGATCAAATCCTTCATCCCACCATCCATCAAGGACGCTGAAATTCAATCCGCCGTTTGCAATTACTTTCATTCCTGAAGTACCGCTGGCTTCAAGAGGCCGGCGGGGGGTATTCAACCAGACATCGCAGCCTTCCACGAGATAATGAGCGACATTGATATCGTAATTTTCTATAAAAACTATCTTCCTTCTGAAAGCTTCTTCCTTTGAAATTTCACAGATATCCTGGATAAGTCTTTTTCCCTCCTCATCCTTCGGATGTGCTTTACCAGCGATAATAAATTGAACCGGTCTATCGCGGTTGCTCAATATCTGATTCAGTCTCTCAAGATTCCTGAATAACAGGGTAGCTCTTTTATAAGTTGCGAAGCGCCTGGCAAAACCAATTGTTAACGCTGCAGGATCAAGCACTTCAGCTACAGTTGCCAGTTCTGTCTGATTCCCGCCGCGGGACTTAACCTGTTTAATTAGTCGTCTCCGGGCAAAAGCTACCAGTCTTTCACGTCTTCTTTCATGAGTTCTCCACAATTCCTCATCAGGGATTTTATCAATTCTCTGCCAGAGACTTGGAGATGCAGGATTCTCCCACCATTTTTCTCCGATATATTGAACAAGAAGTTCTTCCATATCTTTGGATATATGAGAACGAATATGCACACCATTTGTAATATTGCCGATAGGAATCTCATTAAAGGGAACATCACGAAACCCGCTTACCCACATTTTCTTTGAGACCTTGCCATGTAACTTACTGACGCCGTTTATATATCCTGCAGTATTCATTGCAAGGTGTGCCATATTAAATACACTCGATTCTTTATCCCTGTAAATAGTACCGAGTGAATAAAATTCCTTATCCGAAATTTTTAATTCATTTCTATAATAATTCCCGAGATATTTTTCCACCAATTCATTTGCGAAAACATCTATGCCTGCAGGTACAGGAGTATGGGTTGTAAAAATATTTGAAGAATACCCGATTTCTTTTGCTTCCCTGTAAGTCAGCCCGTCGTTTGTGATCAGGTACCTGATTCTCTCAAGCGACAAAAAAGCAGAATGACCTTCATTCATGTGACAAATCATTGGGTTAATACCGAGAGCGTGTAAAGTTCTTATTCCACCGATTCCCAGTATAATCTCCTGCTCAATCCTTGTCTCTACATTTCCTCCGTATAATGTTCTGGTAATCATACGATCCTCTTCCCCATTCATTGAAACATTAGTATCGAGAAGATAAAGAGGAACTCTACCGATCTGAATTTTCCAGACCTGAAAAAATACTTCGCGACCGGCAAATGAAACCGACAACGTTAAGGGATCATTTTTTCCGTTCCGTACAAGGGTCATAGGAAGATTATCGAAATCATTTATTTCATAACGTTCAAGCTGCCATCCGTCGGAATTTAAATATTGTTGAAAATAACCTTCCTTATACAACAGCCCCATTCCTATTAATGGAATACCCAGATCACTTGATGCTTTTAAATGGTCCCCCGCCAGCACACCCAATCCGCCGGAATATGTCTGAAGGCATTCAGTTAAACCGAATTCGGCAGAAAAATAAATTATATTAAAAGTGGAAGAATAGTCATAAGTTCTGTTATACCATGTTTTTTCATTCAGGTATTCACGCAATTTATTATAGACACGATCAAGGTGAGCGACAAAACCATCATCATGTGAAACCTCTTCGAGGCGCTCCTGACTAATATTACCCAACATCATAACCGGATTATGATTAGTCACATCCCACAATTCCCCGTCGAGCCTTCTAAATAACTCTCTCGAATCAGCATGCCATATCCAATGAAGATTATAGGCAACTTCCCTTAATCTTTCCAGATTTTTAGGTAACGAGGGTATTACGTAATAAGTACCCAGGAATTTATGCATATATACTCCACTAAAAAATAAAACTAACTTGAAATATAATTTATAGACGGGTTAAAAATAATATTAATAATGTGCAAAGTATAATTCCACCGCGGAACAATCTGTACAAATTTCAATAAAGAAAGCCGGGTTTTATTCCGGCTTTCTAAAGATAAGTATGAAAAAATTAATTATTATTTGAGAAGAATCATTTTCCTTATCCGGGTAAACTGCGATCCGTTACTTCCATTAGCTTTCATTTCATAGAAATAAACACCACTACCAACTTTTGTGCCATGACTATCATTTGAATTCCAGCTAATGGTATGATTGCCGGCATTCTGTTGTCCCTTCACCAGGGTATTTACGACTTCGCCAAGAAGGTTGTAAATAGTAATTGTAACATTAGATGTAACAGGCAAAGAAAATTCAATTGTAGTGGAAGGGTTAAATGGGTTCGGATAATTCTGCTTCAGTGCGAAATCCATTGGAATTCTGGATTGATCTTCCGGCTTCACACCCGTAACACCTGTACGGGCATAAGCAAGACCACTCACTTCATTGTAGCCCATTAATCCGATTTCTGTCCCGGTACCGGTTGTCTTATCAATTGATATAAATTTACTTTCCTGTGTAGGTGCTCCTATAACTGCATACATATTTCCTTCAGCATCAAATTCTATATCATTATTAGTGATTCCAAAACCTGTATTTCCGACTACGGTATATCCGCCATTGATCAGATCCAGTTTATAAATTCTATCTTTATTAGATCCAAAGGTTATAAATGCCGCTCCATAGAGATCATTATTGGTCGGATCGAATGCAATGGCATTGATATTTATTCCCGCATCTGCAATTAAATTAGTGTTACCGTTAGTTAAATCGACTGAATAAATTTTCCCATTACTTTGAACAGTATACAGAGTCCCGGACGTATCAAATACAGCATCAACCAGATGATCCAGATTTAAGGTAAACAGAATATACGCATCGCCGGCCGAGGCATTAACTCTTATTAGCTGGGAACTGCTAAGTCCTGAAACCAGTCCATAGAGTACGTTATTTTTTGGATTAACCGAAATTTTAGAAATAAAATCAACATCATCATAATCACTCGAACCTATGGAATCAGCCGCACCTGTCAATATATTTACATTCAATAATTTGCCCCCGCTCTGCAAACCCGTGGATGCATACATTACATTTGCAATAACCGGATTAATTATATAACCAGTACCTGTCAGGCTTACTCCCTGGAAATCAGGATCATTTGACTCGACATTAAATGTCTTATCATAATAGCCAGGTTCTGTGGGGTTAAATTGAATAGATAATACCAATGAATCAAAGGGAGCGATAGTTGCACTTCCGGGATTATCAATAACTACAAACGGACCGAATGAGGATGGAATATTAGTAATTACTATATCTTCGGAACCAAAGTTATAGAGAGTTAAAGATTTTGAATCACTGCTTGAATCCACTTCTACGCTTCCGAATTTTATGATACTCTTTCTGACATAGAAGTGTGGACCAGTATACGGAACAGCTCTTGCAATGCCTGTCCACGTTCCCCAGGTATTTGCCGGGGCAGCTGCATATTCAGTAAAAATCCAGAAATTATTCTGATCTACCGGATCCAGAAGAATTCCATTATAATCTCCCCACCTGTTTCTACCACTGCCAAAATCTTTTACATAGTTAGCTTCACCCAGTTTAAGGGGAGTACTTCCGGTAAAAGTAGTAGTATCACCTGACAATTTTGTTGTAAAATAAGCTCCAATATATTCAGTATCACCCGACCTGCTGTAGGTAACCGCAACATTCCCATCCTTATCAACATCGACAGAAGGATAGAAATACCAATAACCGGCATCTCCTAAAACAATATCCTGTTCGGCAGTATTTGTATTAGTATTTATTTTTACATAATGTACAGAAGAATATGAAAAATTAGTCGGATTACGAACATCATGAACAAAATAAATATTCCCATCTCTATATTTTGCTTCATTTGTTCCGGAACTAGCCTGAGTTTCAATTAACATACCACCCCCCAACTGATCAGCATTTGGAGCAGGGAAATATTGTGTAACAGGGATGTTCACACCACCAAGAGTAGGAGTTCCTAATGGATCTGAAATATAATATAACGAAAAATAATTAACATAGGCCGGAGGCAATGATGGGTTCGGTGCAAAAACCAAGTAATATTTAGATGAAGAAGTATGCATAATTGTCGGCCTTAGATGCCAAGGAATCGCAGATGAGCCAGGAGGAGGTCCGATATTCCAGATATCATTCCAGATCACTTCACCTGCAGTATTAGCGTAAAGCTGAGCTTTTGGAATTATTCTGACTTTTTCACCCTGAGCATATCCAGCCCAGGTAATTTGATTGCAGGTAATATAAATTGCATTTTCATCATATCCGACTCCTTGATAATCCGTCCAGGAATTATAATTTGCCGTTCCATTTAAATTGGCAGGTAATGCCCAATTATACCAGGTTCCTATAGGATCAGCATCATCGGAAACTGAAAGAAGAAGATTTGCAGTATGCAGGTCACTATTTTCCTGAAGCCACACCATTATCCATCTCTGATCTATTTCATCATATAAAACTTTCGGATCAAATGCTCCTGCGTTCGGGAAAACATTATCAAACCATGCATCTGCTTCGATTGTTTTAAGAGCATTTCCTTCTTTATCAAATATTCTGAATCTCGAATTGACTATACCGATGAAATTATTAGGACCTACTGCACAATAAGGATCAGGAGGTATATAAATTCCTTGATCGGGTATTCCCTGAAAACTATTTAGTAAAATACTTTGGTTCGTCTGCCGTCCATTAAAACCAGGATCTTCAAAATAATTAGACCCCTCCTTTGGTGTGGGGAAACCAAAATCTACAATGTCGGAACCCTGAGTAATTTTGGGTTCTGATTCCTTATTTCCGATTTGTTGCCTCGGATTTCCAATGGGTGTTACTTTTGCAAAATTATCTGTTGAAATTATTGCCCCAGATAGTACACTGCCCTGTGCAGGACCCTGATATGTTTGTCCATATATTAATGAACCTGTTCCAATTATGAGATAGAGTATAGTAAAAATTCTGTTGAACATCTTACTCCTCGATTTTTTAGTAATAATAATTAAATATTTAAAAATGGGTAGACTTATTTCAAAACTATCAATTAAAATACGTATATCTTATTAAAATTAAAAGATATTTCACAGTATAAATTTGCGGATACATTATCTGGTTAGAAATATCAGTATTTAATTTTTAAATGATAATCAAACTATTGAAATAATTAACGGAAGGAGGATATACCCGAATGATCGTAAATTTACTTTTTAGAAATGCCCGTCTTTAAGTACTATTACTTTTCATATGTTGCCATTATGTAATGAGCAATTGAATCAGCTTCGGTAGGTGTTAATCCAGGATTGGGCATCGGCGGATAACCCGGATTATTTTGTGTGGGATTTCTTATAAAGGCAATCAGACGATCGATATGTCCTTCATATTTAGGGAGAGTTTGATTATATGGCGGACCAACAACTTTATGATCGAACGAATGGCAGGATGAACAAATATTTTTGTAAATCTGCTCGCCGCTTATTGCAGCTTTCTCGTTACCGGCACCGGTTAGTTCAGCCATCATTATTTCGTATCTAGTATTCATGGCAACAGTTTGTGATTCGGTTGAGCTCTGAAGAACTTTCTGGTCTCTTACAATTAACATAAATAAGGCAAGCAGAACTACAATAAAAATATGGCCGCTGAATTTCAAATCTGAATTTTTCACCATAGAGTACAGAAAAAGGTATGCGGCAAAAAGCAATATCAGGGCAAGTGTCGTATAAAAGAAAATTGATCCTGACAAACTATTCTCAGGAACGGTAAATATATCGGTAAATACAAACAGCGGCATTGAAAGAGTACCCGTAAACGATATTCCTGCTGCAACTTTTTTCACAAAATCTTTATAGGCATTATCCTTCAGGTGTTTGCCTCCCTCCCAATAAAAAAATGTGAAAAATATGGCTGCTCCCGTTAAAGCCAGGGATACAGAAATAAAAGCAAACAAATGTGATAATACTTTCCAGAAAAACATCATATATAAAATTTTGTACTCTCCCCACATTGCCGGATAAGACGCAACAGCAGTCGAGGCAATAAACATCCATATTCCTATAAACAGAAAAATTATTCCGTAATACCCGGATCTGGTTAGTCTAATGTTAGCATTCCGGTATTTTGATATTTTTACCGCAATCTCTTCCTCCTGAGGGTCGACTATCTTTACCGAGTTATAAATTTCCATGAATGACATCGAGTAACGATAAATGTAAATTAGTATTAGCCCGATACTCACAAATAAAAGTGAGAAGATCAGATAACTGCTGATATTTGCATTCGTTCCCTGAAGGAGCTGGGCATAAATAAGTATTGCAGTGATTACGGGGACTATTCCCAGAATTATCCCAATACTCTTATTAATCGTCAAAGTTTCGATAACATCTTTTGCGAATTTTAATTTAATATCGTTGGATTCTTTGATTCCCTTTATCTTATAGTACAGTGATAAAATTGTTGAACCGAAAACCAGAGATACAAATGGAATAAATAAAAATAAAATGAGTATCAGGAGGTAATGCAGTAATTGAATATGTTCTGCTGATTGAGGTATAACCAGCTTATCAAGAAAATCCATATAAATTTCTCACTTTATATTAAAATATAACTAGAAGTTTATCCAGTGAAAGCAGTATTACCACTAAAACTGCAAAGATGTTTATTTCCCTGAATGCAATTTTAAAATAAATTCTTTTTTCTGTAAATCTTACTAACTTAAATGAATTCCATACCAGCCAGATGCCTGCGATGAACAACCCGTAACCTATAAACTGTGACTGGAGCGTTCCGAATAAAGGAATAAAAAGACAGGTAACTACCGTTGCAGCTATCCATATAAAGGTAATCCTTGCGAGCTGATCGGGATTAAATATCTGTGTGAGAGTTGGAAACCCGGCTTTGCGATAATCATTATCAAAGACAAGAAGCAATAACCAGAAATGAGGGATCTGCCAGATAAAAAAGAAAGTAGAGATAATTAATATCTGGGGACTAAAAATATAACCGCCTCCTGCCACCCATCCAACTGCAGGAGGAATTGCACCTACCAAAGAACCGGGTATAATTGCAAGCGGATTTTTTTTCTTGAATGGAGTATATATTGCGTTGTACCAGATTAAATTTAATAGTCCTAATCCTAGTGCCAGCCACCCGGCACCGATGTATAACATAACCGATCCCGCTGTTAAGAGCAACAGAGCGATTTTCAATGCATCTGCCGGATTAATGCGTCCTGAAGGAATCGGTCTGTTCTTTGTCCTGTTCATTAAGGCATCGGTTTCCCGTTCCTGGTAATGATTTATGACTGCTGAACCGCAGGCAAGCAAAAGAATTCCTATTGTAGGAACTATTGCTCTTAGGTTTAATTCACCTGCAGCAGAAATAAAACCAAAGAGCATGGTCAGGGTAACGAATATTGTTATCCTGATCTTGGTTAACTCGGATAATATTTTGATTTTATCTTTCACTCTAAATTATTTCGAACCGGTTGCTTCTTTCTTTGCCTGTTGATTAAGCCAGGTGTTGAAACTATCCTGGGGTAACACTACAACTTTGTTCAACATATGCGAATGATTAAGTCCGCAATATTCGGCACAGAAAAGATCATATGTTCCTACTTTATCCGCAAGAAACCATGCATAATTATGTCTGTTTGGAATAACATCTTTTTTAAGACGAAATGCAGGGACAAAAAAAGAATGGTTCACATCTCTTGAATTAAGCAATACTTTTACAGGTTTGTTTACAGGGACATATAGAGTATCAGCCGTAACACCATTTGGATATTTGAATGACCATCTCCACATCTGTGCTATAACATCAATATTCATTGCGTCCGAAGGGGGATTATCCATTTTTATATAATTTTCCCATCCCATCCAGAACATTACCATCACCAGCAATGTTGGGATGAGAGTCCAGGTTATTTCAAGCGGAATATTTCCATGAATATTTTTTGCTTTTGGATGTCTTTTCTTATTGTACCGTATAACAAAATAAACCATGCAGAAGGTTATGACAACAAGAAAGAACACTGAGACCGACACTATAAAAAAGAATGTCGTATCTGTTGAACTAACAAAATTTGAAGCTCCTGAAAACATAATTTTTTCACCTTACATAAGAGGTATAATCGGCAAACAACAGGACAAATGATATAATAATAAAGAACAGAGCGATACCAATAAATACTCTGAAAGCTTTTTGTTCAAGCCGGAGATGCATAAATATTGTCAGCACCAGGTATGACTTAATACTGGCAATAAGCAAAGCTGCAGTTACTGTTAACTTGCCAAAGTTTATACCGGCAACCGTTACTGTCAATCCCGTCAGGATCAATAAAGCAAACCAAACCAGAATATAAATCCCGTAATGGGCAGTATGTTTTTCGTGTCGATGTTCTAAATTTTTTTCCATTAATCAGATCCTCAGGTAATGAGATAAAATAACGGGAAAAGAAAAATCCATATGATATCTACAAGGTGCCAGTAAAGTCCTGCGACTTCAAGTTTAGTATAACTATCCGGAGTAATAGTTCCTTTTATGGTAAAGGTTGTCATAGTCCCTATAACACAAGCTCCTACAATTACGTGCAGTCCATGAAGTCCTGTCATTGTGTAATACAATCCGAAGAATAAAATCTGCCCGGGTCCTTTTGACAGAAGTTCATCAGCACCGGGATACAGACCGAGATTTATATGATGCATCCATTCAAAGTACTTATTAACTATAAATGCTATACCGAGAAGTATAGTTACAACCTGCAAAAAGATTGACAGCTTCACCTTCCCCTTTTGAATAGCGGCGATTGACAGAGCTATTGTCATACTGCTTGTTAAAAGTATTGCAGTATTAAAAGTACCTATCAGAGTATTTAATTCTTTGGCTGCAATATGGAAATCCTGCTGATGAGTGAACCGGTAAACTGAATACAAAAAGAACATACCGCCGAATAATAATAATTCAGTGAAAAGAAACAACCACATTCCCATTCGGGCACCGATGGCATCCTTATGGGCATGAGTTACAACCTGCTCATTTATATCGCTCACTTTACCTCCTGTATCGGAACAGGTTCATCATTGATTTTATATTCATACGGTGCCTCAGTAATAATCGGAATATGTTCAAAATTTTCGTGAGTGGGCGGAGTAGCGATAGTCCATTCAAGGGTTTCTCCACCCCAAATATTATTCTCTTTAACAACCGGGCCACTTCTCAATGATTTAATGAGATTTGCGAACATAATTATCAGCCCGGTAATTAAAATCCAGGATCCGACAGTTGAAATAATATGATAAGGCTGATACTGCGGAAGATAATCATAATATCTCCTCGGCATTCCTAACCAGCCCATAACAAACATCGGGAAATAGAGTGTATTAAAACCGATAAACAGAATCCAGAAGGCTACCTTTGCTACTTTTTTATTATACATTCTCCCGAACATTTTCGGGAGCCAGTAGTGAAGCGCGGCAAATATTCCGAATCCGGTTCCGCCGAACATTACGTAATGAAAATGTCCAACAATAAACGCTGTATCGGTTACCTGGATATCAACCGACAGTGCACCCTGCATTACTCCTGTCAAGCCTCCGATTGAAAAAAGGAAAATAAATGCGAGTGCATAGAGGAGCGGCGGTTCCAGTTCAATTGAACCCTTATACAATGTTGCCGTCCAGTTAAATACTTTTATAGCGCTTGGTATTGCCACAAGAAATGTTAACAGTGAAAATATAAATTGTCCTGATTCGCTCATCCCTGCAACAAACATATGGTGAGCCCATACAAGGGAACCGAACAAAGCAATTCCGATACTTGAAAAAGCTATGAACTTGTAACCGAATATTGTTCGGTGTGAAAAAACAGGAATAATCTCAGATAT
>Ga0153915_10000293_pt1 | contig 45535 bp, 39 predicted proteins | sample Opewatmetagenome_2_FD_107003 | JGI IMG/M metagenome (GOLD analysis project Ga0153915, IMG submission 107003) | Freshwater wetland microbial communities from Ohio, USA - Open water 3 Core 3 Depth 3 metaG | ecosystem: Environmental > Aquatic > Freshwater > Wetlands | place: USA: Ohio, Lake Erie...
GGCGGGTTCCTCCTCGTCGGCCCCGGGATCAACAGCGCACTCCATCTCGACAGCGGACTGCGCGCCACCCAGGCCTTCGACGCGACCACCGGGGCCTTCCACCGCGTCGGCGATCTCGGCTCCCGTCACGACGCGGGAGGCACGGCGACCGCCCTGGGCGACGGCAGCGTGCTCGTCGCGGGCGGGCACGTCCCGGCCATCTCCACGGTCGAGCGGTACGACCCGGCCTCGGAGCGGTGGACCGCGGCAGGGGACATGCTCACCGCCCGCCGCGGGCACACGGCCACGCGGCTCGCCGACGGCCGGGTGCTGATCGCCGGCGGCGTCATCTGCTGCGATTCGGCGGGCGAGATCCTCACTGGCGCGGCCGAGGTCTATGACCCTGGGACCGGCGCGTCCCAGCCGACCGGCCCTTTGATGACGGCGCGCGCGTTGCACACCGGCACGCTCCTCGCCGACGGACGCGTCCTCGTCACTGGAGGCTTCGTCGCGGTCGACGAGTCCACGACAGCGTCCGCCGAGGTCTACGATCCTTCGACGGGCCAGTTCAGCCCGGCCGGCGCCATGCAGGTGGGCAGGGTCGTGCACTCCGCCATCCTCCTGACCGACGGGCGCGTGCTGGCGCTGGGCGGCCTGCGGGCCTCCGAGGCGACCGACATCTTCGATCCGGCGGAAGGCCGATGGAGCCCCGGGCCGATCCTGCAGCCCGCCTGGGGTGCGTCGACCGTGACGCTCCTCTCGAACGGCAGGGTCCTCGTCTTCGGAGGCGAGGGCGCCCAGGGCTTCCCGGTCTCGACCGTCATGCTCTACGAATGACGCCTTCGCCCTCGAGGCCGCGGGCCTCGCTCGTCGTCGCGCGCCTGGCCCGTACCGATCAGGCCGCCAGGAGCCGGTGGCGCCCATTCCCCCGGCGATCACTTCGGGTGCAGTCAATCCCGCGTTCGGCTTCCAGCTTCCCATGACGGGAAGGCCGCGGCTGGGTAGATTCCAGCGCGGGAGGAGCGATGAGACTCAGGGCCCCGGTCGGCGCGGGAGACCGGATCGCCGGGCCTACCCTGCCGTTCGCCGTGGTCGGCATCGCCGCGAACGTCATCTGGCCGTGGGCGTTTCACATGGGACCGGCGCCGATCAGACCGTCCTCGTCCAAGCCTGCGTATCGTCGCTCGAATCAACAGGGCTTTCATGCCCCCACCGTTCCCGCCAGGAGAACAGTTGCTGGCGTGTCGATCCGGCCCAGGTTCGTTCGTCGCGTGATCGCAACCCACAGGAGGAGCACTGAAGTGCGGCCGATGTTCGACCCCGGCGTGGGCCCGTAGCGATCGAGCGCGCACGCGCGGCCACGAGTCGTTCCCCAGCCCGAAAGGAGCAGAGCGATGCGAGTGATGGTGTTCGTACCCGGAGACAAGAACTCCGAGGCAGGTCAGATGCCGAGCCAGGAGCTCATCCGCAAGATGATGAAGTTCAACGAGGAGCTCGTGAAGGCGGGCGTCATGCTGGACGGCCAGGGCCTGCACCCCACCTCGAAGGCGAAGCGAGTGAAGTTCTCCGGCGCGCAGAAGACCGTCATCGACGGGCCGTTCGCAGAGTCCAAGGAGATCGTCGCCGGCTACTGGATCTGGCAGGTGAAGTCGATGGAGGAGGCGGTCGAGTGGCTCAAGCGCGCGCCGTTCGACGGCGGCGTGCAGGTGGAGATTCGCCCCATCTTCGAGGCCGAGGACTTCGGCAAGGAGCTGACGCCGGAGCTGCGCGCAAAGGAAGAGCGGCTGCGCGCCGACGTCGAACGACAGCGGAGGTCGTGAGCACGAGCGGAGGCACGGTCGTGGCGTCGAGAGCGAGCACGAAGATCTTTCCGCACCTCTGGTACGCGAAGGAGGCCGCGGAGGCGGCCAGGTTCTACGCCTCCATCTTTCCGGATTCCCGCGTCAATCGGGTCACTCCACTGATGAGCGAATCGCCGAGTGGGCCGCCCGGCTCCGTGAAGGTCGTCGACTTCACTCTGTTCGGGCAGCGCTTCCAGGCGATCAGCGCAGGCCCACACCACGAGTTCAACGACAGCATCTCGATGGTCGTGCTGTGCGACGACCAAGCCGAGCTGGACCGCTACTGGAATGCGCTCCTCGAAGGAGGAGGCAAGCCGCAAGCGTGCGGCTGGCTCATCGACCGGTTCGGCCTGAGGTGGCAGATCGTCCCGGCCGTCTTGAGCGAGATGATGCGCGACGAGGATGCAGCTCGATCGAAGAGGGTCACCGACGCGCTCCTGAAGATGGTGAAGCTCGACATCGCGGTGCTCGAGAAAGCGTACCGCTCGTGAGCGCGATACGCGGGTGAGGTGATGGCGCGGATGTCAATGCTCCAGATTCAGCTTTCGTTCGCTGCGAGGAGGCTGTGGCCGGACGAGAGGCGCAGCTGCGCCCGGGCGTTCACGAGATCGGCGTCGGCCTGGATGCGCGCGACCTCCGCGGCGAAGGCATCGCGCTGGGCCTGGAGCAGGTCGAGCTGCGTGGCGGTCCCCGCCTGGTAGCGTTCGCGCGACATCTCGGCCGCGTGTGCGGCGGCTTCACGCCCGGCGCGCGCCGAACGGCTGCGCGCGATGCCGGCGGCCACCCTATTCCACTGAGCGTGGATGGCGTCGCCCGCGATGAGCCGGGTTCGCAGCTCGCGCGCGCGGGCGGCCTCGGCCGCGGCGTCCTGCCCCCGGATGTTCGCGAAGCTCGTCAGATCCAGCGACCAGCTCAGGGTGAGGCCCGCCTGGAAGTACCCGTCGTGAGCTCCGAAGCCCGGCGTGTTGGTCCCGTATTCGGTGAGGCTTCCGGACAGGGACGGGAGGAGCGCGAACCGCTGGGCATCGGCTTGCTGCTCCGCCGCGCGCATGCCCAGGGCGGCCGACGCGACCGAGGGCAGTTCCGGGAGTCCGGTCTCGAAGGTCGAGAGCTCGGGCTCAGTGTGCAGGTCGTCGGCGAGCTCGACGGCGACGGACGCGTCCGGTGCGATGCCAGACGACGAAGTGAGAGCGCGGGCGGTGAGCGCGACCTGTAGCTGCGCCGACGCGAGCTGCTGGACCTGCTGTTCCACGTCGGCGCGGGCACGGTCTACATCGAGCGCCGGGGCGACACCGGCCCGGAAGCGCGCCTCGGCGAGGCGCAGGCCCTCCCGGGAGACTTCGAGGGCCCGCTGTGAAGCCGCCACCAGCGCGAGATTGGCGACGAGCTGGTAGTACTCCTGGACGACCTGGCCCTCGACCTGGAGTCGCGTCGCGGCGAGCTGCCGCTCCGCCCCACTTGCGCTCGACCTCGCCGCGTCGATGCGACGGAAGCTCGCCAGGTCGACGAGGGGGACGTTGAGCGTGGCACTCCCGTTCCACTGGTCGAGGGGCGTGATGACGGACGACTGCACCGGCGCGCCCGGCAGGGCGATCGTGAAGCGCGACTCGTACTGGTTGCGGCCGTAGGTCCCGCGTGCGGAGATGCCTGGAAGGGCTCGCCCGAGCGCCGCGTCGGCCTGGGCGCTTTGCTGCGAGAGATTCGCCCGAGCCTCGAGCGAGTCCGGGTTGTGATCGCGCGCCGAAGCGACGAACAGTTCCAGGGGTTGCAGGGCCGACGCCGGCGATGCCGCGAGAAGTACCGCCACGATGCCGGCGCACCCCATCGGGGTTGCGAGTGCGTGATTGGCGCTCATGGTCCGTTCGCCAATGCAGCCTCCGCGCCACTCGCGGCGGCGTCCGATTCCGCGCAACGCGGCCGCGCTTCGACGGGCCAGGGCGGACGTGCGCTGCGGCCGGGCAATTCGCATCGATCGGATCGCTCAGATGTTGAGCAGCGGGGCCGGACCTCCCTCGGAGCTGCGCGCGGGTACCTGGAGCGCACCGCCGCGCCAGACGGGAAGGGCCCCGGCGTCGCCGGGGCCCTTCTCGATCCGCCATCCAGGTCGCTGGCAGCCCTCTTGCACGAGCCCGATCGCGAGTGAGGAGAAGAGCCATGAACCGCATTCCTCCCCCCTGGGCGATCGAAGAGCTCGAGCGGCTGCGCCGGGAGCGCGCGGAGAGGGACAGATCCCGGCTGGAGCTTCCCGTGCCCCCACCTCTTCCCCGCGCGCCGGACGAGCGGCACGGGGGCAGGAACGCGATCGTCATCCAGCTGCGGCCGGCGCGCGTGTGACCGCTGCGCCGTTGCTGCCGACGGCGCGGCGGCCCGTGCGACCAGCTTCTCCCGCTGCTCCTCCTCCTGCCTGCAGTCGATGCAGAGGGTCGCCACCGGCCGCGCCGCGAGCAATCTCGGCAACGCCTGGGCGGCCCCCGTTGAGCGGATCGCTCAGGGCTCGAGCAGGCACGCTCCCGTACGGGACGCGGCCGCGCAGCAGGACCTGGAGGGGAACCGAAGAGGGTCCCCTTCAGCTCGAGCCGCCGGTCCCGAACTCGGCGGCGATCCCGTAGCGCCGCAGCCGCTCCGTGAGCGTATTGCGGCTGATGCCGAGGCGGCGCGCCGCTTCGGACTGGTTGCCGCGCACCGCGGTCATCGTCCGGGCAATGACACTGCGCTCGAGCGCGTCGATCTGCTCGCGCAGGCCGAGGGAGCCGTCGGAAGGTGCCGGAGGCTCGGCCGCCGGATCGTCGATGGGCCGTTGAGTGGCAGCCTCGCCGGGCACGGCCTTCGGGAGCGACTCGGGCCCGATCTCGCCCCCGCCGCTCATGGCGACCATGCGCGCCACCACGTTCTCGAGCTGGCGCACGTTGCCGGGCCAGTCGGCGGCCCTCACCTGCTCGATGACGGCGGGGGTCAGGTGCACCTCCTCGATGCCGAACCGCTCCGCATAGCGGCGCGCGAACTCGTCGGCAAGCGCCGGGATGTCCTCGCGCCGCTCCCGAAGCGGCGGCACGACCAGGTCCACGACCGCCAGGCGGTAATAGAGGTCCTCGCGGAAGCGGCCTGCGCGCGTGTCGGCGGCGAGATCGCGGTTGGTGCAGGCGACGATTCGTACGTCCACCTTCTCGGTGCGGCCCGAACCCACCGGCTGGATCTCCCCCTCCTGAAGGGCGCGCAGCAGCTTGGCCTGGACCGCGAGCGGCAGCTCGCCGACCTCGTCGAGCACCAGTGTGCCTCCGTTCGCCTCGGCGAAGAAGCCGGCCCGCGCCTGGGTGGCGCCGGTGAACGCCCCGCGCGTGTGCCCGAAGAGCTCGGCCTCGGCGAGCTCCGCCGGGATCGCGCCGCAGTTGAAGCGGACCAGCGGGCCCGCCGCACGCCGGCTCTGGGCGTGGAGCAACGATGCGATGAGCTCCTTCCCGGTCCCGGTCTCGCCGCGCACGAGGACGGTGATGTCCTTCGGCGCCAGGCGCGCCGCCGCCTCGAGAACGTGGCGCATCGCCGACGACTCGCCGACGATGCGCCGTCCGATCGCCTGCTCGGCGGTGAGGTGGCGGTTCTGCAGGCGCAGGGAACGCGTTTCGATCGCGCGCCCGAGCGCGAGCAGCATCTCATCCACGTCGAAAGGCTTGCTGACGTACTCGTACGCGCCGGCCTTGATGGCGCGCACCGCCAGACGCTCGGATCCGTGCGCGGTGAGCAGGATCACGGGGAGGCTCTCGTCTCGCTCCCGGATGGAGCGCAGGAGCTCCATCCCGTCCATCTCGGGCATGGAGAAGTCGGTCACCACCGCGTCGGCGCGCTCGACGAGCCCGAGCGCCTCGGTGCCGGAGCGCGCGAGGACGGGCTCCCAGCCGCGACCCTGGACGAGCTCCTTCAGGGCGGCGAGCACCGACGGTTCGTCATCCACCAGCAGGACGCGCGGCACCGGGGCACCTCGAGGCCGGTTGGGCGGGAAGGCTGGCGATGACCGTGGTCCCCTTGCCCGGCTCGCTCTGGTAGCGCATCGAGCCGCCGTGCTGCGCGACCACCGAGCGCGCCAGCACCACTCCGAGGCCGGTGCCGTCCTCTCGCGTCGTGAAGAACGGCGTGCCGAGACGCCTCAGGGTCTCGGGCGACATTCCACTGCCCGTGTCGCGGACCACGATCTCGGCCTGGTCGCCGGCCGGGCGGGCCTCGACGGCCACCTCCCCGCCGGGCGGGGTGGCCTCGATGGCGTTGGCGACGAGGTTCAAGAGCGCCTCCTTGAGGCGGCGCGGATCGACCTCGACCGTCGCGTCACCTTGCGACGAGAGCTGCACGCCGCCGTGGTCGGCGCGGGCCGAGAGAACGAGGAGCGTGTCGGCGACGAGCGGTCCGAGCGCGGTGAGTTGTAGCCTCACGTCCTGCAGCGGGCGGGTGAAGGAGAGGTACTCCTGCAGGATCTCCTGCATCCGCGCGACCTCCTTCTCGACCACCTGGAGGCGCTCGTGGGAGCGGGCCTCGTCGGGGTTGCGCACGCCGAGCTGGACCAATGCCTTCACCGCGCTGAGCGGGTTCTTGAGCTCGTGCGCCACCCTCGCGCCCACCTGCTCGAGGCTGCGGGCGCGGGCGAGCGCCTCCGAGGCCATCTCGTCCCGCGCGCGGGCCAGAGCCTCGCTTCGCCTGCGCAGCGCCGCGTGCACCGGAGCGAGCAGGGCGACGAGACCGAGGATGCTCATCACGACGAGACCGGTGTGGGTCGGGCCCGACAACTCGGGCCCGGTCCAGCTGTGCGGCAACAGGGCGAGAACGCAGACGCCCAGTCCCGTGGCGGCGAGCAGGACGCGCGTTTCGCGCCGGTCCCCGAGCACCGCCAGGGTGGCGAAGTAGGGCGTCACGAACGTGACGAGCAACGGGCTCTCGGCGCCGCCCGTCACGGCCACGGTCAGGCCCGTGATGGCGAAGAAGCTCAACTTGGCGCGGATGAAGCGCCATGCCGGCAGCGCGTCGCCCTTCGTGCAGCTCGTGGCCGCGTCCCCTTCGAGGCAGCTCCTTCCGCGGGCTGCGCCCCAGATCCAATAGTGAACCTGTTGGGCCGTCGCGGCGAGCGCCACGGCTGCGGTTCGCCACGTCGGGTAGCCTGCGGCCGCCAGCACCGTCGCGACGGCCAGATAGAACGCGAACGGAAGGAGGTTCGCGCGCGAGTGGAGCGCGAACTGCAGGACGTTCGAGCTGGGCGGCCAGCCTGCAGCCGGCCCGGCACGCCCGCCGGCCCGGGCCGAGCGTGCAGGCTCCACGAGCGCGACCGTCATGGCGCGATGCTTCGCAAGTTCCGGACCAACCGAGAGGCCCTCTGTCATGCCCGGAACTTAACCGACCCGGCAGTGGCGGGCCTGCGCAGCGCCCAAGCGGGGCTTCCCCAACTTGGTGCGGACTGCTCAAGTTCTGAGCAGGGTACCCGACGTCGGGAATCGCGCGGGGGCCGAATCCGACGACCGGCCGCGATCGTTCAGGCGGCTCGCGCCCGGATGGGGAGCGTGGCCCTGACGGTCGTTCCCTTGCCCGGCTCGCTCTCGTAGCGCAGGGTCCCGCCGTGCAGCGCGATCACCGAGCGCGCCAGCACCACGCCGAGCCCGGTGCCCTCCGCGCGTGTCGTGAAGAACGGCGTGCCGAGGCGCCGCAAGGCCTCGGGAGGCATTCCTCGGCCCGTGTCGCGGACCACGAGCTCGATCTCGTCGCTGAACGGCCGCACCTCGACCACCACCTCTCCGCCCGGCGGGGTGGCCTCGATGCCGTTCGCGACGAGGTTCAGGAGTGCCTCCTCGAGCCGGCGCCGATCAGCCTGGACCGTGGCGTCACCCTGCGAGAAGAGCCGGACGCCCGCCTCGTCCGCCCGCCCCGAGAGCACGCGCAGCACGGCGGAGACGAGTGGCCCGAGGTCGACGCGCGCCGGCCTCACCTCCGCGAGCGGACGGGCGGAGGAGAGGTAGCTGCTCAGGATCTCCTGCATCCGCTTGACCTCTCTCTCCACCACGATCAGGCGCTCGTGGGAAGCCGTTTCGGCGGGATTGCGCAATCCGAGCTGCACGAGCGCCTTCACCCCGGTGAGCGAGTTCTTGAGCTCGTGCGCCGCCTTCACCCCCATCTGATCCAGATCCCCGGAGGTGCATTCCTCCTCTGTCTTGGTCCTAGTCACCATGTGACCTCGCGTCCGTATCGGTGGATTCCGACCCTCCGTCTCTCGACGATGGAAGGGTCGCGATCGAGACATGCCCATCTGGGGCCGAGACGTCACCCAGCCAGGCGGCTCGGCTCGAGCGTCTCGCCGGTCCGAACCGCCTCGCGCACCGAGATCGTCGCTTCGGTGAACGCCCACGCTACGGCGAGTCCGCCGCGCGGGAGAAAGAGCTCGTCCCCCGGCTCGAGGACGTGGTCCTCGAGGTCAGCCTGCCGCGTGACGAGCACCGTCCCGCGCTCGCCGCGCACGACCAGCGCGACGCCGCGGCGAAAGACGCGCATCACCGCGTTCTCGGCGAGATCCCACGCTCCGCGGATGGTGCTCGAGGTCGTCCTGTTCATCGTTGTCATGTGCGTTCCCTTCGCCCGGGCCGCTCCTCGGCGGCTCATCGAATCTTGTCGGCGGGAGCGGGGGCGCGAAACGCGCGAAGTTGCGCGCGGGGCGCGCGCGGATGCACGGGGTCAAGGCCGAGCTCGGCGCGTTCAGCGCTCCCCGCAGATTGCAGCGGCTCGTCCGGGCCGTTCGAGATCTGAGCAATGTGTTGAGCGAGGCTGTCAGGGCGCTGTACGGGTCGCGCCCCACGCGGGGCGCATTGCAGGCCGGCCTCCCTGATGGAACGAGGAATCCTCGGACTCGCGCCTCTGGCGCGGCGCCTGCATGGCCGTCCACCGGAGGATCGACATGAGAAACGGAACCAAGACTGCCCGCGCCTTCCTGCGGAGCGAGATGTACCGAGACGCGCGTCGAGACGGCGACGCTCTGCCCGCCAGGGCGGCCGGAGTCCCGCCGCGGGCTCGCACGAGGAAGGGAGCGAGTGCCTGGCGGCCACGAGCCGGATCGGTCGAATCCTCGGCCCCCAGCATGCTCGCCCTGCTCGGCCTTCTAGACCTTCTCTGGTGAGGATGAGTGCAGACGAACGGTCTCAGCCCCGAAACAGCCATGGTCCGTCTCCGCGAGGCGCTCGTCTGGATGAGGGAGCGCATCGCGGCGCCGTCGGATCGCGGCTTCTCCTTCTGGCTCGTGACCGTCCTTCTGGGCCTTCTGCTCCCAGCGCCCGTTGCGGTCGCCGTGGTCGCTTCACGGCTCCGCCGAGGTGCCAGGCGACCTGCGCGTTCACCGGGGACCTAGCTTGCACTGCCAGGTCCGACCCGGGAGGTCTCGAGCGGCCGAGCGCTGCGTCCGGCTGGCGCGCCCCCTGCAATACGACGCTCCATGCGCATCTCCCTCTCAGAGCGTCGGGGCCTCTTCCTCATCGGCGCCATCCAGTTCGTCAACGTGCTCGACTTCATGATGGTCCTGCCGCTCGGGCCCGACTTCGCCCGGGCCCTCGGCATCCCCACCTCCAGACTCGGGCTCGTCGGCGGGAGTTACACCGCAGCCGCCGCGCTGAGCGGCATACTCGGAGCCCTGGTGCTCGACCGCTTCGATCGACGCAAGGCGCTCGGCGTGTCCCTGGGCGGCCTGGTCATCGGCACAGCGGCCGGCGCCTTCGCGACGAGCCTCCCGTCGATGCTCGGGGCGCGGGTCCTGGCCGGCGCCTTCGGGGGGCCGACGGCGGCGCTCTCGCTCGCCGTGGTGAGCGACGTCGTCCCGCCCGAGCGGCGCGGCCGTGCCATGGGAGCCGTCATGAGCGCCTTCGCGCTCGCGTCGGTGCTGGGAGTACCCGCGGGCCTGGAACTCGCTCGCGTCGGCGGCTGGAGGCTGCCGTTCTTCGCCGTGGCGGCCCTGGGCGCGGCGATCGCGGCGATCGCCATGGCCCTTCTCCCGCCGCTCCGGCATCACCTCGAGGCGCCCCGGAGCGCGACGTCGAGCGCGGCCGCGTTCCTCCTGCGGCCGGCCGTCGCCCTGGCCCTGATCGGCACCGCGGCTCTGATGACCGCGCAGTTCGCGATCGTCCCGAACATCGCCGCCTACTGGCAGTTCAACCTGGCCTATCCGCGCGACCGGCTCGGCCTGCTCTTCATCCTGGGGGGAGCGGCGAGCTTCGCGTCCATGCGGCTCGCCGGCCTCCTCGGGGACCGGATCGGGGCCGCGGTCACCACCGCGGGCGGCACCGCGATCTACGCCGCGGTGGTGCTCGCTGCCTTCGTCTTCCCGAGCTCCGCGCCGCCCGCGCTCGCCCTCTTCGTGGGCTTCATGGTCGCAAGCAGCATCCGCATGGTCCCCTTCCAGGCGCTATCGAGCCGGGTGCCGGAGCCGGGGGAGCGGGCGCGCTTCTTGTCGGCACAGTCGGCCGTCCAGCACCTCGGCGCCGCGACCGGCTCGTTCCTCGGGTCGAGCATGCTCCGGGAGCTACCCGGTGGGAGCCTGGGTGGCATGGACCGCGTGGCCTGGCTCGCGGTGACGCTCGCGGCCACGGTTCCGGCCCTCCTGTGGCTCGTCGAGCTGCGGCTGGAACGGGGAGCAGCTGGCGGCGGGCGCGCGCCGCGCGTCGATTCCGGCGGCCTCGCCCTGAATGGCTCGCGCCGGGAGATGCTCAAACCGTGAGCAATCTGCACTCACCGAGACTCGCCCGCTCGCCGGCCGGCCCGGTGGCGCCGCGAGATGGCTCGGATCCCCGCGGTGTCGCTCAGGGTCGAGTAGCTGGCCCGCGGGCTGCATGGGGCGAGCCTCGTCGATTCCTGATTCCAGCCGGGAGCATCCATGAAGAACCAGAGCAAGCAGCGCATCGCGGTCGCCGTCGGAGTCCTGGCGGTGGTCGGCATCCTCGTCGGGGTCAAGGCGGGCCAGATCGTCACCATGGTCCGGGCGGGTGAGTCCTTCGTTCCGCCCCCGCAGGCCGTGACCTCGGCCGAGGCCAGGGTCGCCGAGTGGGAGGGGGCGACCTCTGCCATCGGCTCGCTCGTGGCCGAGCGGAGCGTGGTTGTAGCCGCCGAGCTGCCCGGCATCGTCCGCGAGATCGCTTTCGACCCCGGAACCTCGGTCAGGCGGGGCGCGGTTCTGGTGAGGCTCGACACCTCGGTGGAGGCGGCCCAGCTCGCCTCCGCCCTGGCCGAAGCGTCGCTGGCCCGGGTCAGCCACGAGAGAGCCCGGAGGCTGCGGCAGGGGGAGGCCAACGCCCAGGCCGACCTCGACGCGGCTGAGGCGCGTGCCAAGGAGGCAGACGCGACGGTCGCCCGGCTCCAGGCGACCATCGCCAAGATGACGATCCGGGCCCCCTTCGACGGACGCATCGCCATCCGCCAGGTCGAGCTGGGTCAGGTGGTCTCGCCGGGGAGCCCGGTCGCCTCGCTCCAGTCGGTGAGCCCCATCCTGGCGGACTTCTGGCTCCCGCAGCGGGCCCTGGCGAAGCTCGCGCTCGGGCAGCGGGCGCGGGTGCGCACCGACACCTTCCCCGACGCGGTCTGGGACGGGGAAATCACCACCATCAACCCCGAGGTCGACCCCTCCACCCGGAACGTCCGGGTCCGAGCCACGTTCCCGAACCGCGACGGGCGCCTTCGCCCCGGGATGTTCGCCAACGTGGAGGTGGTCTCGTCGGAGAGCCAGGCGGTGCTGACCATCCCCGCGACCGCGGTGATCTTCGCCCCCTACGGCGACTCGGTGTTCGCCATCGAGCAGGCGAAGGACAAGACGGGCAAGGTGACCGCGGTGGCCCGGCAGAAGTTCGTGCGCACCGGCGAGCACCGCGGGGACCTGGTGGCCGTGATCTCCGGGCTCCAGGCGGGCGAGACGGTGGTGAGCACCGGGGCCTTCAAGCTCCGGAACGGCGCCGCGGTCGCGGTGAACAACGCGCTCGCCCCCGCGGCGCAAATCGCCCCCAAGCCGACCGACGACTGAGGAGAACCGGAGCCCTCCATGAAGTTCACCGACCTCTTCATCCGCCGGCCCGTCATCGCCATCGTCGTCAACTTGGTGATCGTCATCGCCGGCCTCCAGGCGATCCGCTCGCTCAACGCCCGCCAGTACCCGCGCAGCGAGAACGCCCAGATTGTCGTCACCACCACCTACGTGGGGGCCAACGCCGAGCTGGTGCGCGGTTTCATCACCACTCCCATCGAGCGCGCCGTCGCCGCCGCCGACAGCATCGACTACATCGAGTCGGAGAGCAAGCAGAACCTCTCCACCATCAAGGCCCGCCTGCGCCTCAACTTCGACGCCACCCGGGCCCTCTCCCAGATCAGCGCCAAGATCGACCAGGTGCGCGGCGACCTGCCGCCCGAGGCCGAGGTCCCGGTGATCACCATCGAGTCCGCCGACAGCGCCCTGGCCTCCGCCTACCTCAGCTTCTCCTCCGAGGTCCTCAAGCAGAACGAGATCACCGACTACCTGGTCCGTGTGGTCCAGCCGCGGCTCTCGGCCATCGAGGGGGTCCAGCGGGCCGACATCCTCGGCGCACGGACGTTCGCGATGCGCATCTGGCTCCGGCCCGACCGCATGGCCGCCATGAACGTGAGCCCGGCCCAGATCCGGGCGGCGCTTGCCCGGAACAACTACCAGGCCGCGGTGGGGGAGACCGAGGGCTCCCTCGTCCAAGTGAACCTCACCACCAACACCGACCTCCGGTCGGTGGCCGAGTTCGAGCAACTCCCCATCCGCGAGCGGGACGGAGCGGTGGTGCGGCTCGGCGACGTGGCCCACGTGGTGCTGGGCGCCGAGAGCTACGACGCCGCGGTGAACTTCACCGGCCAGACCGCGGTCTTCATCGGCATCTGGGCGCTCCCCAACGCCAACTCGCTCGACGTGGTCCAGCGCGTCCGGATCGAGCTCGACTCGCTCCAGAAGGAGATCCCGGAGCAGATCCACGCCCGCCTGGCTTTCGACGCCACCGCCTACGTCCGCGACGCCATCACCGAGGTGGAGACCACCCTCGCCGAGACGCTGCTCATCGTGGTGATCGTCATCTTCCTGTTCCTCGGCTCCCTGCGCTCGGTCCTGGTGCCGGTGGTGGCCATCCCGGTCTCGCTCGTCGGGGCGTTCTTCCTGATGCAGGTCTTCGGCTTCACCGTGAACCTCCTGACGCTGCTCGCCATCGTTCTCTCGGTGGGCCTGGTAGTGGACGACGCCATCGTGGTGGTGGAGAACGTGGAGCGGCACCTGCGCGATGGGATGAAGCCCATCGACGCCGCCCTGGCGGGGGCGCGCGAGCTCGTCGGCCCCATCATCGCCATGACGGTCACGCTGGCGGCCGTCTACACGCCCATCGCCTTCCAGGGCGGACTCACCGGTTCCCTCTTCCGCGAGTTCGCGCTCACCCTGGCGGGGGCGGTGACCATCTCCGGCGTGGTGGCCCTGACGCTCTCGCCCGTGATGTCGGGGGCGCTCCTCCGCGGCGACCGGGAGGAGCGAGGGCTGACCGGGCGCATCAACCGCGGCTTCGAGCGGATCAAGGCCTGGTACGGGCAGCGCCTCGAGAGGTCCCTCCGGTCGAGGGGCCCGATCTACGCGGCCTGGATCGCGGTGGCCGTGCTGACGCTGGCCATGTTCAGCCAGGTTCCCAAGGAGCTCGCCCCCACCGAGGACCAGGGCTACCTCTTCGGCGTCGTCAACGCGCCGGCCAACTCCACCCTCGATCAGCTTACCCCCTTCACCCGGGAGGTGAACCGGACCGTGATGTCGATCCCGGAGTCGGAGTTCACCTTCCAGCTCACCAGCCCGAGCGGCGGCTTCTGGGGGGTGGTCTTTCAGCCCTGGACGGCGCGGAAGCGGTCGGCGTTCGACATCCTCCCCGAGGTCCAGGCCAGGGTGTCAGCCATCCCGGGCATCGAGACGTTCGCCGTCTTGCCTCCGGCGCTCCCCGGCGGCGGCCAGTTTCCGGTGGAGCTGGTCCTGGCCTCCACCGCCGAGAGCTCGGAGATCCTGGGCTTCGCCCAGAAGCTCCAGCAGAAGGCGGCGCAGAGCGGGATGTTCGCCTTTCCACCTCTCATCGACGTCAAGATCGACCAGCCCTCGTCGCAGATCGAGATCGATCGGCAGAAGGTGGCGGGGCTGGGCCTCGACCTCCAGACGGTCGGGCAGGATCTCTCCTCGGCGGTGGGCGGGAACTACGTCAACCGCTTCAGCATCGGGGGGCGCAGCTACAAGGTGATCCCCCAGGTGCTGCGCTCTGAGCGCCTGAACCCGGAGCAGCTCAAGGACATCTACGTCACCGGACCCGGGGGACGGCTCATCTCGCTCGACACCATCGCCAGCCTTCGCGACACGGTCACTCCCCGCACCCTGAACCGCTTCCAGCAGCTCAACGCGGTGAAGATCAGCGGGGTGGCGATCCGGCCGCTCGACCAGTCGCTCCGGTACCTCGAAGACGAGGCCGCCCGGATCCTCCCCAAGGGCTACACCCTCGACTACACCGGCGAGTCGCGCCAGCTCCGGACCGAGGGAAACCGGTTCCTGCCGGCGTTCCTCCTCGCGGTGGTGCTGATCTTCCTGGTGCTCGCCGCGCAGTTCAACAGCTTCCGCGACCCCTTCGTGATCCTGGCGGGCTCGGTGCCCCTGGGCATGTTCGGCGCCATGGCGGTGATGTTCCTCAAGATGCCGAATCCGAACCTCCGCTACTTCACCGACGGCTGGACGACGACCCTCAACGTCTACTCGCAGGTGGGCCTGGTGACACTCGTCGGCCTGGTGGCCAAGAACGGCATCCTCATCGTCGAGTTCGCCAACAAGCTCCAGGAGCAGGGACTGTCGAAGCTGGAGGCGGTGAAGAACGCCGCCATGACGCGCCTCCGCCCGGTCCTGATGACGAGCGTGGCCACCGTGGTCGGCCATTTCCCCCTCACGCTGGTCAGCGGACCGGGGGCGAGGGCCCGCAACAGCATCGGCCTGGTGTTGGTGGCCGGCATGACCATCGGCACCGCCTTCACGCTCTTCGTCCTGCCTGCCATCTACGTCCTCATCGCCCGCGTCCGGCTGGCCCCGGAGCAGGGCGAGCCCGAGGGCGCCCAGCCCGCGCCGGTCCCGGCCATGGCCCTGGCCCCTTCGCTCGGCGCTGCCCGCGAGGCGGGGATCCGCACTTAGCGGTCGGGTCGAACGAAGCCGAGTTGCCGTCGAACGGTGGCCAGCTTCACCACTTCCTTGGCCAAGCCGGGCAGGGTGTCCACCGAGATGAAGTCGCCGCCCTTCGGCTCGGTCCATTCCGCGGTCGCAAGCTCTCGCGCCGCGGGCTCAGAGGCTCACCACGAGGCTCCCGCGCCTGTAGACCGAGATTCCGCCATCGGAGCTGACTTTCACGGCGAGGCCGAGCCTGCTTGCCGCGACAGCGGCTCGGGAGCGTGCACCCTGGGTGGAGACACTCGACGAGGAGCGAACCATGGCACCGTACGCGATGAGCCTTCCGGTGCGATCCACGATCAACGCGCCGTCGACAGAGGCAAGATCCGCGATGATGCGCCGATCGGTGCGGTGCACGACCTGATGCTGAAGGCTGGCGTCGAGTCGCCGTTCCTCGGCGAGTCGTCGCGACGACCCGAGAAGGTCTCCCTTGGAGACGACGAGCTTGCGCCCCTCTTCTCGGCTCGGCGCGATCACGAGGAGGCCCCCCGAGCGGCGAAGAGCGAGCTCCAGCGCGACTCGATACGTCGCGACGATCACCTGGTCGAGCTCGTCCCCTCTCCCGCGCGTCTGCCAGGACTTCCGGATGCGGCGGAGCAGCTCGGAGTGGCGCCACAGCATCCAGAGGCCACCGCGCTGCGACACGACCAGCTCGCGCCGATGGGCGATGAGGAGGTCGCCTCCACGCGTCAGCGCAACCCCGACGCCGCCGACTCGCGCGGCGGTATCCGCAAGAGAGCTGAACCACCAAGGTCGGGCGAGGCTGGAGCGAACGGTCTCGCGAGATGCAAGGAGAGCGACGAGGCCGGCGAGCCCGCCCCGGCGATCGAGCAGCAGGGCGGTCGAGAAGCCGTCGGTCAGCATCTTGAACCGTTTGTTCTCGAATGACGGCTGGGCGGCTTCGTCGCTGGGGGCACGTGTCGTGAAGATGAGACCATAGGAGATCCGGTGACCCTCGTACGTCTCCGACGCCAGGGTCCGCAGACTTCGAAGCGTTCCTGACACCATCTCCCATTCGACCCGGGGGTTGAGCAGCCGGGCCAGTGCGCGAGAGAAGGTTGCGAGGCCGAAGTCCGCCAGCGACCCCCGAGCTCTTCCGGGCACCTCGAGGAGTTGGCGAGCCTCGTCGGCCAGGTCTCGAAGGATGATCCGGTCGGACCTCGTGACACGCCCGGTGGGGCTCCGGGCTTCCGCAGCCAGGCGTGCGCCTGCGATCGGGAGGTGGCAATGGAGCGTCCTGGCGGAGGCCCCGACCGCGCGTATCCAGACCTCAGGGGCGAGATCGCCGTCCGCGGGGACTCCCCACTCGGAAAACTCGAGATGGGGAAGCGCCTCCTCCAGCCGCCGCAAGACGAGCCCGACGTCGTCGGGCCGGAGCCCATGCTTCGCCATCTCCTGCGCTGCGGTCGATATCAGTCGCATGCTCCATCACTGCTTTCCCTCGCCACGCGTCCTAACCCGACCGCCGCGAAGGGTTGGGTTCTCTTATGGGTTGCCGAGGCAGGCGGGCCGCCACCACAGTGCGGACCGTTGCGCTCCTTTTCCCACATGCGCCACGCCAAGTGCCGACCACCACCGAGTCCGGCCGCGCCCGTGCGGAGCCGCGTTTCGGTCCGCTCAGTTCGCAGGGGTGCGACGCGCTCGGCGCCGAGGCGGCGAATCGACCACCGCGCCCCCGCCGTTTCCGATCCGACGACCTCCGGGAACCATTAAGCTCCACGGATGCTCGACTGGGGTGACATCCGGGTCTTCCTCGCCGTGCAGCGCGAAGGCAGCTTCAGCGCCGGCGCCCGCGTGCTGCGCATCGATCAAACCACCGTCGGCCGCAGGGTGGCGGCGCTGGAATCAGCGGTCGGCGCGCGCCTGTTCCGGCGCGGGCGTGACGGCATCTCCCTGACGACGGCTGGCGCCGAAGCACTCAAGAGGGGCCTTCGCATGGAGGAGGAGGCGGCTGGATTCTCACGCGCCGTGGGGTCCCGCGACGCGCGTCCCGAGGGATGGCTGCGGCTCACCACCGTCGAGTCGCTGGCGGCCTGCTTCCTCGCGCCGCGGCTCCCCGCGCTACGCAAGCTCCATCCCGGCATCACCCTCGAGCTGTGCGCCGACCATCGCTCGCTGAGCCTCACCCGGCGTGAAGCCGACCTCGCGATCCGGCTCGCGCGCCCGGCGCAGCCGGGCCTGGTGACGCGGCGCCTGGCCACCGTGGGCTACGCGCTCTACGGAGCGCCGGCTTACCTCGCGACGCGCCCCGGCCTCTCGCCCGACCTCGCCGAGCACGAGGTGCTCGGGTACGGCGAAGAGCTGTCGCTGACTCCCGAGGCGCGCTGGCTCGCGGAACGCGCCCGCGGGAGCGTGGCGCTGCGCTCCAACAGCGTCCTCGCGCTCCGCGAAGCGGCCGCAGCAGGTCTCGGGCTGGTGCCGCTTCCGCGCTGGTTGGGCGACGCCGACCCTCGCCTGCGCCATGCCATGCCGCTGCCGTTCACGCGCGAGCTGTGGCTGGTGGTCCATCGCGAGCTTCGCGCCACGGCCCTGATTCGTGCCGTGAGCCAGTTCCTCTTCGCCGAGGCCCGGGCGCTTCAGGGTTGACTGCACACGTGCCCGGCAGCTTCGCCCTGGCCGGGCAGGAGCCGGGCGTCTCGGTCTGCCGGGTTGCCATCCGCCACCGGCAGCACGGCGTCGACGATCTGCTGCCGGCGCACCTGCGCGTGCGAGAGCGTGCCGGGTGAGCGTCGAGGCGCCTCTTCCGAGGCGCGGGAGCCGCTGCAACAACGCACAGGTGCCGGTCATCTTCGCCTTGGCGGAACGGGGCGGCGGATGCGCAGGATCCGCGCATGACGCCCACGACGCTGCCGAAGACGCTGCGCTCCTTCTACAACCTGACCGCGCCGGAGGCCCTGGAGGCGCGCCGCACCGCGCTGTTGCTGGTGGACTTCCAGCGCGAGTTCACCGACGGCGCGCTACCGGTCCCTGACGCGCGATCGGCCATCGAGCGAGCGTCGCTCCTGCTGCGCTGGGCACGCGCCGCCGGGCTGCACGCGGTGCACGTGCACCAGGAATCGCCCGAGGGCAGCCCGCTCTTCGCGGCGGGAACGCGATCCGCGGAGGTCGTCGCCGAACTGGTTCCGGCGGTGGGCGAGCTGGTGATCCACAAGCGACTGGGGGGGGCGTTCAGCAAGACTCCGCTCGACGCCGAGCTGCGCGCGCGGGGAGTCCACACCCTCGTCATCGCGGGGATCATGACCCACCTCGCGGTTGACACCAGCGTGCGCGACGCGACGGTGCTCGGCTACGAGGTCCTCCTCGCAGCAGACGCATGCGCCACCCGCTCGCTGCCCGGTTGGGATGGGGAACTGGTGGTGCGCGATCGCGAGTTGCAGCGGGCTTCGCTGGCGGCGCTCGCCGATCGATTCGCCGACGTCCGCCTCGCCGCGGCGATCGCCGCGTTACCGATCCGCTGAGGAGGGCCGGCCTTGGGTGTCCTCCTCGCGCTCCTCTCCGCCGTCCTGGCTGCGCCGCTCGGTGTGCTCTCGGCGGTGCCCGCGCGCGCGGGGGTCGGCCCGGCCGCGCTCTCCTTCTGGCGCGCCGCGCTGGCCTGGCCGCTCTTCGCCGCGCACGCCCGCGCGACCCGCAGCCCGCCGCTCGACGCGGCAGGCTTTCGCGCCGCGCTGGCGCTCGGTGGCCTGTGCATCGCCGCCCTGTATGTCACGTACCAGCTCGCGCTGCGGGAGGCCGGAGTGCTCCTCGGGACCGCTCTCGCGGAAGCTGCGCCGATCTGGGTGGTCCCCATCGCGCGGCTCGTGCTCCGCGAGCGCCTCTCGGTGAAGAGGCTGGCAGGGTGCGGCCTGACCGTCGCGGGCCTCCTGGTCTTCTTTGGAGACGCGCTCCAGCGCGGCGTCGGGCTCCGCGCGCTGCTCGCCGGTCTGCTCGCGAGCGTCACGTATGCGGCCTACTACGTGGCCAGCGCAGCGGCGGCGGCGGGCCGGCCGGCTTCGCGGGTACTCGGCGTCAGCATGTTCGCGGCGGCGCTGGTGCTGGCGCCCTTTGCGCGCACGGCGCGGGCATCGCCATCGGGGTGGGCGTGCGTCGCCCTCGTCGCGGTGGTCTGCACGTATGGCGCCTATCTCACCAAGACGGCGGCGCTCGCGCGCATCGGCGCTGCCCGCGTCGCGGCGCTGGGGACGCTCGAGCCGGTGCTCGCCACGCTCCTTGCGCTGGCGGTGCTGCACGAGCGCGTGACGGTTGCGCTCGCCGCCGGGCTGTTCGTCGAGATGGCCGGCCTCGCGCTGGTCGCCTTTCCAGAGCACGCCCCGGTGCGTGAACCTGCGAGGAGACGGACATGAAGCGAAGTGCTTCTCGGAGCCGACTGTCCAGGGAGGTGTCATGAATCACATCGCCATCGTGCTGTACGACGGGTTCGACGCGCTCGACGCGATCGGACCCTGGGAAGTCTTCCGCAAGGCGGGAAACCTCGGGGCGCCACTGTCGACCAGCTTCGTCGCGCGCGGGGGTGCGACGCGCATCGAATCGAGCGATGGGCTCCCCATGACCGAATTCGGCTCGCTTGACGAGGATGATTCGCCCTGGATCCTGATCCCGGGCGGTGCGTGGGCATCGCACGCGTCGCGTGGGGCCTGGGGTGAGATCGAGAGGGGAGACCTGCCTCGCATCTTCGCCGAGCGGCGGGCGCGGGGAACGCTCTTCGCCACGGTGTGTACCGGCGCGATGTTCCTCTCGGCCGCTGGCATTGCCCGCGGCCGCGCCATGACCACCCATGCGGTCGCCAAGGGGGCCCTCGCGGAGGCGGGAGCCCACGTCCTCGACGCCAGGGTGGTCGACGACGGCGACCTGCTGAGCTCGGCCGGCGTGACCGCCGGAATCGATCTTGCGCTGTGGATGGTGGAGAAGCTCGCGTCGCGCGAAATCGCCGAGCGCGTCCGCCGCAACCTGGAATGGACCAGTGTGGCGGCCGTCGCCCACGGAACGGGTCCCGGACACGATCGCCCGGGCCGACGTGGGCTGGCAGCCCGCTGACGCTCGAAAGAACAGGCGCCCCCCGGAACGCGCTGCGCCCCGTTGGGTACCCGGTTGCGGGAATCCGCGATGGCCGCTAAGAGGCGCGCATGAGCGCACGGATCGCGGTGGTCGGCGACTTCGACCCGAAGAACCGCACGCACGCATTCACGAACGCCTCGCTCGAGCACGTCGGGCTCGCGTTCGAGTGGGTCGGGACGGAAGCGATCGGCGGGGACGCGGCTTCGCGGCTTGCGCGGTTCCAGGGCGTATGGATCGCACCGGCGAGCCCGTACCGAAGCATGGACGGCGCGCTCGCGGCGATCCGGTACGCGCGCGAGCGCGGCGTGCCGCTCGTCGGCACCTGAGGCGGATTCCAGCACGCGATCGTCGAGTTCGCGCGCAACGTTCTCGGGTTCCGGGACGCCGATCACCAGGAGACCAGTCCTCTAGCCGGGCAGCTCGTCATCACCGCGCTGTCCTGCTCGCTCGTGGGTCAGCGGCACCGCGTGGAAATCCGGCCGGGAACGAGAGCCTCGGCGCTGTACGGCGGCTCGGCGGCGTACGAGAACTTCTACTGCAACTACGGCGTCAACCCGGAGTGGGTGAGCCGGCTCGAGCAGGGTGGGCTCTCCGTCAGCGGTGTCGGGGACGCGGGGGAAATCCGGATCGTGGAGCTGCCCCGCCACCCGTTCTACGTCGTCACGCTCTTCCTCCCCCAGGCGCGATCGACCGCGGCCGAGCCGCATCCGCTGCTCGTGGGGTTTGCCGCTGCGGTGAGGGCCTCCGCCGAGGCGTCGAGCCCCGCGGCATGAGCGCGGGCAAGATGCCGGCTATCGGTGACCGCGACACGAGCGACCAGGGACGGGCAGTCGGCCGCCCCGTTGGGGTGCTCTCCTGGCGCTTGTCGCTCTGGGCCGGTGGCTTGATCCCCTACATGGCAGGAACCAATAATCCCCGACCATCATGCGAAGCTTCTACCTATGGCCCGACAAGCCGGTGCTCTCGCTGCTTGTCTTCTGGCTCATCACCCAGGTGCTCTTCTACGCCGCTCGCGTCCCCATGCACAGGGCGCTGCGCAAGATGGGCACCGCCGTGGGCGGAGGCATGCGGATCGTCGCGCGCTGGCTGCGAAGCACTGCTGACGAGCTCGGGCGCCGCAATCGCGAGGTCCTGCTCGAGGCCGGCCGGCTCGAGGCCGAGGCCAAGCTGGAGCGCGAGTTCCCTCGCCTGGCCACGACCTTCACCGCCGACCTCAAGCAGTACCCCGCCCTCCACCGCCGGCTCGACGAGTGCGTGAAGAGGGTCGACGAGGACCTCAAGGCTTCGAGCATGACGCCGCCCGAAGCTCCCGGGTGGCCCGAGGCCGTCCAGGCCATGGCCAACATGCCCAAGGCCGGGGACCGCACCGTGCAGAAGGTGCTGGACGAGATCCACAGGTCGGCCCTGGCCTCCGAGAAGAAGGCCCTTCAGGAGTACCGGGAGGCGATGGCCGGGCGCCACAAGATCCTGGCGCAGAGCGCGTCCCTGTGGAAGCTCATCGGCGTACTGCTCGAGCAGGTGAACAAGGTCGTGAGCGGAGCCCTCGGCGCCTCGAGCCGCATCGACGGCTACATGGAGAAGTACGAGAAGATCCGCCGCGGCGAGGATGCGGCCGAGCGCCTGCTGGCCGCCAGCGCCCTCAACCTCTTCGTCATCTCCCTCTTCGTCGTCGCAGTCGCGGGCTTCGGGGGGCTCGTCAACTTCCAGCTCATCGCCCGGCCCATGTCCGAGCTCGTGCCTGGCGGCGGCTACGTCTTCGGCATGCCCATCTCCATGATCGCAGCCCTGGTGATCGTGCTCATGGAGGTCGCGGCCGGAATCTTCGTCATGGAGACACTGGGGATCACCCACCTCTTCCCCAGGCTCGGCGGGCTTTCCGCCTCGCGCCGCCGCATCATCTTCGTGGTGGCGCTGACGGGTCTCGCGCTCCTGGCTGCCATCGAGGCGTCGCTCGCCATCCTGCGGGAGCAGCTCCTGGAGGCCGACAAGGCCCTGGCCCTGGCCCTCGCCGGTGAGGCGGCTCGGGGCAAGGAGATCGTGGCCGCACCTCTGTTGTCCAGGATCCCGATGATCGGCCAGGCAGTCTTGGGCTTCATCCTGCCCTGGATCCTGGCCATGATCGCGGTGCCCCTCGAGATGCTGGTCGAAAGCGGCCGCCACGTGATCGGCCGGGCGCTCGTGCTCGTCATCCGCGGCGGCGTCATCTTCTTCAGGCTCGTCGGCCACGGCATGCGCTATCTCATGGCGGTCCTGGCTCACGCCTACGACATCTACATCATCGTGCCACTTCAGCTGGAGCGACTCGTCCGCAACCGCGGCGCCGAGGCGTTGAACCCCGTGGGAGGCGCCGCCATTCGCAACCCGGCCGAACGCACTGGGCCGTTCAAGGTGCGGCCGTGAGGGCGTTCGGCGCCGTCGCCGTCGCGAGCCTGCTCCTGGTCTGCGCTTGCACCGACAGCCGCTCTTACGCGCACGCCACCTGCGTGCTCATCGACGTCTCGGGGACCTACGCCGACCAGCGCGAGGAGGTGGTACGCCTCGTCCAGCGCGGCCTTCTCCCCAAGGCGCGGCCCGGCGACAGCTTCATCGTCATCCGCATTGACGAGAAGAGCTACGACAAGGGGGCCGTCGAGGCGACGATCACCTTCGACTCCCAGCCGAGCCGTGCCAACGCCCAGAAGCTCGCCCTGGCCGGGAAGCTCGATCGGCTCGCCCGGTCCAGGGCTCGAACGGTCCGCTACACCGACATCAGCGGCGCGCTCCTCCTCGCGGCCGAGTACCTGCGCGAGACCCGCGCCGGCAGGAAGAGCATCGTGATCTTCAGCGACATGAAGGAGGAGCTTCCGCGAGGCTCGCACCGCACGCTCGGGCCCGGCGAGTTCGAGGGCATCGACATCATGGCCATGAACGTCAAGCGGCTGGCCCCCGACAACCTCGACCCGGCCGCGTATCGCAAGCGCCTAGGCGAGTGGGGGACCAAGCTCACCAAGGCCGGTGCTGCGAGCTGGAAGGTGGTCCTCGAACCCGAGGAACTGGCGCAGCAGTTCGCCCGGGAGTTCTAGCGGCGGAATCGGTCTCAGTAGGTCGAATCTCTCGACCTCGGCCTCCGGCGGACGTGGAATGGGGCCTGCCGCGCGGACCACTCGTCGGTCGGCGCATACGTGGGCATCCTCCACCGAGATGGTCTCGACAACCAGCCGATACTGCACAGGGGGAAGGGAAGGAGAGAATGCGATCGTTTGCGCGCGCCTCTCGCTGGGTCATCGCCCTGGGGCTCTTCCTTTCATTGCCGGCTGGGCGGGCCCAGTCGGGTGAGAAGGCCATAGCGTCTCGACCCATCCTCTATTACGGCCTGGAGAACGGGGAGTGGGTCACCAAAGCAGTCCATCCGGACGGACGCTCCCTGGGGACGCTGGCCAAAGGTCAGTTGGCGGGCTGGTCGCGTCGTGGAGACCGCTTCGCCTATTTCACGAAGGGAGAGGCGACAGAAGCCGACCTCGTGAACGTGATGGGCCCGGGTGGGCAACCGGAGACGATCTTCAGGGCGAGGACGGGCGAGAGCGTGTTCGCCGGTGGGTGGCAGTCGATATGGTCCCCGGACGGCGAGAGGGTTGCCTTGCTCCTGGCCACGGCCGGCGGGGAGCCCTTCACCCTGGCCATCGTCGAGGTCGAGACGAAGAAGGTCGCGACGACGTTCCAGCTTCAGAGGTCAGTCTACACGAGAGGGGACGGGCCGATGAATTGGCCGCCGTACAACCTCGAGTGGTCCCCGGATGGTCGCAAGATCCTCCTGGCCTGGGAACAGACGGTCATCCTCGACACGCAGAGCAAGGCCGTGGAGACGGTCACGACCAAGCCCGCCATGACCGAATGGCGTCCGGGAAGCGATGGCGTCTACTATTTCGACATGTTTGGTCCTGTCAACCTTTGGCTCAAGAAGATTGGCCGGAACGACGCCGTGAATGTGCTGGATCGTGCGCAGCTCGCCGGCTGGAACATGGTCAGACCCATCTTGTTGCACGCGCCGCTCGTCAAGCTCTCGGCGAGCGGATCTCGTCTGGCGATCGCGGCGGGTGCGGGTGACGAGGGGACAAGCACGGTCCTGGTCTTCGATGTCACGGCGACTCGAGCAGGCTCCTTGGGAAGCCCGGCGAAGCGCCTCCAGGTGGATGGGGTGGTCGTCGCGATGGAGTGGGGTCCCGGCGAGAAGAAGCTGGCCGTCCTGGTGAATTCCAGGGACGACTTGACGATTCGTGTACTCGATCTGGAAGGCGGGGCGGCGACGACCCTGACCAAGGTCGCCCAGAGGGGAACCGACTACTTCAGTGCGACGGACCTCGATGTGGTGGGCCTCGTCAACATGATCAGTTGGGTCCCGTGACCGCCACCTTCGACGGGACGGCCTTGACCCCGTTGTGCCTGCCGAAGACCTCACCGGTACGAAATCCCTTGAGTCGCTGCGCATTGCGCGGGTAGCGTCCCCTCGGAGGGCGATGGACGCGGAGCGAGAGCGAGACGAGGCGACCGCCGGCAAGCTCGGCGCCGGAGACCTGGAGGTCGTGTTCGACGCCGTCCCGGCGCTGGTGTTCATCATCGCCGCCGACGACACCTTCCTCGGCTACCGCGCCGGGGCCATCCCTCCCTACGTGCCGCCGGAGACCTTTCTCGGACGCCCCGTCGAGGCGGTCCTGCCCGGCCCCGTCGGCGTGGCGATCCGGAAGGCCCTCGCCGAGGCCCGCGCCACCGGGCGCCAGGCGCGCGTGGAGTACGACCTCCCCTTGCCGGGTGGAACGGGTCATTTCGAGGCGCGGCTCGTCCCTCTCGACGAAGGCCGAGTGGCGGCTCTCGTCATGGACGTGACCGAGCGCTGGAAGGCTCAGGAGCGGCTGCGGGAGAGCGAGGAGAGGCTGCGGGTCGCGTTCACCATGAGCCCGGACGCGGTGAACATCACCCGGCTCGAGGACGGCGTCTACATCGCCGTCAACGAGAGCTTCTCGAGGCTGAGCGGCTGGCAGGAAAGCGAGGTGCTGGGCCGCACCTCGGCGGAGATCGGCCTATGGGCCGATCGGTCGCATCGGGCGAGCCTGCTCGAGGCCGTCCGGGCGGGAAGCGTCGTCGACGACGTCGAGATCGCCTTCCGCAGGAAGGACGGCACCACCGGCACTGGCTTGCTCTCCACGAGGGTCGTGTCCATCGGCGGGAAGCCGTGCCTGCTCACGGTGACCCGCGACATCACCGACCGCAAGCGGGCGGAGGAGGAGCGCGCCGCGCTGGAGGCGCAGCTGCGGCAGGTGCAGAAGATGGAGGCCATCGGCCGGCTGGCGGGAGGGGTGGCTCACGACTTCAACAATATCCTCACCTCCATCCTCTCCACCGCGGAGCTGATGAAGGGGGAGCTCGCGCCCGGCCACCCGTGCCGCGCCGACGCCGAGCAGATCGAGGAGGACGCCCTCCGGGCCTCGGAGCTCACGCGGCAGCTGCTCGCTTTCGCCAGGAGGCAGATGGTTGCGCCGAAGGCGGTCCGGGTGGACGAGCGAGCGAGCGGCATGGAGAAGATGCTGTGCCGCGTCCTGGGCGAGAACGTCATCCTGGTCACCGAGTTTGCCGAAGACTGCTGGCCGGTTCTCATCGATCCGGGACAGCTGGAGCAGGTGATCGTCAACCTTGCCGTCAACGCCCGGGACGCGATGCCGGACGGAGGGCGGCTGACGATCTCCGCGGAAAACGTCCGGGTCGCGACCGACGAGCGCTGCGGTGAGCTCTCCCCCGGCGACTACGTGCTCATGACCGTGAGCGACTCCGGGGGCGGTATGTCGAGCGAGGTCCTCACGCGGATTTTCGAGCCCTTCTTCACGACCAAGGGCGCGCGCGGAGTCGGGCTCGGGCTCGCCACCTGCTACGGTATCGTTCGCCAGGCGGGGGGCGAGGTCCTGGTCGAGAGCACGCCGGGCGCCGGCTCGCGATTCCACGTCTACTTGCCGCGCGCCGCCGCTGCGGCGGCCGAACCCGAGCGCGAAGACAAGGCGCAGGATGCTCGGGGGAGTGAGACCCTGCTCATCGTCGAGGACGACGCGCACGTGAGGAGCGTGGCGGTGCGCACCCTCTCGGAGCTCGGCTACTCGATACTCGAGGCGAGCGGTGCGCGCGAAGCCCAGGTGAGAGCGGACGCGCACCTCGGCCCCATCGACATGGTCGTCATGGACGTCGTGCTTCCCGACGGGAACGGGCGCGACGCGGCGAAGGTCCTGTGCTCTCGCCGCCCGGGCCTCTCCGTTCTCTTCGTCTCCGGATACGCCGAAGACCTTCTCGTCCACAAGGGTGTCGCGGCGCGCGGGCTCCACTTCCTGCCGAAGCCGTACACGCCACGGGATCTGGCGAGCGCGGTGAGGCGCGCCCTCGACTCCAGCAAGGCGGGTAGCAAAGCGAGTGCATGAAGAACCCACGCGGCTCGCGACATGACGCTCGCCGAGGCGCTGCGGACGTCACCGCGCCGGGGCCACCTCCGCCCGCCGCGCCTCGCGTGCCTCGTTCTCGGAGAGAAACGTGCGCAGGAGCGGGAAGAGCTGGCGGAACGCCACCCCCTTCTCGCGGTATAGCCGGTGCCGACGCGCGTCGGGCTCGAAGACCTTCCCCCGTGCGACCCAGGCGCCGACCGCCTCCGCATGATCGCGAAACACCCCCGTCGCCACCCCGGCCAGCAGGGCCGCGCCCAGCACGCCGCCCTCGGTGAAGGCGGAGCGCACGAAGGGCACCCCGAACACGTCGGCCTTGATCTGCAGCCACGGGTCGGATCGCGCCCCACCCCCGGTGGCCACGAACTCATCCGTGGCGAGCCCCAGGACGGAGAGGGCGCGCACGCCCTCGGCCAGGTAGAGCGTGGCGCTCTCCATGATCGACTTCAGGATCTCGCCCCGGGTCGTCCCCAGCTTGAGGCCCAGGATCACCCCCGAGGCGTCGGCGACGAAGGCAGGGGGGCCGGTGATCTCGAAGTACGGCAGCGTGAAGAGGCGCGTCGGCTCGGCAGGCATCTCGCGCGCGAGCAGGTCGTACAGGTCGACGTCTGGCCCGGCAAGCTGCCGGTCCGCCTTGGCGAACGTGTCGCGGAACCACCGCACCAGCCCTCCGCTCTGGTTGTAAATGAAGGACGCGTACAGGCCCGGGACGACGTGGTGCTCCACGTTGAGCCCGTTCTGCACCATGGGGCCGGGCTCCGGGATCCGCCCGTAGATGGGGGTGATGCACTCGAACGTCCCGATCCCGCAGACCGCCTTTCCCGGCTCCACGATCCCCGCTCCCAGGGCGTTGCAGCACTGGTCGTGGCCTCCCACCGCCAGCTGGACGCCCGGGGGCAGTCCCAGCTTCCTCGCCATCCGCTGGCTCACCGTGCCTGCCAGCGTGCCGCTGGGCGCCGGCCCGGGCAGCTTGGCGGCATCGACGCCGGACAGGACCAGCATCCGCTCCGACCAGCGCTCGCGCCGCACGTCGAAGAGCAGGGTCCGGTTGGCCTGACCATGGCTAGTCAGCGGCTCTCCGCCGAGCAGGTGGACGACCAGGTCGCTCCACAGGAGCATGCGGTCGGCGCGAGCGTAGAGCGCGGGCTCGTGCTCCTGCAGCCAGAGCAGCTTCGGCAGCGAGTACTGGAGCCCCGGCAGGTTGCCGGTGATGCGGAACAGCTCCTCGGGCCCGAGGCTCCGGAGGATCTCGTCGAACCGGGAGCCTGAGCGCACGTCCGAGGAGAGGATGCACGGTCCCAGGATCTCGCGATCCCGGGACACCGGCGTCATCGCCTCGCCCATCGCGCTCACCGACAGGGCCGAGATGGGATCGGCAGCCGTCCCGGCGGCCACCTCGGCGATGACCTCCTCGACCCGCGCCCACACCTCGCGGCTGTCCAGCTCTGCCCAGCCGTCGCGAGGGTGGAGCGCCGCGTATTCTCGGTAGGCGCTGGCCAGGCACCGACCCGAGGCGGAGAACGCACCCGCCTTGCACCCCGTCGTCCCGACGTCCAGTCCGAGCAGGCTCATGCCGGTGTCCTCGCCAGTGCGCTAGGCGAGCTCGGGGTACTCGTTCCCGAGCAGGTACAGGGGCTCGACGTCCTCCCCGATCTCGATCGCGGGGCGGCATGACTCGATCGCGTGCCGGTGAGCCTCCACAGGCTGGCCGCGTACGCCTCGAGCCCACCGCGTTTCGCGAAGTGGTCGGGCGCGAGCGAGATGTCGAGGTGGCCGGCGCGAGCTGGTGGTGGCGCAAGCCGGCCCCGTCCCGCGGCCGTCGGCCGCCCGGTCAACCCTTCAGCCCCGTCATCACGATCCCTTCCATCAGGTACTTCTGCGCAACCAGGAAGATGAGCACCGAGGGTAGGACGACCGCGCAGGTGGCGGCCATGAGGTAGTTCCACTGCGCGGTGTAGCCGCCGAGGAACATGTTGAGCCCCAGCATCAGAGTGTACTTGTCCTCGGAGGTGATGAAGATGAGGGGGGCGAGGTAGTCGTTCCAGCTCGCCAGGAAGGTGAGCAGGCCCACCACGATGAGCGCTGGCTTGGAGAGCGGCAGGACGATCTGGAAGAAGACGCGGGCGTAGCTGGCACCGTCAATGACGGCGGCCTCGTCCAGATCCCTGGGAATGGCGAGGAAGAACTGGCGGAGCAGGAAGATGTTGAATACCCCTCCTCCGAACCAGGCCGGCGCGATGAGCGGCGTGAAGCCGTTGGTGAGCCCGAGGAAGCGCCACATGATGAACTGAGGGATCATCACCACGAAGAACGGCAGCATCATGCCGGTGAGTACCACCGAGAAGACCCGGCTGCGCCACTGCCAGCGGAGCCGCGAGAAGCTGAAGGCGCACATCGACGCGGTGAGCAGCGTCCCGAGCACCGTCAGCACCGCCACGATCAGGCTGTTCAGGAAGAACCGCCAGAACGGGAACATGGTGAGGGCGGTGACGTAGTTCGCCAGGCTCGGGTTCCGGGGGACGAGGCTGGGCGTCGGCTGGAAGATGCTGCCCAGGTCCACGAGCGAGCTCTTCACCATCCAGTAGAAGGGGAAGAGGAAGATGGCGGTCAAGAGCACCAGGGACGGATAGACGAACCAGGCGGCCCGGCCCCGCCGCGGAATCTGCTCCTCGTTCATGTGCGGTCGCCTCCCTCGTAGTAGACCAGTGACCGGGAAAATCGAAAGAAGCACCAGGTGAGCCCGGCGATGACCGCGAAGAGGAGCACGGCGGCCGCCGAGGCCCCCCCCAGCTTCGAGAAACGGAAGGCCTCGCGGTAGATGAACAGCACGTACAGCAGGCTGGAGTTGTTGGGCCCGCCCGCGTGGTAGGCGTCCGAGGTCATGATGGCCGGCTGGACGAAGGCCTGGAGCGCGGCGATGAAGCCTGTGGTGACGGTGAAGAAGATGGTGGGCGAGACCATGGGGAGGGTGACATACACCAGCTTGTGGAATGCATTGCCGCCATCCACCTCCAGCGCCTCGTAGAGGTGGCGCGGAACGCCCTGGAGGGCGGCCAGAAAGATGACCATCGAGTTCCCGGTCAGCCACACGTTCATGAGCACCATGGTCGGGATGACGGTCCGTTCCGACGCGAGCCACTGCGGCGCCCGCATGCCCAGCGTCCGGACGACGAAGTTCACCACCCCGAAGTCGGGCTGGAACAGCCACATCCAGATCACCGAGCTGGCCGCGAGCGGGATGACGACGGGCAGGAACAGCGCGGCCCGGAAGAGGCCGCGCAGCCGGATCCTCGTGTTCAGGAGGAGGGCCAGCCCGAAGGAGACCGCCACGCAGGCCGGCACGCTGAGCATGCAGTAGAGCGCGGTGGCCCGCACCGAGGCGAAGAACGACGTGTCGGCGCTGGTGAAGAAACGCCGGTAGTTCTCGAGGCCCAGGAGGCGCGGGGAGCCGCCCACGGTGTAGTCGGTGAGTGACAGGATCAGGGTGACCAGGACCGGGCCGGCCACGAAGATGACCCAGCCCAGGATCACCGGAGAGGCGAAGATCCAGCCCGCAGCCGCCTCCCGTCGCTGGATGCTGCTGCTTGGCATGTGCTGGCGCGGCCGAGCGCTACTTGAGCTGGTACTTGCCCTGGATCTCCGGGGTGATCTGGGGCTTCAGCTTCTTCATCGCCTGCTCTGCGGTCTCCTTCCCCTGCCAGACTGGGTCGAGGGCGGCCGAAACCATCGAGTCGAGCTTACCGAAGTTCTTCACGTAGTAGGTGATGCTGGGTCTCGAGTGGTGAAGCACCATGTCCATCATCGAGTCCTTGAAGCCGACCGGATGCGCCGCGTCGGGGCCGGCCCACTTCGCGAGCAACGCCGGGTCGGTGTAGAACTTCTTCATGGTCGGCATCCACAGACCGTTCTGGTAGAGCGGGAGCGCGCCATCGCTGGCCAGGTACTTGCTGAGCGCCCAGGCCTCGGCCAGGTGCTTCGTGTCCTTGAAGATGACGCTCACACCGGAGATCAGGATCGTGCCGCTGTTCCTGTCCATCTTGGGCAGGACGCCGATGCCATAGTTGGCCTTGGCCGCACCGAGGTCGAGGTTGATCCACTGTCCGTGCATGGACATGGCGGCGAGGCGTGCCTGGATCGCGGCCGCCTGGCTGGGGATGGCCTTGAACTGAATGGGGTTCGGGGCCACGTGGTACTTGTTGATGAGGTCGGCCAGCCGCTGCATCGCGCGGGTCGCAGCCGGATCGGTGAGGCCGAAACCCTTCCCGTCCTGGGTCAGGTAGTCGCCGCCGTTGTTCAGCACGTGGACCGACCAGGGCCCCCACCAGCTCTCGAAGGTGACGCCGAACTGCTTGATGGCGGTGGAGTCGAAGCCGGGCTCGGTGGCGTTCTTGCCGTTCCGGTCGATGGTGAGCTTCTGCGCGACCTTCACGAACTCGTCCCAGGTCCAGGCCTTGTCGAACCGGGCGGGCGGCTCGGGCAGGCCGGCGTCCTTGAAGGCGGCCTTGTTGTAGAAGAGGCCGAATGCCTCGACGGCGGTGCTGATGCCGTAGGCATTGTCGGGGCTGTTCTGGAACCAGATCCCGTCCACGAAGTCGCCCTTCTTCAGGTCGCGATCCTTGGCCAGCATCTCGAACCAGTTCACGAACTTGCCCTGCCCGTTCCAGACCGACGCGAGCTGGGCGGTGCAGTAGCCGGCATCGGGCGCGTCGCCGGCCGCCACCATGGCCGTCACCTTGGCGTCGTAGTCCTGCTCCGGGATGTAGATTGGGACGACGGTGACACCGGCATTCCTCGAGAACTCGGCGCAGGCCTTCTCGATGGCGAGCTTCTCCTGCGGGCTGCCCCAGTAGACGTACTTGATCGTCACGGGCCCCTCGGCGGCCCGGGCATGAGGCTGTACGATTCCGACCAGGAGGAGCAACATCATCCGCGCCGCGAGCGAGCACCGCCTCCGCATGGTAGCCTCCGATTGGGAGTGAATGGCAGCAGTGCGCGGAAGCCTACGGGAAAGCACGCAGACAGGGGGAGAGGCACGGTGCGTAGATTATGAGTACGATTCCGACCGGGCCCGATCCCCGCTTCACCTTCGGCCTGCGGTCCCCGATCGAATCCGAGAACGCCGGCCTGTTCATAAGTCGCGGCACGGGACGTCACGCCGACCGGGTGATCGAGTCCTACGAGATCATCCACGTGGTCCGCGGGACGCTCCGCTTGTGCGAACCGGGCCGCGAATACGCCGTGGGGGCTGGTGAGTACCTCATCCTGGTGCCCGGGATCCGGCACTGGGCACCGGAGGACTATCCCCCCGGGCTGGAGTTCTACTGGATTCACTTCCGGGTGGCCGTCGCCAACGACGCAGGCGGCCGAGGTCGCGCCGCCATCGACATCCCACGCCACGGGCGGGTGGGCGACCCGGAGCGGCTCGAGGAGCTATTCCGCTGGTTCCTGGACGCGCAAGAGCAACAGGACCTGGACGCCACGCTCGCCAGCGGGCTCTGCCACATGATGCTCCTCGTGCTCGCCCACCGGCCGCGTCGCGCGTCCGACGCGGACGAGCGCATCCCGATGCTGGCCCGGCAGGCCAAGCGCTTCCTCTCCTGCTCCTTCCAGGAGGACGTCACCACCAGCCTCATCGCCCGGAAGCTCACCTGCAACCCAGACTACCTGGGGCGCCTCTACAAGCAGAGCTTCGGCATCTCGATCATGGACGACCTGCACACCCTCCGGAGCCGCCTGGCCAAGACGTTGCTCATGGACGAGGCGCTGAACGTGAACGAGGTGGCGACGCGCTGCGGGTACCACGACACGACCTACTTCCGGCGCATGTTCCGGCGCCACGTGGGCATCGCGCCCAGCCGCTTCCGCGACCTCTACTCGCACATGCACATCAACACCGCCTGAGCCCGGCCGGGCCAGTGCTCGGGAAGGGGGTGAGGCGTCGAGCGACGTCGGAATCGTTCTCCTTTGCTCCGCTTCCCGCACCTTGTGGCGGCCCCGGGCCCGTGCGAGATCGCGGGGCGTGCACCCCGGCGTCGCGCCGGGGCGCAGCCCGACAGGAGAGCGCCCATGAGCCCCGCCCCACCCCGCCGTACACCCACCATCGACGTGGGTCGTAGCCCGCACGCGCGGCTGGCGCCGGTGCCCGTCTCCGCGGTGAGCTTGGACGGCGAGTTCTGGGGGGCGCGCCTCGTCACCAACGTCGAGGTCAGCCTCCTCCAGCAGTGGGAGCAGCTGGAGGCCACCGGACGCCTCGACAACTTCCGGCGAGTCGCCGGCCTTGTCGACGGGCCGTACCAGGGCCGGGTCTTCAACGACTCCGACCTGTACAAGTGGCTGGAGGCAGCCTCCTGGGCTCTGGTCCGGGGGCCCAACCCGACGCTGGAGCGGCTGGTCGAGCAGGGGATCGCGCTCGCCGAGGGCGCGCAGCAGCCGGACGGCTACCTCGACACCTATTACAGCCTCGAGCGCAAGGACGAGCGGTGGACCAACCTGCGCGACAACCACGAGCTCTACTGCGCCGGACACCTGATCCAGGCCGCGGTGGCGCACCACCGCGCCATCGGGAGCAATCGGCTCCTCCGCGTGGCAACGCGTCTCGCCGACCTGGTCTGCGCCGAGTTCGGACCGCCGGGGTCGGGCCGGCGGCACGGCATCGACGGGCACGAGGAGGTGGAGATGGCGCTGGTGGAGCTCTATCGCGAGACCGGCCAGCGCCGGTACCTGGACCAGGCCCTGTACTTCGTCGAGGCGCGCGGGCATGGCCTCCTCGCGGGGGGCTGGTTCGGCCGCACCTACTTCCAGGACCATGCGCCGTTCCGGTCGCTGGAGCGCATGGTCGGCCACGCCGTGCGCGCGCTCTACTACGTTTGCGGAGTCACCGACCTATACTTGGAATCCGGCGACCGTTCGTTGATGGAGACGCTGGAGCGCCTCTGGACCCGCATGGTGGCGCGCCAGCTCTACGTTTCGGGAGGCGTGGGGGCGCGGCACGACGGCGAGTCGTTCGGCGAGGACCATGAGTTGCCCAACGGCCGGGCCTACACCGAGACTTGCGCCGCCATCGGCAGCGCCATGTGGTGCCACCGCATGCTGGCGGCCACCGGCGAGGCCCGGTACACCGACCTTCTGGAGTGGACCCTTCACAACGCCATCCTCCCGGGCTGGTCCATCGACGGACGATCGTATCTGTACGTGAACCCGCTCGAGGACGACGGCGGGCACCGCCGCCAGCCCTGGTACGACTGCGCGTGCTGCCCGCCCAACCTGGCGCGGACGATCGCCGCCCTCCCCGGCTACGTGTACGGCACGCGCGACGACGCCATCTTCGTGCATCTGTACGCGCAGGGCACGGCCACGGTCGACCTGGGCGGCCGTACGGTGGTGCTGGCGCAGCGCACCCGCTACCCGTGGGATGGCCACGTCGAATTGGAGGTGGACGGGGCGGGTGCGTTCGCCCTGCAGCTCCGCATCCCGGGCTGGTCCGATGGAGCATCGCTTTCGGTGAACGGTGAGCCGGTGGCCGGTGCGCTCCGGCCTGGCTCCTACGTCGAGCTGCGGCGGAGCTGGGGCCGCGGTGACCGAGTAGAGCTCTCGCTGCCCATGCCGGTGCGCTTCCTCGAGGCCCATCCGCACGTGCCCGAGGACGTGGGGCGCGTGGCGGTGACGCGCGGCCCGATCCTGTACTGTGCCGAGGCCGCCGACCATCCCGGGGTGGACCTTCGCGACCTGGAGGTGGACCCGGGGCGGCCGCTCGAGGCCGCCTGGGAGCCAGGCTTGGCGGGCGGCGTGGTGGTGCTGCGCGGCGTGGCTGCGGTCCACGCGATCGACGAGGCGTGGCGCGACCGGCTCTACCTGCCGGTCGGGACCACGCCCGGACGGGGTGAGGGGCGGGCGGTGGAATTCACCGCCGTGCCCTACATGGCCTGGGGTAACGGCACGCCCGGCGCGATGCGGGTGTGGCTGCGGCGCTTGGGAGAGCGTTAGGGGGCTCGCGGTCCCCACCGTTAGCCCAGTGGGTGATGGCGGCGACACGTCTGGCGATGCTCGGGTACGGCCCGAACCGTGCCGCGACCGAACGCCTCGACTAGACTTTCTCGGGAGTGGTGAGCTCGCCAAGCGCAGGAGGGGCCATGGGGAGGACGAGGTCATGATCACCCGTATCTGGCACGGCTGGACGACGCGTCACAACGCGGATGCCTACGAGGCCCTGCTCCGGACGGAGATCTTCGCCGGCATCGGAGCTCGTGCGATCCCAGGGTACCGGGGGATCGACCTGCTGCGCCGGAACGTCACGGATGGAGTCGAGTTCGCCACGATCATGCGCTTCGACTCGATCGATGCCGTGCGGACCTTCGCCGGCGAGGACTATGAGGCCGCGGTCGTCCCACCGGCGGCGCGGCGGCTCCTGGCGCGCTTCGACGCGCGCTCGGCGCACTACGACGTGGTCGAGTCGCGCACGGCGACATCCGGGGCCACCCGATGAGGTTGTATCCCCACGGCCCGATTCGGGACCAAGGGATGAGCACGGGACCACGGCCGGCACCGAAAGCCGACCCCGACCGGCTGCATCGGCACGTCGTACGAGAGGAATTGCCCATGAGAAAGATCAAGATCCCGCATACCGACCTCGAGGTCTCGCAGCTCTGTATGGGCTGCATGGATCTGGCAGGCCGCTGGCAGAAGGTCTCGCTCACCGCCGAGCACGAGGTGCAGGCCCGCGCCTTCCTGGGCGCAGCCGAGGAGCTCGGCGTCAACTTCTTCGATCACGCCAATATCTACGCGCACGGCCGGGCCGAGGAGGTCTTCGGGCGGGTGATGCGCGAGCATCCCTCGCTGCGCGGCCGCATCGTCCTCCAATCCAAGGCCGGCATCCGCTGGGCCGACGATCCCCCGGGGACGCCGATGCGCTACGACTTCAGCCAGGAGCACCTGCTCGAGGCGGTGGAGGGGAGCCTGCGTCGGCTCGGAACCGACCACCTCGACATCCTGCTCCTGCACCGTCCCGACGTGCTGTGGGAGCCGGAGGAGATCGCCCGCGCCTTCGAGGCGCTGAAGCGGGCCGGCAAGGTCCGCTACTTCGGCGTCAGCAACCAGAACCGCTTCCAGATGGAGCACCTGCAGCGCCATCTGTCCGATCCGCTGGTGGTGAACCAGCTGGAGATGAACCTCCTCCACCACGGCTTCGCCGAGGCGCACATCTGCTTCAACCAGCGCTCGCCCAGGTACCCCGACGGCTGGGAGGGCGTCCTGGAGTACTGCCGAGAGCAGGGCGTCCAGCTGCAGGCCTGGCGTCCGCTCGCCCAGGGGTACCTCTCGGGCCGAGGCCTGGACGGGCAGCCGGAGACCGTGGTGAAGACCGCGCAGAAGGTGGCCGAGCTGGCCGCGCAGCACGGCGTGAGCCGCGAGGCCATCGTCCTCGCCTGGCTGCTGCGGCACCCCGCCGGCATCCAGCCCGTGCTCGGGACCGTCCAGCCGGCGCGCCTTAGGGCCTGCGCCCAGGCGCTCGACGTGCAGCTCTCCCGCGTGGAGTGGTACGGGCTGTTCGCGGCCGCGCGCGGCGACTCGATGCCCTGACGCGCGATGCGCTCGACGACCTGCTCATCCTGAAGGGAGAGGCAGTCGGGAAGAAGGTGTCCTTTCAGCGGCCGTCGCCCTCCGCCTCCAGCAGGGCGGCGAGCCGGCGGCGCACCCCGGCCGGCGCGGTCCGGACCACCCGGACCTCGGGCGTCCGGTGCCAGCGGGCGCAGGCGGCGATGGCCTGGGCCAGATCGCCGAGCAGCGCCTCCCCGGCGCGCACCCCGGGCTCGAGGTGGAGCGAACGGACCTCGAAGCGCCCCTCGACCCGGTGGGCCTTGGCGTCGAGCCGCCCCACCAGCGCGCCGCGGCGCAGGATGGGCAGGGCGAAGTAGCCGTGGCGGCGCCTCGGCGCCGGCGTGTAGCACTCCAGCCGGTAGTCGAAGCGGAAGAGGGCGCGGGCCCGCTCGCGGTCCCAGACCACCGGGTCGAACGGCGAGAGGAGCGCGGTCCGGGTGGCCTCGAGCTCGCCGGCGCTGGCGCGCTCGGCCAGCGCCCGGTGGTCGCGGTGGACGTAGCCCGGGGCCGGCCACCCACGCACCCGCACCTCGAGGAGGGTGCCCTCCTCCACCAGCGGCCGCAGGTCGGCGTCGCCGAGCCGCGGCCAGGTCCGGAAGTAGTCGTGGACCCAGCGCGCCTGGGTCACCCCGAGCGCGCGCACCGCCCGCTCGACGAAGGTGCGCTCCACCTCGGCCGCGCTCGGCAGCGGCGCCGCGGCGGCCCGCGGGCAGACCCGGCCGGCGAGGTCGTAGACCCGCTGGATGCCGTCGCGCCTCGCCACCATCAGCTCGCCGAGGGCGAACCAGGCCTCGAGCCAGGCCTTCTCCTTCTTCCAGCCCCACCAGCCCGCTCGCGCCGGGCGCTCGCCCCCGAAGTCGGCCGCCTTGACCGGGCCGTTGGCCCGCACGTGGTCGAGCAGCGCGCGCATCCCCTCGGCCTGGTCCCGCTGCAGGCGCCGGGCCCGGTCGACGGACCAGTGGTGCCGCGTCTCCAGGGCGCGGCGGTGCAGGGGGTAGTCCTCGATGGGCGCGATGGAGGCCTCGTGCGCCCAGACCTCGAAGAGCGCGGCCGAGGCGACCAGCTGGTCGAGCCAGGCCGGGTCGTAGTCGCCGAGCCGCGCGTAGAGGACGAGGTACGGGCTGCGCGCCACCACGTGGATGGTGTCGAGCTGGAGGAGCGACAGGCGCGCCACGGCGGCGCGCACGTCCTCGCGGCGGACCCGGCGGCGCGGAGGGGCGAGCAGACCCTGCGCCGCGAGGTGGAGGGCGCGGGCCTGGGTGACGGTGAGGGGGAGGCGGGCCGCCATCGGGCGAGGCCGAAGGTAACGCAGGCCTCCCGCCGCCGCCACGCTTCCGGGGCGCGGCCCGGTCACTGGGTCACGAGCAGGCCGGTCTCGACCACCTCGAAGTCGGCCCCGGTCACCCGACCGAGCTGGTGGAGGGTGTCGTCGTCGAATCGGGGGTCGGACGCCCCGCTGATGAACCAGCTCGACCCGTTGTCGGCCACGATCATCCCGTAAGTCTTGAGCGCCTGGAGGATGACCTGGCAGTCGGCCGGGAAGCCTGAGATGTCGTAGCTCGCCCTGAGCCGCACCCGCATGCCCATTGGCGGCAGATCGGGGTTCGTGTCACTCGAGGCGAAGTGACGGGCGGGGTACACGTACGCGCGCTGGGTGCGCTGCACCGTGAAGCGGAGCGCGTGGCGGATGGCCTTCTTCTCCAGGACCTCGTCTGCACGGACCAGGCCCGGGAAGATCGGCAGCCCGGCAGCGTCGGCCGAGGTCCAGCCCGCAGGCCGGAGCGCGTTCGAGTCGAGGCTCCAGATCGCGCCAGAGCCTGCCTGCCAGCCCGCGGCGCCAGGATAGGCCGCGAACAGCTCGAATAGCATGTGGCGATCCAGGTCGATGACGATGACGTGCCGGTCCCCGCTCGCTCCGGCGCCACCCTCGACGGGTGCGTCCGGTGGGATGGGATAGGGACCTGGATCGCTTTCGCCCGCGTAGTCGAAGCTCACCGGCACCGGCGGCTGGTTGCGGTGCACCGTCGTGTATGGGATGCCGTAAGCGGGGTTGGAGCCGAAGTCGGGATGGAGGCCGCTGGTGAGCCCGATGCTGGTGAGGTACTGGCTCGATCTGGCGTCGACGGCGGCCTGCGAGACGTCCAGGTTCCAGGGGTTGTCCGCAGGGAACACGGCGAGGCCGACGCCCGGGTTGACCGGCGCCTGGTCTGGGAACGCCTTCGGGGGCCCCGGTCCCCCGCAGCCGCAGAGGGCGGCGACCAGGGCGCAAGTGCCGCCGAGCACTCGAGCGCACATGCGCCAGGATAGGGCCACGCTGCTGGTGGGACACAAGGCGACGGGGTAGCCGAGGGCCGCCCGCATGCCTCAAGGGCCTCGAGAAGTCGTGGCCCAACTGTCATGGCCACGTCGCTTCACTCGGCGACGAGCACGATCTTGCCCTCGATGCCTCCGGCCTCGAGGCGCTCGTTCGCCTGCCGCGCGGCGAGGAGCGGCAGTCGCTGGGCGATGCGAGGCGAGATCCGCTTCGCGGCGAGCAGCTCGAACAGCCTGCGAAGATCTTCGCGGAAGGGTCGCGGGTCTCTTCGGTACTGCATGGTGATTCCGTAGAACCGGCCACGCCGCCCGGCGAGCCGCGAGCTCACGAAGCAAGCGATCGCTGACCGCAGCAACGCGGGCAGGCCGGTCGCACCCATGAAGCCGTACCAGACCGTGACGCCGCCGCGGCGCGTGGAGCGCACGCACTGGCCGGTCTGCGCGCCGCCGACGCCGTCGAACGCCGCGTCGACGCCATCGGGCCACACCGCGTGGACCCCCGCGTCGATGGGTTCCGCGCGACCTTCGATGGGGATCGCCCCGTAGGCCGTCACCAGGGCGTGCCGGCTGCGGGCCGCGGCACCGATGGCCTGGACGCCGTCGGCCCTGAGGATGTCGAGAAGCGCCTGCCCCACGCCGCCGTTCGCCGCGTTCACCAGCGCGCGCTGACCCGCCTGGAGCGCCGCCTCGCGGCGAATCATCTGGAAGGCGGTGACGTAGTTGAGGATCAGGGCCACCACCTGGGCATCGTCCAGCCCGTCCGGGACCTTCACCCAGTGCTCGGCGCCGCGCACCACGTGGGTCGCATAGCCGCCGTGCACGAGCAACGCGCATACCAGATCGCCCTCCCTCAGCGTCGTCACGCCCGGACCGACGGCATCGACGACCCCGAGCGACTCGTAACCGGGCACGAAGGGGATCTTCGGCGCGTACGCGTACCGGCCGCGGCGCATGCTGATGTCGGTCGCGCCCACGCCGGTCGCGCGCACCTTCACGCGAACCTCCCCCTGACCCGGCTCCGGGAGCGGCAGCTCCACGGTCTTCAGCACCTCGGGACCGCCCCGCGCCGTCAGCATCACAGCTTGCATCCCAGGCATGGCGCTCCTCGGGGCCTGGCGACGACAAGGCCATCCCGTCCGGTCCCCGCGAGGTATAGGCAGCGGCAGTCCCCTCCCGCCGCGAATTCCTCGCCAGCGCACCGCAGGCTCTGGGCGCTCATCGTGACGCTGAGCGTGCTCCTGGAAGGAGAGCTGCAGCAGCGGCCCGTCGTCAGCCTTCCCGGCGCATCGCCGCGTCCTCCAGCGCCACCGCCAGGTCGAGGAGCGCGAGGTCGCTGCCCTCGGGGCCGATGAGCTGCACGCCGACGGGAAGCGCACCCTCCGGCGCACCGGGGACGGCGACCACGGGCAGGCCCACGAGGCTGGCCAGGTTCGTGAGGCTGAGGAGCTTCGCGCGCACGTCCAGGGACGCCGCCGGATCGTCGAATTCCGTCGCGGCCGGCGCCGGGCCGGGAGTGGCTGGCACGACGAGGACCTCGTCGCGGCCGAGCAGGCGCGTCACGTGCAGCGAGATCGCCGCCCGGGCGGCGGACGCTCGGCCGATCGCGGCGGCGGTGAGGCGCGAGCCGCTTTCCAGCAGGCTCGCCACGTCGGGGCCGAGCCGGGGCCGGCTCGACGTGATCCAGTCCTGGTGGACCGCCCAGGCCTCCGCTCCCTGCAGCGCGCGCTGGGCATCCCGGGCCTCGTCGAGCACTCCGACCGACCCCGTCGCCGGCCGAAGGCCCAGCGCTCCGAGCCGGGCGCCGACCGCCTCCGCCGCCGCTCTCCCCTCCTCGTACGATCGCTCCAGCGCGTCGGAGGGGATCAGCATGCGCTCGAACCGGAACGGGAGGGCGGGGCTGGGTGGCCGGAGCAGGATCGCGCCCACCTTCCGGAGCACTGCGGCGGTCGCCGCGAGGACGCCCACCGTGTCGAACGACGGGGCGAGGCTCACCACCCCGCCGGAAGGGACGTGGCCGAAGGTCGGCCGGAAGCCATGGATGCCGCAGAAGGAGGCGGGCGTCCTCGCCGAGCCGCCCGTGTCCGTGCCGAGAGCAAAGGGCACCAGCCCGCCCGCGACGGCGACCGCCGAGCCGGAGCTCGAGCCGCCGGGCAGCCGCCCGGGCGCCCTAGGGTTGGCCGGCGTCCCGTAGTGCGGATTCACGCCGGTGATGCCGTACGCCAGCTCGTGCAGGTGGACCTTGGCGACGAGCTCGGCCCCGTTCCGGCGCAGGCACGAGATCGCCCAGGCATCCTCGCGGACGGCGCCACGCCACCTCGCGAAGTCCGGATTGCCGGCGGCGGTGGGCAGGCCGGCGACGTCGAACAGGTCCTTGGCGGCGTATCGCAGCCCGGACAGCGGCCCCGCCGCCGCGACGCCGTGATCCCGGACCTCGCACGCCACGCAGCCGAACGGATCCTGCAAGGCACTGCCCGTCATCTGATCTCCCACGCGCCGGCCCGACCTGGCCGGGCCGCGCCTGTTCACCGCCCATCGCCACCGCGAGGGAGGCGGACGCCGTCCGCACGTCCACGGCGTCCGGCTCCCCGGCGGTGCGAGGCGCCGCCCGTCACTTCCGGCGCGGCGACCGGCGTACGAAGTCGCGGGCGACGTCGTCGAACGTGGTGAAGCGCACTCCGGGCTGCCGCTTCATGTGCTCGAGGAGCCGCTCCAGCATGAGCAGCACGTGCGGCCGCCCCGACACGTCCGGATGGATGGTCACCGGGAACACGGCGTAGTCGTGCTCGCGGTACACCCAGTCGAACTGGTCCCGCCAGATCGTCTCCAGGTGTCGTGGGGCCACGAACCCATGGCTGTTCGGGGACTTCTTGATGAACATCATCGGCGGCAGGTCGTCGAGGTACCAGCTGGCCGGGATGCCGACCAGGTCCGTCTCCGTCCCGCGGACGAGCGGCTTCATCCACGTCTCGGCGGGCTTGCCGTAGTCGATCCGGGTCCACCTGTCGCCCACGCGCACGTAGAACGGATGGAAGTCGTCGTTCATGAGGCTGTGGTCGTAGAGGATGCCCTTCTTCTGCAGGAGCTCGGCGGTCACCGGGCTGAACTCCCACCATGGCGCGACGTAGCCGGTGGGCCTCTTCCCGGAGAGACGCGTGAGCACCTCGATGGACTTGTCGAGGACCGCCTCCTCCTGCTTCGGCGTCATGGCGATCGGGTTCTCGTGGCTGTAGCCATGGAGCCCGATCTCGTGTCCCGCGTCGGCGACGGCCTTCATCTGATCCGGGAAGGTCTCCGCCGAGTGCCCGGGGATGAACCACGACGTGCGCAGGCCGTACTTCGCGAAGAGCTTCAGCAGCCTGGGCGCCCCCACCTCGCCGGCGAATAGGCCGCGCGAGATGTCATCGGGTGAATCCTCTCCTCCGTACGATCCGATCCATCCCGCCACGGCGTCCACGTGGACGCCGACCGCTACGAGAATCTCCTTGGCCATGGCCTTCCTCCTTCACCTCCGGGTCCGGTCGAACGCCCCGGCGCGCTACTTGGGAACGGGGATCGGCGTCACCATGTTCGGCTCCAGCCAGTCCGCCGGCTGCTTGCACTTCTGGCAGTTCACGCCGGGCAGGTTCTCGGCGTACTTCACGGGGGGCAACGGCTGGATGGTCGCACCCGGCGCGGGCGTGCCCGACTGCACGGCGGCGAGGGTCAGCTCCGGAAGGTGCGTGCCGTCGAGCGCGGTGTCGATGAAGAGCGCCGGCGCCTTGCTCTCCGGGAAGGCGTTGCAGCCTCCCACGAAGCTCTCGCCCTCGCAGATCTTGACGTCCTTGCCCTCCACCCACGGCAGCGGGTACTCGATGTTGTGGGCGGTCAGCTTCGTCTTCTTCAGCAGGAGCTCCATCATCACCTTGAAGCCGTACCCGCCCACGGCGGGCCCTGCGCTCGACGAGATGCCGCGGAGGCCCTTGGCCTGCATGGCCGGGTCCGCGAGCAGGAGCCGGTACCCGTTGTTGGACTGGCCCGCGATCACGACCAGCCGCTCCGGCCGGTTCTTCATGACGGCCTGGAGCGATCCGTACGTGCCGTCCACCGTCCAGATGCCGTCGACGTCGGGGTGCGCTGCCAGGATCCTCGACACCTCCTCCTGGGAGGTCGCGTCGTTCCAGTTCCCGAAGAAGTCCCCGACGATCTTGATGCCCGGGTACTTCTTGAAGATGTGGTAGGCCTGCTCGTCGTAGGTCTTGGTGACGGACGTCCCGGCCACGCCGTGGTTGAAGATGATCTGGCCCTTGCCGCCGAGCTGGTTGACGATCCACTGCGCTGTGTTGGCGCCGTACCGCGCCGTGATGTTGCTCACGTTGTAAGCGCAGGGCTCGGTGACGGTCGAGTCGTAGGTGAACATCAGCACGCCCTTGTCGCACCCTTGCTTCACGACCCTGTTGAGAGCGGTCGGCGAGAGCGGGTACATGATGATGGCCTTCGCGCCCGCGGCGATCATGCTCTGCAGGTCCGAGATCTGCTTCTGGACCTCGGTGCCCGAGATGACGGTGGAGAACTCGATCTGCTTGTCGTAGGGCGGCGTGGCGGCCAGGGCCTTGATGCCGTTCGCGGCCGCGGCCTGCCAGGTGTTCCCGCTGTAGGTCATGTTCAGGTAGACCTTGGCCCGCTTCTCCTGGGCGAACGTGGGCTGCGCGGCCAGCGCTCCACAGATCCAGGCCAAAACCATTGCTCGGCTCGTCAGAATCATCTTCCGTCTCCGTTCATGTGACGTGGGGTGACACGTCGCCCGGAGGCACCATGCCTCAGGGGGCGCGTCACCGTTTCCAGCTCCGCCAGCGATTGCTCTGCAGGATGAGTGCAGCGAGTATGATTCCTCCCTGGATGACGTTCCGCCAGCCCTGCGACAGGCTGAGCGCGGTGATGACCGTGGCGAGCGTGCTGAGGAAGATCGCCCCGGCGAACGTGCCGAGATAGCTTCCCCTCCCGCCGGTGACGCGCGCGCCGCCGATGACCACCGCGGCGATGGTGGGCATCAGGAAGGGGTCGCCCATGTCGAGGGTGGCGCTCGACGAGTAGCCGGCCAGGAGGAGCCCGGACCCGCCGGCGCACAGGGCGCTCACCGCGTAGGCCGCGATCGTCAGGCTCGCGATGGGCAGGCCCACGATGCGCGCCGCAGCCGGGCTGCTGCCGAGCGCGTAGAGCTTGCGTCCTTCCGCCGTCTGGCCCTGCACGACCGTCGCCAGGACGAGGAAGCACAGCGTCATCAGGATCGGGTAGGGGAGGCCGTGAAACTTCCCGCTCATCAGCTCCTGCAGCGCCGGGGCCACGGACTGCTGCGAGCTGCCCGCGGTGAGGCCGAGGGCCACGCCGAACGAGACCGTGCCCACCGCCAGGGTCGTGATGAACGGCGGGATCTGGAGCAACGCGATGCCGACGCCGTTCAGGACGCCGATGGCCGCGCAGCAGAGGAGCGTCGCGGGCGCGGCCCACAGCAGGGCGTCGTTGGAGCCCCGGGTCAGCCCGGTGATCATCATCCCGCCGATGCTCATGACGACGCCGATGGACAGGTCGATCCCCCCGAGGAGGATCGCGAGCCCCTGCCCGAAGGCGGCCACGACCAGGAAGATGGAGGTGACGAGGATGGCGGCGATCTGCTCCGGCGAGCCGAAGCGGGGGTTGACGACCCTCATGGAGAGGACGAGCGCGACCGCGCCCGCGAGGACCAGCACCGGCGGGAGGAGCTCCGGCCTCCTCAGAGCGAGGGACCGCACCAGGGCGCCCGGCTGCGCGCTAGCCACGGTCGGCTCCCCCCGCGGCGAGCGCCGACGAGCCCGGCGCGGCCCGGCGGGCTGACCAGCGAGCCAGGGCGGGAGCGAGGCGGCCGATGAGGATGGCCGCGATCATGATGAGACCGTTGAAGATGTTGGTGTAGAACTCGGCCACGCCGAGCGCGAAGAGCATCTTCTGCATGACGGTCAGGATGCAGGCTCCGGCGAGGCTCCCCAGGACGCCGCCGCGCCCGCCGGCGAGCGAGGTCCCGCCGATGGCGACGGAGGCGAACACGTACAGGAGGAAGGAGCCGCTGACCCGCGGGTCGCCCGTGCCCGTCTCGGCGCTCAGCATGAAGCCCGCCAGCCCGTAGATGACACCCGCCGCCGCGAACGCGAACGCCTTCGTCCGTCCTCCCTCGATGCCCGAGAGACGCGCGGCCACCTCGTCCGTGCCGACCGCGTAGAGCGCGATGCCGAGCCGGGTCCGCCGGAACAGCGACCAGGCCACCGCACCGAGGATCAGGATGACCCCGGCGACCGGCACGACGCCCAGGACCGAGCCGGTCAGGCCGTTCATGATGGGCTCCGCCACCTCGCCGCCGGGCGCCGACAGGATGAGCAGCGCGATGCCCTGACACGCGATCATCGTCCCGAGCGTGCAGGCCAGGGACTGGAGGCCGAGGTAGGTCACCAGGGTTCCGTTGACGACGCCCACCGCCAGGCCGACGAGGCACGCCAGGGCGAGCGACAGCAGGACGCCCCCCGGGTACCTCGTGCTCACCGTGGCGACGATCGAGTTGGTGATCGCGATGACGCCCACGGAGGAGAGGTCGAGCTCGGCCGACAGGATGACGAGCGTCAGGCCAATCGCCGCCAGCGCCAGCACGACGGTGTTGTCGAGCAGGTTGGCGAGCCCGATGGCGCTGAAGGCGGAGGGCTCCTTCAGGACGTAGACGCCGTACATGACGAGGCAGAGGAGGGCGGCCAGCGTCGCACCCGAGCTCGGCAGCGATCGGCGGCCGCCCTCCTCTGCCTCGCCTTCCTCGCCTACGAAACCGAGGCGGACCGGGAGCAATGGAGGTTCCAGGGGAGGAAGGCGGCGGCCGCTGGAGGCACCGGCGCGGCGGGGACCGGATCGGGCGCGGCAGCGCCGGACGCAGAAGCCGCCCGGGGCTTCTGCTCGAGCGGCCTCTTTCGCCTATCGCGTCATCCCGCGTACTTCGGGGAGCTCGGCTTCTGGTGGTCGATCTACCTGCTCTGCGCCCTCGGCTCGGGGCAGCTCGTCCATTGGAGCCTCGCGGGAGCGGCGGCGCTGAC